>Ga0214469_1000023_pt1 | contig 36561 bp, 39 predicted proteins | sample RVTome_10_FD_187340 | JGI IMG/M metagenome (GOLD analysis project Ga0214469, IMG submission 187340) | Soil microbial communities from uranium-contaminated site in the Upper Colorado River Basin, Wyoming, United States - RVT153D57 HiSeq ... | reverse complement strand
CTCACACGTCGAGAGGCCGTTCGGCTCGTGGTCGCGATGGCTGTCACACTGGCCGTGGGCGCCTGCGGCTCAGGGGACCCGAGCGAGCACGAGCGGGAGGCCAACGTGTACGCCGCCGTCATCCGCGCGCTCGCACTCGACGAGCCGGCCGATCCCGGCGCGGAGACAGAGGAACTCGATCGGGTCGTCTATGTCGGGTCCCTCGACGAGGAGCGCGCTATATCCCTCGAAGTCCAAGCGGCCGCCGTCGAGATGCTCGAGGACGACGAGAAGGCCGAGGCGATCGACGAGACCGAGGATGGTGAGCCCGTCCTGGAGGACGGTGTGCTCGTGCTGCTGGGAGCGGTGCCAACCGGCCGCTCGCCATCAGTCGACGCCGAGCGCTACGTCGACCTGGACGACCACGAGCATTTCCAGGTGAGTCTCGAGCGCTCCAACGACGAGTGGTCGATCGTTGACCTGGACCCTGTCGGGGCGTGAAGTGCTGACGGCGCCATCAACGAGGCCCTCCGCAACGCGCTCGCCAGCCTCGCCTCGCCGCCGCCTTCGGCGTCGCCTCGCTGCGCCACCGTCGAACCTCCCCGACGTAGCCCCTACTCAAAAAGTCCTAACCCGTCGCTGGCTGTGGCTCCGTCGCGAGGGCGCGCTCGTCTCCGCCACAAGGGCGGGGGATGAGCGCGTTTCGCAGTGGGTCGATGTGCGGGCGCTAGATGGCGTCGTCGCCTATCTCGCTGGTCCGGATGCGGACGGCCCGGTCGATCGCCGTCACCCAAATCTGCCCGTCGCCGATCTTGTTGGTGCGGGCGGCCTCGGCGATGGTGGCCGTGATCTTGTCGGCGCCCTTCGGTGGCGCAGAGCACTTCGACCTTGACCTTGGGCACGAGAAGATCGTCCTCGTCGGCGTCAGCATCCCGCCCGAGACGATGGAGGAAGTCGATCTGGTACTCGGCACCCCGGTAGGTCTCGGTGTGCCCACCTTGGCGGCCGAAGCCCTTGACCTCGGTGACGGTCATGCCTTGCACGCCGGCGCCCTGCAGGGCTTCCTCAATGGCGTCGAGCTTGTGGGGCTTGACGACGGCGGTTACGAGATGCAGCACGTCGACCCTCCTCAGCTCGGCACCGGCTCGGGCGAGCGGCTCCTGGATCACCGTGAGTGCCGGGGCTCGTTGACCGACGCGAGGGCATCCCTGATCAGTGCTCCGAGCCCTGACGTAATGGGTGTCCACCTGGTCCGAGACATCCACGGTAGTAGCGTCTGGGTCCAGGTGAGCCGGGAAGTCTGGTCGGCGCTACAGCTAGTCCACGACTGCAGGAGTGGCGATGGCCGACCGTGCTTCTCTCGGAGCCCGTCTGCGGCATCTCCGGCGACAGCTCGACGACTTCGGCGTCCACCGCAAGGGCGATGACCCATCATGGGATGAGCTTGTTGACCTCTATGACAGCGCCCTAGAAGAGGCGGCGACTGCGACCGGCATCGCAGCTCCAGGCGCACCCACCTCGACCGGCCGGAGGTTTACACGAGAGGCGCGCGAGCGGATCGAGGTCGCCCTCGGCGCACGAGGCATCCGTGTTCGTTGAGCGGCCATCACACGATGGCGTCGACAAGGCGCGTTCCGCGACCCCAGCTGTGGTGCGAGTTGCGTCTAGCTCCGTCCCGGCGATCCACTTGCTGCCGACGACCGCCCGACACCCCATCGGCTCGGTGGGATCAATGGGCCGAGGGGGCGCCTCCCCCTCGGCCCGACCCCTCTCCATCGCGCTGTCGGAACAGCGAACGCGCTGATGGGGTGGCGGCGTGTGCTCCAAGGAAGGGATGGTGACGTCCGCGTTGATGGCGATGGCTTGCCGCCGGCGCGGTAGCCGGGACGATCCTGGCCGGGACCGCCTGGGTCTTGCTTCCGCCGGCCTTGGCGGCGGTGGCTATCACGATCGCGGCCATGGCCCTTATCACATTCGACCGCCGGATGGTGTGGCGTCACGGTGACGGTGGCCCGACCCCATGAGGTTGGTTCACCTGGCCGATCAACGGGTCCGGTCGACAGCGACAGACCCGGGCGCCGTGGCCGCAGAACGACGACCGGCGCTTTGCATGGTTGCGTCTCATAAGGACTCGCGCTCGAGGGCCGCTCGGCCCAGGTGATCTCGCAGCAACCGGCGTTCAGTCCCACGACCGTCGAGACCGTCGTCGTCAGCGACGGAGCGCCGACGCTGAACAGGTCGGCTGACAGTCATGCCGTTGCTGTCAGGATTCGATCGTCTCGGCGTCGCGCAGCTCGTCGACGGTGTCGATGCGTATGCGGACGTCGCCCGGTGCCCGGTGCACGGCTCGCCCGATCAGGTGGGCGCCGATGGGGGCGGTCAGGAAGACCAGGACACCGACCAGAGCCAGTTTGGCGGCATCCTCGCCTGCGAGCTGTGTCGCTGCTCCCCCCAGCACCAGCAGCAGCCCGAGGGTGGTCGCCTTGGTCGCTGCGTGCATCCGCGCGTACACGTCGTCGAACCGGAGCACGCCGACCGCGGCCAGCAATACCCATCCGGCGCCGAGCAACAACAGCACCTCCCCGACCCCGCGCACGTCAGGCACCCCGCCGTTCGATGAAGCGCGCCGCCACCGCGGTGCCCAGGAACCCCAGCAGCCCGATCACGACGGCCACGTCGGTGAACAGGTCGCTGTCCGTTCGGGCGGCGTTCACCGCTAAGCCGCAGATGACGACGATCAGCAGGCCGTCGAGGGCCACGACACGGTCGGCCAGCGACGGTCCGACCACCACCCGAACGAGCAGCAGCGCGCCCGCCAACCATAGGAGCGCGAGGGCGGCGCTGATCACGAGGTCCTCCGGCCGGCATCGCTCGAAGGGACGCGAGGCACGCCATGGTCGGGTCGGCGGAGGGCGTCGGCGGGTCCGATGGCCCGCAGCACCAGCCGCTGCAGCCGCAGGATGTCGCGCCGGACCCCTTCCACGTCCCGGACGTGCAACACGTGGACATACAGCATCGGCGGGTCCTGCCGCACCTCGAGCGACAGCGTTCCCGGTGTCAGCGTCATGGCATCGGCCAGCACCGTCGTGACCAGCTCGGCCGTGCCGGCCAAGGGGACCGCCACGATGCCGGAGCGGATGTAGTCGCGCCGTGTCACGATCTCGCGGGCAACGACCAGGTTGGACACCACGAGCAGCCAGGCGAAGTAGCCGAGGAAGATCACCAACCGCAGGGGTCGCACGGTATGTCCCGCCGACAAGCGCTCCCGCCCGGGCCGCACGACCGTGACCACCGCCGCCACCACCAGACCGCCGACGATGTTGGCGAAGCTCACATCCCGCCAAAGCAGCTGCCACAGGACGACGAGCCACACCATCAGGGCCAGCCGCCCGGCCGGGAGTCGCCTCACGATCCCAGCACCGTCTGGACGTACGTCGAGGCGTCCAGCAGGTCGGTGGCCGCCCGCTCGGCGAGCCCGTAGAGCGGCCCGGCGAACAGCGTCAGAGCCAGGCTCAACGCCACCAGCGACGTGGTGGGCGCCAGCATGGCCAGGGGGACCGGCCGGTGAAGGTCCACAGCCGGCTCCACGTCGCCCCAGAAGGCCCCCGTCCAGATCTTGGTCATCGAGAACAGCGTCAGCAGGCTCACCAGCAGGCTCACGGCCACGACCGCCCACCAGCCCCCGTCGATGCCGGCGTCGACCAGCGCGAACTTGGCCACGAACCCCGGCAACGGGGGCACACCCGCGAGGTTCAGCCCCGCGACGAGGAACGCCAGGGCGAGCGCCGGGGCCGTGCGGATCAGCCCACCGAGGCGATCAAGGTGGCCGGTGCCGGTCCGCTGCTCGAGGAGCCCACCGGTCAGGAACAGCGCGGTCATCACGATGACGTGGTGGATGATGAAGAACACCGCGCCCGCCACCCCGGCCACGGTGAACAGGCCGAGGCCCATCACCATATAGCCGATGCCGCTCACGATCAGGAACGACAGGATGCGCTTGATGTCGTTCTGGGCGATCGCGCCCAGCACTCCCACGAGCATGGTGGCCCCGGCAATGGCCAGCAGCAGCGTCTGGGGGCGGTCGTCCGGCGGCAGGAGCACGGTCTGGGTCCGCACGATGGCATAGAAACCGACCTTGGTTAGCAGTGCGGCGAACACGGCGGTGATCGCCGTCGGGGCGGTCGGGTAGCTGTCGGGCAGCCAGAAGAACAGGGGGAACACCGCGGCCTTGATACCGAACACCACGAGCAGCAGTAGGCCCAGCGCCTGGCGGACACCGACCGGCAAGTCGGTGAACTTCACGGCGAGGTCAGCGAGGTTGACCGTGCCGGTAGCGGCGTACACGAAGGCGAGCGCCGTGAGGAACAGCGCCGAAGCCACCAGGCTGATGACCACGTAGGTCATGCCCGATCGCACTTGATCGCGCCGACCGCCGAGCGTGAGCAGCACGTAGCTCGAGGTCAGCATCACCTCGAACGAGACGAACAGGTTGAACAGGTCGCCGGTCAGGAACGCGGCCGACACCCCGGCCGTCAACGCCAGGTAGACGGGGTGGAACCCGACGTGGCGGCGCTCCTCGCCTCCCTGGCCGATGGCGTAGACGAGCACCGCCAGCAGCATCACCATCGACACGACGAGCATCACCGCTGCCAGCCGGTCCGCCACCAGCGTGATGCCGAACGGCGCGCTCCAGCCCCCGGCCTGGGTGGCCTCGGCCCCGTCACGGTCGACCAACACCAGCAGTGCGATCGACGTGCCGAGCAAGGCCGTCAGCGTCACCAGCCCAATCACCCGCTGGGCCACCCGCCACCGCCCCACCACCACCGACAGCGCTGCCGCTCCCAGGGGCAGGGCGATCGGGAGGGTGAGCAGCGCGGTCACCGAGAGGCCTCGGGCTCGAACTCGGAGTCGCTCTTGGGCTCCGCCGCTCCGGCGGCAGCAGCGCGAGCGTCGGCGACGTCCTCGGCCTCGGTGCGTCGGGCCACGAGGCGGTCCTCGAGATCGTCCTGCACCTCGTCGTCGTGGGTCAGCACCCAGCTCCGGTAGGCCAGGGCCAACAGGAAGCCCGTCACCCCGAACGTGATGACGATGGCCGTCAGCACGAACGCCTGCGGCAGGGGATCGAGGAACCCGTCCGCATCGCCGGTGCCGATGAACGTCGGCTCGCCCCGCCCTCCCGCCGACAGCACGATCAGCAGGTTGGCGCCATGGGCCAGCAGGGCCAGCCCGATGAGGATGCGGGTGAGCTGGCGCTGCAGCAGCAGGTAGGTCCCGCACCCGAACAGGCTGGCGGCCGCAGCAGCGAGGACGATCGTCACGGGTCGCCCGCCCCGGGCCGGACCCGATCGCCGTCCGCCGACGGCGTGATCTCGTCGCCGAAGGCTTCCAGCACCATCAGGACCAGCCCGACCACGACGGCGAAGACCCCCACGTCGAACAGCAGGGTCGACGTGAGCTTGACGTGCCCCAGCAGCGGCGGATCGAGCTCGACCCTGCCGTGCTCCAGTAGGGCGCCCCCCGTGACCAGCGGCGCGAGCGCGGTGCCGGCGGCGATGAGCAGTCCTGCGCCGAGCACCGTCCACGGTGGCACCCGCGCCAGAGCCCGCACGTCGTCGATGCCCCCGGCGGCGTAGACGAGCGCCACAGCCGCCCCCGCCACCAGTCCGCCGACGAACCCGCCGCCCGGCTGGTTGTGACCGGCGAACAGCAGGTACAGCGACAGGGTCAGCGCCGAGGGGAACACCAGCCGGGCCGTCGTGTCGAGGATGATCGACCGCCTCATCGCGCCCTCACTCGTCTACGTCCTCGACCGGACGGCGGCGGCCCACTCGGGCCAGCGCCACGACCCCGACCGCCGCCACCGCCAGCACCGAGATCTCGCCGAGGGTGTCCAGCCCCCGGAAGTCCACCAGCACGACGTTGACCACGTTGCGACCATCGGCCTCGGGCAACGAGCGCTGGACCAGCTCGGTGGAGATGGGATTGGCGACCCGGACACCGCCGGCGATCAGCGCGAACCAGAACACGCCGAGGCCCACCGCGCCGGCCACCAGCCCGCGCAGCCACGTCGTCCCGGCTGGCGGACGCTCGAAGCGGCCGGGCAGATGCCGGAGCACGAGCATGAACACCACGATCGACAACGTCTCCACCGCGAACTGGGTGAGCGCCAGGTCGGGCGCGCCCTGGATGACGAACAGCACCCCCATCCCGTAGCCGACCGCACCCAGCAGCAGCACGGCCGCGAACCGGCGCGACGACGACACCGCACCCAGGGCCGCCACGATGATGACGACGGCCGCCAGCGTCTGCGCCGGTGTCTCCGACCACTGGGGCCAGCCCGCCCAGCCGCCGTTGACGGCCAGAGCCACCGCCGGCGCCCCCACCGCGGTCAGCAGGATGACGCCGCAATACACGGGCAATGAGCCGCTCTGCATCACGCCCGTCACGCGGCGGGCGGCCATGTTGAGCCCGCGCAGACCGGCGGCGAAGGCATCGTCCCCGCCGACGTCCGGGGCCAGAGCCACCTGGATCCGGGCAAGCCGCCGCCGGCTCGCGATCACGAGGGCCGCGAGCGCGTAGGTCAGCAACGACAGCCCCAGCGCCCCGGTGATCCCGTGCCACAACGACAGGTGGACCGGCTCCACCCGGCCATCGAGGTCGTGCGCCGCGGCGTCGACCAGCGGCGAGAGCAATCCCCCCACACCCAGCCCGGCCACGACCGTGAGTGCCGCCAGCACGGCTGCAGGGGCGGCGAACACCCCGGCCGGCGGGGGCGCCGGCACCTGCTCGGCCTGCATCGTGGCCGCCGGCACCAGCAGCGTGGCGGCAAAGCGAACGCTGTAGGCGACGGTCAGCACGGAGCCCGCGACCAGGCCCGCGAGCGTCACGAAGCCACCGACACCCCCATGCAGGAAGGCTTCGTACGCCTCTTCCTTGGCGACGAAACCGACGAGAGGTGGCAGCCCCGCCATGGAGGCGGCCGACACGACCGTGATCACCTTCACCGGGCCCCAGCCGGGCCCGAAGCCGCGCAGCTTGCGCCGGTCCCGGGTGCCGGCCTGGTGGTCGACGATGCCCACCACCAGGAACAACGCGGCCTTGAACAGGGCGTGGGCCAGCAGCAGCACGCAGCCCGCCAGCGTCGCCTCGGGCCGGCCGACGCCCACGAGCACCAGCAGGAATCCGAGCTGGCTGATCGTCCCCATTGCCAGCAACAGCTTGAGGTCGTGCTGGCGCACGGCCCGCAGCCCGCCGAGGATCATCGTGACCAGTCCGACGACCGTCACGGCCGGACGCCAGGCCCCGACCCCGGCGAACACCGGCGCGAACCGTGCCGCCAGGATGATCCCCGCCTTCACCATCGTGGCCGAGTGGAGGTAGGCGCTCACCGGGGTCGGCGCCACCATGGCACCCGGCAGCCAGGCGTGGGTGGGGAACAGGGCCGACTTGGTCACCACGCCCGCCAGCACCAGCGCCAACCCGACGCCGACACTCCCGCCCGACGGGGGATCGGCCAGCATGGCGCTCAGCGAGTAGGTCCCCGCCGCCTGGGCCAGCACGATCAGGCCGCCCAACAGCGCCAAGCCGCCGGCACTCGTGACCAGCAGGGCGTGCTGGGCGCCCCCGCGGGCGGACGGGTTCGTGTGGTCCGAGCCGATGAGCAGCCAGGACGTGATCGACGTGAGTTCCCAGCACAGGTAGAGGAACAGCATGTTGTCGGCCACCACCAGGCCGAGCATCGATCCGGAGAACAGTACGAGCAGCCCGGCGATGCGCGCCGAGCGAGCGCTGGGGGCGAAGTAGCTCGCGCCGTAGGCCATGACCGCGACGCCGATCCCGGACACGATGAGCACCATGAGGAACCCGAACCCGTCCAGTCGCAGGTCGATGGCCAGGTTCAGCGGTCCCACCCAGGTGGCGGATTCGGTCGTCGGACGGCCGTCGAGCACGCCGGGAGCCTGGGTGGCGGCGTACACGACGGCGGCCACCATGGGTACGGCCCCCGCCAGGAATGCGGCGCGGCCGAGCCGCGCCGCAGCGGCGAGGATTGCCAACCCCACCACGAGGTGCGCCACGAGCAGGACGGTCACCCGCTCCCCCCGGCCCGGCCTGCGCCCTCGACATCAGGTGTGCGGGCGAGTGGTGAGGCAGCGGGCGTGAGAGCGTGCACAGCGATGTCGGAGAGGTCGTCGATGGGTGTTGCCGACCAGACTTCCCGGCGCGCCGAAGATGCAGGTTAGCCGGCCGCCCGGGACCCCCAGGCATCCGGGGGTGAGCACGGAACCAACTACCTGCCACACGTCTGCGGCCCCGTCTCGGACGGCTGCTGCTCCGTGACCTGTCGAGAGATCCCACCGTCCCAAAGGGGGTTCGGCGCTGCCTCGCCCTGCTCCTGACCTGGCCCTACCCGTCGACCTCGTCCCGGACTTCATCCCCGTCCTCGGCGACGCCGACGACCGGATCGCCGCCGCCGTCGTCCTCCGATCGGTCATCCGCATCGCCGGCCCACGCGCCCTCGAACAGCACTGGCACGGAACACCCAGCGGCCTTGACGTCGTACGCCTGCTCGCCAGGCTCGCCCGACCGCCAGCGTGCAGCCGCTCAGGACGCGACGCTACGACGTGTTTGTCGGTCCCCCCGGTAGCACGCCCCCGAGGGCCAGGGGCATGTGAGAACCCCATCTCGACGCGCTGATCACGAGCCGCACACTCTGGCTGTCGCGCCCGCGACCGGCCCTTGGCGGGACGCTCGTCACAGCGACAGGCCGGGCAACGGGACTGTCCGACGGTGTGTTTAACCGGGCGTGATCCGAGGGTCCGCGGCCGAGTGTCGCGGGCCGGGGAGGATCACGACCGTGACCACAACTTCTTCTGATTCTGTTTTGTCGGGCGGGCTGTCGGGGGCGGCGCAGAGCTCGTCGGGTCCTAGCGTGTCGCCGGTGGGCGACGAGCCGGCGATGCGGGACTGGGCGGCCGAGCTGGTCGAGCGGGCCCGCAGCGAGGGTGTCGAGCTGACCGGCGACAACGGCTTGTTGACCGCGTTGGTGCGCCAGGTGCTCCAGACCGGCCTGGAGGTCGAGATGACCGACCATCTGGGCTATGAACCCCACGCCACCGAGGGCCGGGGGTCGGGCAACAGCCGCAACGGCCGTTATCCCAAGACAGTGACGACTGAGGTTGGCACGGTCGAGTTGCGGGTCCCGCGGGATCGCAACTCGAGCTTCGCGCCGGTGACGGTGCGCAAGGGTCAACGCCGTCTCGATGGCCTGACGGGGAATGTGATCTCGCTGTACGCCCAGGGGATGACCACCGGCGACATCCAGGCCCATCTGGCAGAGATCTACGGAACCGAGATCTCCCGGGACACCATCAGCCGGATCATTGACGCCGTCGTCGAGGACCTCCTGTCGTGGCAGAACCGGCCCCTGGACCGCGTCTACCCGGTGCTGCTGATCGACGCCATCGTGGTGAAGATCCGCGACGGCCAGGTCGCCAACCGGCCCATCTATGTGGCCATGGGCATCAACCTGGACGGCGAACGCGACGTGCTCGGTTTGGGTCGGGCCCCCGGGCGGGGAGGGCGCCAAGTTCTGGATGAGCTTGTGAACCGAGCTCCGCAACCGCGGCGTGCAGGGCACGTTGATTGTGTGCTGTGACGGCCTCAAGGGTCTCCCGGATGCCATCCGGGCTACCTGGCCACTGGCTGAGGTCCAGCTTTGTATCGTGCACCTGGTGCGTGGCCGGCCTGAACGATCTCGACGCCGAGCTCACCGATCGATGACCCGGAGCCTCAATTTGTGCGGTTCCGGCCTACAGCAGGGCGACAACCATAGGTGATCCGGCGACGAGCTCGGAGCGCCCGGCCGGGAAGCCGTCCGGGTAGGGTGGCGGTCGGAGCGCCGGGAAGTCTGGTCGGCAATCGGTAACGCCCGAGGAGGGCACAGATGCCGAGCCTCCGACTGCGTCTCGGGTTGGTTGTTCACGAATTGGTCCGGTTCGCTGCGTCACCGGTACGTCCGGGCGCCGCACTGCGGCTATCGGTCGCTGTGGCTGGGTTGGTGGTAGGGGTCGGCGTTCTGACTCTGGCGGTGCCGGTGCCGCCGGTCGCGGCGCAGGAGGCCGGCGAACGGCCGGTGCTGCGAACGACGGTTGACGGCCCGATCACGCCGGTCATCGCCGACCATCTCGCCGATGCGGTCGCACGAGCAGAGGGCGGAGCGTACGCGGCCCTGGTTGTCGAGCTCGACACGCCGGGCGGGCTCGACTCGTCGATGCGCGAGATCATCCAGGACTTCCTGGACGCCGAGGTGCCGGTTGTCGTCTACGTGAGCCCGCGTGGCGCCCGCGCCGGCTCGGCCGGCGCGCTCATCACGCTGTCGGCTCATGTGGCGGCGATGGCGCCCGGCACTGCCATCGGCGCCTCGACGCCGGTCGACCTCGAGGGCGGTGAGGTCAGCGACAAGGTCGTCAACGACGCGGCCGCCTACGCGGAGGCGATCGCCGAACTGCGTGGCCGGAATACGGAGGTCGCGGTCGACATGGTGCGCGATGGCCGCTCGCTGGCTGTCGACGAGGCCCTGGCGCTGGACGTGGTCGATTTCGTCGCCTTCTCGGTCCCGGACCTGCTGCGCCAGCTCGACGGTCGGGTCGTCGAGGTCGGCGACGACCCCCGCAGGGTGGCGCTGCGAACCGCCGGCGCCGACGTCGACGACTACCAGATGGGCCTGTTCCGGCGAATCCAGCAGACGTTGGCTGATCCCAATCTTGCGTTCCTGTTCCTGTCGCTCGGGACCCTCGGCATCATCTACGAGCTGGCGACCCCGGGCATCGGGGCCGGTGGAGTCGTCGGTGTAACGCTCATCCTGCTCGCTTTCTTCTCGCTGTCGGTGCTGCCGGTGAGCGTGGTGGGGCTTCTCCTCCTGCTCCTCGCGACCACGATGTTCGTCGCGGAGCTGTTCGCGCCCGGGGTGGGGATCGCCGCCGCGGGCGGCACCGCAGCCCTCGTGCTGAGCGGGATCTTCCTGTTCCGTGACACACCCGGCCTCGAGGTCAGCATGGCGGTGGTGGTGCCTGTGGCCGCGGTGGTCGGCGGTGCGGTGGTGGTCGCCGGTCGGCTGGTCCTCCGCTCCCGGCGAGCCCGGTCGACCCTGACGGGGTCCGGGCTGCTGGTCGGGCGGATCGCCACCGTCCGACGTGCCGGGGCAACGACGGGCCAGGCGTTCGTCGAGGGCGCATGGTGGAACGTGCGCAGCACAGGTCCTCCGCTCGACGAGGGGTCCGCCGTCCGCATCGTCGCGATGGACGGTCTCGACCTCGTCGTCGAACCCCACGGGGCCTCGGTCGCCGAACCCGACAACCAAGGACAGAACAACCATGACTGAAGCACTGCTGTACGGGATCGCTGGCGCGCTGGTGCTACTGCTGCTGATCGTCATCTCGGCCGTCAGGATCGTCGCCGAGTACGAGCGCGGTGTGATCTTCCGTCTCGGCCGCGTGATCGGGGCGAAGGGGCCGGGCCTGTTCTTCATCATCCCGATCGTCGACCGGATGGTGAAGGTCAACCTCCAGACGGTGACGGCCGACATCCCACCCCAGGACGTGATCACGAAGGACAACGTCACGCTGCGGGTCAACGCCGTCGCCTACTTCAACGTCGTCGATCCGATCCGGGCGGTCGTGGCCATCCAGAACTACCTGGTCGGCACGTCGCAGATCGCCCAGACAACGCTGCGCAGCATCCTCGGCCAGGTCGAGCTGGACGACCTGCTGCTCAAGCGGGACGAGATCAACCAGCAGCTCCAGCAGATCATCGACGATCTCACCAACCCGTGGGGCATCAAGGTCACGCACGTGGAGGTCAAAGACGTCGAGCTGCCCGAGACGATGCGCCGCGCCATGGGCCGCCAAGCCGAGGCGGAACGTGAGCGCCGCTCCAAGGTCATCCATGCGCAGGGGGAGTTCGAGGCCGCCGAGGCGCTCGGTCAGGCGGCGGGCGTGCTGGAGGCCCACCCGGCTGCGATGCAGCTGCGGGTGCTCTCCACCATGGTCGAGGTCGCCGCCGAGAAGAACTCGACGCTCATCTTCCCCGTCCCCGTCGAGGTGCTCCGGTTCGTCGAGGCGATGAGCGCCAAGGTGACGGAGGGGCAGTCGTGACGAAGACGGTCATGACCACCGGTGAGATCGATCTGCTGACCGAGGCCACGCTGGCCGAGCTCGCCCACCATCGCGGGCCAGCTCACATGTCGCTGTTCATGCCGACGCATCGAGCCGGTAGAGAGACGCGTCAGGATCCGATCCGGTTCCGGAACCTGCTCGGCCGCGCCGGCGCGCTCCTGGCCGCGCAGGAGGAGCTTCCGGCCCGGGAGACCGACGAGCTGCTGACACCCGTGAGCGAGTTGCTCGACGACAACGAGTTCTGGCAGCACCAGGCCGACGGCCTCGCCGTCTATGCGGCCCCCGGCCTGTTGCGCACCGTCCGGGTCCCGCTCGTCCTGGACGAGGAGGTCGTCGTCGGTCGCCGGTTCCGGCTCCGCCCTGTGCTACCCCTGTTGGCGGACGACGGGACGTTTTCCGTGCTAGCGCTCAGCCAGAACGACGTCCGTCTCTACGAAGCCACCCGGTTCACCATGGCCGAGCTGGCGCCGGGACCAATGCCGCCGAGCATGGCCGAGGCGCTCGCTCACGAAGATCCCGAGGCCCAGCTGCAGGTCAGGGCCGAAGGCCAGGCCGGCATGTTCCACGGCCACGGCGAGGGTGACGAGATCGACAAGCAGGCGCTCGAGCGGTTCTTCCGCGCCGTCGATCGTGGGCTGCGCGCCCGCGTCGGCTGGCGTCGCCACCCCGTCGTGCTGGCCGCCGTCGGCTACTACCTACCCATGTACAGGTCCGTGAGCGATCATCCGGCTCTGGTCGGCGAGGCGGTCGAGGGCAACCCGCAGGGCCGGTCACTCCAGGAATTGCACGCTGACGCCTGGGAGATCGTCGCCCATGTCTTCGAGTCCGCTCGACGTGAGGCGGCCGAGCGGCTCGAGGCCGGGGCGGGAACCGGCGCGACGACTACCGATGCCGTCGAGGTCGTGGGCGCCGCATTGGCGGGGCGTGTCGACTCGCTGTTCCTGGGCGACCGGCCCGCCTGGGGCTGGGTCCACGACGGTCCCCCGATCGTCGTGGACGTCCACGACGAGCCGCAGCCTGGCGACGATGACCTGCTCGACCTCGCGGCGACGGAGGTCCTCCTCACCGGAGGCGCCGTGTACACCGGTGAGCTCCCAGGCCCGGTGCGTGGGGCACTGGCCGCGGCGCTGCTGCGCTGGTGACGGCTGGAGCTCCGCTGAGCAGGCGCCCCCGCACAATCGCACCAGCAGTTGCGCAGGGTGTGCACTCGACTGCGACCTTCTCGTTGGCGCGTGAGGCCGCGGGGCGGCGCATCGGTCAGCGCGTCGAGGGCGGATGCGGGCCACGGTCCCGTTGACCATCGACATGCTGCGGCGTGCCGCGCTCCGGCGCACGTCAACGGGAGGGAAGCCCCCTGATCCCGAGGCGTTCGTGGCGGCTGCGACGATGACGTCCGCGTCCCGTACGCGCTGCCCACCTTCTGCTTGTGTGCGTTTAGCCTTCCTCCGTGGCCTCGCTCTCCCAGTCGTTGTGGCGCCGCAACCGAGTCCTGGCCGAGGCCGCGCTGGAGCACACGTTCGTCCAAGGCATCGCGTCGGGAGGGTTGGCCCGAGCTATGTTCGCCTACTACGTGGGACAGGACGCTGCCTTCCTTGACGCGTTCTGCCGCACCTACGCCTTGGCCTTGGCGAAGAGCCCGGACCGAGAGGGGCTGATCGCGTTCAGGGAGCTTCTCGACGCGGCTGCCGACGAGCTCCGCCTTCACAAGGGCTACGCGGCCCGGTGGGGCGTCGACCTTCACCAGGCGGCAGACTCCGCCACTTCTGCGTATACCGACTTCTTGTTGGCGGTCGCGGCGCTCGAGCCGGTTGGCCACATCGCGGCGGCGATGACGCCGTGCATGCGGCTCTACGCCTACCTCGGCCAGCAGCTGTCCGCCCGCACCAAACCTGACAGTCCGTATCGCGAGTGGGTGGAGACGTACTCCAGCGCGGAGTTCGAGGCTCTGGCGCGGCGTCTGGAGGTTCTGCTCGACCGCTATGGAGGAAACCACGACCGTCTGGCTGTCCTGTATCGCCAGGCGATGGAACTCGAATTGCGGTTCTTCGACGCCGCCGTCCGATGGGAGAAGCCATGACTGCGGATGCGTTGGTGACGCGCCATGCCGCCGCTTGGCAGGCGGCCACCGTTCACCCGTTCCTCGCCGGCGTACGGGACGGGTCGGTGCCCGAGGACTCCTTCGACCGTTGGCTGGCCCAGGACTATCTGTTCGCGCAGGCTCTGGTGCGCGCCCAGTCCCACATCGCGGCCGGCGCTCCCTTCGCGGACATCGGCCTGCTCGCCGGGGGCGTGGTCGCCGCCGTTGGGGAGCTCAGCTGGTTTGAGGAGATGGCGGCTCGGCGCGGCGTGGCCCTCGACGCCGCTACGCATCCGGCGAATCGGGCGTACTGCGACTTCCTGCTGGCATTGACCTACGCCGCCTACCCGGTCCAGATCACCGCGATCTGGGCGCTCGAACGCACGTACCTGGAGGGCTGGGAGGCTGCCCGTCCGGGTGCTCAGCCCTACCGGGAATTCGTTGAGAGGTGGACCACCGACGGCTTCCGGTCCCACGTCGGCGACCTCCAGGCTGCGGTTGATCGCCAGCTTGAGGCCTCCGTCGGCGAGCAGGGGCGAGAGGCTGAGGACGCCTTCGTCTGGGTGACTCACTACGAGCGAGGCTTCTGGGACATGGCGATGTCGGGCTAGATCAGGGTTAGATCGGACGGGCGTCCAGCTCAGGTAGCGTCCGCTCGCACACGCGAGAGCTCGGACAACGGGCTGAGAAGGCGTTCGACGGCACGCTGGCCGCAGGCACCTGCTCCGGGTAAGCCGGCGGAAGGGAGCGTGATGCCGATGGCGATCGGCGCCGAGCGATCGAGGTTGGTGTAGCCGTAGTCACCGGTCCTGGGTTCCCAGTCCTTCTCGTGGCGCGACCATCGGTGATCGAAATGAGAGACGTGGGCCGGGAGGTGGGCGGATACCCCCCGGCCCCTTATCGCAGGGAGGGCTCGACGATGTGGCGGGAATGCCGTCGGCCTCGACCCGCGAGAGCGTCACGCCGGCCACCCACAGGACCAGCTCTGGGGTTTCGTGGGGAGCGGCGAACTGCCTCCAGCGCGAGGGTGCCGGCGACCCCGTAGGCCGAGGGCGCCTGACGTGTCCCCGGGTGGTGGCTCGACCCCCAGCGAGATCGCCGCTCCTGTGGTCGATTTCGTCCGCGACGAGTCCGCCGCGGGCGTCGTGATCGAATGCATTGGCGGTCGAGCACCGCGTCGGTTCGGTCGATAGACGGCTGGACTCGCCACCGCCGCACGAAGTCAGGATTGCGCTCTCGTCCTGACTGACGATTCAGGGTTTGAAACGTGTCTACTCGCGGGCGCTGAAGGCTTCCAGGATCGGACGCGGGATTCGACCGCGATCGCTGACCGTATAGCCATTCGCACGCGCCCATTCGCGCACTGCCGCCGTGTCCAGGGCTCCGCGGCCTCGGCGACGGGTCTTCGCCGCGGCCGTCTTGTTTGGGGCCTGCGTGGCTGAGCCGGCTCCGCTGGTTCGGCGACGCTGTCGCAGCCGCCTCCCTGCTCCGGTCAGCTCATCGAGGTGGGTTTGGCATAGGTCGAGTTCGTAGCGGCCGGTGCCGTTGTCCAGTCGAATCGTCGTGACCGCGTCGGTGCCGTCACCATGAAGATCGCAGGTAAGCACGACACGCGTTGTTTTGGCCATGTGCTCAAGTTTGCAGCGCCACAGCTCCGATGGACCACTCGCCCACATTGGGCCCGGTCGGCATTGGCGCCACTTCGGGTAAGGGCGGCCCGTTTGACCTCGGGCCGAGTGCCATCTACGCCGCGATCAATAACCCCGACGCGCTGCACGAGCGTGCGGTCGCGGCGGGTGCCGACTTCGTGATGGGGCTCACCGACCAAGAGGACGGCTCGCGGGAGTTCGCCGCCCGCGATCTCGAGGGCAACGTCTGGTGCTTCGGCACTTACCGCCCCGGCGCCTGAACCGGCGCTGGCACCACGCGGGCTGGAATCGAGGCACGCCGAATTCATCCGGCCAGCGCGTTTCACGGCCGCAAGCTGCGCTTCGCGAGACGCATGACGGCAAGCCTGCGCCGGCGTGTCCCCCATCGCCTGTCCGCGGCGGCGGCGCAGGGGCGAATTGATCGGGTTCTGCCGCTGTATGTCCACGTCTACGCTTTGGCCATGATTGTCGGAGAGGCAACCACAACCGTGTTGGTTCCGCCGAGCGAGGTGTTCGATTTCGTGCTGGACCTCAACCGCTACCGACAGGCGGACCACAAGATCGGCCGGGTTGGCGCGATGCACCGAACCGGCGACACCGGCACCGTTCGCTTCTCGGGTCGTATTCGGGGACTGCCCGGGCCGGCGGGTACCTACCCGTTCAAGCTCTCCCCGTCGCGTCTGCAGTTTGGATCACCGGTGGCTGGCGCGGCCCGGTGGTTCCTTGATTTCGAGGGCACCTTCGATTGCCAGGAGACCGAGAACGGAACCGTGGTCACCCATCGAGAGGTGTTCGAGTTCAAACGACCATGGCGATGGCTCGCCGAGCCCGTGCTTCGCCGCTGGCTGGAGACGGATACGGGCGCTGAGATGGTTCGCTTCAAGGATCTCCTCGACGCCGAGAGCAACAGCTCGAACGCCGCCCCGGCGTAGACGCCTGCCGCGCATGGGCCCGCCGGAGATCTCTTCTCTTCTCCGGGCGGGATGTCATCGGGACCCAATGAGGAGGCCAAACCGGTGGCGGAGATGCTCCGGCTCCCGGAGGACGACGAGAAAGCCACGAAGACGCTGGCGTGGGCCACCGTGCAGGCCAGGCTCGTGTGAACGCCAGGTAGCAATTGGGTGGCGACCACACGTCCCGACGGCCGGCCACACGTCGTGCCACTCGACGCTGTCAAGGTCGACGACGTGCGGTACCTCGGGGGCAGCCCAGAGACCGTTGACTAGCGCAACCTGCCCGCCAACCCTGGCGTTGTCATTCACTTGTGCGAGCAACGCGGGTGGGTCGGCGCAGTCGGGGACACCGCCTAACCGTCGACCGGCAGGCGGGCGTGGGAGGAGTGTGCGACGCCGGTGATGACCGCCAGGGCCCGATCGTGATCGACCGCGACCACTCCGGTGTGCCTGGCGGCCCGAAGCTGTTCAAGCGTGCAGCGCCCGCCTCCTGAGTGCCCTAGGCGCCGGAGAGCATGGGGTAGGTGCGGCTCATGGAGCGCGCCATCCTCCGTCGCGCCGCCCTGGAGTGGGTGCTGCGATTCGTCAGCCGCGCGGTGGCCGTTGAGGCCATGGCCCCAGGCCGGATGCTGCTCACCCACCTGCTCGCGGTCCACGCCGTCGATGGGCATGGGGCGGGGTTGTATCGGTGGTCCGGGTCCGCCCTCGAGACCGGACCAGCGGTGAGGAGGCGTCGACGCGCGAGCTGTCCGCGGTCTTGTGCCTGGGCCAGCCGCTCGGCGGCGACAGTGCCTACACCGTCTTCGAGTCCGCCGACCTCGACGAGGTACTCGGCCTGCTCGGTCCGCGCGGGTACCGGGCGGCCCACGCCGAGGCGGGCATCGTCAATGGCCGGCTGCTCCCGTGCGCCCACGCGCTCGGCCACGGGGCCACCGGCCTCACGTTCTTCGACGAAGCGGTCCGCGGCGCGTTCGAAACCACGGCCAGCTGCCTGCTCGTCGCCGCCGTCGGCGCTCCCGCTTACCGATCCCGGCCCGGCGGCTGGCCCCGCCACCCAGTCGAGCTCGCCGGCTACGACGCCCTCATGACCCGTCTCCAGGCTGGCCTCCGCCGCTGACGTCGCCCTCCCCACCGCTGCACCATGCGGCTACGCCGCCACCCATCGGTCTCAACCCCGGGGCGCCACAGGTGCGTCGTCGTCCGCGCGCGCGTCAGGATCCTGGGGGTGAACGATCCGATCGTCGACGGGCCTCGAGCCGGCGCCAGCCTCGGACTGACGGGCCACTACGCGTCGCAGGCTCGCCAGGTGTGGGCGGGTCTCGAGCTGTGGGCGGCCGACGCTGCCGTCGACCTGGACGTCGTCGACGACGCGGGCTCGCCGGGCCGGGCGCTGGCCGCCTATCGCGACTTCCAGGCTGGGGATGTCGAGATCCTGCTCGGCCCGTACGCCAGCGGGACAGTACGGCGGGTGGCCCCGGAGGTCTGCGGTGCGGGGCGGTTGCTGTGGAACCACGGGGGCGCGGCCAACGACCTGGCAACGCCAGGGCTGGCCACGGTGGTGGCGCCGGCGTCCAGCTACCTGCGCAGCTTGTTGGCCGTGGCCCGGGCCGCCGGGATCGAGGAGGTGGTCGTCGTGCCGGGCACCGGTCGGTTCGCCGGCCAGGTGGCCGAAGGCGGTCGCCGGGCCGCCAAGGGCTTGGGGATGCGTGCCCGGCGCGTCGAGATCAACCGCTGGGACGCCGTAGTCGATCAGCTGACGCTCCGGGCTGCCGGGTCGCTGGCCACGGCGGCGCTGATCTTCGCGGCAACGTTCCAGCAGGACGTCACCGCGGTGCGCCAGGTTCGGGAGGGTGGTGTGGAGGTCGGGCTGCTGGGCTGTGTGGCGGCCGGGGTCGACGAGTTCGGCCGCCGGCTCGGCCCCTGGGCCGAAGGCGTGCTGGGACCGGCGCAATGGTGGTGCCACGACGGGCCAGTGGATGTGGGGCCGACCGGCCCGCAGTTCGTACGCCGCTTCCAGCAACGCCACGGCCGGGCGCCCGACTACCTCGCCGCCCAGGCCGCCGCGGCCGGCTACCTGGCCGCAGAGGCCGCCGCCCGGGATTACGGACCCGACCAGGTGCGGCGCTGGCGCACCAGCACCCTGCTCGGCCCGTTCGCGCTGGACGGGTCTTGGCGCCAGACCGGCTACACGCCGCTGGCGGTGCGATGGCGCGGCGGCCGGAGGGAGCCGGCACCGGCAGCCCGGCTGCCAGGGTGGTCGTGAGCTGATCTGCCACCGGGGCAATCTCGACGAGGTCGAGCTCCCGGCGAGCGGTCAGCGGGCCGCTGTCAGGGGGATAACACCGCTGCCCGGCAGACCATGTCGAGCCCCACAGCGACCTCGATCTGATGGAGATCGAACCCCGACGATCGGGTCATCGAGCCGTCTCGACCATTCCGCCCATCACGACTGCGAATCTCACTCACATAGGGTGGTGGCAGCCATCGGCCAGCCTACGATTCCGCCGTGGTACCAAGTCGATCTGTACAGGTTGCAGACCAGCCTCGAAAACGCGGAAGCGCCGTTGGGTGCGCGGTGTCGGCAACCGGAACGATGCTGGTCTGTCGCGGCATTCTGTGTGGATCGTCCCAGCGCGGATCAGGCAGTTCGGTGCGACCGATCAGTGCTTACAGCCTTGAATCGGTACCGCCCCGCTGAGTTCGTCGCTGAGTTCGTGTGGCCAATCGGATTGGGGTTCGGTTCGCTCCCGTAAGCGTGGTGTCGGCCCGGCCGTGACCTGCCGCTGGTTGTGTCGAGGCTGTCAGCTGTCGACGGGAGCCAAGTAGCGTTCGGCCAAGTGGAGCAGCAGATTCGCTTCTGTACAGCTCCGGATGGCGTGCGGCTCGCCTACGCCATGCGTGGCAGCGGGCCGCCGATCGTCAGGGTGGCGACGTGGTTGACCCATCTCGACTTCGACGGTGAGAGCCCGGTGTGGCGACATTGGGTGGACGAGCTTGCGGAAGGTCATGCGCTCGTCCGCTACGACGAGCGCGGCTGTGGTCTCTCGGATCGCGAGGTCGTTGATCTGTCGGTTGACACCTGGGTCGCCGACCTCGAGGCCGTGATCGAGGCCGCGGGCCTCGATCGCTTTGCGCTTCTTGGCGTTTCGCAGGGCGCGGCGATCGCGGTCGTCTATGCGGGCCGCCACCCCGAGCGTCTCACGCACCTGGTTCTCTATGGCGGCTACGCGCGCGGGCGGAAGGTCCGTGGCGCCGCGGCGCGCCGGGACGAGGACGCGCTGATCTCGGCGATTCGGGCCGGCTGGACCGATCCGGATCCGACGTTTCGCCACCTCTTCAGCATGCTCTTCCTCCCCCATGGCACCGCAGAGCAGATGGCGTGGTACGACGATCTGCAGCGGCGCTCGACCTCGGGGGAAACCGCGGTGCGTCTCTACGATGCGCGAGGAAGCATCGACGTTGTCGAGCTCGCGCCGCGGGTGGCCACCAAGACGCTGGTAGCGCATGCGCGTGGAGACCGGGTAGTACCGGCCGATGAGGGCCGACTGCTCGGCGCGCTGATCCCGGGCGCCAGGCTGGTGCTCCTGGAATCGGCGAATCACATCCTGCTGGCGGACGAGCCGGCATGGCCGCGCTTCGTGTCGGAGCTGCGTGCGTTCCTCGGCACGGCACGGACTTCGGCGAGATCTTCGATGGAGGCTCTCAGCCCGCGCGAGCTCGAGGTGCTAGGGCTTGTCGCGGCGGGCCTGACCAACGAGGAGATCGCCGAGCGCCTGTTCCTCAGCATTCGGACGGTCGAGCGGCATCTCTCGAACATCTACGGGAAGCTGCAGGTCTCCGGCAAGGCGGCGCGGGCCGCCGCGGCTTCGAGTTATTCGCGGCTCCACGAACGATCCTGGTCCCCGCTCGCCTGAGCCGATGGGCCGCCCTGCGTGTAGGCCGCCAGCCGGGGTGGCGGAGGTTGCGTGCTGGCGCGGATGTCACGGCGGTCGTCCCGCCGTACGGTCCATCCACGGCCGCCCGCACGCTGTCCGAGACGGCGGCAGGGCCCAAGCGCCGAGCCTCCACAGGGCGCCCGGCGGAGCGGAAGGGGCATCAATGGAGCGCAGCCTGACCTTGGAGAGTGCGACGGCGAAACCCGGGGAGCCGATCGCGGTGCATGAGGTGCGCGGTGGTGGAGGGCTCAGGCTGCATGTCCGCGAATGGGGCAACCGCCACGGCCCTTCGCTCCTGCTTATTCACGGGTGGTCCCAGAGCCAGCTGTGTTGGGGCCGCCAGACCAGCGGCCCTCTCGCCCAGAAGTACCACATCGTCACGTTCGACAACCGGGGCCATGGGATGTCCGAGAAGCCCCTCGACGCAGATCGCTACCTCGACGCCCAACTGTGGGCAGATGACGTCGCCGCGGTCATCGAGCAGACCGGCCTGGATCGCCCCGTACTGGTCGCCTGGTCCTACGGCGGGTTCGTCGTGTCCGACTACGTACGCGCCCATGGCGAGCAGGCGATCGCCGGCATCGACCTCGTCGGGGCCGCCGTGATGCTGAAGCCTCCCCAGTTCGACCACATCGGCCCGGGCTTGCTCAACAACGCCACGGACGCTTGCGGGCCCGACCTCCCCGCGAACATCGCAGCCATGCAGCGGTTCCTCGAGGCCTGCAGCGCCCGGCCGCTCAGTCTCGGGGACTGGAGCACGGCGCTGTGCTGGAACATGGTCGTTCCGGCAGAGGTGAGGGGTGCGCTGTTCTCGCGGGAGATAGACGCCGACGACGTCCTGTCCAAACTGTCCGTGCCAGTGCTGGTGACGCACGGACGCGCCGACGCAATCGTGCTTCCCTCGATGGCCGAGCACGTCCTCGACGTCTGCGACACGGCAGAGGCATCGTGGTACGACGGCGTCGGCCACATGCCGTTCCTGGAGGATCCAGTGCGGTTCGACCGGGAGCTCGCCGAGTTCGCCGCCCGCGCCAACTGACAAAGCATCGGCCAAGGACGATGTCGCCCTGACCGAAGGGCCGCGAGGCCGAGCGAACAGAACGGGCACACCCTCGTCATTGAAGGGAAGAGTCCCACCGGCTGGCCTAGGGTCCAGCTGAATGCGCGTATGGATCCACAACTCCCAGATCGCTCATTCGCGGGCGAGCAGAACGCGCGGCGAGCAGGTCGAGAACGCACGCGGAACGGCGATCTGCCGTAGTACGGCCGGCGGTGCGCCCCGCTCGCGAACGGTCGTTACGCGCCCCCGGGGGAGTCCTGCAACCGGCGCCGGATGCGCGCCGTTTGGCGCGAAGGCGGCCGGTGCTGGTCGTCGTTCTGTCGCGTCGTTCGGTGCCGTTGTCGCGGTGAACGGTGGACGCAGATCGCCGAATCGGGCGCGGTCAGCTGTCGCTCTGCAGGAACGACACGACGTGGGCGGCGAACAGCTCGGGGGCGAGCGCATCGGCGACGTGCTCCTGGCCGTCGAGAACAACGACGCGAGCGGTCGGTAACGCGGCAGCCACGACCTCGACGTGGGGCTTGCTGGCGTCGACACTGTGCTCGCCGGTGACCAACAACACCGGCACGGCGATGGTGGCGGCGAGCCCCGGGTCGAGGCGGGCGGTGAGCTCGCCTCGGATCTCGCGGGTGAGTGTGTGGGCGGCGGCGACTCGCCCGGGCCAGGACGGAGCCGCCTTGAAGGCGGCCATGTCCTCGTCGGACATGTCCTCCAGCTCCCGGAACAGCAGCTCCACGGCGCCGTCGGTGTCTCCGGCGGCGAGGAGTGCGTCCATGCGGGCGTCCAGACCGGCGGGCAGGGCGTACACGTCGGGGTTCGGGACCGGCCATCCCTCGTAGAGCACGAGCTTGTGGATGTTCGAGGTGAGCGTCGCGGCGCCGAAGGCGACGATGCCGCCGTGGGAGTGGCCGTAGACGTTGACCGCGCAACCGGACCCGGCTGCCACCGCGTCAACCACGGCGGCGACGTCTTCGTACTCCCGCTCGAGCGCGTAGTCCGGTGCATCGCTGCTCCCGCCCCGGCCGCGCCGGTCGATGGCGTGGACGGTGAAGTGTGGTTCGAGGTAAGGCAGCAGTGGCCGCCACCGGGTGTGGTCGGCTGGCGCGCCGTGCACGAGGACGAGGGGCGGTCCGTGGCCGGACGTCCAGTGCGCGATCTCTGTGCCGTCCCGTGACCGCACCCGCGACGGGGCTGCTTCGGGCTCGTGTGTCACGCGGGGACTCCGGTTGCGACGAATGTGCGGATGATGTTGGCGACCACGGTGGGGTCGGTCTTGTGGGCCATGTGACCGTGCCCTTCGAGCACCCGGATCTGGGCGTTCGGGATCGCGTCAGCCGCGTGGTGCGTTGCGCTCACGAGGTCGGGCGGGGATGCGGAGCCAGCCAGCAGCAACGTGGGTGCCTCGATGGTGTCGTGCTGGCCGGGTTGGTAGGTCCAGCTCTCCTCGACCCTGGCCTCCCGGGGCAGCGTCCACGCGGCTGCGATGCGTGTCGACCAACCGGGATTCTGGCTGGCGCGCATGGCCTCGATTTCTGTCTGGGACATCCCGATCAACGCGAGGACGGCGACAGCTGCCCCGTCCAGGTCGCCGGCGGCGATCGACGTCTCGATCGCGTAAAGCGAGCCGGGAGGGTAGGTCGTGCCGAGGCTCGGTTCGTACAGCACCAGATGGGCGACGTTGTTGGTGAGCGTGGCGCCGCCCATGGCGCAGCCGGCGCCGTAGGAGTGACCGAACAGGGCGACCGGCTCGCCGGTGCGTGCGGCGACGGCGTCCACGACGGCGGCGACGTCCTCTAGTCGCGCTCGATCGAGTAGGGCGGCGTGGCGCCGCTGGCGACGAAGCCCCGACGATCCATCGAGAAGGTGGCCATGCTGTTGCACAACTCGTGCGAGAGCGGGGTGAGCGTGGTGTGGTCTGCGATCGAGCCGTGTACCAGCACGATCGGCGGGCCGTCCCCGTCGGTCCACACGGCGAGGGATGTCCCGTCAGCTGATCGAACATCGAACTCGTCCATGGCGGTGTCTCCTCCTTTGTCAGCGCGCTGTGGTCTCGGTTTGGCGGTCGACCTCGGCGGCGAACACCGAGACTGCGTGGGCGAACTGATCGGGCTGCTCGGCGTAGGTGACGTGGCCGCAGTCGGCGAGCTCAACGAAGCGCGCGTCGGGAAGGGCGGCGGCCAACTGGTGGGCGACTGATCGCAGCGCGGGGTGGCTGGTCGTGCCGGCGACGACGAGGGCCGGCACCGCGATCGTGGACAGGTCGGTGGCGGTGACGTCCAGGGACGGGGACCGCAGGTCGGTCAACCCGATGTCGGCGTTGCTGCGATAGCGGTTCTTGCGATCTTCGTCGATGGTCGACCACAGGCCTGGACACATCAGGGAGAAGAACGCGTCCACGAAGCCACGGTGGTCGCCGGTCGCCGTCGCCGTCTCAACGAGTGGTGCGAGGTCGCGCATGGCTGCCTGCCGGGCCTCGTGGTTGAGGCTGAACAGCGGCGGCTCGCTGAAAACCGCGGCCCGGAGCAGCTGGCCGTGCCGGATGGCGACCGCAACGGCTATGGCTGCCCCGCTGCTGGACCCCACGACCAGGCAGGGCGCGAGGTCGAGGGCGTCGATGACGGCAGCGGCGTCATCGGCGTGCAGCGCATCGCTGATGGCAGCGTCGCCCCGGTCGCTGCGGGTGTGCCCTCGACGGTCGTAGCGCACGCACCGGTAGCGATCGGTGAAGCGGCGGGCCTGGTCGGCCCAGACGTCGGCGTCGCCGCACATGCCGTGCACGAACAGCATCGGCGATCCCTGCCCGTCCTGCTCGTAGTAGAGCGTGGTGTCGTTGACATCGACCGTCGGCATGGCGGGTCTCCTCGTGTGGTTGCTGGCGAGGAGTGTCAACCGAACGCCGTTGTGGCGCATGGGGTGTTCACCCCATCACCTCTGCCGGTCAGGGCGACATCAGGCCGTGTTCCATGGCGAACAGGGTCGCCCCGGCCCGGGTGGTGACCTCGGCCTTGGCGTGGAGGTGCTCGATGTGGTGCCCCACCGTCTTGGGCGAGATCCCCCAGGGCGGCCGCCACCTGCTTGTTGGAGTGGCCGCGGGCGATCAGTCGCAGGACGTCGACCTCCCGCTCGGTGAGGCTCGCCGGCCTGGCCACGTTCGGCGGGCGGGCCGTCTGCCCGGCTGCGGGGAGCACGGCTTCGACCTCGGCTCGTCCTAGGCGACCGGCGTCGACCTCGTCAAGCAACAGTGAGGCGGCGTCGGCTGGAGTGTGGGCCGGCCGGTGCGGTCGGTGCTGACACATGGCGTGATGGACGTCGGCGGGCTGCGAGCACGCGAGCGCCACGGCCGAGTTGTTCTCCCGACGGCCGCGGTGGTAGCCGGAGCCGTCGGTTCGCTCGTGATGGAAGGCAGCGACTGAGGCGAACGGGGTAAGCACGGGACACCGGTGCAGGACCCGCTCGGTGAGATAGGGGTGGAGGCGGACGCGCTCCCACTGGTTCATGCTCGGCGGACCTGGTGGTCCCAGATCCCGCTCGGCACCCCGACCCGCCCGACATCGTGCACGAGTGCGGCCGGCCCCAACTGGTCGCCGTCGGTGTCCGCCATGCCCGCAGCCCTGGCGGCATCGGCGGCGAGGAGCGCGACACCGGTCCAGTGGCCCCGAAGCAACGGCGACTTGAGATCGGTGACGACCGCGCCCGCTGTCAGTGCGCGGTCGAGGTGGCTGATGGTCCGCACCGGGGCGGGCCCTGGTTGAGATAGAGCCACGTATGATGGATCGTGCTGGTCGCGTAGCCATCCGCAGCCATCGTGCGGAACACCGCCTCGAGCCGCTCCGTCGTCGTGCGATCGACCCACAGCCTGCCGATCTCCGGTCGCACGTGACCGCCGAGCAGGTAGCCGATGTTGGCGATCGTGTTAGGCGACTTGGTGCGCGCGTGGCGACCCCGGCTGCTCGGCGCCGCAGTCGGGCAACCCTCGGCCATCCACGCGTCGATGACGTCGCCGAAGGTGGCGAGCCTTTGGCGGCGCGGCTGGCGACTCGGCTGACGCCCGCAGCGCGAGCAGCTCGTTGAGGTCGTGCTGCGCGTCGGCCTTGCTGACACGCTCGACCTTGCGCCGCGACCCGTCGGGGAACAGCACCCACGCCATCCACCGCTGGGCGCTCTCGCTCCACCGGACGCTCGGCCCTCGCTGTGCCACCGTCGAACCTCCCCGACGTAGCCACCCCTCAAAAGGCTACGCTCAAACTGGCTACGTGCGGGTGATTCGCGAAGCGGCCCTAGCCAGATGCCTACTCTGACCAGGGCTTTCCACGTGGGCCGTGAGGGACTCGAACCCCCGACCCCTTGCGCGTCATGCAAGTGCTCTAGCCAACTGAGCTAACGGCCCGGCGGAACGAGCAAACTACCACACGGGTAGCGTCACCCCACCTGCCTGCGGGCCGTGTGCCAGCTGCGTGGGCGGGCCCCGGATCCTCCCGATAACCTCTATGAACCCATCCGATCAGGAGACTCCCCCGCTGGCCGAGACCACCCCCGATCCGCTGCCCGCCGAGCTCGCACCGTTCGTGGCGCAGGCTCGTGCCCGCCTCGAACAGGCGACCGACGGCCTCGACCACGAAGCTGCCGTCAAGCACCTCGAGGCCACCCTCGCGCGCGCCGCCATCGAGGCATCTCGGCTCGGGTTCAGCTTCCCGTCCGCCGACTCCCCCGCCGAGCAGCTGGCGCTCGGCGAAGGTGACGGATCGATCGTGGTGGTCCAGCGGCTCACCGGGCCCGACCAGCCCGACTGACCCCGAGGCCGCGCGCGGAGGCGGGCGGCAGCGCCCTCGCGGCTCGCGAGCGCCGGATCAGAGGTTGCCGCGGGCGGCTTGGGCGCGTTCGATGGCCTCGAACAGAGCCTTGAAGTTGCCGGCGCCGAAGCCGGTCGCGCCCTCGCGCTGGATGATCTCGAAGAACACCGTGGGGCGGTCGCAGATCGTCTCGGTGAAGATCTGCAGCAGGTAGCCGTCCTGGTCGCGGTCCGCCATGATCCCCACGTCGGCCAGGTCGGCCCACGGCAGGTCTATCCCGGCCATCCGCGAGCGGGCGTCGTCGTAGTACTCGGGCGGGACCTCGAGGAAGCGCACGCCCCGATCCCGCATGGTGCGCACCGCGTGCACGATGTCGGGCGTGTGCAGCGCCAGGTGCTGGACCCCCGGCGACCGGTAGTAGTCGAGGTACTCTTCGATCTGGCTCTTGCGGCGGCCCTCGGCGGGCTCGTTGATGGGCAGCACCACCTTGTCGTGGTTCCACACCACCGTCGACATGAGCGCCGAGTACTCGGTCGAGATCTGGTCGTCGCCGAAGTGGACCAGCAGGTCGAAGCCCAGGACGTCCCGGTAGTAGTCGACCCACCGATCGAGGTGACCGAGCTCGACGTTGCCGACGATGTGGTCGAAGCGGGTCAGGCCCACAGGCTCCCCGGCGGGGGTCGGCAGCACCGGGGGACCGAACTGTGGCGCGAACGGACCCGTGTAGGCCGACCGATCGAGGAAGGTGTGCACGGTCTCGCCGTAGGTGCGGATGGCAGCCTGGTGGATGGCGCCCAGCTCGTCGGTGTCGACCTTCGGCTCCCGTTCCGGCAAGGCGCCCCGCGCCACCGCCGCCACGAACGCGGCCTCGGCGTCGTCGACCAGGAAGCAGATGTCCTTCACCCCGTCGCCATGGGTGCGGACGTGCTCGGCGATCGGGGATTCCGGCCCGAGCGCGCCGGTGACGATGAACCGGATGCGACCCTGCTGCAGCAGGTGGGACACCCGGTCGCGGCGCCCGGTCTCGGGACCGGCGTAGGCCGCCTCCTCGAACCCGAACGACGACGTCAGCAGGCCCGCGAAGGCGCGGGCGTTGCCCACCCACCACTCGACGTGATCGATCCCGCCGATAATGGGTGGTGCCACCGGCTTTCCCTGGCGATCATGGTGGAGCGCGGTCGTGGCCATCTTCACCCCTCGGTGGGACAACCCCGGGGGTGCCCCACATGGTCGAACTGCACGACCCAGGAAACGCGTGGGGGATCAAGACGTCAACCCTACGGTCACATGTTGGACAATTCAGCCAGTGAGCGAGCGAGTGTGTTAGACACATTGCTCATGTTGCCCACCGGGATGGACGGTCTTGATGCCCGCTTGATCCGGGCCATGTGCGACACGCCCCGTGCCGGGGTGATGGAGCTGGCCCGCCAGCTCGGTGTCGCCCGCGGGACGGTACAGGCGCGGCTCGACAAGCTCCAGCAGCGCGGCATCATCTCCGGGTTCGACCCGGACCTCGACCTGCGCGCCATGGGCTACGAGGTGCTGGCCTTTGTGAGCCTGGAGATCGCCCAGGGCCGGCTCGACGACGTCACCGAGTACCTGCGCGAGATCCCCGAGGTCCTCGAGATCCACTCGGTCACGGGGCCGGGCGACCTCCATTGCCGTGTCGTGGCGCGCACCAACGACCACCTGCAGTACGTGATCAGTCGCATCCTCGAGGTCCAGGGCATCGATCGCAGCACCACGCAGATCGCCCTCACCGAGCAACTTCGCCACCGCGTCCTGCCCCTCGTCGATCTCGTGATCGACAACGAGGACCACACTCAGCAGGACGCCGGCTGACCAGCCCGGTCACGTCGTTTCGGGGGTGAAGCCCTGGCGCAGCGTGTTCTCGGTGATCACCCGCGGGTCCAGGAACTGGTGCAGGTAGTCGGGGCCGCCCGCCTTGGAGCCCACGCCGGACATGCCGAAGCCCCCGAACGGCTGGCGGCCCACGATCGCACCGGTGATGTGCCGGTTGATGTAGACGTTCCCGGCCCGCAACTCGGCGGCCGCCCGGGCGATGTTGGCGGGTGAGCGCGAGTAGATACCTGCCGTCAGCGCATAGTCGGATCGGTTGGCGATCTCGATGGCGGCGTCGAGATCGGGGGCCCGCAGCACGGTGAGCACCGGACCGAAGATCTCCTCGCGGGCGATCGGGGCGTCGGGATCGTCCACCTCGACCACCGTGGGGGCGACGAAGTAGCCCTCGTCGGGCACGTCGTCGTGCTGGCCGAGGATGCGACCCTGCTGGGGTGCCTCCTCCACCCAGCGCAGGACCCGCTTGTGCGCCTCCTCGTCGATCACCGGTCCCACCTGCACCTCCGGGCGGGAGGGATGGCCGACCAGCAGCTCGCCGGTGGCTCCGACCACCCGCTCGACCAACTGGTCGTAGATCGAACCGACCACGATCAGCCGGCTGGCCGCCGAGCACTTCTGCCCCGCGTATCCGAACGCCGACACCACGGCCGCCGGCACGGCCTGGTCGGGATCGGCGTCGTCGTCGACGATCAGTGCGTTCTTGCCCCCCATCTCGGCGATGACGCGCTTCACGTGACGCTGGCCGGGTGGGGTGACCGCGGCCTGCTGGTTGATGGCCAGGCCGACGGCGCGCGACCCGGTGAAGGCGAGCACGGCCACGTCGGGGTGCTCGACCAACCGGGCACCGACGACCTCACCCAAGCCGGGGAGGAACTGCACCACCCCCGGGGGCGCACCCCCGGCCACCAGGGCCTCGATCAGTCGCCAGGCCACCCCCGGGGATTGCTCCGCGGGCTTGAGGATCACGGGATTGCCGGCCACCAGCGCGGCCACGGTCATGCCGGTGGGGATGGCGAGGGGGAAGTTCCAGGGAGCGATGACCGCGGTCACACCCTTCCCCTGGTACACGAGCCGGTTGGTCTCCCCCGGCGGGGACTGCACGAGGTCGGCGGCCGCAGCGTCGAGGCGCAGCATCTCCCGCCCGTAGTACTCGCAGAAGTCGATCGCCTCGCTGACATCCGCGTCAGCCTGGTCCCAGGGCTTGCCGGCCTCGAAGCACTCGAGGGCGGCGATCTCGTGGCGGCGACCCCTCATCCAGTCGGCCGCCCGGAACAGCACGGCAGCCCGCACCCCGGTCGACGTCCGGCGCCAGTCGTGCGCGGCCCGCGCCGCGATGGCCACGGCGGCGTCGACGTCGGACGCCGTGCAGGCGGCTGCGCTGGCGACGACCGTGGCGGGCACGGCCGGATCCACCGACGCCAGCGTGTTGGGGGCGGTCACCCGCTCCCCCCCGATCAACGCGGGCACCTGCTCCCCCAGGCCGGACGCCACGGAACGGACGGCGGCAGCCATGGCGTCACGTGCCGGACGACGGCGCCACTCGGAAACCGGCTCGGGCTGGTAGGGCGCGGGGTCGGCGGGATCGCTAGGCGCCCCGGGCTCGCCCCACCCGGGCAGCGGAAGGTCCCGGGGGGCGGGAGGCGCCAGCAGCTCGTCGAGGTCTCGGCCCTCCGCAAAGCGGTGCCGCACGAATGACTCGTTGGACGTGTTCTCCAGCAGCCGGCGCACCAGGTACGCCATCCCCGGCACCAGCTCGCCCACCGGCGCGTAGACCCGCAGCCGGAAGCCGAGCCGGCGGATGGCTTCGTGCATGGGCTCGGCCATGCCGTAGAGCATCTGGATCTCGTAGCCGGTGTCGGGGATGCCCTTGCGGCGGGCATAGGTGATGGCGTAGGCGAGGGACCGCAGGTTGTGCGACCCGAAGGCCGCCCGCACCTCGCCGTGGTGGTCATGCAGCAGGCGCACGCAGCGCTCGTAGTTGGCGTCGGTGGCGGCCTTGTCCTCGAACACGGGAACCGGCCAACCCTCGGCCCTGGCTTGCACGGTCTCGGCGTCCCAGTAGGCACCCTTGACCAGCCGCACGGTGATCGGCTCGACCCGCCGTGCCGACCAGGCGATCAGGTCCGCCAGGTCGTCCCGGCTGTCGCGCAGATAGGCCTGGACGACGATGCCGGCGGGGACGTCGGCGAACTCGTCCTCCGACAGCAGGTCGCGGAAGAGCTGGAGCGTCATGTCCTTGGCGTCGTAGTGCTCCAGGTCGACATTCACGAAGGCGCCGCGGTCGCGGGCCAGCCGCAGGATCGGCCGCAGGCGCTCCTTGGCCGACGCCAGCCCCGCCTCACGGGAGAGCGGCTCGTAGTGGGTGGCCAGGGCCGTGGGCTTCACGCTCACGTTGACGCGGTGCAACGGGCCGAGGTCGTCGCGCTCGAGGTGGTCGTCCGGGGCCCAGTGGCGGCTGGCATCGTCGAGCGCGATGACCAGCTCATGGACGCGGGCGGCGTAACGGTCGGCCTCGGTGCCGACCACGGTCTTCTCCCCCAGCACATCGACAGTGAAAGCGCTGCCCTCCCGCCACAGCTGGTGCAGGCCGGCGACCGCCTCGCGGGCTGAGGCGCCGACGATGAACTGGCGGGCCATCCGCATGATGTTGCGACGGGCGATCCGGGCCTCCACCCGGGCGCCGAGCGGCACCCGGTCGGCGAGGTCGATGCCCAGATCCAGGGCCTTCGGGGCGTCCACCCGGTCGAAGTACTCGGACAGGTGACGGGCGACGTCAGGCGCGTCGGTCAGCGCCGGGAAGACGTCGACGAAGCGGAAGAGCTGGGTCTTGAACCCCGGCCGCTCCATGGCCCAGTCCATCACCCGATCGCTCCACCACGCGCCGCGGAGGAGCCCGGCGCGCCTGCCCGTGCCCAGGTCGGCGATCCGGCGGGCCAGGGTGACGGTGTCGCGCTCGATCTCGGCGACCACAGGGTCAAGGTAGCCGGGAGCCGGTTCGAAAAAGCGCGATCTGACGCCTGCACGGCGTAGCCTCATCTCTGCAGAACCGGGCCTCGAGTCGGCCAGGGCACAGAAAGAGATAGGCAGAGACACCATGGCAGTAGGCACCGTCAAGTTCTTCAACGCCGAGAAGGGCTTCGGCTTCATCTCGCGTGAGGACGGGAGCGATGTGTTTGTCCACTTCTCCAACATCCAAGGCGCCGGCTACCGCTCGCTCGAGGCGGGACAACAGGTCGAGTTCGAGATCGGTCCGGGCCGCAAGGGCGACGAAGCCCAGAACGTCCGGGCGCTCTGACTAGACGTGTCACGGCGGCGAACGACCTTCGGCAAGCTCCAACGGGACCGCGACAAGCAGGCCAAAGCCCAGGCCAAGCTCGAGCGGAGGGCGCAGCGCGCCGAGCAGGGCGATGAGCAGGAGGCTGAGGCTCCTGCTCCCGAGGTCGACCAGGCCGAGGTCCTGGCGCAGCTGGCCGAGCTGCATGCCGCCTTCGACGACGGGAAGATGGGACTCGAGGACTTCGAGGCCCGACGCGACGAGCTGACGAGCCAGCTGCGCGTCGACTGAGGCTGTTGTGTCAGCGCTCAGGCCTGATGCGGTACCTGAGCGCTGACAGACGGCTTGACTCCCCTACATCAGGCCGGCGTAGGCGCCGCCGTCTATCGACAACGCAGTCCCGGTGATGAATCGCGCCTGCTCCGAGCACAGGAAGGCGACGGCGGCGCCGAAGTCGTCCGGGTCGCCGATCCGACGCACCGGGACCGTCGCCGCCGCCGTCGACAGGTCGCCGCCGTAGAGCTGGGCCAACCGATCGGTGGCGTGAAGCCCCGGCTGCACAGAGTTGACCGTCACTCCCTGCGGCGCAACCTCGGTGGCGAGGGTCTTGAGGAACGCCGTGGTACCGGCACGGGCGGTGTTCGACAGGATCAGGGTCGGCGCCGGTTGGCGCACGGTCATCGACGTGATGGCGACGACGCGGCCCCAGCCGCGCTCGATCATGGCCGGGACTGCCGCCTTGCACATGGCGACCGTCGACAGCAGGTTCAGCTCGAGCGCGGGCGGGTAGGCGGCCACGTCGGTCGACGCAAACGTCCCGGGCGGCGGACCGCCCGCGTTGGTCACCAGGATGTCCACGCCGCCGAGCGCCTCGGTGGCCCGGTCCACGAACGCGCCGCCACCCTCCGCGCCGGACACGTCCGCCACCAGACCCACGGCGTCGCCCCCGGCAGCGCGTAGAGCATCCACGGCTGCCTCCACCCGGTCCGGCCGTCGACCGCAGAGCGCTACCCGCACGCCCTCCGTGGCGAGCGCACGCGCACAAGCCAGCCCGAGCCCGGCCGAGGCGGCAGCCACGACAGCTCGGCGCCCGCTGATCCCGAGATCCATTCGTCGGACGCTACTTGTGTAGCGCCCGGCCAAAGGGGGAAGGGGAGGGCAACAACGCCACGCAAAGCGAGACGGTCGTGACCATCACAGCTTCCGCCACAACACGTACGACGGACTACGCGCGGTTCCGGCAGTACCGGGCCGGCAACGACCGAACGCTCCGCAACCGCCTGATCGAGGACCACCGCTGGCTCGCGGTCCACTGCGCCCGGCGATTCGCCGGCAAGGGTGAACCACTCGACGACCTGATCCAGGTCGCCATGTTGGGGGTGCTCAAGGCCGTGGAGCGCTTCGACCCCGACTACGGCGCCACCTTCGCCACGTTCGCCGTTCCCACGATCACCGGTGAGCTCCGGCGCCACTTCCGTGACACCACATGGGCGGTGCATGTTCCCCGGCGGGCCCGGGACCTGCAGCACACCGTCAAGGTCGCCGTCGACGACCTGAGCCAGGCGCTGGGCCGGTCGCCCACCGCCGAAGAGGTCGCCGAGCACACCGGCGTGGCCGTCGAGGAAGTGCTCGACGCCCTCGAGGCGGCTCGCTGCTACCGCAAGACGCCCTTGGCCTCGACCGGCGACGACGACGAGGACGACGTCGACACCCTGGGGCAGGACGACCCGGCGCTCAATGCCGTCGACGCCCGCATGACCGTGGAGCGCCTCCTGCGCGAGTTGCCGGCCCGAGAGCGCCGCATCGTCGAGCTCCGCTACCTGAGCGGGCTCAGCCAATCGCAGATCGGTGAGATCGTGGGCGTGAGCCAGGTCCAGGTGTCGCGGCTGCTGCGGGCCAGCCTCAACCGCATGAACCAGTCGATGATCGGCCGGGCAGCACACCCCGAGTTGGTGTCATGACAACCTGCCAGCTGGTTTACGTCGAAGACATGCCGCAGCGCGTCCTTCTCGACATGCTGCCGCTCGACCCCCTGCGCATCGACGGCGCCGTGGTGCCGGGTGGAACACCGGTCACGCTGAGCTTCCAGCCCAGCGGCGACGTCGGCGATCACATCCAGATGGTGGAATTGCTCGACCGGTGGCGGATCGACGACGGGGTGATCGACCTGTCGGTGGTCGATGTCTCCGACTTCGGTGGGGTGCGCTACATCTTCACCCGCGACGACGAGCAGCTCGTGCTCGACGTGGCCGCCTGACTCACGAACGCATCGCCGCTGGCGCCCGGGTCGTCAACCAACCCCGCTGCCGCGCAGGTGCTTGCGGGCGGTGAACGCGAGCTTGCCATCCGAGCACTCCAGGCCGTGACCGTCGGTCACCACGTCCAGGATCTGCCTGCTGAGGTTCAGGCGATCGTCGTCGATCACCTCGTCGCCGGTCGCGGCCGTGGTGCCGACCACGACCAGGGCATCGCCCGTCGTCTGGAACGCCAGCTGCACCGGGTCGCCGTCGCCCATCTCGATGAGCGTCGCGCACAGCTCGTCGACCGCGATGCGGAAGTCCTCGACCTCCTCGAGCGGGAGCCCGCACGACGTCGCCACACCACTGGCCATCAACCGCGCCAGCCGCATGTACCTGCTGTCCGGCGGCAGTGACAGCTCGATGCGGTCATCCGCCTCGCCGTGCTGCATCGGCTTTCCATTGTCCATGGAGATCACCCCGCTCCGAACACGATCACGGCTCCGCCGCTCGGCAGCGGCTGCACATCCAGGGGTATCAACCCCGGCTCGGCACCGTCCACCTCCCAGTCGTCCGGTCCTCTCGCCGTCGTCGCCAGCCGCGCCTCCAACGCCGTGAGGACGGCCTCGGGGACCACCGACGACAGCGGCTTGCCGACGACGGCATCGCCCGTGAGGCGCTCGCCGGCCCCTCGGCTCAGCGCGCGGATGCGCCGGTCGTCACCCACCACCACGAGCGGCGTGTCGAGCAAGCCCAACACCATGTCCATGACGCTCTCCAACTCGTCGACCCACTCCTCCCGGGCCAGGAGCTCGGACGTAAGGCGGTCGATCTCGGCGGCTGCGGACTCGACGCGGGCGCGCATGTCGGCGAGGAGCTTGCTTTGGTCGTCGGGGGCTTCTCCTGGCATGACCATCCCGCACGGATCCTACGTATCCGGCTGTGAAGGCCATACCCGTCGGTCCCTCTCCTGATCCATCGGCGATCATCGCCCACGTGTAGCAAGCGCCTCCGGAGGGAACGGACGGAGTGTGCCGTCCGGTGTATCCGCCCGCGAGGCCCGGCGTTGTCAGCGGGCCATCGACGAACTGTCCCGGGCGTCCGATCGGGCCCACGCCGCCCTGACCATCCCCTCCGACGCCGTGGACCGGCGCTGGGTCGAGAGCCGAGCCCATCGTCCCGCCGTCGAACGGGAGCTATGGGCGCTGCATGTCCGCTACTCCCGGCGAGACGATGCCGATGCCCTCCAGGCCCTGGTCGAGCAGTACCGCGGCCATGCCGAGGCTCAGGCGCGGCGCCACTACCGCCGCGGCGAGCCGGTCGACGACCTGACCCAGGTCGCATACGAGGCGCTGTTGCTGGCCCTCAAGCGCTTCGATCCCGATCGGCGCACCCCGTTCCTCGCGTTCGCGAAGCCCACCATCGTCGGTTCGCTGCGCCGCCACTTTCGCGACGCCGGCTGGGCCATCCGGGTCCCCCGGCGCGTCCACGAGCTGTCCACGCCGGTGCGCGACGCCCAGGAGCTACTGACGCACGACCTCGGGCGTCCGCCGTCGCCCGGCGAGATCGCCGACTTCATCGGCGTCGACGAGCACGAGGTTCTCGAGGCGTTCAGGGCCGAGGATGCCCGCATCACCACCTCGCTCGACGCCCCCGACCCGGCCAGCGGGCTGCAAGCGGAACAGGTGATCGGCCAGCCCGACCGGGGCTTCCTCGGCATCGAGAACCGCACGGCGCTCAGACAGAGCCTGGAGCTCATGTCGGAGGAGGACCGCGATCTGCTCCGCCAGTACTTCCTCGAGGAGCGCACGCAGTCGCAGATCGCCGAGGTGTTGCAGTGCAGCCAGATGCAGGTGTCGCGGCTGCTGCGCAAGGCCATCCACCGCCTGCGCCGGCACATGCTGGGCGCCTGATCGCCGGAGGCGGACACCAGCCGGTCGTTTCGTGGCCCTCTGCGGGGGTAGCGCCCGCCGAGCACAACCGACCACACGGGGAGACCAGCGATGGCGAGCATCGTGCGAGACGTGATGATGACCAACCCCCTCAGCGTGGATGCGGGGGCCTCGATCCGGCAGGCCGCTGAGGTCATGCGGGACAATGACATCGGTGATGTCCTGGTGGTGGGCGACGGCAACCTCCGGGGCATCGTCACCGACCGCGACATCGTGGTCCGGGCATTGGCCGACGGACGCCAGCCCGACACGACGCCCGTCGGCGACATCTGCAGTCCCAAGCTGACCGTCGTCGACGCCCAGGCGGAGGTGGACGAGGCGGCGGACCTGATGGGGCGCCACGCGGTTCGCCGGCTCCCGGTCGTCGAGAAGAACGAAGTCGTAGGGATCGTGTCGCTGGGGGACCTGGCGCGCCGGGGCGACCCCGAGGCGGCGCTGAGCGACATCTCGGCCGCGCCACCAAACGCGTGAGGCAGGGGCCCAGGCACGGCGAGCGGGGCGGTGCGCCGGTGAACCGGACAACGGCGTCCGGTGCCGATGCCCGCCGGCTCGCCGAGATCGCCGGGGGGGCGGCGGAGTGCAATCGCTGCGACCTGTACCGGCGCGCGACCCAGACGGTGTT
>Ga0214469_1000022_pt1 | contig 36730 bp, 41 predicted proteins | sample RVTome_10_FD_187340 | JGI IMG/M metagenome (GOLD analysis project Ga0214469, IMG submission 187340) | Soil microbial communities from uranium-contaminated site in the Upper Colorado River Basin, Wyoming, United States - RVT153D57 HiSeq ... | reverse complement strand
CGAAGCGTCGACGCTCACGTCCACGCCGGTGTGGCGCACAGCCTGGTCCGAGCGGGAGAACCGGCGACAGTCGCCCAGCTCGGACCACACCGCCACCGCGATGAGACCGCCGATGCCGTACTGGGCCTCGACCAGCGCTTTGCAGGCCGGCTGTCGGGTCCCGAAGCGTGTCAGGGCCTTCTTGAGCGGTTGGGCCTCGCTGTCGGTGAGATCGATCATCCGATACCCGACCTCGATGCGCTCCCGCGCTGCGGGCGACAGCTGCAGGTGCGGGTCGGCCACCATGCTCCGCGTCTTGTCGCTGCGGATGGCGCCCCCGGGAACGGTGACACCGTGCTGGTAGAGCTCGGCATGGATCCGTTGGCACCACACCGTGCGCTGATCGACCAGCGACTTGTACAACCGCACCCGCTCGCGCCACTCCAACACCGGCTCGGGCGGGATCCAGCTCTCCGGCAGCTCCCCGGCCGCGAGGAGATCCCGCAACAGTCGGGCATCGGTCCGGTCGGTCTTGGCCCGATGCTTGCGTCCCCTCGCCGCCTGCGTGTCCGCCGGCTCCGCCACATGCGCCTCGAACCCGGCAGCCGTGATCTCCTCCACCACATACCGCCAACCCGTGCAGCCTCCACCGCCAACGCCACCTCGCCGTTGGCTCGACGAGCGACCTCCCCGCGGAGCCACCGACGAAACCGACCCCGGTCTGGCTGCCAGATCCGGCCCCGCCACTCCTCGCCCGACTCGACCTCGACCCCGTCGAAGGTGATCTGTCGTCGGTGCAGATCCAACCCACCTACCATCGCCATCAGGCACCCTCCTTGATCGTGAACCGACGCTTGGCAGACCAAATGGTCGTCCGCACACCAAGCGAGGAGGTCCTCACACATTGAAGCGTTCTGGGACACCGACGGGTTCTGGGACACCGACGGGTGAGCACGTCGTGGGCGTCGATCGCCGATTTCGTACGGCGACGCGAACCCAGGGGCGGCGTCCGTGCTCGCGATCGCTGCCTGCCGCAACCGGCTGGCACGCGCACTCGCATACGGTTCATCCGTGATCCTCCCCAAGGACCGCGACACCCGCTTCATCACCATCCGCCGCGGGGGGACGCTCACGGACTACGACCATCGGCTCCTGGCTTTGTGGGCGGCCGCGTGCGCAGAACATGTTCTGCACCTCTTCGAGTCGGTGCAGCCCGCGGATCCGCGGCCCGGCCAGGCGATCGAGAAGATCCGGGCATGGACGCGCGGCGAGATCAGGATGTCTGAGTCCCGTGCGGCGGGTGGCCATGCCATGGCTGCGGCGCGCGAGCTGAGCGGAGCCGCTCGACATGCCGCATATGCAGCCGGGCAGGTGGCAGTGGTGGCGCACGTCGCCGCCCACGAGCTCGGTGCGGCCGCCTACGCGATCAAGGCGGCGCGTGCGGCGGCCCCCGGATGCGAGGAGCAGGCCGGCCAGCTTGAGTGTCGGTGGCAGCGCGAACAGCTCCCGAATGCCATTCGCGAACTCGTCCTTGACGATCAGCGGTTGCGAAACGACATCTGCTGGTCGGTGTTCTACTGCTGACTCGTCTACACCTCCCAACAGCACAACACACCGTGCCGGGCCTAGTTCAGACCCTCGCCAGAGCAGATCAATGTCAGCGATGGGCACCCTCCGGGCGGGCGATCGCCGTGGCGCCCGACCGTACGACATTGGTCAGCACGCTCCGATGGCGCCTCCCCATCAATGGCATAGGTCGGACGCCGATCCTGCACATGTGCGCGACTTTCCGCGGGCGCGATGACTTGGCTGATCACGGCACGTCTGATCTACGACACGGCCGTTGCGCACGTGTCGCCCGGCTACGAAGGGGAAGGTGCCATGGAGATCATCAACCTGGGTGCAGGGGACGGGCTTCCGCCAGTGGACTGGGCCGCCGTCACCGAGAAGCTCGATGCGGGATCGGCGCCGGCTCCAGACGCGCACAACTCTCGTACGACCTGGCTCACGACGGTGAACAAGGACGGCAGCCCGCATGTGACTGCGGTAGGTGCCCTCTGGCTCGATGGCGCGTTCTGGTTCCAAACGGGCTCGGGCACCCGGAAGGGCCGCAACGTCGCGCGCGATCCGCGCTGCTCGATCGCCGTGTCGATCCGCGACGCGGACGTCGTCATCGAGGGTGACGTCGCACGGGTGACCGATCCGGGCGTGCTGGCGCGTATTGCGAAGGCGTGGGCGGACAACGGTTGGCCGGCGGAGCCCGACGAGAGCGGTTCCGGCATCACCGCGCCGTTCAACGCACCGTCGCAAGGACCACCGCCGTGGCACGTGTATCGCGTCGAGCCACGCTCGGCGACTGTCGCGTTGGGCACAGAGCCGGGCGGCCTAACTCGCTTCAGGTTCTGACCTGGACGGAGTGGAGCTTTGCGCGTAACGCCGAAGATGCACGTGTCGGTTGGCCGATCGAACCGTCGACGCCGACAGCGAGCGGTCGACGCGTCCGCGATGACTCGGGACGTGCAAGCCCTAGGGTCCGCGACGTGACGATCCAGCGGATGGACCATGTCGGTGTCGTCGTCGATGACCTCGAAGCTGCGATCTCCTTCTTCGTCGAGCTCGGCATGGAGCTCGACGGTGGCACGACACCCGTCGAGGGCGACTGGGTGGACCGGGTCGTCGGACTCGATGAGGTTCGAGTCGAGATCGCATTCCTGCGGACGCCCGACGGTTACGGCCGGCTCGAGCTGACGAAGTTCCACAACCCCCCGGCGACGACCGCTGAGCCGAACGCGCCAGCGAACACGTTCGGCCTACGTCGCGTCATGTTCGCTGTCGACGACATCGACGACGTCATTGCCCGCATGCGAGCTCATGGCGCCGAGCTTGTCGGTGAGGTGGCGCGATACGAGGATCTCTATCGGCTCTGCTATCTCCGCGGCCCCGATGGCATCATCGTCGCGCTCGCCGAACAGCTCCGCTGAACCGAGCGTCGCTTCACCTGCAGCATCGCCTGGCCGCTCAGTAGGCCCGACCGCTGCTGTCGCAGAGAGGCTCGTAGGACGCCTGATCGACGGTTCTCGCGTCGCTCGCGGGTGGCGGGTCGTCCCCGAACGCGCCGACCGAACGACGCAGACGCGTCTCCGAGGTGCCGGACGGCCACGGCCGCGGGCGAGGAGCAGCGAACGCTCAGCGTGAGCGGCGGCCGTCCCGCCGGGCTCGCCACCTCCCGGCGTTTCGGGGCAGAGAATCTGAGCGGCTGTGGCTCAACGAACGCGGCATCATCGTCCGATGCTGGAGTCGCACACCAGTGCGCTGACACCACGGCTCGAGGTCCGTTGTCCCACCGAACTGGACCGGCCCCGGTTCGTCGAGCTCTTCTGCGACGACGCCTTCATGGCCTTCTTGGGCGGCCCGCTGGCGGCCGACCAGGCGCATCCGCGCTTCGACGGCATGCTCGCCCGGTGCGTGGAGCTCTCCTTCGCGAAGCAGCCGATCGTCGAGCGATGCTCGGGGGTCGTCATCGGCTACACGGGCGTCGACTGGATCGGGTTCGACGGCGGCCGGTGGCTGGAGTGGGGCTACCGGCTCGTGCCCGCGGCTCGTGGCAAGGGCTACGCCACGGAGGCGAGCCTCGCTCTCCTCGAGGTGGCCAGCGACGATTACGCAGGGGAGGTCCTTGGGATCATCCACCCCGACAACCGGCCGTCGCAGAATGTGATCTGCAAGCTCGGGTTCGCGTACTGGAAGCAGGCACCGGTGCAAGGAGACCCTTCGCAACCTCTACCGACTCCATGTCTGACCTGTCACCGCCGAGCGGGCGATCTGGGACACTGATGACGCAGGCCGGCGGCATGGGACCGACGACCTGTCCTACCAATGGTTCGTTCCGATGTGGACGGCGGAGGGGATGAACATGTGGATCACGGGAGCCGCCGTTTCGGCCCGGGCAACCGGGCCCGCCGTACTGTCGGCGGCCTCGCTTGGACAAGTTCCCAACGATGCTCGACTACGTAACTCCCGCCGGCGTGCGCATCGTGCCTCTCGTGTCCGCCTGGGAACCCACCTGGCGGAAGGCACCATGGTGATGCATGAGGGGTTCGTGAACTTCAACGCCGGGACACTCGGTGCGGCGATGATCGAGGGACGGCTCAGCCAAGGCGTCGTGGTCGGCAGGAGTGGATCTCGCGGACTCGAGAAGGTCACACCGCCGTGGCCTTCGCCGCGGCTATCCGGCGCAGGCCTGGGTCAGGATCGGTGGTCGCAATCTCCCGAATGCCCCGCCTGATCGTCTCACTGTTGCGCTGGGATACCGCCTTGATCGCGAACTTTCGGACGCCGATCCGAGAATCGTGCAAGAGCCTCGACAGGATCTCGTCGGAGAGGTTTGGCGGTAGCGCATCGGCGGATGCAGCGACCGAGATTCGGACCTCCATCCGGGGGTCCGCCACGGCTGCGACGATCGCTTCGTGGGCCGCGTGTGTGTCGATTCGGCTCAGGGCGTGCACCGCGCGTGCGGCGAGCCACGTCTCCTCGTCGTCGAGCAGCTGGTTCAAGAGCTCGACCTCGGACGGGCCGATGCCCTCGTAGGTGCTCTCATCGGGTTCGATGGCGCTGAGCTGCTGACGGAGCTCCGACATGGACGTCGGCATCGGGGTTGTCCTCTCAGTGTGGGGTCAGGCGGGGTGGCTGAGGCCGCTCTTCTGCATCGTCTTCACCTCGTTGGGCAAGATGTCTGGTGGAGGATTGGTCTTGACGCCCTGCCACATGAGCCGGTCGCTGCTCGTGAAGTCGTGCCCCAGCCCCAGGACGTGTCCCGCCTCGTGGGCGACCAACCAGGGGTCGATGAACGCGGGAATGATGGCAGCGCCGGGTTGGCCATCCGGGTGGGTGGCGCACCCGAGGAAGTTGCCCGAGCCTCCCTGTAGCGCCGCGACGATGTAGACGACGATCTCGCGCCGGAACGCGTTGTTGCGGTTGGCGAACAACTCACGTTGTTCTGGCGTGGGCAGTCCCGGCAGACATGATCCGATGTCGAGGGTGGCCAGGTGTGACAGGTTCGGGTCACCGCTCAGGTCTTCCACCGATCCGAAGCGGACGTGGACCCCTGCCTCCCTGACGTACAGACGCCGCATCTGGGTGTACTGCATCTCGATGAGCTCCGGCACCGCAGTCGTGGCGAGCGGCAGCAGCGACTTGAACGATACGCCGATGACATGCCCGCCCCCGAACGGCCAACGGTTGTGAGGGCGAGGCTGGTCAGGGGGGAGCGGAGACTCAGCGGGCCAGCGCCATTCGCGCTGGACGGGCTTGGGGTAGCCAGGGTCGACTCTGCCGGGTCCGGCGTCGCCGCGGGTGACGCGGATGTATCGGGGGCCGTCGAAGAAGTAGCACTTGGAGCCTGAGTACAGGGCGGCGTCGATGCCGAATCGGCCGAAGCCGTCGGGCCATCGCCATCCGTCGGCGATGGCTTTCGGGTAGCCGGGGTCGACGGTCCACGGTTCGGCGCTGCCGCGGGTGACGCGGATGTATCGGGGGCCGTCGAAGAAGTAGCACTTGGAGCCTGAGTAGAGGGCGGCGTCGATGCCGAATCGGCCGAAGCCGTCGGGCCATCGCCATCCGTCGGCGATGGTCTTGGGGTAGCCAGGGTCGACTCTGCCCGGGCCGGCGTCGCCTCGCGTGACCCGAATGTACCGGGTGTGCTCGAAGAAGTAGCACTTCGAACCGGAGTACATGGCTGCGTCGATCCCGAAGTTGCCGAAGCCGTCCGGCCACCTCCACTCACGCGAGACGGTCTTGGGATAGGCGGGGTCGGTTGTCCCCGGGCCGGTCTCGCCCCGGGTGACCCGGACGTACCGGCTGCTGTCGAAGAAGTAGCACTTCGAGCCCGAGTACAGCGCCGCACTGACCCCCATCCGATCCTCCCCTTGGCCGTAGTGCCCGTTGTTCACGGTTACCAGGGCAGCGTCGTCAGAGCAACGGCTCAACCGATGCATCGCCTCCGATGACGACGAGGTGGTTCCGCTACGCGTCTTGTGCGTGCCGCTGATCGGTGCGCGGCTTCTTGTCGCGCGTCGAGGCTTCTGCGGCTGCCTTGATCCGGGAAAGCGTGGTGGCCATACCCTCTGCGAGGTCGTCGTCGCGGTCATCGACGCGCAGCATCAAGCCGTTGAACCAGTTCGTGATCGCCCAGTCCGGCTTGGTCACCTCGTAGCTCTCGCTGAGGATCGTGCCCGCCCCCTGGCGCTCTATGCGGTAACGCCAATCGCAGACGCCGCAGTGTCGCACGGTACGACGGAAGGTGAACTCGCGGCCACGGTCAGCTGCGATGCCCTCCACCGTGTTCGACCACCGGGCGTGGCCGCGGCGGTTGTAGCCCTTGAATCGGGCGCCGACTGCCGGCCGATCACCCTTCACCCACTTGCAGCGCACGGTCTCCGGGCTCCACTGACCCATGTTCGTGATGTCGGAGACGAGGTCGTAGACGTCCTCTGGTGACGCTTCGATGTAGACGTTCACTGGTCGCTCTCTTCATGGCGCCTCCTGTGTCGAGTCTCATCGGCGTCCTGACCACAGGAACACCGTGGCTCTACGATGCGCCTCGGGCCGGTTTCCCGCATCGGTAGACCTACCTACGCGGTGAGATACCCGCGGATCAGGGTCGGTGCAGGAGCTCGTGCTCCAGCGCGAACAGAGCGGCGGCTGCACGGGTCGACACGCCGATCTTCGTGTAGATGTGCTGCACGTGATGCTCCGCCGTGCGCCGTGAGATGCCGAGCCGACGCCCGATCTCGGGATTCGAGCATCCCTGCGTAACCAACTCGAGCACCTCGACTTCGCGGTCGCTCAGTCCACCAGGGCGCACGTCGGCTCGCCGCCGGGGCGGAGTCTCGCTCGCGGCATCGAGCACGGCGGTGACCACGTCGGGGTCGAAGCGCCCGGCACGAGCTTCGGCCAGCAACACGTCTCGGGCCTTCTCGGCGCTGAAGGCCACGCGATGGGGCCGGCGCTGGGGCATCGCCTGGAACGCACCAGAGGCGGCCAACACCCGCGCGGCCATACCGATGTCGGCCCCTCGACAGGCACGGTGGTACCCCGAACCATCGGGACGCTCGTGGTGCATGCCGGCAATCGCCGCCACGGGCTCCAGCACGGGCGTCGACGCAAGGATGCGCTCCGTGTAGTAGCCGTGCAGCCGCACCTGCTCCCATTCGGCGGTCGTGAGCGGGCCGGTCTTGGCCCACACCCGGTTGGCGACACCGATGCGACCGAGATCGTGGAGATGGGCAGCGACCTCCAGACCATCGACAGCTCGGCGATCCAGGCCGAGTTGTCGAGCCGCCGCGACCGAGAGCCGAGCAACCGCCGCGGAGTGGCCGTGCGTGAACGGGTTCTTGAGATCGGCGAGGTCGCCGAACGCCCGAGCGATCGCGGGGAGATCGGCCTCGCCGATCTCCACGATCGGTGCTGGCTCCAGTTCCAGGAAGCTCGTACGAGGATCCCTCGTCGTGGTCGTTGCGACGATCGCGTCGGCCTCCGACACGAACCGCTCCACTACCCCGGGATCGAGCGTCTTGCCGGCACGAAGCCGCAGCGCCCGGCTCGCGCCGGCAGCTCCGTGAAGACCGATGAACTCCGCGGCCTCACTGGCCACTCGGGCAACGCGTGCCGAGCGCGCGATCCCCTCACCGCGCAGCGAGCGCGCTCCCGCCCCGTTCCACCACTCATGGATGTCGTGGAGGCGGTCGCTGACGGTGGCGGGGAGCCCGATACGCAGCGCGAGCGCTCGAGCCAGCTCACAGCTCGCCTGGTTGTGAGCCCTGCCAAAGGCGGGACCGTCGGGTCGCCATCCGCACCACGGCCCGGGCGCGCGCCGCAGGCGGAAGGACTCGAGTCGCGTGTGGGATGAACGTCGCGAAGACGTCACGGATGTCGCTGAGATCGGCTTCTACCGCCGCATGGTTCACCGCAACGTCGTCGCCGAAGAGCTCGAAGGTCTCGTGCGAGTAGGCGGGACAGCCCACGTGGAACAGGACGCTCACATAGAAGTCGTCGGCGACCTCGTCGTCAGGCAGGCCCATTCGGCGAGCCAGGTCGGTGCCGATGACGGCTGTCCGCCGGGCCGTCTCCGTCGGCACGCCGTAACCCAGGTCCGAGACCAGCGACAACCCCCCGAGGAGGTCGGCAAGACGGAAGCGGTCACCCACCGCTCAGAGTGTTGCCCACCGACCCGTTCGAGTCCCGCTGACCCACGGCGCGGCGGACCTCTCTCCCTCCCGCCCGGCTGCCGACGGACCCAAACGGGCGGCATCACGAGGCCGGGTTGTCGACCTCGGCGTGGACGTAGCCGCAGAGGATCGTGCGGGCCGTGGCGACGACGTGCGGTGCTTGCTGGGGCAGGTAACCGAGGTTGCGGGCGAACGCTTCGGCGGTGAAGTTGTCGTCGTGGCGTGCATCGATGCAGATCGTCCGGCCGTCGGCGAGCAGCTGATCGTCCGTCTGGGCGATCCCAACAGTGGGTCCTTGAGGGCTTCTTGCAGGAATGCCCGCTCGGCGGCTTCGCACAGGCCGGGCTCCACGCAATGGTCCAGCGCGAACCCAAGGTACTCGTTGTAGTTGGCGGGTCGCCCCGGTCGCCCCGGTCGCCCTCGGGCGTCGTCGTTGACCCACGAGACGATCGTCACCGGACAGCACGCGGTCGCCGCCTCGAAGGCCCGGCGTCCTCCTTCGCCCCGTTCCTCGAAGGCCCGGCGGGCTTCTTCGCCCTGTCCATCCACCATCTTTCCGTCGCTGGTGTGGTTGTCAGCAACCACGTGTCGCCACGGGGCACGAGTCGCTCGAGGGTGACCGCGAACCGCCCCGACGTGTCAGCCCTGGTACTCCCCTTGCCAGAATGCCCCTGATCGTCTCCGGCGAGACCTTGCCGACGGGCTCTTCGATGAGCACGCGACACAGCGGGAACTCGAGCACGTCGGGGGAGCTCGTGCACGAAGACGAGCTCCATCCCGAAGTCCGAGACGCGCCGCAGGGTGTCCTGCAGCGCCGCCTGGTCCGCGACGCGGGGATCATGGCCGGGGTTGTGGGCGCCGCACCGATCCGCGCGCGGGTGCTGGTCGCCGCCCATGGCGTGCGGCCAGCCGGGCGCCGACCCGTCCTCAATGTGCGTTAGAGGGCAGGGTTCGAGGGTTCGGCCTCAGGCAGCGGCCGGACGAGGGTGGGCGCGAATCTCGGGGAGTCCTTCGTCTCTGAGAGTTCCTACCCACGCCGACCGTCCCCTCGGTGAGTGCCGCTCACACGGCGCTTGTGGGCAGGGTCGCCGGCGTCGCGTGCTATAGGCCGAGTGCCTCCTCCAGGATGCGCCGGTGGTCGTACGTCCACGCCGACGGCGCGTGCTCGCCAGGCGATCGCCCAGACCAGCGGGAAGCCGTCGGCGGCAGGACTGGAAGTCGCAGGTCGCACGTCGTAGGCGATGGCCTCCTCGCGCGTGGCCCGCACGGCGAACTCGATCATGCGGTCGACGAACCCGACACGGTCCGAGCGCGCCAGCCCATAGCCGTCGGCAAGGAGCCCGAGCTGGCGAGCCCGCGCCTGGGGCGAGCCGACTTGATTGAGGTCGGCCACTTCATCGTCGTGACGAGCCGTACGGCCGTTACTGCGTGTTCCTCGACGTCAGCGGGAATCGTTGGGACCTGCTTGGACCTCGTCCGTAGGCGCTCGGGGTGTCCAACCCACCGACCCGGCGTTGAGGGATACCTTGCGTCGATGCCGGTTTTCGCGTTGTGGAGCGCACCTCGAGCACGGTCGACGGCCTTCGTCCGCTCCATGGTCGAGCGCGGCGACCTGATCGCACTCCATGAACCGTTCTGCAACCGGGCGGACTTCGGTCGACCGATCTCGAAGGGCGGACGTTCGGTTCAGCCGCGTCGCTCGTCGCCTGGCTGCGTGATCAGACCCATGACATCAGGGTGTTCCTGAAGGAAACGACCGACCGCTGACACCATGAGGTCCTCGCCGACCGGCCCTTCCTCGCCGATGCCCGGCACGCGTTCCTCATCCGCCGTCCGGAGGAGATCGCAGCGTCCTTCTACGCGAGGCGGTTGGCGGCGCGGTCGGGACCGATCACTGGCCATCGGGATCCTCGCCCCACGTTGTTGACGACGTCCTCCGATGTTGGCCGGTGGCACGCCGGTTTGCGAGCAACCTCGCCGGACGGCCGCAGGATCGGTTATCGACGTGTGAAGGTCAGGTGGGTGACACCGCTCGGTGAGGAGACCGCCTCGATGTCGTAGCGCTCCTCGACGCCCTCGACGCCGTCCCACAGGCGTACGCCGCGGCCGAGCAGGATCGGCACCTGCACGACGTGGAGCGTGTCGATGAGGTCGGCGGCGAGGAAGTCGCGGACGACGGTTGGGCCACCGCCGATGCGCACGTCGAGGTCGCCGGCTGCCTTCCGGGCGAGGTCGAGCGCCTGCTGCGGGTTGGCGTCGACGAAGTGGAACACGGTGCCGCCCTCCATCTCGATCGACGGGCGGGGGTGGTGCGTGAGCACGAACACCGGCGTGTGGAACGGCGGGTTTGGCCCCCACCAGCCTCGCCACTCGTCGTCGGTGCCGACATCGGTCCACGGGCCGGTCTGCGCGCCGAACTTGCCCCGGCCCATGATCTCGGCACCGAAGCCGAGGTCATGGCGTTCGGCGAAGGAGTGGTCGACACCCGCGGTGCCACCGGTATCGCCGACCATCGAGCGCCAGAATCGGGTGGTGAACATCCACTGGTGCAGGCGTTCTCCGGCGTGACCGAACGGGGCGTCGAACGTGATGCCGTCGCCGGTCCCGAACCCGTCCAGGGAGATCGAGAAGTTGTGGACACGGACGTGGGACATGGCTGCCTCCCGAGCGGTGCGGTGGTTGCGATGTGCAACTGGTTGCCGCTAACGTAAGCCCAAGCAGTGGCAGATTGCAAGCACTTTGCGGAGGAGCGCATGGACACCGCCCCACGCTCGGGATGCCCGATCAACGCCGCCGTCGAGGTGCTCGGCGACCCGTGGGCGATGCTCGTGCTGCGCGACATCATGTTCGGCAACCGCCGCCACTTCCGCGAGCTGATCGCCGGCTTCGAGGAGGGCATCGCCACCAACATCCTCGCCAGCCGTCTCAAGCAGCTCGTGGCCGCCGGGCTGCTCACCCGCGACGACGCCCGCCGTGGGCAGCGGGCGGCGTACTCGCTCACCGAGGCGGGCATCCAAGTGCTCCCGGTCATGGTTGCGCTCGGCAACTGGGGCCTCGCCCACCGCCACGGCGAGCGCCGCCTACGGGTCCGCGCCGAATTGCTTCGCGACGGGGGCCCCGAGCTAGTGGCGGCGATGATCGACGAACTGCGCGAGCTCCACCTCGGCGTCCCGCGCCCCGACCCGGACGCACCGCGTGCCAGCGATCAGCTGCGCGCCGCCTACGAGCCTTCGCTGCTCGACAAGACGAGCAGCGAAGCCCCCGAGAGATGATCACCTCCCGAACTCGTCGTTTCGCACGAGATCGCCTACTCGGACGATCGCGCGCCCACCGCCTCTCTGGGAGCACGATTCCACCGAGCGAAGCGCGGGTCCGCCTGTCCCTGAGTGCCGTTCGCGGGCGGTGCTAATTCTGCTCGCCGGCAGCTTTCGGGCTGGTCAGGCGGCGCGGCAATCGTGGGGTGGGTTTTCGGGGAGTCCTTCGCGGTGCCGCACCTCGCCGACGATGGCCACGTCGGGCGCCATGCGCAGGAACCCCGCCACCAGCCGCCGCAGATCGACCGGCTCGCGGTCGGAGCGGGCCGCGCGGGTCTGCATGTGGGCGACGTTGGGCAGCGGGATGTCGGCCTCGAAGACCTCCTCGGCCACGACCACCCGCAGCGCTGGGTCGAGCTCGGCCGCGGTGCACGACATAAGCGTCGTCTCACCGGCGCCGGGATGGCCGGCGAACACGATCGAGAGCCGGGCCTGCACACAGGCCCGGTTCGCGTCGTGGTATCCCGATGGCCCCCGAGCCGTTCTTCGCGACGACGCTCCTGCTCCGCTCGTGTTGAGCGGGACCTTCAAGCTGGCGACCGTCAGGCGGACGTCGTAGCCCGGGTGGCCCAGTGAGGCCGGACCGGTGCACGGGCTGGGCCCTTGCTGTCCACTGGTCGCCGTATCCTCCTTGCCCGTGCATTCCATGGCCTTCACAGACGGATCGATCGGATGTGCCGCTCCTGTTCCGGTCGTCGATGGCGCCGGCAAGGGCCGGGCGGCCGTCGTAGTCGGGCCTGGCCGATGGCCATGGCGGCAAGCCCAGCGCCCGACCACCGCCAGGCTGGCCTTGAAGGGGCGCCGTCGATGGACCACCGGTAGGCGGGGCGAAGGCGCCGGCCGCCCTGGCGGCGTGTTCCCACATCGAGCGTCCGTCGCCGTGGCCGGCCTTTCAAGCCGAGGACGAGACTGCACGTCGTGCCAGCAGAGCGGACTGACCGTGGCCCGGTTGACCCGGTCGACATCGGCCGAGTCGTGGTGCCGGTTGACGGCTCGCCGTTCGCCGAACGGGCGCTGCCGGTCGCCGTCTGGGCCGCCCACGCACTCGGGGCGGAGATCCTCCTCATCGAGGTCGTGTCGGGGGCGCGGGACACCGCGTCCGCCATCCGCTACCTCGACGGGCTGACTCGCCGCCACGCCGTGTCGAGCCGGGACGTCGCCCGGGGCGACGATGTCGGTGACACGATCGTCGCGGCCACCCGGGGCGAGCCGCCCGGCCTGGCGTGTCTCGCGACCCACGGACGCGATCGCCGCGCCACGGTGCTCGGTTCGACCGCGAGCACGGTGCTCGACAGCGCCACCGACCCGGTGATGCTCGTCGGACCGCAGGCCCGACCGCCGCGCGCCGGCGACGCGCCGGTCGTCGTGGCCGTCGACGGCGCCGCCACTGACCACGCCCTGGTCGACATCGCCCAGGGCTGGGCGACACGCCTGGGCAACCGGCTCGTCATCGCCACGGTGGCCGAACCGGTGCCCCCGTCGTTTCGTGAGGGCCAGCCCCTCCATCGGGCCCGCGGGCCGGCCCACCCCGAGGGCTACGTCGCCGACCTTGCGGCGCGCGCCGCCGACGCGAGCTGCACCGTTGACACCCGGGTGGCTTACGACCCCATCAGCGTGCGCGACGGCCTGGTCAGGCTCGTCGACCGCACCGCGGCATTGCTCGTGGTCGGTTCGCACCGCCGGACGCGACCTTTGCGCGCACTGTTAGGCAGCCATACCCCCCGCATCGTCCATGACATCGAGGTGCCGGCCCTAGTCGTCCCGCTCGACGCCGGAACGTGATCGGTGGGGCGGCGGGCGATCACCACGTGATCGCTCCGCCCTCGCGATCGCTACCCGCGTGCGCCACCGATGATCGTGACCCGGTCGACCAGCCGGCTGGTGTAGCCCCACTCGTTGTCGTACCAGCCCAGCACCTTGACCAGGTTTGCCCATCACCAGGGTGAGCGGCGCGTCGAAGATGCATGACGCCGGCGACCCCACGACATCGCTGGACACGATGGGGTCCTCGGAGTACACGAGCACACCCGCCAAGGGACCGTCGGTGGCGGCGGCCCGGAACGCCTCGTTCACCTCGTCGACGGTCACGACGCGACTCGAGGCGGTGGGGGCCGAGAAATTCCGCCGATTGCGGTCGGCCCACCCCGGCGCGCGGGAAGATGACCGAGCCGATCGCGGACGGGTCGCCGCCGGCCGCGGCAATGCCGCGACGAGCTCGACGAAGGACCGTGTCCAACACGCACAGGTGATCGGCGCTGGTGCTGGCCCGGCGTTGCCGGGCCGCAACAGCGCGGGCAGCGCCTCACCGGTGGCATCGGCGAAGCACTACAGCGTGTGGAACCCGAAGTCGCTCTTGTAGGTCGCCGCGGTGCCGGCCTTGTTCTCCGAGTGGCCTCTCCACCAGCGTCGCGTCAATGTCGAGGATCCCGGGGAGCCGATGTTGGTCACGCTCGAGCGGCGCCGCTACACCACCATGACCGAGATCGCCACGCTTCCCCCCGGCGGCCGCTTCCCGTCCGGGAAACCGAAGGGGTAGCGGGGGCGGACCCGCAGGGCACGGTCGCCCATAAGCGCACGATCCCGAGCGCCCCGAAACGGTCAAGGCGCGCCGCTCATCGTCATTGACCCGCTCGAAGACATCACCAGCGAGGTAGACCCGGTTCGGACCGTCAGCTGCCCCTACGACTCGAAGGCCCGAATGTGCCTGGCCGAGGAGTAGGCCGCGGGCGGCGAAGTTGTCGGCGTTGACGAATCCGTAGGCCCCATGCGTTTGACGACCGAGCTTGTTGTTGGTGCCCTCGAGCCGGCGGTTGGAGAGCCGATCGCCCGCCGTTACCTGGGCAACGAGTTGGCGGAGAGCTATGGGCGGCGGAACGCCGTACCACCCGAGATGGTCGTCAGGGTCAGCCGACGAAGATCACCGCCAAGATCGCCGTGGCCGACTAGTTGGGCGCGGCGCTGGCCGTCGCCTCGGTCGACTCCGCCTGGATGGCTTCAGGCTTGCCCTCGGTGCCCGCGATCGCGACCTTGCGAGGCTGAGCCGTCTCGGCAACCGGGATCGTCACCGTCAGAACACCCCGGTCATAGGACGCCTCCACCTTGCTGGTGTCGAGGGTGTCGCCCAGGAACAGCTGCCGGGTGAACGTGCCCTGGCGCCGCTCGTTGGCGATGACCTCGTCGTCGTCCTGCCAATCGATCCCGCGCTCGGCGTTGAGAGTAAGGACATTGCGCTCGACGGTCAGGTCGATGGAGTCCTCAGCGACGCCGGGTAGATCGAAGTTGACGACGACCTTGTTCCCTCGGCGCACCGCGTCGAACGGGACGCCCGGCGACGTGAGCCGCTGGGTGAGCTGCTCGGCGGTGCGGTCGACCTCACGGAAGGGATCGAAGCGCATCAACATCACGGTGCTCCTTCCTTAGATATTCCATGCTGGATCTCCGAGCGGTGACGGTCGGTGCCCCCGGGGGGACGCGGAGGTGATTAACCGTGGTCCATGTCGGGGCGTCTGGCCGACGTGTCGGCGGTGGGCGACGTTGTGGGGATGCGGAGTGCGGCCGTTGTGTCAGTGGGCGGTTCGTGTCCGCAGATAACGGAAGAGGCCGAAGCCCACGATGGCGACGATCGCCACGACGAGGAGTTCCATGATCGTTCCCTTCTTGGCCCCGGGGTGGTGACCGTCGACGACAGCCACCACCCCAACGCTGTTGCCGCAGCGTACACCTGAACCCAGAAACATGCAATCAACTTCTAGAAACTAAGGTAAGGTGTGTGCATGGGACGTTGGAGCTTCCTCACCAACCACGCACGAGCCCTGCTGTGCATCGCCCACGACCCTGGCGTACGGCTGCGTGACATCGCCACCATGGTCGGCGTCACCGAGCGCAGCGCCCATGACATGGTCACCGACCTTGTCGACACCGGCTATGTGGTCAAAGACAAAGCGGGTCGCCGCAACCAGTACCGCATCCAGGAGCATTTGCCGCTGCGGGACCCGATCAGCCAAGAACCGACCATCGGCGAGATGCTCGACCTCCTCGTCGGCGTGAACGCCCACCGCAACCCGCACAACCAGGACAGGACCCACGATGGCTGACAAGTCACCCCGCAAACCCGGCGGCCTCGGTCTACACCCACGGCTCCCGGGTTTACCGTGGTGCCCGTGAAGATCCTCCAGACCGCACCGGCCCTGCACGGGGCCCAGATCCAGACCACGGAAGGCAGCTACCCGGTCGCCGTCTGGGCCCTCGTCGAGAACGACGACGGCAGCGACGACGTCATCGGCCTCGCCGTCGGCGGCAAAGGCGACAGGGCGCTGATCCCGCCCGATCCGGGCACCTTCGAGACTTACCGTCAGTCGGGTTGATTGGGCCACTGATCCAGGCCCTAGTGGTGCTGTCGTCGCAGGCGGGTTGCAACCGGCGAACGGAATCGTGCACTGGCCACGACCCGGCGAGCATCAGCCCGCCAAACCTCACAGGGTCTGCGCCGAGCGGGCGCAGCCCGGCCATAGCGGAGTCCACGGTGAACGGGTAGCGATGGAGATGCGTACGCAAGGCGAGCGACAGGAACAGCTGTCGGACTCGGTGCCACCCGAGCCCGTGCCACCCGAGCCCGTGCCGAAACCCCCGCCCGAGCCGAGACCCATCCCGAGCTGGCAACCCCATTTGTGCCGTCGACAAGATGCGGTGCCGTCGAACACCCGATTCCCGATCGCCCGACCTGCCGGGGTCCTGGGCGATGCACAGCAGCGCTCGGGCGTGGTTGGTGAGGAAGCTCCAACCTCTCATGGACTCACACGATAACCCATATTCTAGAAATAGATTGCATGTTTTGAACTTCTAGTATATGTTGCTTGGTGAGCGCCGAAGCTGGCTGTCACCGACGGTCAACGACTCCGGCAGCAGAAAAGGAGCGCCGCATGGAACCATTCCTTGTAGCGATTGTCGTCATCGTCGGCGGCGGCTTCCTGTTCCGTTATCTGCGGGCACGAACCGCGCACTGACACCGAACGGCCAGCGTCCGCAACCCCGACTCGGTGGGGTCGCCCCGTTTGAGTGGATGGACCGGACCTCCCGCCGCACAAGCCCGACGCCTCTTCTGAGACCAACCAGAGGAGGCGTCATGCTTTACGCCCCAATCCCTCACCGCTTGGTCGACGACGCCGAGCCCCCGCCCCGGCAATGCGGTCGATGCCAGTTGATGTTCGCAGGCGATCCCACACTCTACTTCCCGCCAGGCCGACCGGGCTGGTGGCTATGCCCGCGCTGTCGAGCCATTCTGCTGGGTCGCCACCCACACTCAAACGGCGTCGCACACCGGCGCCGCCCACCGCGTCGCACCGGCGATACGTCGTGAGGACCGACCGACCGACCCCGCTGGCCGACGCCCCCAACAACGGTTCCGATCCAACGTCGACGCATTCTCCCCACGGCGGGCCGTTAGAGGCGGCACAGCGGGTGTGGCACCACAGCCTCGAACTGGCTGACCACTGCGACCAACTCGACCCGTCCGACCAGGCGCTCGCGTTGCTGCACACGGCCCGCCACGACGCCGACACCATGACCCACGCCCTCGGTCTCGGACGCTCGCAAGCGCGCCACCCCTCCAACGACGAGACCACCCGCCGCGGCGTCCGGCTGTTAGAACGAGCCATCGCCTTCCTGGGCGTCGAAGCACAGCGTCGTCGCAGCACAGCCAGGCCAGATCGCCAGACCGGGCCACGGTGAACCCGCGACGCCGCACCTGACGCCGTTTGCCGTCCGGGCGGCGACGCCTGTGGTGAACACAACCTCCACGCGCCGGTCGGGTCCTGGAACACGCGCGGTGTGCGTCGACTCATCGCCTCTCCCTCCGGTGCCGCCGTCGGCACTCGCGCTGCGCTTGGGCCTTGGCGCAGGCGGTCGTGGCTGGCCGGGAGTCTGCGGGCGGATCCGGTAGAGCGGGTCGTCCTTGCGGCCCCGGTGGCCGTGGTGGTTTGCTGCACGCGGCGGCGGACCTCATCGAGGGCCGCGTTGGCGAGACGGATCACATGGAAGTGATCGACCACCAGGCGGGCATCGGGCAGTCCCGCGGCCACCGCCGTGGCGTAGGGCTGGTAGGGGTCGATCACCACATGGCGGATGCCCGCCAGCCATGGGGCAGGCTTCGCCGTCAACCAGTCGGTCACCGCGATGGCGCTGCGAGCAGGGAGAACCTCGACGAGGCGGCCCTCGTCGAGGTCGATGATCCCGGTCACCAACATGGTCGGGTGCTGCGCGGTCCCAGCGAGGAACGACGTCTCGTCGAGCCCGACCGCGCTGGGGGCGCCGAGGCGGGAAAGGTGATCGACGCGGGGCCGGCCGTGATCGCTCACCGTGGCCATCGCCGCGTGCCACGACACGCCGAAGTCCCGCGCGGCCTGGGCGACGGAGTGCTCAGCGGGACCGAAACCATGAGCGATCTCCGCCCGAGCCCGCTCGGTCAGCACGGCCCGTGGCGCGATCTCCTCGGACTCTCCGACCAGGTCCGGGTCGCACACGCCGGCTCGGCGCAGCGCCACAAGCGCTTGGCCCACACCAGCACCACCGGCCGATCTGCGAGCGGCAGATCCCCCACCACGACCCGGCGGCGGCCGTGGCCGATCGCTCGCACGCCGCAGGACTCGCCCAGGTCCGATCCTCGGTGGTCTCCACCGCGAGCCACCACTCGCCGCTCGCCTCGTCGAGCACCTGGGCGGACACGACGAACCCGTCGAGCCCAAGCAGCGCTGACACACCGCTACCGTCGCGTTCCATCAGGGGCCTCCTCTTGATGTAGCCGTCGAACAGCCGCATCAATAGCGAGGCCCCTGAGCGCGCCCACGGATCCCTATCACTCAGCGATCAGCAGAAACGCTCCCACCCTTCAGCGCGAAGAGCCGGTTCACCTGCTGTTTACCTTGTCCCGAACAGGTGTATTTGGTACCTATCGCCACTCGATATGGACCCGAGCAGGATCGAACACTTTGGCCCCCGGCTTGGCGGGCATCACCGTGATGTTGGCGACGAATATGTCGAGGATCGACCGGCGCTCATCGAGGATCATCGCCCCCCAGCCGGCCTGGATGAGCGCCGGGTCCATGACCGTCAACGGAGCAGGTACCGACGCCAGCTCGCTGGTCAGCTCGGCCTTGCGCGTGTCGAGTCCGGCACGGGCGGCATCCCAGGCGGCTGCTGGCAGCTCACCCTTCGCCCACCGCTGAGCCAGTTCGACGTACTGCTGCTCGATGCCCTCAAGCTCCCGGGTCAGCTCGGCCCGGCGGGCCTCGTGGTCGTCCTCCGCGAGCGTGCTCCAGAACTCGTCCCGGTTGAGAGCATCAAACAACTGGTCCACGACATGTTCCTCTAGAGGTTCGGCGTTGACGCCCAGCCGCCCGCAGCCGCCCGTCGTCGTATGACAGAAGTAGATCGGGCGCTTGCCACTCCGGCCGCCTTGGATGCGGCCGGTGAGCCCGTGCCCGCAGCGCCCACAGACGGCGATCACGGAGAGGAGGTACTTGCGGGCCGGTCGGTGCTTCGGCCCGTCGAGGTGGGCGCAGAGCTGGCGCCAGGTGGTCTGGTCGAGAATCGGCTCCCAGTTGCCACGGCCGATGACCTTGCCTCGGTGCTGACGCATCCCGGCGATCGTGGGAGCGGTCAGTGCCCCCTTGACGTTGACGTGGGTCCAGCGGCCACCCTTGGCGGTAGGGATGCCCTTGGCCGCGAAGTCGCGGGCGATGGCCTCCAGCGACCAGCCGGCCAGCACTCGTTCGGCAGCCCAACGAAGCTGCTCGGCCACCTCGGGGATGGGTTCCAGGTTCCCGTCGACGCGGCGGTAGCCGACGTGCCGCCCACCAGGGGGACGGCCTTCGGCAGCGAGGGCATCGAGCGCGTCGTTCACCCGGCCGCGAAGCCTACGAACTTCACCGGCGGCGAGCACAGCCTTGATGCCGGCGGCGTCGTCACCCACCCGCACGATGCCGTCCCGGTCGGTGTGAACCTCGCCGATACCGGCCTCGGCCAGCTCAGCGGCGAGCACGAACCATCCGATCTCCTGCCGTTCGAGGCGGGACTGCTCGACGCACCAGAGGTGCCCGATCTCCCCGTGGACGACGGTGTCGCACAGGAATCCGTAGCCCGGCCTAGCGTCGCCGTTGGCGGCCGCGATGCCGGTGTCGGAGAAGACCCGCATCGGTGGGCCGGGCCACACTCGGGTGGCACCTGCGCAAGGTGTTTACGAAGCTCGCGATCAACTCGCGAAACGGGCTCCACACCGCCCTGCCGAGGCGCGAGCGGGAGGCGCTCGCCTAATCGCCTCCAGTTCGACACATCCGTGGATCGGCGTGCCCGCTGCCGGCAGAGAAGTAGATCGACCTCAACACGGGATCGTGGCTTGGCTTGAAGTCGAGAGCGCACACGATGGCTCGCCGCGTCCCTCGGACACGCCTGCGTTCATATCCCACTTCGCATCAGTTCCCCTCACGACGTCGACGCAACCCATAGCCATCTGGCTGGGGAGGGCGCGAGCGTCGTCGTGCCGCCCCGCGACCTTGGTCGTGGGGCGCGCGCCCATGAGCTTCCGCGCGTTGCCCCGCGACCCCGGGATCGGGAGACCAGGGAGCAGACCAGGGACTCGCCGGGCCTAACGGGCAGACGAGACGAGCAGACTCGTGCCCGTCACCAACTCAGAAGGAGGCTCACATGCCTGTGACGACCGAAGGGCCGGCGGCCTCCACAGCGATCCGGCCGTTCACGTTCGAGACCCCCGAGGCGGATCTCGATGACCTGCGTGCGCGCATCGCGGCCACGCGCTGGCCCGAAAAGGAGCCCGTCGAAGATCAGTCGCAGGGCGTGCAGCTCGCGACGATTCAGGCACTCGCGCGCTACTGGCAGAACGAGTACGACTGGCGCAAGTGCGAGGCAAGGCTGAAAGCCCTACCGCACTTCATCACCGAGATCGACGGGCTGGATATTCATTTCATTCACGTTCGTTCGAAGCACGAGGATGCGTTGCCGCTCATCGTCGCGCACGGATGGCCCGGCTCGGTCATCGAGCAGCTGAAGATCATCGATCCCTTGACCAATCCGACGGCACATGGCGCGAGCGCATCGGACGCTTTCCATCTGGTGATTCCGTCGATGCCCGGCTACGGGTTTTCGGGCAAGCCGACCACAACCGGCTGGGACGCTGTCCGTATGGCGCGTGCCTGAACAGTGCTGATGAAGCGCCTTGGATACACGCGCTTTGCGGCGCAAGGCGGCGATTGGGGTGGGCTTGTCGTTGATCAGATGGGTCTCCAAGCTCCACCGGAATTGATCGGCATCCACACCAATCAGCCTGGTGCTGTTCCAGTCGACGTCTCAGAAGCGGTCCAGTCGGGCCGCCCGGCGCCATCCGGTCTATCCGACGAGGAAAGAGACAGGTACGAGAAGCTGAAGGACTTCTTTGCGACAGAGGTGGCCTACGCACTCGAGATGGGAACCCGCCCCCAGACGCTCTACGGAATTGCGGATTCACCCGTCGGCCTAGCAGCCTGGATGCTCGACCACGACATGGTCAGCTACGGGATGATCGCACGCGTCTTCGACGGTCAGGCCGAGGGGCTTACACGAGACGACGTGCTCGACAACGTCACGCACTACTGGTTGACGAACACGGGGATCTCTGCGGCACGTCTTTATTGGGAAAACAAGCTCGGCTTTTTCGACGTGAAGGGCGTCTCGATCCCGGTAGCCGTGAGCGTCTTTCCGGACGAGATCGATGCAGCACCGCGCAGTTGGGTAGAGCGCGCCTACCCCAAACTCATCCATTACAACAAGCTCGACAAAAGGCGGGCACTTCGCGGCATGGGAGCAGCCGGAGCTCTTCACAGACGAGGTGCGCACGGGCTTCCGGTCGCTTCGCTAGGTAACCGTGTTCGGACGTATGCACATGCCCTCGCTCGGTGGGGCGGCCGCCGAGCTGCGCGGGCACGTGGTCCTCGTGGATTTCTGGACGCTGACGTGCATCAACCGGCTCAGTGCCTCCACAGCCGAGGCTCGAGTGCGCGGTGCCCACTCCGTCCACTGCTCGCCGAGCCACCGTCGAGCCCACTCGTGGACCTGGACGTGATCGGGAAGCGGCTGCCAGGACCGCGGCTCACCGGTGGTGTCGTCGAACCCCTCGCCAGACTGCCGCGCCACCAGGATGCCTGACCGGTACCGATCCGCCTCGGCCTTGGTGCGGAACGCCCGGCTTCGCTGGCGCCCGTTCACCGACCACCGGACGATCCACGGGCGCTTGTTACGCTCCCCCGACCGCTTCTGCACGCTGTAGACCGCGACGTCCGCCAGTGGTCGCCCAGTGAGCGGGAGCGTTGCGAGGGCCATGGGAGGAGACTACGCACGCCCGTCGGTCACCGCCTCTGAGCTGGGCATTCATCGAGATCGAGTGCGACCTCCGGAGCCGTGTGAGTGGGTTCGAATCCCGCCGAGGGCGCTGCACGATCTTGCGGGGCACCCACGCCTGCTCGACTGGACCTCGCGCCAGCGCGGCCCGTTCGCGTCGGACCACGGGACGGTCCGGGTCCGTACCGAGGGACGGTCATCGTTGGAACCGGGGGACGATGCGGCACCGCGGAGCCCCGTCGTACCGTCGATCCACGACCGAGAACCGCTTGCGACCGGGTGGTCGCAAGCCGAGACAGGGAGTCGATCGATGGCAAGCAGCACGCCCGCAGGAAGCGAGCCGCCCGACCAGGACGTTGCCCGGAAGGACGCTCTCCGGTGGGTTCGCAAGAAGCGGATCCTCTACACGATCCTCGGCATCTACGCCGTCCTCAGCCTCATGTGGTTCATGATCGACATGGCCGACGGCACCGAGAACCTCTGGTTCTACTGGCCCATGCTCGGTACCGGCACCGCGGTGGCGGTGGTGGCCGTCATCATGTTCGGCATCGGTGGGCTCTTCGGCGCCGACTGGGAACGCCGCCAGGTCCAGCGCTACCTCGAACAACGGAACGAGGGCGGCCAGGGCCGCACGACATAGGACGCACGGGCGGCCGCCCGGGGTCAGGTGCGGGCGTGGACGCGGTCGGCGCAGTCGAGGATCACGTCCGCGGCGAACGTGGCGTCGGCGAGGCCGGTCTTCCATGACGACACGCTGATCCGCATGGCTGTCGCTCCGTCCCATTGGGTGGGACCGCACCAGATGCGGCCGTCGGATTGGACCTCGGCGACCAGGGCCTCGGTGGTTGGGCCGTCGACCATGCGGACGAGAACCTGGTTCAGGACCACGTCGTTCAGGATCGTCAGGCCCCCGGCGTACAGCCGCCCGGCGATCGTCGTGGCGGCGTGGCAGGCGCCGACGACGAGGTCGGCCACGCCTTGTCGCCCGAGCGTGCGCAGCACGGACCAGACCTCGATCTGGCGGGCACGCTGCGAGGACTGGGGCGTGTGGTGCATGGCTTCGAAGCCGGCGTCGGGCGGTAGGTAGCCGGCCGCGGCGGCGAAGGTTCGGCGCAGATCCGCCGGCTGGCGGACGAAGGCGATGCCGCAGTCGTAGGTGACGTTCAGCCACTTGTGCCCGTCGGTCGCCCATGAATCTGCCCTTTCGAGCCCGGCGACGAGGTGGGCCCGGGTCGGATCGGCGAGCGCCCACAGGCCGAAAGCGCCGTCGACGTGCAACCAGCCCGACCGCCCTGACAACCAGTCGGCGATCTCGTCGAACGGGTCGAACGCCCCGCTGTTCACGTCACCCGCCTGGGCACACACCAAGACCGGTCCATCGAGGTCGGGCAGCAGGTCGGCCCGCATCCGGCCCTGGTCGTCGGCGGGCACGACGGTGACCCGTTCGCGTCCGAGCCCGACGAGGCCGAGCGACTTCGACAAGGTCGAGTGCGCACGCTCACCGATCACGACCTGGAAGGCGGGGGCGCCGAACAGGCCCTCGGCCTGCGCGTCCCAACCGAGCCCGGCGAGCACGGCATCCCGGCCAGCCGCCAGGCACGACGCGTTCGCCACCGTGGCGCCGGTGACGAACGCAACGGCGGTGTCAGCCGGGAGGCGAAGCAGGTCGACGAGCCACGTCCGCACGACGTCGTGCAGCTTCGCCGCCACCGGGGACATCACCGGAAGGGCGGCGTTCTGGTCCCAGGCACTCAGCAGCCATGCGCTCCCCAGGGCGACCGGGTAGGCCGAACCGATGACGAAGCCGAAGTAGCGAGCCCCTGTCGTCGCGAGGGTCGCCGGGCTACCGACATCGTGGAGGAGACGAAGGGTGGACAGCGGGTCGGCGCCGGCATCCGCAAGCGCCTCGTCGAAGGTCGCCAGTCCGGCCAACGCCTCGGCGTCGGGAACCACCAGACGATCATCGATCGACTGCGCGTACTCGAGGGCGGCCGTCGCCGCGGCCTGCAACACACCGGCATCGGTGCCGGCGGCGACGCCTGTCGGGTTTCCGGTGGCCATCCCCCGATCCTGCGCTGTGGACACCGGCCTGCGCCAGCGTCGTCAGCATCGTGTCACGACACCCGAGCGCGAGCGTGGTGCGCCGCCACCTTGGCGCGATTGCCGCAAACCGCCATGTCACACCAGCGGCGGCGCCCGCTCTTGCTGACGTCGAGGAACAAGAGGACGCACGTCGGGCCCGCGCACCGCCCTATCCGGTTCGGGTCGTGGCGGAAGATGTCCACCGTCGCAGCCGCGATGTCCAGGCGCAGCTGTTCGCCAGGCGCTGTTGCCCTCAAGGACACGCCGGTGCGCCCGGGGGGCGCCTCGGCGTGGAGGACGCCTGGTGCCTCGCGCAGGACCTCGTTCAACTCGTGGACGGCGCCGGGCTCGGCGACCGTCGGATCCAGCACGGCGCGCAGGCTCGCCCGGAAGCGACGCACGAAACTCAGGGTCCGCGCCGCCTCACGATCGCTGACGTCGAACGCGTCGGCCCGGCTCGCCACACCCGCGAGGTTCGCCCACGACATGACGGCATCGAAGTCGGCGAGGAGTTCGACGCGGTCACCGTCGATGACCGGCTCCGTGTTGCACAGGTCCGTCGCCGGATGGTTCCCGGTCCACAGGAACGGCGGCGGCTCAGGCATGCATCTAACCGTACAACCTCGGAATACCGGTTGCACCCGGCATGCGTTGGGATCTAACCTGTGCTCAGATGGTCAGCGGTTAGAGCTCGGGAGTGTGCGATGACGGCAGCGGCGGTGGACCTGTCCCAGCGGAGCGGCGACGATGCGGGTATCGGTCGCGTCGTCTCCGTCAACGTCGGCACGCCACGAGTCGTCGACTGGTTCGGTCGCCGTGTCACCACGGCGATCTGGAAGGAGCCCGTGGCCGGGCGGGTGCCGCTCGCCGGCGTCAACCTCGACGGCGACGACCAGGCGGACCGCCGCGTGCACGGAGGCCCCCACATGGCCGTGTACGCGTACGCGGTCGAAGACTACGAATGGTGGTCGCAGCAACTGGGCATGCCGCTGGCTCCCGGAACGTTCGGCGAGAACCTGACCCTCGAGGGGGTCGACCTCCATGCGTGCGCGGTCGGCGAGACCTGGGCCGTCGGCAGCGCCCGGCTCCGTGTCACCCAGCCGCGCTTCCCCTGCTTCAAGCTCGGCGTCCGCATGGCCGATGCCGGCTTCGTGAAGCGATTCGCCGCCGCCCGCCGGTTCGGCGCCTACTTCGCGATCGAGGGTGCCGGCACCATCGGCGCCGGTGACGCAGCGCGGCGCCTGGCGCGACCGGACGAGGTGCTGACGATTGCGGAGTTCATCACCGCCAACGAAGACGCAGACATCCGGCTCCTTCGCCGGCTCGCCGACCACGCGCCCGCCCCCGAAGCGTGGCGACAGCACGCACGAAGCGCACTCCGACGTCAGGTCGCCAAGTCATAACGAGGCGCCCCGACGCGTGCCGCGCGCTCGGGGCCTCATTCCTGCTCGTCGCGGTCACCCGCGTCGACGGCACCGGCGCGCTCATCGCGGGCGGCCCACTCGAGCAGCTCGTCGATCGCGAAGACCGCCTGATCGATGCCGTCGTGGAGGTCGCCGAGCTCGGCGTACCGCTGGGGAACGGTCGCCATCGTGAAGTCCTTGGGTTCGACGACGTCGACCTCGTCCCAGGTGATCGGGGTCGACACCGTGGCATCGGGGAACCCACGCACGGAATACGCCGCCGCCATCGTGTGGTCCCGGGCGTTCTGGTTGTAGTCGACGAACAGCGCCGCCGGGTCGCGGTCCTTGCGCCACCACGTCGTCGTCACGTCGTCCGGGGCGCGGCGCTCGATCTCGCGGGCGAACGCCAGCGCCGCTCGACGCACGTCGGTGAACCCGAACGACGGCTGGATGCGAACGTAGACGTGCATCCCCCTGCCACCGGACGTCTTCGGCCAGCCGACAGCTCCGAGCTCGTCGAGCGCCTCGTGCACGACAGCGGCGACCCGCCGCACCGTGGAGAACGGGCAGTCCGGCATGGGGTCGAGGTCGATCCGCCACTCGTCCGGCTTCTCCACGTCGGCGCGCCGCGAGTTCCACGGGTGGAACTCGACCGCGGACATCTGCACCGCCCAGATCACGTGGGCGAGCTCGGTCACGCACAGCTCGTCGGCGTGCAGCCCGTAGCGCGGGAAGTGGACCCGCACGGTCTCCAGCCAGGCCGGCGCCCCGCCCGGCACGCGCTTCTGGTGGACCTTCTCGCCGCTCACGCCGGTCGGGAAGCGGTGCATCATGCACGGCCGTTCCCGCAGGGCGTTGACGATCCCCGGCCCGACCGCCAGGTAGTAGTCGACGAGGTCGAGCTTGGTCGCCCCCGTCCCGGGGAAGTACACACGGTCGGGGTTGGAGATCCGCACGGTGCGCTGCCCCACCTGGACCTCGGTCGCGGGTGACTTCGCCACGGGCCGACGGTAGCGGTAGCCGCGCATCGGGCCACCCCGCGAACTCGCAAACGGGACAGTTGCGCCGCGGCCGACCGTTCCCGAGCTGGGGGTGACGGTGGGTGATCGACCCATGTCTGTCCGCGCGTCAATCCGGGTAACGGCCCAGCGAGGACGCGAGACTGTTCGCGCTAATCGGACGGAAGGGTCCTCGATGCTCACTCCCCACGGCGGGGTCGAGTCGCCCGACCAAACCGCAGACGCGCCACCGGGAACGACGACGGGCCGGCGCGTCGCGGGACAACATCCGCGGTCGACCAGGGGCGTCACCGTCGGACGAGGACGCGACATGCGGTGCGGGTGCCCGTCGCTGGGCGCCCATCCTGGACTCATCTTCCTGGCCGTGGCACTGCCCGTACTGGAGGCGCTCATCCTGGGGGTGATCGGCGCCTTCGGCGCCCAGGCCCTGGCACCCCAGGCGTCGGCGCCGGCGCCGTTCGGGGTCTTCCACGACCTCCGTTGGCTCCTGGTCTTCCACCCTTCCTGGCATGCCTTCGCGCTCGAGCTGACCGCCATGGTCGTGGTCCGGTCCGCGATCACCGGGCTCCTCCTCCGGGCCGCATGGCCCATCGGGAAGCCACCGCCCGGTCCACTACGGCTCGTCGTCTGCTCGGTGGCGTTCACCGTGGTCTCGGCGCTGGTGCTCCTGCCCTTCGCCGCCCTACTCCTGGGCATGGCCATCGTCTCGCTGTCGTGGTTGTTCTTCATCGCGGTGCCGTCGGTGCTCGGCGTGGCGGCACTCCTTCACCACGGTGCCGTCGTGCCGACGTGGTGGCGGGAGCGCCCGCCGGGTCGCACGGTCGCGTGGGTTGTCCTGTCGTTCCTCGTGCTGACCATGGCCAGCGCCGTGGTCGTACTGACGCCGGTGCCGTTGCGCCTGCCCGCGGTGGGCGCCGCCGGGCTCTTCAACGCCTGGGCCTGGCACAGCATCGTCCACACGCTCAGCTGCAGCCGGCCGGCCCGACGGTTCATGCCCGTCGCACCGCTCGGCGTGGCCGGCCTGGTTGGCCTCATCGTCCTGGGCGTGAGCGTCGGGCTTTCCGTCTCCTCGCGCAGCGATCGGCCGGCGCAAGCGAGTCATGTCGAGGCCACCGCCGGCGCTGGGGCCGGCAGCGGAAGCGCGGCGAACGCCGCGGCCGACCGACCCGTGTTGCTGGTGTCGGGGTTCGGGAGCCGCTACAGCGGACAGGACGACGGGATCGGCACCTGGGCAGACGAGCGGCGCTTCTCGTATCGGGGCGTCGACCTCGACGGGCGGCCGCTGCCGTATCGGGACGCCGACACCTACCAGGACGTCTCCCGCTCGGTGGCCCTCATGGCCCGGCAGGTCGAGGCGTTCCAAGCCGACGTCGAGCAGCCGGTCACGATCGTCGCCGAGAGCGAGGGTGCGCTGATCGCCAAGGCCTACCTGATGTCGCACCCGGATGCACCCGTCGACACGCTGGTACTGCTGAGCCCCCTCGTCGAACCAGGCAGCGCGTACTACCCGCCGGCCGGTGACGACGGTTGGGGGGTGGCGGGGGGTCTGGGGCTCCGTTGGATCACCGCACTCGTCCGCGAGCTGTCGCCCCTGGACGTGACGACCGACGACGGCCTGTTCCGATCGCTCGCCGACGAGGCCCCTGCGCTGCGGGAGATGCTGGCCTGTCCTGTCGGGGGCGTGGATCAGCTGGCGGTCTTCCCGCTGGCGGACGCGGTGGCAGGAGCCGCGCCACACCTCGACGGCGTCCCCAGTGCCGTCGTGCCCGCGTTCCATGGGGGACTGGCGGACAACCCCGCCGTCCAACGCACCATCCGCACGGTGCTCGAGGGCGACATCTCACCCGGCGACGGGTGGTGGGAGGCGACGGACACGGTGATCCGGGCGGGTGCGGCCGCGTGGCGGGTGCCGATGCTGCCCATCTCGATCAACCCGGCCTGGGAAGACGGCGACGACGCGTCCAGCTGCCGCGACATCGCCGGCCTGGTCGAAGCCTGGGTCGGCTGAGTCAAGTTTGTCGAGGACCGACGCCATCACGGGGTGGCGATCGGGGGCGGGGTCGGACCACCAGCGGCGCCACGACGGTGTGTATCGTCCGCCCGTGACCGAGAAGCGAGTGACGTTGATCGGCGCGCTGGTGATCGCCGGCGCCCTGCTGGCCGGCTGCGGGGGCGACGACAACGATGGCGGGGGCGGAGACGGTCTGTCCACCGGATCCGGGGACGGCGGCGGAGGTGGCACCGTGAGGGTGGTCGCCCTGGACTCGCTCAGCTTCGACAGGGACGACTACACGGCCGACGCCGGCGAGGTCACGATCGACTACGAGAACGGTGGGAACCTCACCCACACCCTGCTCATCGACGGGGTCGACGACTTCAAGCTCACGGTGTCGGCGAACGGCGACGTTGACGAGGGCATCGCCGAGCTCGAGCCCGGCGACTACCGCATCTTCTGCGACATCCCGGGCCACGAGAGCATGGAGGCGACGCTCACGGTCGAGTGAACGTCGCCTCCGCAGGGGCTCTCCGCGCCCGCCGGCGGTGCCGGCGGCTACGCAGCCTGCAGGATGATCTCCCAGCCGATCAGGTAGATCACGGCCAGCAGCACGAACCCACCGATGATCGTGTTGCGGTGATCGTCGAAGGCCAGCTTGTTGAACGCGCTGTCGTACCCGCCGATGTAGCCGAGCGCCGACGCCTCGATGAACGCCCAGATCAACAGCACGATGATCCAGTAGATGACGGTGCTGTTGATCGTCTCCTCCCAGAAGCCCAGGCCGTGGGCGGCAAAGACCATGAAGAACAGCATCGGGATGCTGAAAAGGGTGTTGGCGCGCGATGCCCGGGCCGCCGGCTTGGCCAGCGACGCCGCACGGGGATCGGCCTCGCCGCCTTGAGCCACCCTTTCGGCCGAGCCGATGATCACCTTCTGCGCCCGCCAGATGACGCCCCACACGTTGAGGAACATGGTGACGCCGAGCAGCATGCCCGTGAGAATGGCCGTGCCCCGCTGGCCCGAGAAGTAGTTGTCCATGTCGTCCTGCACGGCGATGATCGACAAGCCGAACAGGAACGTGACCAGGGCCGCCCAGCGGAACCACCACAGCGCCCGCCACGTGATCTTGCGCTGGGCCTCGGTCCGCCCTTCGGCGGACATCTCGGCGAAGGACGGCGTCTGCACGAAGTTGAAGAAGTACAGAAGCCCGATCCAGGTGATGCCGGAAAGGACGTGGGCATAGCGGGACAGCATCTCCCAGGCACCCGCAGCATCAAAGAAACGATTGAACAGCTCCACCGGTCCCCCTGACCGTCGGTGGGTAGAAGCGCCGCAAAGCTAACTATTTGCGCCGCTTGGCTCAACGCTTTCGCGGCCGAATCGCCGCATCCACGCGTCGCAACCGCGGAGCGGGACCGTCCTACTGCTGGTAGCGCTCGACGACCTCGGGGGCGCGCACGCGCGCGTCGTTCGGATCCTGACCCATTTCCCGGCGCGCGCGGCGCTGCCGGAGCAGGTCCCAGCATTGGTCGAGCGCCACCTCGACCTCACGGAGCCGGCCGGCGGCATCGGACTCGGGCCCGTGCTGGCCGGCCTCACGCTCGAGTGCGTGCTCCTCGTCAACCAACGCACCGATGCGGCTGATCACCTCAGCATCGTCCATGGAGCGAGGCTACCTCCGGGTGTCGTACCTCGGATAAGAGGCCCAGCGGATAGGGCGCTCCGAAGGGCACCCCGCGTGGGAGTTTGTTGCTGCGTCGCAGCTCAACAAGCTGGGCCTCCCAGCAGCGCTGACCACCGTCAGCCATGAGAACGTGGCCATCCCCTGATGCTCTACGGAGACTGCCTGCGGCCGCGATCAGTCGCAGGTCTCGCCGCGCGGGGGCTCGCCGATGATGAACGGGTTGGCCTCGGTCGTGGCGGTCGTGGGAGATGAGGCGGCGGTCGTACCGCCGTCATCCGCGGCGGTCGTGCCGCTGGTGTCGCCGGCATCCGCGGCGGTCGTGTTGCTGGTGTCGGCCTCGGTCGTGTCGCTGGTGTCGGCGTCTGTCGTGGAGCCGTTCGCCGCCGGCTGCCCCGCATCCGTCGTGGTCGTCGTCTCGTCGGTCGGCGCCGGCCGGTCGTGAACCGTCGTGAAGTCGGCGCCCGCCACGACCACCACCTCGCCATCGCCCAGCTCGGAGGTCTCGACCAGCGTGGCTGGGGTCGTGAGATAGCTCGCCACGAGCCGCCCGTAGTTGGCCTGGCCCGGGGCGTGCTGGACCGTCGTGGTGGCGGCCGGGTCCGTGGTGTCGGGCTCGGTCACGTCGAACCCGATCCGCTGCAGCGCACCGGAGATGTCTCGAGCGAAGCCCTCCTTGGTCGTGCCGTTCAGCACCGTGACCGTCGCCTCCACCGGGCTGAGCTCACCGGGTGGCAGCCCGCGGAACACGTTCAGGGCCTGCTGCGCGTTCTTCTCGTCCAGGAGCACGCGGTTCTGCGGGTTCGGCGGATACGGCAGCGTCGGCAGGTTGTACGTCTCGAGATCGTCGGAGTCGAAGTCGCTGAAGTGGTTCCCCAGGTCGATCAGGTCGCGGACCCCGATCCCCTTGTCGAAGCGCACGGTGTCCACGGCGATGTTCACGAGGTCGGTCACCCGCAGCGGGTTGGACCGGACCTGCGACAAGGCCTTGGTCAGCGCCCTCTGGATGAAGACCTGCTGACGCTGAACGCGGCTCAGGTCCGAGCGGGGATCCCCCTCCCAGCCATCCGGCGTCATGATCTGGAGCTTGCGGGACCGGGCGAAGCTCAGCGCCATCTCCCCGTCGAGCGGCACACAGCCCGGCGCGTCGACAAAGAGGCCCGCCGACTTGTCACGTACCGCCGTGGGGAACCAGATGGACACGCCACCGACGTCGTCGACGACGCGCTTGAAGCTCTCGAAGTTGACCTCGACGAAGTGGTGGATCGGCACGCCGAAGTTCTGCCGCAGCGTCTCGATCAGGTTCTGCTCGCCCTCCCCCTCGCTGGGCCGGCTGTACGCCGAGTTGATCATCCCGATCTCGCCGGTGTCGGCGATCGTGACCATCAGGTCGCGAGGAAACGACGTCAGCGCCAGCCGATCCGACTCGGGATCCACCCGCGCCACCATGATCGTGTCGGTGTTCCTGCTCGCCTGCCCGTCGCGGGTATCCACGGCGACGATCAGGTAGTTCTCGGGGTCACCCGACGGAGGTTGGTCGAGGCTCAGGTTGTCGACCCGATCGATGCTGTTGTACCTGACCAGCACATAGCCGCCGACCGATGCGCCGGCCAGGCACACCACCACGACGGAGACGAGTGCGGCCAGGATGATCCGCTGCCGCCACGAGCGCCGTGGGCGCAGACGCATCCCCTCCGGATCCCGGCCCGTCGCGAAGTCCTCATAGGCGTGATGGCCCCGCTCGCCACCCCCAGCCGGGCGCCGGCGCGATCGATCCGACGCCGCCGGGGGAGGGCGCTGGCCCGGCGGACCGGAGGCGCGCAGGTGCCGGGGATCGCGGGACATGACCGAACGAGGCTACCCGCCGGGCACCACCGAGAGTCGTCACGCCCGTCGACGCGATAGGCCGCACAGCGAGCGCGCCGCTAGCTTGCAATTCCGTGACCGAAGCACCGGCTCCCGCCAGCCCCCGCGAGCGCTGGACGGCGCAGTGGAAGGAGCTGTACGCCGAGGTCATCGAGACCGGGCTGTGCACCGGCTGCGCAGGTTGTGTCATCTCGTGCCCGCACGACGTCATCGGCTACGAGCACGAGCCGGGTGCCTACATGCCGTTCCACCTCGAGGATGAGTTGGGCCTCGACAACTGCATCCACGGCGAGAAGGGCTGTACGTCGTGCACCCGCGCCTGTCCCCGGTTCCGTGCCTGGGAACCACAGGCCGACGAGCACCTGTTCGCCCGGGTTCGCCAGCCCGACGAGTTGTCGGGGATCTACCAGGACATCCTGCTGGCACGCGCGTCGGACGACATGGTGCACCGCATGGGCCAGGACGGGGGGCTCGTGTCGGCCCTGCTCATCTGGTCGCTCGAGAACGACTACATCGACGCCGCCCTCGTCTCCTACCTCGAAGGCGACGGCCACGACTGGAAGGCGCGGCCCGGCGTCGCCGCCAGCAAGGAGGAGATCCTCGACAGCGCCGGCAGCCGCTACACCTACTCGGCGAACACGCTGGCCCTGAGCGAGGCGCTCGAGCGCGGCCACAGCCGGCTGGCGTTGGTCGGGATGTCGTGCCAGTCGTCGGTGCCGCCGATCATGTGGAGCCGCAAGGTCGGCAAGGTCTCCAAGCCGTTCCTCTTCAACATCGGGCTGCTGTGCTCCAAGACGTTCGACGACTCGATCTTCGAGGAGCTGTTCTGGACCAAGTACGGGCTCGACAAGCGCGACATCGTCAAGATGAACATCAAGGGCGTGTTCCAGCTGTGGACGCGTGACGGTCGCTACCACGAGATCCCGCTCAAGGAATGCCACGCCTGGACCCGCGAGGGGTGCACCTACTGCCCTGACTTCGCCGCCGAGCACGCCGACATCTCCACCGGTGGCATCGGCAAGGACAACGACTGGACGCTCACCGTCGTGCGCACCGACCTGGGCCGGGAGATCATCAGCCGCATGATCGCCGACGGGTCGATCATCGCCCGTCCCGGGGACGACGATCCCGGCGCCATCGCCCTCATGCACAAGCTGGCGGCCAAGAGCCGCGAGCGCTGGCCCGGGTTCGCGGTCGGCGACCCACGAGGACCGGCCAAGAACGGCAAGCGCGGCGACAAGGCCCAGCCAGTGCACGCGTGATCGACGCCGCGTGGACCCGGGACCGCTGCGTGACGCCCTGACGGTGGCGCTCGGCGTCGCCACCGGCGCGATGTCGGGCCTGTTCGGCATCGGTGGAGCGGTGATCTCGACCCCCGGGATCCGCGCGCTCGGTGCATCCGCGCAGACCGCCATCGGCACGACGCTGCCATCCATCATCCCGGGGGCGGCGAGCGGCACCCTGCGCTACGCGCGTGAGGGGCTGGTCGACGGCCAGGCCGTGCGGGCCACCACACCGGTCGGCATCGCCGCCGCCGTGGCCGGCGCACTGCTCACCGAGGTCATCCCCGGTGAGGGGCACGCGCTCATGCTGACCACCGCGGCCCTGCTGGCCGTGAGCGGCGCCCGGATGATCCACAACGCCGACGAAGCCGCCCGAGCCCTCACCGCCCCCTCCCCGGAGACCGCCGCCGGGACAACCGTTCCGAGCCCGGAACCCGCCAGGGTCCCCGGCGACGTCGTGGTGGCCGTCGGCGATCGGCCCCACGGCCGGCCGACGACCATCCGCCTGGCGGCCGTCGGCACGCTCGCCGGCCTCCTGGCGGGGCTGCTGGGCATCGGAGGCGGGACGGTGATGGTGCCGGGCTTCACCCAGATCGCCGGGTTGTCACTGAAGCGGGCCATCGCCACCTCGCTGGCGTGCGTCGGCATCCTGGCCGTGCCGGGCACGATCACCCACGCGCTCCTCGGCAACATCGATTGGCGGTTCGCGCTGCTGCTCACCGTGGGGATGATCCCCGGGGCACGCCTGGGGGCGGCGCTCACCATCCGGGCCGAGGACCGCCGCCTGCACCTGGTGGTGGGGGCGTTCCTGGGTGTGACGGCGATCGCGTACGCCGCCGGCGAGATCGCCGCCTTGGGCTCCTGATCGCGTTACAAGCCGCCTCAGAGGCCGGCGAGCTCGCGGGCCCGCAGGAGCACGGCGTCGAACATGGGCTCCGTGAGCTTGCCGGTGAAGGTGTTCTGCTGGCTCACGTGGTAGCTGCAGACGATCGCCCGCCCGTCCCCCAGCGCCAGCTCGACGCCGTGCCCGAACGGGGGCCGGCGGCGGACCCCGAGGACACTGCACAGCACCTGGTAGCTGAACTGTCCCAGCGGCAGGTAGACGCGCAGCTCCGAAAGTAGCGCCAGTTCCCGCTCCAGGAACGGCCGGCAGCGGTCACGCTCGTCGGGGGCGGGCTTGTTGGCTGGGGGCGCGCAGCGCACGGCAGCGCTGATCCAGGCACCCTCGAGCGTGAGACCGTCGTGGCGATGCACCGCCGTCGGCTGGTTCGCAAAGCCCGTCCGCCACAGGGCCGCGTAGAGGAAGTCGCCCGACCGGTCGCCGGTGAACATCCGTCCGGTTCGGTTGGCGCCGTGGGCCGCGGGCGCCAGTCCCACGATGGCGACGCGGGCGGCGGGGTCGCCGAAGCCGGGCACGGGGCGGGCCCAGTAGTCCTGGTCACGGAACGCGGCCCGTCGCTCGCGGGCTACCTGCTCGCGCCACGCGACCAGGCGTGGGCAGGCACGGCAGCCCGTGATCTCCCGCTCCAGCTCCTCGAGAGCCTCCCGGACCGCGGGGCCGACCTCATCCACAGGCGCCGACGATAGGTTGCACTGCACATGCCTCGAGCCGAGCGAGACCCACGCGCCAGCGGCCTGCGGACCGACCGGCGGCCGGGTAGCCGACGCAAGCCACCGCCCCCGACAGTGATCATGCTCGTGCGTCATGGCTCGACCGCCACCACCGGCACGGAGTTGCCGGGCCGCGCCGGGGGCCTCCACCTGTCGGACGCGGGCCGCGCCCAGGCCGAATCGGTGGCCGCCCGCATCGCCACCATGGGGTCGGGCAACGGGCGCAGTCGCCGCAGCGTCGCCGCCGTGTACAGCTCACCCCTGGAGCGCACGTGTGAGACCGCGGCGCCCATCGCCCACGCCACCGGCCGCCAGGTGCAGGTCGACGACGGCCTCCTCGAGCTCGACATCGGCGACTGGACCGGGCTCGAGCTCAAGGCCGCCCGCAAGCGCCCCGAGTGGGCGACCATCCAGCGCTACCCCAGCGGATTCACGTTCCCCGGCGGCGAATCCTTCGTCGACATGCAGGCCCGCATCGTCGCCTGCGTCGAGCGGCTGCGGTCCGCCCATCCGGGCGAGACGATCGTGGCGGTCTCCCACGCCGATCCCATCCGTGCGGCCGTTGCCCACGCGATGGGCACGCACCTCGACCTGTTCCAGCGCGTCGTGATCTCACCCTGCTCGCTCACCGCCGTCGCCTATGGCGCGGGCGGCCCGATGGTGCTCACGGTGAACTCCAGTGTGGACACCGGTGGCGCGCTGGTGCCGTCCTGACCATGTCCGAGTCACATGACTTCCCGAAGGCGGAGATCTTCTGGCCCGGGGCCGAGGGCCCACCCGGCAAGCGGGTGTTCTTCCTCGCCGGGGGCTCCGACGGTGAGGTCGTGTACCTGCGCTGCGAGAAGCAGCAGGTGGCAGCGCTCGGTGAGTACCTGCTCGCCCTGCTGGACGACCTGTCGCCGGACGTCGAGCCGGTCGAGGGCCACGGAAAGGTCACACCGCTCCCGTTCGACTGGGACGTCGGCTCGATCGGCGTGAAGTACGACGAGCCCGAGGAGCGCATCGTGGTGGTCCTCGAGGAGCTGTCCGGCGAGGACGAGACGCCGGCCACGGCCCGGTTCTGCTTCACGTTGGCGCAGGCCGCCGCGTTCGCCCGCTGCGCTCTGGAGCTCGTGGCCCAGGGGCGGCCCGACTGCGGCTTCTGCGGCCAGCCCATCGATGCCGAAGGCCACGTGTGTCCCCGGATGAACTGAAGCCATGCTCCCCGCTGGCGCTGGAACTGCTGCGCTGCGGGGAGGTCGATGTGCTCGGCCGCATGCCGTGGAGCTCGAACGCCACCCTGCTCGTCGAGGTCCGCAATGGCGCCGACTGCCTGCGCGCGGTGTACAAGCCCCGCCGGGGGGAACGCCCGCTGTGGGACTTTCCCGACGGCCTCGACCGTCGCGAGGTGGCCGCCTACGAGCTGTCGGCCTGGTTGGGGTGGGACATCGTGCCGGAGACGGTCCTACGCGACGAGGGCCTGCCCTTCGGCATGGGCTCGCTGCAGAGGTTCGTGGACTTCGACGCCGAGCAGCACTACTTCACGTTGATCGAGGATCGGGCGCGCCACGACGCCCTCCGCACCATCTGCTGCTTCGACCTCGTGGCCAATTCGGCTGACCGCAAGGGCGGGCACTGCCTGGCCGGGGACGACGGGCGGCTGTGGGCCGTCGACAACGGCCTGACCTTCCACTGCGACACCAAGCTGCGCACGGTCATCTGGGAGTTCGGCGGCCAGCCGATCCCCGACCACCTGGTCGCGGACATCCGGCACTTGGCCGAGGAAGGTCCGCCACGGGCACTGGAGGCCCTGCTGAGCCCGGCGGAACGCAGGGCGCTCGTGCGCCGCGCCGCCTCGGTGGCCTCCCGTGCCGCATTCCCGATCGATCACACCGACCGGCGCTACCCC
>Ga0214469_1000020_pt1 | contig 37327 bp, 34 predicted proteins | sample RVTome_10_FD_187340 | JGI IMG/M metagenome (GOLD analysis project Ga0214469, IMG submission 187340) | Soil microbial communities from uranium-contaminated site in the Upper Colorado River Basin, Wyoming, United States - RVT153D57 HiSeq ... | reverse complement strand
GCGCTCCGATTGCTCGTAACGTCCTTCGCCGAACTGGCGGTCGCGGATGCTGCCGTCCGCGTCGACGAAGTAGAGCGCCGGCCAGTAGTGGTTGTCGAACGCGCTCCAGACTTCGTAGTTGTTGTCGACGGCGACCGGGTAGTCGATGCCTCGCTCTTTTGTCGCCTGCCGTACGCGGTCGATCTCGTGCTCGAACGGGAACTCAGGGGTGTGAACGCCGATGACGACCAAGCCGTCGTTTCGGTAGGCCTGCGACCACGCACGGACGTACGGCTCCTGGCGCAGCCAGTTGATGCAGGTCAGCGTCCAGAAGTTCACGAGGACGACGTGACCGCGCAGCTCGGCGGGGCCGAGTGGCTCGGAGTTGAGCCACCCGGTCGCCCCGCCGAGCGAGGGCATGTGCACGCGAGAGGGCACGGTCACTTAGCGAAGCGACCGGAGCCCCTCGCGGACCTCGTTGACGAACAGCTCGGGCTGCTCCCAGGCGGCAAAATGCCCGCCCTTGTCGAGCTTGTTGTAGTGGATGAGATTGGGATAGGCCTGCTCCGCCCAACTCCGCGGCACCTGATAGAGCTCGTCCGGAAAGACGCTCACGGCGACGGGGATGGAGACGCCCTTCGGGTCGAAGAAGCCGAACTTGTTTTCCCGATAGAGACGTCCCGAAGAGATCCCCGTGTTCGTCAACCAGTAGTGGGTGATGTTGTCGAGGATGTCGTCTCGGGTAAGGCCCTCGGCCTGTCCGTCGAAGACACGTGCGATCAGCGCCAAACTAGTCGCGTCGTGGTCGAGCATCCAGGCGGCGAGGCCGACGGGTGAATCCGCAATTCCGTACAGCGTCTGTGGGTGCGTCGCCAACTGGAGTGCGTAGGCCACGTCTGTCGCCCAAAAGTCCTTCAGCTTCTCGTAGAGGTGTGTTTCCTCGTCATCGAGACCGGACGGCGGCGGGCCGCCCGACACGACCGCCGCTGTAACGTCGTCTCGAACAGCGCCAGGGAAGTTGGTGTGGATGCCGAGCAATCCCGGAGGTGACTGTGCACCCATCAGATCAACGATTTGCCCGCCCCAATCGCCGCCTTGGGCGACGTAGCGGTCGTATCCCAGGCGCCTCATCAGCTCCGCCCAGGCACGCGCGATGTGGTCAGGGCCCCAGCCGGTGGCGGCCGGCTTGCCTGAGAACCCGTAGCCCGGCATCGACGGGATCACCAGATGGAAGGCGTCCGCTTCGCTCGCGCCATGTGCCGTCGGATTGGTCAGTGGCTCGATGATCTTCAGCTGCTCGATGACCGAGCCGGGCCATCCGTGCAAGACGATGAGCGGCAAAGCATCTTCATGCTTCGACCAGACGTGAATGAAGTGAATGTCCAGCCCATCGATCTCGGTGATGAAGTGCGGCAGAACCTTCAGCCTCGCCTCGCACTTGCGCCAGTCGTACTCTGTCGCCCAGTAGCGCGCGAGCGCCTGCATCGTCGCCAGCCGCGGGCCCTGCGACTGATCTTCGACGGTCTCCTTCTCGGGCCAGCGCGTGGCCGCGATGCGACGACGGAGGTCGACTAGTTCCCCCTCCGGAACGTCGATGTGGAAAGGGCGGATTGTGCTGTCTTCGGCGCCTGTGTCGAGCTCCGTGGGAAGCGGGGCGGGAAGTGGGCCGGACGTTGTCTTCTCGGACGTTGTCTTCTCAGTCATTGCGTCTCCTCTCATCCGTGCACGGGGACAAACCGCTCGAGCGGTTCGGGGAAGAAAAGGACATAGGCGGCTCCTGACGCTTGCGTTTCCGCGCGACCGCTAGGTCACGCGCCACGCCGGCCAAGTGTCGGAGCCGGAAAAGATTGTCCGCCTGGGGTGAGGGCGGGACGACCTCCACGCTAGCACCCGCCTGCCGGGAGGCGCTATCGGAATCACGGATCGGGCCTATGCATCGCTTGACGAATTTCCCGCTAGGAGCGAGGAGAACGAATGGGGACGTGCCGGCGTGTGGCGGCCAAGCTCGATCCGCCCGCAGGGCGTACACTCGCCGGGGACGCAGAGATGAGCCACCGCGAGACCCAGCACCTGCGCGTTCTGATCGCGAACGAGCGCAAGGATCGCTTGGCCCTCGTCGCGCCGATCCTCGCCACGCTCGGGCACGAAATGATCGCGCGCGAGATCGAGGTCGAGGACGTCGGAGCAGTGACGGCGCGCGAGCGGCCGGACGTTGCCCTCGTCGGTCTCGGCGAGAGCTCCGAGCATGCGCTCCACCTGGTCGAGAAGATCGTGCACGAGGCGGCCTGCCCGGTGATCGCGCTCATCCATGCGCCCGATCCCGACTTCGTCAAGGAGGCCTCCAAGCGCGGCGTATTCGCCTACATCACCGACGCCGACGCGAAGGACTGGCAGAACTCGATCGACATCGTGTTGCGCCGCTTCGCCGAGTACCACGATCTCGAAGGCGCCTTCGGCCGCCGCGCCGTCACCGAGCGTGCGAAGGGCATCCTCATGGAACGCCACTCGATCGATGAGCCGGCCGCATTCGAAATGCTCCGTGAACACGCGCGGTCGACGAACCGGAAGCTCGTCGACGTTGCCTCCGCAGTGGTTGACGGCCACCGCTTGCTGCCGAAGCAGCCAGACTCGCTCGCGCCGACTCCCGGTGCGGGCGGATAAAGCTGGGGAACTGTTTGCAAGAGCTTTGTGAGGGAGTGGCTTCGGTCGAGTCTCTCGAACACGTCGCCGTAGCCGCGAGCTTCTCGACGTCCTCCTCGCTGACCATCAGGTCGTGCGAGGCGTTGCCGCCGGGGACGAAGTGGCACGCGCTCGGCGCCTGAACTCGGCCCGCGCGGCGTGTACGACTGGGTAGAAGGCATGCGCGGCGTTGCCGGCGGAATTAAGCGGCGGCGCGAGTTGCGCGATCACCTCGCCTTCGATCTCCCAGGGCCGTTCTCTTGCACATGACGTCAGCAGCAGGTGCTCGCGCTGCCAGGCCGATAGGCGCCCGTTGTCGTCCCGGCTCAACGCGACCTTCGTTCCGCGCAGGTACGGGTGGAGGTCCAGCGTGTCGAGCAGCAGCGCGGCCAGGACGAACCGGAATGTTGACGAGCCGACGTTGCCGTTTAGATGGTTTCCGATTACGCGTGAGCGGATCGTCTGCCGTGACGTCTCGCGGGCGGGACTGATGCCGACGTAGAGGAGCGATACGTCGTGATTCGCGGGATGAGGAGTATGCGGGAGCGCAGGGAGTGCGCCGCGCAGTGACCACCAGCCATAGAAACCCGGCGCTGCGGAAACAAGTTCGGGCGACCTGAGCACCTCGGGCACGGCCAAGGCCGGGCCCTGCAGCGCCTGCACGATCATCCTGACCCCGGTTGTGAGCGTCATAGGGCGTATCGTCGCATCTTTCCCCGGCCCGGCTGGACGGCCCACAGAAACGCCAAGTCCGGGGTATCCGAAGGCCCGTGTGATGGCAGCCGAGCACGCGACCGCCAATTCAGCGCTTCGCGCGGCCACCGCGCTCCCGCTTGAGCGTCCAATCGTCATCGGCACACTTGACGTCGACAAGCGACCGGCCGACGCCGTGTTCTCGCGCGCGTTCGCCCACGGGCTGACCGCTCTCGACCGAGCCGAGCGCGGCGGCGCGCTCGGCGGTGTCACCGGGCACATCGCCGAGTCGGTCGTCGAGGTGATCCTCTCCGACCACGGCTGGAGTCCCGTTTGGGACTTTGTCGGACCCGGTCGCCACGGCGTCGACCTGCTCATGCTCGGCCCAGGCGCCGAGCGGCTCTTCGCCATTGAGGTCAAGGGAACTTTGCGTCCGCGCCGCTGGCCGCACCTTCGCAAAGTCGAGCTTGCCCAGATGGACGTCGCCTGGCTCGACAAGGTCGACAACCCGGCGATGCAGGAATGGGATGTGCAAGCGGAGGGTGTCTATGGAGCCGTCGCAGTCGTCAACTTCCACGACCTCGCGTACAAGCTCGTGCTGACGGCGGACTTCGAGCGGTGGCATCCGATCCTCGACACTGCCGAACTCGACCAACTCGACCAACTCGACTGGCTCGACGAGGGATGATCGGCGGTGGAGCTGTCGATGAGTATCGTCGTCGCCTCGAGAACAGCCAGCCGCAACTCCTCTCACCCGAGCAGGTCGCGACGGCCTGCGGCCTCTCGCGCAGGGCGGTCTACCGAGCGATCGAGCGTGGCGAGCTCCGCGCTTCCCGGCTCTGCTCACGCATCCGGATCCGTCCCGCGGATGTCGACGTCTGGGTCGACGACAACCAGATCGAGCCCCTCTCGCCCGTGACGCGGCCCTTGCGGCCCGCTCCGTCGAGACAGAGCGATAGGTCGACGCTTCGGCGCTCGCGTCGAGTCGCGAAAATCGCTGCAAATCGCGCGAGGCCCTCTGACGGACTCGAACCGTCGACCCCCTCCTTACCATGGAGTCTCACCGAAGTGCGGAGGTGGGCCGAACGATGCCGGAAGTCGCTTGAATACACGGTTCGCCCAGCTGTGGAGATCCCCAATCGACGTGGCTGCTTTGCAGGCGTTTTTCATCGATGGACGCAAGATGGACGCACACCCGGTCAGCCTAGGCTGGCAGGCAGAGAGCTTCGAGCTACAGGGATCTCTCACGGCGCCTCCGGTGGCCACGATGCGATGCTGGCGCCCGCAGCCCGATCGGCGCTGGAGTCCATGGTGACGGTCTCGAGTTCGGGGCGGTCCGGCAGGCGCCATCTCGTCGCCCAGCTAGCGTACGGCCGACGGCCGAGTTGAAGGTCAAGCCGCCCCGAATCCGCGACGAGAAAGAGAGGCGTTCAGTGGCGCGAAAGACCGTGCTCGTAAGCGACAAGTCTGGCGAAACGATCCCGGACGGCAAAGGCGCCACGGTGCGCATCACATTCGTCGACGCCCGCAAAGGCGTGCGCCAGCTCGACCTGACGGATGCCGAGGCGGAAGAGCTCGGCGGGCGCCCCGTCGCTCGCCGCGGCCGCCGGCCGACGAAGCGCTCCTTAGGCCCGGAGAGCTGACGAACGGGAGCGGCCCGCCGGGACGCCCTCGGTTCCGCGCCACATCGCCCGCGTAAGCGATGAGAGGTACGTGAACATGGCCGCGAGAAGAACGAGCCCAGGCAAGGTCGAGCTTCAGACCGTCCTGCGCTTCATCGCCTCCCAAGAGGAGGTCGCGTACGCGCCGCTGATCGGCTGGATGACTCGAACGTTCGACTGCCGCGAGCGCGCGGCGAAAGACAACGTCTCCGTTCTCCTGAAGGGCGGCTGGATCGAGAAGCGCACGCATTCAAGCGAGCAGCGCCGCGCCTCGTACAGGCTGACGGGGAATGGGCACGCAGACATGGCGGGAACGCTCGGTCGAACCGCGCTCAAACGCGGGCGACGGCTCTACTCGACCTGTCTCAGCGGGAGGGCGCGCACCCGCCAAGCCGCAAAGCGCCAGGCTGCACCGAACCCGCTCGCGATAGCACTTGAGGCGCGAGCCCGCACGCTGTACGGCGGGGCGCACGCCGACAGGACACTGCGGCACGTCGTCGCTGCCGGCGGGCTTCTAACGAGGCGCACCCACAGACGGTCGCCGCTTGCCCGCACGCTTCGCTTCGAGCTCCTCGGCGAGCGTGCTCGAGATTGTTACTGATCGGAAGGCCACGCAGGCCGCCGAACTGCTTCCGCAGATGCTCGCCCTCCATCGCCGCTATCGCAGCCGGACGCTGGCACTCCGAACGGAGCCCGAAGCGCGCGTGAAGGCCGAAGAGGTACTCGCGCTCATGCACCTCACGGAGAAGGCGGATTCGTCGGCAAGCGAGCTCGGCCACGGAGAAAGCCAGCGGCTCGAGCTCGGCATGGTGCTGGCGACCGGCGCCTCACTGCTCCTCCTCGATGACCTAATCGATCTTCTTCTCCATGAAGGCGGGTTCGGAGCGGAAAACCTCGAAGTGGCCAGTGTTTGTGTTGCTACACATGAACATCCAGAAGCGGACCTCGTTGCGCAGCACCGCAATAGTTTCCGCTGGGTCCGTTTCGTTCATCTGTTGCTTCAAGACAGACGGTTCATCATCATTCAAGGGACGGTCCACCCAAGCCGCTGAACCGACTGGCATCCGGTCATAGGTCGTTGGGCTGCCGGCTGCAACCGGGGATTTGCGAACTTGAACCGTTAGGGTGCCGCCCTCATGTGTGGCAGTGACTCCGCGGCCTCCCCGAACGATCAGTGGAAAAAAGCCTGGAGGATCCATTTATATCTCCGTTTCGCTTTGCTCTATAGAAGCGGGATTTTAGATGGAGTTTCTAGTGCTCGCCGAATCCTGTGGGCTCCTCCTCCTCGGTCGGGGAAAAGTCTGCCTCCTTGAGAAGCTCTCCCTCTTCGAAATAGATCTCCGAGACGACTTCGACGTTCACCTCGAAAATCTGATGAGCCCCAGTGACGTGGCCACGGCCCGAAACCTTCTCATCTAGTTTGATACGGTCGTGCGGCGTGTTCGGCCGTTCGGGAATCGTGATGAGAACGCCGAAGTGTTCGCGACGTAGTTCGTCCTCGGTAAACACATGATCAGAGATTTTAACAGACAGGACTTGATCAAAATCAGGTGGTTGAGTAATTCGATGGGCAAGAAAGGATTGCTGCTCACTGCCGAACAAAATGTACTCGAGATTGGCAGCCTTATCGGCAGGGCCGAGTTCTTGAAAGTGGATTACGCCGGTAACTGCGACTGTTGCGCTGTTCGCGATCAAGTCGCCCCCCTTTTCGAAATGACCCCGAAAAATGTCTGCCTTGAACTCAGAGAGAGCTTCATTGGCGGGATCAACGGGGAGCAGGTCCACGATCGAGAAGGCTTCCGGCTTGACGGTATACAGCTCGTCAGGGCGAGACTGGGCACGGACGCCCTCGAAGCGTCGATTTGCTTCGGCGTCCAGCGTGACTTCCAGGATGACCTGAAAATTATGCGGCGCCATGAACATCGGGAGATGAGAGAGATAGATCGGGGCTTCTCCGACCAACAGCATCCCGTGAACGCCGATCGGCGGATGATGGTGATGATGCCCCATGCCTTCGTGCTCGGGATCCTGACTGGCCATAGTTCCAGCCCTCCCTTGCGAGGGATCGAGGTGACGACCCTACTCCTATCCCCGTCCGTCCGCAATCTAGCGTGGGCGGCATCAGCAGCACGGTGCCACGATTCCGCCATCCCGCCGCCGGGCGAGGGGCAAGGCGTCCGTTCCAGCCCGCAGCCCTTGGCCTCGAGGCAACACGTCTCCTGGTCTCCCAGCTTCGCGGCGCCCGCAGTGGAGGTGTGATAGGCGATCATCGAGTCGGTGTCAAGGGCGCCGCCTCCCAAGCTCGTCAAGCCCGGGCGGGACGAGACCCCTTCACGATCGCGATCCGTCCTTCGAATGGGCGTAGGCCCCCGGTACAGCCCCTCGATCAGCTCAGGTCGAAATCGCCGGCCTTCACCCCCTTGACGAACGAGGCCCAGTCCTTGGCCGTGAAGACGAGCGTTCTCTTCTCCACGTCCTTCGAGTCGCGGATCGCAACCGCGTCCTCGTGCAACGCCACCTCGATGCACGTTCCGCCGTTGCCACCGGAGAACGACGAGATCTTGAACTCGTCGTCGTGGAACTCGCTCTCCATGATCGCTCCTTTCGTCCGACTGCGATCCACAGCGAGGCCGCAACGTCGCCCGCGCCCAGTATGTCAGTCCGTCGTGGCGAGTTCCAGGCCGGCGGACCGCTGCTCGACCTCGGCGAGCCACGTTCGCCACTCACCTGCACGCCAGATGCGAATGCTGCCGTCCGCGCCTCCGGTGGCGATCCGTGCGCCCGTCCCGTCGGCGTCGAGGGCCCATGTCCCCCCAGGGTGAGCGAGCACGGGCTCCCCGAAGGGCTCGAGAGCCGTCGTCCACCGCCGAACCGTGCCGTCGGCCCCGGCCGTGAAGGCGAGCCCCAGGGGATCACCGACCACCATGGAGACCGGGCCGTCGTGCGCGGTGATCGGCCGGCCCGACGGCTCGAGGTCGAGCGACCAGCACCGCAGCTCACCGAGCTCCCCGACGCTCACGAGCCGCGCTCCGTCTCCGGCGAGGGCGGCGTACCTGACGGGGCCGTCGTGCGCAGACTGACTTCGCCGAAGCTCCCCGGAGAGAGTCCAGAGGCAGAGGGTTCCGTCACCTGCCCCCGAGAGCACGAGCTCCTGGGAGCCGTTCGGCACGACCCTCACGATGTTGACCTGGCTGCCGTGGCCGCCGAGCCGTTCGTGCAGGCTTGCTCCCTCGCGGCTCCAGAGGCGGACGCTCCCGTCGAGGCTGGCGCTGGCGAGGCGCGAGCCGTCGGGGGTGAAGGCCGCGTTCTGAACGTCGCCCGTGTGGCCCGTGAGCGGGGGCGCGAGCTGCCGACCTTCGAGGTCCCAGAGCCGCAGCGTGCGGTCTGCGGAGGCACTTGCAACCAGATCGCCGGTGGGCGCCAGGGTCAGGCCCCAGACGAACGACTCGTGTCCCTCCCACGGTTCGCCGATCTGCTCGCCCTCGTCGCTGAAGCACCAGATCTTCTCGTCGTAGCTCGCGAGCAACCGCCCATCAGGAATGAAGAGCACGGTGTTGAGCGGCTCCGGGAAGCCCACGATGGGGTCGGAGAGCAACCGCCCGCGCGCGCTCCACCAGCGGACGGTCCGGTCGACGCCGCCCGAGACGACCTCCCCACTGTCCGGGGCGAGGGCCATCGCGCAGACCGTCTCGGCATGGCCGATGAGGGCGGCCTCCGAAGCCCGGCCGTCGAGCCCGAACTGCCGCAGCGTCCCGTCGAAGCCCGCGCTGACGACGCTCCTCCCCTCCCGCGAGAAGCCGACCGCCGTGACGAGCCGCCTGTGGCCCTCGAGCGGAGGCCCCACCTCGGCGAGCTCGTCGCTCCACAGGCGGATGCAGCCGTCGAGGCCGCCGCTCGCCAACCGCACTCCGTCCCGACTCGTGGCCAGGCAGGTCGCCGGCCCGGTGTGTGCCGGCGCGCGCGCGAGCAGCCTGAGCTCGGCGGCGTCCCAGACGGCGATCGTCCCGTCCGAGCCGGCGGTGTACAACCGCGAAGCGTCCGGGTGGAAGGCGCAGGCGGTTGCGAAGGAGTCGTGCGCGGCTGCTTCCGCGATGAGGCGAAGATCGTTCAGCCCCCAGAGGAGGAGCGCCCCCGACTCGGTCACGGCCGCGAGCCGCCTGTTGCGCGGGTCGTAGGCGATCGCCGTGGGGACGTCGGGGTGAACGTCGAGCTCGCGCGGATCCGCTCGGCCGTCGACGATCCAGAGGAGGATTCGGCCGTCGGCGCCCGCGCTCGCCAGCTCTGCGGCGTCCGGTGAGAACGTCAGGCCCAGGATCCCGGCTCGGTGGCCCTCGGCGGCGAGCGGCGGTCGCTCGCCGCTCCGATCCCAGAGCCGAATCCGTCCGTCGTCCCCGCCGCTGGCGACCAGGTCGCCGCCGGTCGCTGCAACCGCGGCCACCGCGCTCGAGTGCGCCTCCTCGCGCCGGGTCTCGCGCGCCCGGCACAGGGACTCGTAGAGCGCTTCCTGCAGCCTCAGCGGGGGCACGATCTCTTCGTCGCGACAGGCAACCGCCTCGCGTACCGCTTTCGTCATGGCGGCCAGCGGCTGCGTGGGAAGCTGGTCGAGCGCCTCCTCGGCCGCCCTCTGCGCGCGCTCGGCGACGAGCGCGATGCGGCTCTCGCGATCGGCGCGGATGCTGGCCTCGAGGTAGTCGGCCAGCATTGGATCCTCGCGTGCGTTCGGCACGTGGGCCACGCGGACGAGCAGAGATCCTCGCAGCACGTCACCCGGGTCGCGGCCGCCGCGATCCCACGCCTGCGCCCGCCTCGCTGCCTCGGCGACGTCCCGGATCTCCTGCCGGTGTTCCTGGACGTAGGCCCTAAGCTCCTTCCACTCGCCGAACACGGCCTCGTGCGTGACCTCGAAGGAAGGCTCGTGGTCATCGACGACCCGCAGAAGCCGGCGCGACTCGAACGCCCGGGCGACCGTCTCGGCACAGCCGCGCAAATCGCCGACCGGCACGCGACGACGGACGACGCCGTCCCCGACCTCCGTCGGAACGACGAACCGGCTCAGCGTCGGCAGGACCTCGTCCTGGCACCCGACCAGCGCGAGCTGGTCGGTCGCGTGCTTCGCCTGCTGGGCGATCACGCCGTCGACGCCGCCGGTCTTCGCGTAGTCGGCGAGCGTGAGCGTTCGCGGCTCGACGTCCGACCGGCGGCGCTCCTCCATCCGCACCCAGGTCTCGCGCAGCGCGAACGCGAGCAGAGGCAGCGACGCCCCGCTGCGATCCCCGGACACGACGTCGTCGACTATCCGATCGAGCAGATCGTCGTCGATGCTCGCGCCCGCCTTCGCCGCGGGCCTGGCCGCGACCTGCCGGATCGAGGCTCCGTCGGACGTGAGCGGCAGAAGGACGTGTCTGAGGGCGCCGGCGCCCAGGAACTCGCTCACCTCGTTCGGCTCCGCGCCGCCGACGAACTCGATCCGGACGGTGATCAGCACCCACACGGCGAGGTCGCCCCGGGCCAGCCGGTCCAGCAGCTCGAGAAAGACGCTCCGCTCCGACGGGATCGACTCGGTCACGAGCTCCTCGAACTGGTCGACGACGAGGACGATCTGCGGCTGGTCACCCTCCGGGTTGTCGCTTCGGGCAAGCCGCTCGAGGGACGAGATGTCGTGCGCCGCCAGAGAGGCCATGAGCTCGTCGACGTTCGCGGGCTCGCCCGTGCGGGCAATGCAGTCGGCGACCGCCGCCGCCATGCCCTGCAGCGGGTCCGTCGCGGGCGCAAACGGCTGCAGCACGGCCCACCCCGGACGCCGGCTCAGGAGCGGCGCGACACCGGCGCGAACGAGCGAGGACTTGCCGCACCCCGACGGGCCTACGACGGCCACGAGCCGCCGCAGGCCGGGCGAGCGGCGCAGCGGCGCAAACGCGTCGAGGATGTCGCGGACTTCGTTCTCGCGGCCGTAGAAGACTGGCTCGTACTCCGCGGTGTACGACTCCACGCCGGGATAGGGGCATTTCCCCTCCGGCCACGGCAAGTCCGACGGGTCGATGCGCTGCGAGAGCCACCCGGCGACGTCGTCGACGGAGAGGGGAATGCCTCCGTCGCGACGCAACGCAATCGTCTGCTCGGACACGGTCAGCGGATGCGTGAGCCCGGGCGGGTCGCTCGCCGTGAGGATCGGCTTACCGAACGCGCGCGCGAGCGCGAGCTCGGCGAAGCACCACCGGGACTCGGCGGAGGCCGGCGTGAGGAGGAAGACGACGGCGCTCGCGCGGCGGAGATGCTCGTAGAGCGTCGTCTCCCAGCGCTCGCCGCCTTGAATCCCGCGCTCCCGCTGCGTGCTGAGGAAGACACGCGCGAAGCCCCGCTCGCCGATGCCCTCCACCAGCTCGCCCGCCAGCTCCGCGTCCTCGCTGTCGTGGCTGACGAAGACCAGCCCGCCGGACGTCGACGCGCTGCTCACCGGTCGGCGCCGCGGACCTTGATCATGTAGAAACCGGTCGTCCGCCCGCCCCACTCGGCTGTTCCCGCTACCACGTTCTTCGGCCTCGTGAACAGGTATCCGCGAGCCGCGAACGGCATCCCAGCGAGCGGGAAGCCGATCTGCGCTTCGTACGCGTAACGGCCTCCGCCGATCTCGGCGTCTGCCGCCGCTCCGTCGGCGCCTCGATAGCGGCCCGCAAGACCGCCGGGCGCCGGCCAGATCTCCAGCGTGCCGATTCCGGCCGCGTGCCAGACCGTGTACGTGCCGACGAAGTCCTTCTGCTCGACGACGTCTCCCGGCGCACCGTAGCGGCTTAGATGGTGGAAGTTGGCGCGACGGGCGAAGAAGCCGTACGGCCGGTCGCGCCACACCGTCGAGCCCGCGAACGCCTCATGCCGCAGGCCGAGCACGTAGCCGACGTAGTCCTGCCGGGCCATCTGGTTGAAGCGGTGGATGGAGAGCTCGATCCTGCTGGGGTCGTTCGCGGGGACTCGAACGTTCGCCTCGTAGCCGCGCTCGAACCGTACGCTGTAGAACTGCGCATCGAGCTCGTCCCCGCCGTCGTGCTCGAGCGTGAGCACGCCGGGCCAGCCGTCGTCGGCGAGCGTGTAGACGCCGGCGAACGCGCGCGCGCCGGCCTGCGGCTCGACCGGCTCGGCTCGGGCGCTCATGAGCGCCCGGCAGCTCGGTCTCCGAGCCTCACATCGCATCCCCTTGGCCGGTGACGCCGGGCGGATGAGAGGGCCGACGGATCCCCGAAGTCGCGGCCCGGTCGGGATCGGCTCCTGCGGACGATGAGCACCTTCGGTCTCGGCACCTCACATCCCGGCGAGCGTACCACTGCCGTCCCCGGTGGCCGGCTCCCTGAGCGAGGCGTGGGCGAGCTCGCGAACGGCTGCGCCAACTCGGGCGGCCTCCCACGCGACTGGGGCGAAGCGAATCTCGGGCTCAGTGTCGGACGAACAATCCGGGAGGCTCAGGGCCCTTCGAGGAACGGGTGCGTCGGGCAGAAGAACCAACCGAATTGCAGGGAAAGCGCGCTAGTAAGCGCTGTTCCTGCGCCGCATAGCCGCAGCTCGAAAATCTCCATGGTAAGGAGGGGGTCGACGGTTCGAGTCCGTCAGAGGGCTTCGGGAAACGCCTGCCAATAGCGCCTTGCTTTGCCTAGGTGGAAAACGGTGTCAAGCGCGGGCACTCGCGGGCACTACCTGGTGTTCCCTCGTTTGGAGCATCAGCGCGCCGAATCGGCTTGTGCTGGCCGATCTGAATTGCATCTGACCCCCTTCCCCGCACCGCGAGCGGCGAGCAGCGCCCGGCGCTTACTGCTCGAGCGATGGAGAAAGCTTCTGACGATGCTCTGGTCTGTGCGCCCCTCGGCGGGAGTGCGTCCGGCGATGTCTCGAGTGCAATCGCTGTCGGCTGCCAGCCGGGCGTTAGGGAAGGAGGCGCATGCGTGGGAAGCCATGTCGCAGGGCGCGTACAGGACCCATAGGAGAGCCTCTTGACTGATGAGAACGGTCGCCTCGCTCGGGGCAGTGTTCCGTCGAGGCGCTCAAGCGGGTCAAGAGCCGCGTGGAAGTCGAACTCGGGTCGAATCGCGCGCGATCCCTCGCCCTGCGTCCAGCGCGGCGGCCAGGGTCGCCTGCCCGAAGACGCGCCGGCGCCAGTTGCGCCAGGTGACGTCGCTCCATGTCGAGCCAGCCCGGTTCGGGAAGACGAGTTCGTCATCGGCGGGGCGGCCCCGCAAGAGACGGAGCTCGGCGAGGTCGGCGGCGAGCGGGGCGAGGAGCCGGACTGTGCGCGTTCGCTCGGTCTTGGTCCGCTTGATCCGCCCGAGGGCGAGTGAGCGCTCGACGAGGATCGTGCGCTCGCGCACACCCGTCCTCTTCGCCCTCGTCTACGTGATCGGACTCGTCGTCGTCGTGTCAGCGTGAGCCGCGTCGTGGCCGTTCACGCGATCGGCCCAGGGAGACGCGACGGGAGGTGTTGGCGTCGACTGCCGACGAGGTCGCGCGACCCTGTTCGAGGGGAGGGTAACAGCACCCTTCTGACAGACTTCACTTAAAGCCCCGAACCTATCCCCAAGACCTGTCCCCAGATGAGTCGCGGGACAGCAACCGGATCCCGCGTCGGGCCGAGGGTGGATCCGACCCGTGAGACCCTCTGTTTATGAGACGCTGCTCGAGCGCGGCTTCCGTCTCGACCCCGACCCGCCCCCTGATCGATAGGAAACGGGGGAGCAGGGGACGATCGCCTAGCCCGGCGACCCAGGTGGCTCACCCCGCACACGGAGCAGCGCCGGGCGACGCGCTCGTCCTCCGCGATGATTGGCTCAACCATGCGGGCATCGGCTTCCTCGTGATGCGTCGAAGGGCGTCACGGGGCGCCCTTCGTGATGCACCGGTGATGCGCATCAGCCACGAGATCGATCAGCTTCTCCGCCAGGTCCGAGATCTCGTCCTCGCCGGCGAGAACCTCGAACGGAGCGGTGCGAGCGAGGCCGAGCTCGAGGAGAATCGGGCCGAAACCCACTCGTGCAACAGGACGCGCCGGCAGACGACGCTACCCCTCGCGGGGCCGCTCCTCGTGCAGCTCGCGGACCGCCCCGTAGAGCGCGCGCTCCTCGGTTTGCACCGGGTCGGTCGGGCTGAAGCCGACGTCAAGCATGTAGAAGACCGCCTCGGCCTCGTCGCCGCCGAGAGGGATCGGGTCGTCTGTCGCCCCAACCAGCGCTTGCTCGATCGCGTCCGCGACAGCTCGCGCGCCCTCGACGCCGTACTCGCCGAGCTGGCCTGCTGCCGTTCGCCGGAGATTCTCGGCCAGGCTGGTCGCGGGCTGGTCACGAAGCGAATAGAGGGACTTCGAGACGTCGAAGACGACGGCCATGGTCACGAGCGTAGCGGAGGGTCGTCGCGACCCAACTCCCGCCCATGAGCTTCCGGCTGATCAAGGCGGAGAGAGCACAGCACCCCGTCTCCCTGCTGCGCGCCGTGCTCGGCGTGACCGGCTACTACGCCTGGAGGGAGCGCTGCCCTTCGCCTCGTGAGCGCGAAGACGAGAAGCTCCAGGCACTGATCCGCCGCATCTTCAGCGACTCGCAGGAGAGCTACGGCGCGCGCGGGTCCAGGCCGAGCTCGCCGACGACTACGGCCTCAGGGTCGGCAAAATGCGGGTGCTTTCCGCTTCGAGACCCTCGACCTTCACCTCCGAACTGCCGTTCCAACCCCGCGAACTGCGCTCACAGAGAAGTCTAGAATTCGCGGGCCATGCCATGCGGAGGCGAGGAAGGTGAGGCAGAGGTGGCAAAGGTTCTCTGTGTCCTGTACGAGGATCCTGTTGACGGGTATCCGAGGTCGTACGCTCGAGACGCGATTCCCAGGATCGAGCGCTACTACGACGGTCAGACTACGCCGGCCGCCGAGCGGATCGACTTCGAGCCGGGTGAGCTTCTGGGCAGCGTTTCCGGGGAGCTTGGGCTGCGGCGGTTCCTCGAGGAGCGCGGCGACGCGTTTGTTGTCACGTCGGACAAGGACGGGCCGGACTCGGTCTTCGAGCGAGAGCTCCCTGACGCTTCGATCGTCATCTCCCAGCCGTTCTGGCCTGCCTACCTGACGGCCGAGAGGATCGCGAAGGCGCCGGGGCTGAAGCTGGCTGTCACGGCGGGGATCGGCTCGGACCACGTTGATCTGGACGCGGCGATCGAGCGTGGGATCACCGTCGCCGAGATCACCTATTCCAACAGCATCAGCGTGTCCGAGCATGTGGTGATGATGATCCTGTCGCTGGTGCGCAACTACATCCCGTCCTATCAGTGGGTCGTCAAGGGGGGATGGAACATCGCCGACTGCGTCGCCAGGTCATACGACCTCGAAGGAATGCAGGTGGGGACAGTCGCTGCCGGCCGGATCGGTTCTGCTGTGCTCAGGCGGCTGAAGCCGTTTGAGGTGGGACTGCACTACACCGATCGACACCGACTCCCGGAGGAGGTCGAGCGCGAGCTCGGTGTCACCTACCACCCGGACGCCGAGTCGATGGTGCGTGTCTGCGACGTGGTCACGATCAACGCGCCCCTCCATCCTGAGACCGAGCACCTATTCGACGACGCCCTCATCGCGAAGATGAAGCGCGGCGCGTACATCGTCAACACCGCCCGGGGCAAGATCTGCGACCGCGATGCGATCGCGCGGGCGCTGGACAGCGGTCAGCTCGCCGGGTATGCCGGAGACGTCTGGTTCCCGCAGCCGGCTCCCAGGGATCATCCCTGGCGGTCGATGCCCCACCACGGGATGACCCCACACGTGTCGGGGTCGTCTCTGTCCGCGCAAGCCCGCTATGCGGCCGGAGTGCGCGAGATCCTGGAGTGCTGGTTTGATGGTCGTCCGATACGCGAGGAATACCTGATCGTCGATCGCGGCACGCTAGCGGGCGCCGGCGCTCATTCGTACAGCGCCGGCGACGCCACCGGCGGCTCCGACGAAGCAGCACGCTTCAAGGATCGCTAGCCCCACGAGCGGCAGCGCGCCCACCCTCCCACTCGGTTGAGGCGCGCAGCGGCACCCCGGCACGGAACGCGCGAACAGTTGCGGGAGTGCACTATCGAACGGACCAGTTCGTGGCAACGGATCAGTTCATGGCTGATACAGCTCGTCCGTTTTCGCCGCCATGATGAAATCGTTGCGATGCAGGCCCTTGATTTTGTGCGTCCACCATGTGACCGTCGTCCTGCCCCATTCGGTCAGCAGCGCAGGGTGATGACCCTCTTCCTCTGCAAGCTCGCCTACCTTCTTCGTGAATTCCAACGCCTGCGCAAAATCGTCGACTGAAAAGACGCGTCTCAGGCGTTTGATTCCATCGAGCTCCACGATGTCCCAGTCAGAGACTTGGTGATGAAATTCGGCGATCTCGGCACCCGTCACGGTCGGTGCGTCCTTGCGGCACGCGACGCATTTCATCTGCGTCAGTGTCTCCATCTCCCTGTCTCCCCTTGCATCGGCTCCTCGTAAGCGGCTTCTCGCAGGGTGCAGAGTACCGAGCACGGCGTGCCGGATGACGAAGCCGTGGAGAAGGCCGACGAGGACCCGCGCGACGGGCTTCAGCGCGTCGACCTCGCGAGTGGGCTGCTCGATTCACGCGTTGTTGTCCTGCTCGCCTGGCTCGGTGAGTGGCACACGCTCGCCGTAACGGCGCTTCGCTCCGACCACTCGTATCTGACGAAGGCGGGCGTCGTCTCGAACCACGCACACGGACGAGCGGTCGACGTTGGCGCCGTCGACGGCGAGCTAATGTGCCGGAACACGGGCAGGTCGGGGTCGGTCAGCTCGTGGGCGACCTCGAGCTGCACGGGCATGCTGCTCGGCGACGGTGCTTCTTCGGCCTCGCGTGGCTTGCCCTGGGCGACGAGCAGCCGGGGGCGGCCGCGAAGCCGTCGGTAGGTTCAGATCCGGCATCGCGCCCGCGCGAACGCCGGACAAGAGGCCGCGTACTGATTTGACTACGACTCGACGTAGACGGTGATCGGCTGAACGACGCCGTGCGCCTCCATCGCCGCCAGTACTTCAGGCGGCGGCGACCCCAACATCGCCTGCATCGCGGCAAGGTCGGCAACGTCGGCCGTGATGGCGATGTTGTTGCTTCGGTCGTGCGCGACGTAGTCGGTTACGTTGCTACCAGTCCCCGACTCGATGGCGGCAGCGCGTTCTGCCTTGCCTTGGAGCCAGCGGTCGAGGTCTTGCACAGCGTGGGTGAGGACGACTTTCGGCATGTCCACTCCTCCCTGGAGCACGTAGCGGGTCTGTGTCAGGCCGACCGTACTAGCCCAGAGAGGTTCCCGCCTTTGATAGTTGATCACGATCCCCGCCGACGTCGCCGCTCGCACGGCCGGACGCGAAACGCAAGACCGGGCTAGCGAGGTTGCGTTGCGTTGGCCAGACGATGTATCCGCGACGGCCGCCGCCGGCTTCGAACAGAACCGTCTCGATTTTCGCCTCCCGCGAAGTCGAGAGCGGCTCGGGCCTACCGAGGAGCGCGACCGGCGAGCGGCGTCCATCGCCTCAGGTTTGCCCCTCCGCCGCCTTCTGCACCGGATCCGGGCGGAATGTGTCTGCTCGATTAGCGGCGCCTGATCAGGATGACATCACCATCGCCTGGTGCTTCGGGCAGAAAGGGGTGAGTGGTGATGTCGCAGCAGGGTCAGTTGATCCGGCTAAGGCGAAGCGGTCGGGGCGGGGAGCCGCTCTGGGCGTACCGGTACCGGATGGGCGGCAGAGACTCGAAGCGGGTGCAGCATGGGGGCTTCGCCTCCGAGCGGGACGCGGCGGAGGCTTTGGAGCGGGAGCTGGAGCGGCTGCGGCGCGAGCGGCGAGTGTCGAGGTCGCTGACCGTCTCCGAACTTGTAGAGGCGTACTTGGCGCAGCACGACGTCGACCCGGTGACGATCGAGAAGCTGCGCTGGCTGCTGGGAAAGGCCGTCGCCGTCTTCGGCGAGCGGCCGGTCGGGGAGCTCCGCTCAGACGAGATCGCCGCCTGGCGAATCGCGCTCTCGCCGGGCTACCGCTTCGACGCGACTCAGGCGCTGCGGCAGGTTCTCGCGCGTGCGGTGCTCTGGGGAATGATCGACGTCAACCCGGCGAAGCTCGGCGTGGACAACCCGTCGCCGCGGCGCAGGGAGCAGCGCCCGTTCGAGTCGTGGGCCGGGCTCGATGCCGTCGCCGCGAATCTCGCGCCTCGCTATCGGCCGATGGTGCTCTTCGCCGCTGCCACTGGGCTTCGCCCGGCCGAGTGGCTTGCGCTCGAATGGCGCGACGTCGATCTGGAGGTGCGGGGTCGTCTACGTCCACCGCTCGTTTACGAAGGGTCGGTTGAAGTGCCCGAAGACCGAGGCGAGCCGCCGAGCGGTGCCGCTGCAAACGATCGCGCTCGAAGCGCTTGGACGTCAGCCGGCGAGTCGGCACAGCGCCCTTGTGTTCCCCGCCGAGCGGGGCGGCTACCTCGACCTGCACAACTTCCGCAACCGGGAGTGGAAGCCCGCGCAGATCGCGGCCGGGATCGAGCCACTGCGCAGGATCTACGATCTCCGACACACCTTCGCCACCTTCGCGCTCCGTGCCGGCATCTCTACCTTCGACCTCTCCCGCTACATGGGCGCCAGCCTGACCATGATCGACCGCCACTACGGCCACCTCGCCCGCGACGGACGCGAGCACGCGATCCGCCTGCTCGACGAGCTGAGCGCGGGAGAACGTCCACGGTGGACGCTGGTGGACGCTGCGTGGACACCAAAGTCCGCGGCCGCCATCAGCAAAGACAACGGAAACAGCGGCTAAGCAGGCAGAAACTCGAAGCCCTCTGGCGGACTCGAACCGCCGACCCCCTCCTTACCATTTCAGCGACGGTACTCGTGGGCATTGCCGGGTACGCGCGGGCCCGTTCTCGCTGCAAATTCAGTCGATTCAGATCGCCAATCGTGCCCGCGCGTACCAGCGTGTTCCCAGGCTGGTGTACCCGTCTCGTACCCGCCGTGCGTTGCCAGTTCTATAAACAGGCAACAGAAGCCGAGGAGAGCCTGCGTATCCCCGGCGGCGACCGGAGTGCCGCACCATCCTCTCGAAGGCCGCCGCGAGATGACGCAGAACTGGTTCGGCGAGATGCGGCGGTTTTCGAGACCGAACAAAAAGTGCGGATTTGCAGGGACGTTGTGTCCGGTTCGCCAGTAGGTTCGCCAGCGCCATCAGACCTCGCGCGAGCGCGTTTGAATCCGGCTCGCGGCCGCGTTCGCGCCCCGTCCGCGCCTGCCTGATTCGAGGCCGGCGGTCCGGCTTGCGACACACAGGCGGATGCCGCTTGCAACTGTCGAGCGCCCGGCAGAGACTCGGGCGAGAGGAAGTGAACGCGTGAGAGCAGTCGTCCACGACAGATACGGGCCACCGGAGGTTCTCCGACTCGAAGAGGTCGAGCGACCCGTCCCGAAAGACGACGAGATCCTCGTCAAGGTCCACGCCACGACGGTCAACAGGACCGACTGCGGACTTCGCAGTGGCAAGCCGTTCATCACCCGCTTCCTCAGCGGTCTGCCCCGACCGAAGCAGAAGATCCTCGGCAGCGAGCTGAGCGGAGAAGTCGAAGCAGTCGGCGCAGCCGTCACAGAGTTCGGGGTCGGCGATCGCGTCTTCGGCGTCAACCAATACGGCGCCCGCGAACTCGCCTACGCCTTCCGTGCACACGCGGAGTTCGTCTGCATGCGGGAGAGTGGCCCGCTGGCGCACAAGCCGAGCGGCATGAGCTTCGAAGAGGCCGCGGCCGTCTGTGACGGTGCGATCCTCGCGCTGACGTGTCTGAGAAAGGGAGACCTCCGCAAGGGGCGGAGCATCCTCATCTACGGCGCCTCCGGATCGATCGGAACCGCGGCGGTGCAGCTGGCCAAGCACTTCGAGGCCGACGTCACTGCGGTTTGCAACACCAAGAACGTCGAGCTGGTGCGATCGCTCGGAGCCGACGGGGTGATTGACTACAAGCGGGACGACTTCACGAAGAACGGCGAGACGTACGACGTCATTTTCGACGCGGTCGGCAAGCACTCGTTCCGGCGCTGCAGACGCTCACTGAAGCCGGGCGGGATCTACATCGAAACCGACCTCGGGTTCCTGTGGCACGTTCCGATGCTCGCCCTGGTGACCCGGCGGATCGGAGACAAGCGAGTGAGGCTCCCGACACCCACGTACACGAAGAAGGACGTCCTCTTCCTCAAGGAGCTGATCGAGGCGAGGCGCTACCGGGCGGTCATCGACCGGACCTACCCGCTCGAGCAGGTGGTCGAGGCGACCAGGTACGTCGAGACAGAGCAGAAGACGGGAAACGTCGTCCTGACGGTCAGCCGCAACGGCGCAGGAGCGACGGAGTGACACGCGCGCGTCGCGTCTGCCTGTCATCGAGCGACAAGCCTTAGCGGGGCGCGAGCCCTATCGATGAGTCAGGTCGATCCAAGCCTTCCCTGGCGGCCGCCGCCACAGCGCTGTCGTGGATGGGAACCGTCACGGCGACCGCGGCGGCTCGGGCGGGGTTCCTGACTCGGCCCTTCTCATCGTGTCGGCATCCCCGGCGGTCTCGATCGGCTTCGGCTCGTGCGGCCCCATGTCGAGGCGGAAGGGCGGATACCGGTCGGTCATGAGGCCGACGTACGCACCGACGCGGAAGGCCCAGCGGTCGAGGCCGAGCGCGAAGTCGAAGAGCGTCGGCGGGTAGCGGCCCGTGAAGAGGAGGATCACGCAGGCGATCAGAACGAGGATCCCGACGAGGCCGGCGAAGCCCCAGCCGCCCCAGTCCTCTCCGACGCCCCAGCCCCACCCGCCCACGAAGAGGCCGACGAGGATCAGGTGCGGAATCGCGAGGAGCCACTTGACGAGCGGAAGCCAGCGGTTCAGCCGCTCGGGGTAGACGACCTCGAGGCGCGCCGGGTAGTCGGGCGCCTCGCCCAGCGTGAACGGGGGGTAGCGATCCGTCCCATTCGCCCAGTAGGAGTAGAACCAGACGCGCCACGTCCAGCGCAGGACGCCCACGTTGAAGTCGAAGATCCCGCGCGGGAAGCGCTCCGTGAAGAGGATGGCGACCGCGGCTACGAGCGTGAGGATCGAGAAGGCGATCCAGAGGAGCGCCAGCACGATGTAGTGCGGGATCGCGAGGAGCCACTTCACGAGCCAGAGCCAGCGACTGACGTCGGGCTGAAGCTCTCCGGCCACGGCGACGGGGTAGACGGCGGGCGCAACCGCGGTCGCGACGGCGGCCGCCTCCGGCGTGGCCGCCGCCCCTGCCGCGACCGCTCCCGGCGCTGCCACCGCGGTCGCGGGGGCTCCTGCGTGGCGGGCGCCGAGGAAGATCAAGCCGGCGCCGCCGAGCAAGAGAATGCCCCCCGCCACGAGCAGCCCGATCGCCAACCAGATCAGGAAGTTGGCCTCCGCGCCGACGCTCAGGTCGGCGGCGATGCCGGGCGAGGCGTCGGCGTTCATGACCACGGCCGACCAGTCGCCGCTCTCGGGATTCCAGGTCAGCGTCTGCTCGCCCTCGCCGGACGCGCTCGTGGCCCAGAAGTCCTGCTCCCCGGGCGGAGCGGTGGGCGCATCCCCCGCCCTCGCGTCGTAGCGCGCCCGGAAGGGGTGATAGTCGACGTCCGTGAGCACGTGGTGCTCGACTCCCTCGAGGTACGCCTCCACGTCGCTCGTCGGCCCGATGCCGATGAAGACGTCGCCGTCGGCCGCCTGCACGCGCACGTCGCCGAGGACGCTGTCCGAGAGCAGCCAGTCGGCTCCCTCCGTGTCTGCCTCCACCAGGTCGATCGGCTCCGAGACGATCGCGTACGAGCTCGCCTCGAACCGCTCGGTGGGAGTGCTCAGGTAGCCGTCGTCGTCGCGCTGCGTCTGGTCGGCCCAGAGGAGGCCACACCCGCCCGCGAGGAGCCCGGCGCCGAGGAGAGCGGCGAGGCTTCCGAGGATGACGAGAACGATCCGGCCCGCGGTCCAGCGGGACTGCGGCGGGCGCGGGGCGGTTGGCGATTCGGGGGTTTCGTGTGTGGCCATGATCAGTCGGCGGTGCGGAGGGCGACCGCGGGGGGGATGGCCGCTGCGCGGGTGGCGGGCCATGCGGTCGCGGCCAGGGAGGCGGCCAGCGGCAGGGCCAGGATCAGGGCCAGACCGGCCCAGGGGACGATGAAGGGCATGGAGACGTCGCCGAACGAATCTGATCCGGCCAGGATCTGGCGTGTGGTGATCAGTCCGAGCGCGGCGCCGATCAGCGTGCCTTGCACGGCGATGAGGCCGGCTTCGAACAGCATGGCGTTGCGGACGAGTCCGCGGCGGAAGCCCATGGCGCGAAGCATGCCGATCTCCTGTCGCCGCTCGCGAACCGCGCGGACCATCACCACGCCGAGCCCGGCGATCCCGACCAGGAGGCCGAAGGCGAGGAAGCCGCGCAGCATCGCGAGGAAGCCGGTGAGCTCGCGCACGCCTTCTGCGCCGAGTGCGGTCAGGGTTTGGGTGTCTGCCCCCTGCGCGAGGAAGGTCGCGTTCAGCGACGCTGCCACGGTCCCCGCGTCCGTACCGTCGGCGATCGCGAGGTAGGAGCGGGTGACGATCTCCTCGGGGCCGAACAGGGCTGCGGTGAGCTCGCGGTTGACGAGGGCGCCGTTGCCGAGCCAGTCGGCCTCGCCGAGGGCGGCGATCGTAAGCTCACGGGCGCGGCCGCTGCTCGGCTCGATCACGGTGAAGGTGTCTCCGGCGTCCAGTGCTGCCACGTCGACGCCGGCGACGAGGAAGGTCTCCGGCACGATTGCGAGCGTCGGGTCGGCGAGCACGGCCCGGTAGACGGCGGCGTCGTCCGCGTACTTCGCGTCTCTGCGGAACAGGCCGGGCGTCCCGCGTTCCAGCAGTTCGGTGTCGAAGCCGCTGATCGGCGCGGCGCGGGTGCCGTCGAGGTGCGCGGCTTCGAAGTTGGCGACGCCTCGGACGAGCCCGGCGACCGCGACCACATCGCTGTGTGCCGCCAATGCCTGGGCGTCGACGGGGTTGGCCGGGTTGGTGTCGAGCAGGAGGTGGTATCCGGCCGCGATCTGGTCGACCTTGGCGTCGGTGTTGCGCTCGATCGCGACCGAGAACGAGGTGACCATGGTCACGACGAGGATCACGAGCGAGAACATCCCGAGCAGCATCGAGGTGCGGAACCGTCGCGCGAGTGGGTAGGCGATCCCGAGCCGTGGCGCTAGGCCGCGGCCGCCCCGTCCGAGACGCTCGATCGCGAGCGTCCAGACGCGGTCGAGACCGGCCGCCAGCGATACGGCGCCGAGGGTCAGCACCAGTCCCTGCACGACGAAGGCGAGCGTGTCCGAGGAGCCCATGATCCCCGGGAAGAGCTGGCGCACGGCCAGCGCCCAGCCGAGCACGGTGGCGGCGACAAGGACGCGTGCGAGGCGTTCCGGCAGGAGCCGGCGTAGCAGCGGCGCGGCGGAGAACGCCGCCACCGGGACCCCGACCAGGAAGCCGATCGCGTTGTCGCCGAGGTAGCCCGCGACACCGACTCCCGCGCCGATCAGGATGCCGACCGCGGCGAGTACCAGCGTGCGTGTCCGCGCCCGCGCCTTCTGGGGTTCGGGCAGGTCGCGGATGGCGCGGATGATGTTGAGCCGGGCGATGCGCAGGCTCGTGGCCCAGATGGTCAGGAGCGAGATGACGAGGCCCGTGCCGGCGCCGATCGCGAGGCTGACCGGGTTGATCACCAGTGGGTAGCCGGCCGCCTGTTCGGCGTCGCCGAAGATCGGCCCTGCGAGGACCGCGACGAGCCAGCCGATCCCGATCCCGACCACCGCCCCCAGTGCGGCGGCGACGAGGGCGTAGATCGCGCCTTCGATCGCGAACGCGCGGGTCAGGCGCCGGCGGGTGAACCCGACCGCGCGGAGCATCCCGAGCTCGGTCTTGCGCTCTTCGGCGAGCATCACGAACAGGTTGACGAGCAGCAGGATCCCGGCGAGGACGCTGAAGATCGCGATCGTGCCGAACATCTCGGTGAGCCCGGCGCCGTCGCGCTGTGCATCGTCGAGCACCGCCGCCTTGGGCGCCTCGACCTCTACACCTGGGACGCTTGCGAGGGCGGCGCGCAGGTCGGTCACCGCGGCGTCCGACAGCCCGCGGGTGTCGAAGACGCCGCCGTCGAGCGAGATCAGCAGCCGCTCGCGTGGCGGTGCGGCGACCACGGTCGTTGCTTCTGCGAGGCGTGTGAGCGTGCCCGGCGCGACGATCGCGCCGCCGTACCCGGCGAGCCCGACCTCGGCCACCACCTCCGTGAGGGTCAGGTCGACGGCGGAGCCGTACGCGTGGAGGCGCAGCGCGTCTCCCGCTCGCACGTCGAGCCGGCCGGCGATGCGGTCGTTGACGATGACCTCGCCGGGACCGATTGCGCCGGTGCCGGCGAGCCCGGTGATCTGCGCGTCGGAGCCGAAGTCGCGGGCTGCGGCGAGATCGAGCTCCACGACCCTGACCTGCGGAACCGCCGCGGCGCGGTGGGGCGCCTCGAGCGTGGCGGTGCTCGTCGTCGTGGCCAGCAGGCCGTCGATCCTCTCGACGCCGCCGGCCTCGATCGCGGCGACGACCTCGTCGAGACCCGTCCCTTCGGCGGGGTTGGCGGTGATGTCGATCGGGCCGTGCTGGGTTCGAGCTGCGTCTGCGAAGGAGCCTTCGATCACGTCACCGACGACGAAGGAGGAGGTGATGATCGCCGTGCCGAGCAGTGCTCCGGCGACGACGAGGGCGGCTTCGGCGCGTCTGCGGCCGATGTTCCGAACGGCCATCGTGACGAGCGTTCGCTGCCGGAGGGCGGCGACGACGAGCGGCAGCAGGAGGACGAGGGCGATCGCCCCGAGGACGGCGAGGGCGGTCATGCCGCCAGCTCGACGCGGTCGAGCAGGTGCTCCTCGGCCGTGCTCGGATCGCCGTCGGCGACCACGAGGCCGTCGCGGACCTGGACGAGGCGCTGCCCCGAGCGGCCGATCCCCTCGTCGTGGGTGACGACCACCAGCGTCTGCCCGGCGGCGTGCACCTCGTGCAGCAACTCGACGATCTCGGCGGCGGTCCGGCTGTCGAGCGCGCCGGTGGGCTCGTCTGCCCAGATCAGCGCCGGCTCCGCCACCAGCGCACGAGCTACGGTCACGCGCTGCTGCTCGCCGCCGGACAGCTCACCGGGGCGGTGGCCGGCGCGGTCGGCGAGGCCGACGCGGGCGAGCATCTCTCGCGCCTGCTCGCGGGCGAGCTTGGGCTTCACGCCGGTGACCAGCAGCGGCAGCTCCACGTTCTCCGCCGCCGACAGCACCGGGATCAGGTTGAACGACTGGAACACGAAGCCCATGCGCTCCGCCCGGTGCCGGGTGCGCTCGGCGTCCGACATCGCGAACAGGTCGTCGCCGTCCACCGTGACGGTGCCGGCGTCGATCTCGTCCAGCCCGGACAGGCAGTTGAGCAGCGTGGTCTTGCCGTTGCCGGACGGGCCCATGATCATCACGAGCTCGCCTGCGCCGATATCGAGGTCGACGCCTCGCAACGCGTGGACCTCGCGGGTTCCTGCGCGGTAGGCCTTCGCCACGCCGCGCGCGGCCAGGATGCATTCCCTCTCGGGGATTGAGTTCATCTCGTTCCTCATGATCGAACCTCCTTCGTTGACGATGAGCTCACGATGGCGGGCCGTCTCCGCGCGTACATCGGTCCGGAGGCTCGACTTCTGCCGGCCGCGGGTACGGTGCGAACCTCGTTCTTTCGGCCGATTTCGCCGCGCGTCCGGCCCCTCTACGCTCTATGCGTGGTGAGAGACGGACTTCGGGCGCTCTGGAACGAGCCCCGCCCCCCGCAGCCACCCGCCCCGGTGTGGCGCGACCGGGCGCTCGTCGCCGCGGTCGTGTCGTGGTCGGTCGTGGAGACGCTGCTTCGCGAGGACCTGGCGTGGGGCCCGGTCATGGTCACCGTGTGCACCCTGATCGCGCTCAGCCTGCTGTGGCGGCGCGCCCATCCCCTGGGCGCCGTCGCGGCCGGGTTCGGCACACTGATTGCATTCGACGTCGCGAGGATCCTCGCCGCCGTCGACACGACCGGACTGCTGAGCATCGCGGCGGTGCTCGTGCTGCCCTACTCACTGTTCCGCTGGGGAGCCGGCCGAGAGGCCGCGGTCGGGCTCGGCCTGATCCTCGCCTGGCTCCCGATCACGCACGTCGCCGAACCGCAAAGCGCGGGCGAGATGTTCGCCGGATACGGGTTCTTCCTGTCCTCCGCCGCATGGGGTGCGGCGATCCGCTTCCACGCCACCGTCCGCGTCCGCGACGTCGAGCAGGCAAAGCTCCGTCAGCGCAGCGAGCTCGCCCGCGAGCTCCACGATTCCGTCGGCCACCACGTCTCGGCGATCGCCGTCCAGGCTCAGGCCGGCCGTGCCCTGGCGGCATCCGACACCGACCGTGCCCTGGCCGTGCTTGCGACCATCGAGGAGGCGGCCTCGCGGACGCTCGAGGAGATGCGCGCCATGGTGGGGATCCTGCGCGACGGGAACGAGGCGGAGCTCGCTCCGCCACCGGGTCTGGCCGACATCGAGCGCCTCGCACACGGCCTCGGTAAAGGGCCTCGTGTGGACGTGCACCTGTCCGGCGACTTCGCCGAGCTGAGCCCTTCCGTCGGGGCGGCCCTCTACCGGATCGCCCAGGAGTCGGTGACGAACGGGCTTCGCCATGCCCGACACGCGACCCGGATCACCGTCCGCGTGGCAGACGAAGGCGACGAGGTGCGTCTGACTGTCCGCGACGACGGCGAGGCTGGCGCTGGCGCGCGCACATCGTCAGGTCACGGCCTCGCCGGCATGAGCGAGCGCGCGACCCTGCTCGGGGGCACCGTCCGGGCGGGCCGCGGCCCCGGCGAGCGGGGCTGGACGGTCGACGCCGTGCTGCCGAAGGGCGCGAGGTGAGCATCCGCGTCCTCGTCGCCGACGACCAGGACATCGTCCGCACCGGCCTCGCGATGATCCTCGACGCCCAGCCCGGGATCGAGGTCGTGGGCGAGGCCGCCGACGGCCGCGAGGCCGTGACCCTCGCGCGCCAGCTCCGGCCGGACGTGTGCCTCTTCGACATCCGCATGCCCGGGCTCGACGGGATCGAGGCCACCCGGCAGCTTGCGGGCCCCGACGTCGACGACCCGCTGGCGGTCGTCGTGATCACCACCTTCGACCTCGACGAGTACGTCCACGGCGCGCTGAAGGCCGGCGCCAGAGGGTTCCTGCTCAAGGATGCCGGGCCGGAGTTGCTGACGCAGGCGATCCACGCCGCCGCCGACGGCGACGCACTCATCATGCCGCGCATCACCGCCCGACTCCTCGCCAGGTTCGCCGACGCCGAGCCGGCGCAGCCGCCCGCTCAGCCGCGCGAGCCGCTCACGAGCCGCGAAGAGGAGATCCTGATCCCGGTCGCCCAGGGCTGGACGAACCACGAGATCGCGGACGAGTTCCACCTCAGCATCAGCACCGTCAAGACGCACCTGGCGAGCCTCATGCGCAAGCTCGATGCCCGGAACCGCGTCGAGCTCGCCATGTGGGCCTACGAGACCGGTCGCATCAAAAGCTGACGCCGAGACCGCGGCTGCCCGCTGCTCGCCCGGAGGTCCCGACAGTGCGCGGGAGTGTCACCACAGGTTGATGCCCTTATTGCCGCTCCGCGTTCGGGCGCGCGCGCCACTCCCGGTCGAGCATCGCGTAAAGGCGCAGCGTCGACCACTCGCCCTTGAACCACTCGGCCTCGACCAGGCGGGCCTCGCAGCGAAAGCCCAGGCGTTCCAATAGACCCCGAACCGGAGTGTTGCGTTCGTCGGCCTGAGCAAAGACTCGATGCATGCCACGCTGCTCGAACAGTTCTGTCACGACGGCCGTAAGCGCCTCGGTCGCGAGGCCCTTTCCCTGGTTTGCCGGCGCCAGCGTGACTCCGACCTCGGCGGTCGCCGGCTGATCGGTCACGACCCGTACAGCGCAATCCCCACACACCGTGCCCGTCTCTCGATCGACGATCGCCAGTTGCAGCCACTCTCCGGGTTGACCGAACTCCACCTCGCGTTGTGAGCTCAGGAAAGACTCGGCATCGGCCATCGAATACGTGCGGTCCCACGACTGATACCGCGCGACTTCGGGATCGCTCCGGTAGGCGACGAACGTCTCGAGGTCATCAACCCGAAACGGCCGCAGGCTCAGACGCTCGGTGACGATCTCGACCATGCTCGTGCTCGCGCGGGGAGTCCGGTTCGTCGCAAGGCGTAGACGGTAACGGCCGCGCCGAGCGGACCGCGCGGCCGAACATCGTAAAGCCTGATTCTTGCGTTCGTCTGCGCGAGAGTCCTGTCACCTGATTCGAAGGTCTGGGCCCAACCTGTTGCCAGCGGAGACGATCACACCGATCCGACTTGCGAAGGGAGTGATCGGCGATGCAGCAGGGTCAGGTCTTCGAGCTCAAGAAGCGCGCTGTCGACGGCAGCCCGGTATGGGCATACCGGTATCGGACCGACGGTCCGGGTTCGAGACGGTTGCAGCGGGGAGGTTTCTCCTCTGAGCGTGACGCGGCGGAAGCACTCGGGCGGGCGCTCGAGCTTCTCCGTCGGCAGAAGGGCGTCGGCAGCACGCTGACGCTGAAGGAGCTCGTTGAGGAGTACCTCGCTCAATACGACGCGGAGCCGGAGACGATCGACAAGCTCTGCTGGCTGCTCGCAAAGGCGCTGCGTGCCTTCGGCGGCCGCCGTCTTCCTGAGCTTCGCTCGCAGGAGATCGCGGCCTGGCGGATGACGATCTCTCCTGGCCATCGTTTCGAGGCGACCCAGGCGTTGCGGCAGGTGCTGGCACGCGCGGTCGTCTGGGGGATGATCGACTCCAACCCGGCCAAGCAAGGAGTCGACAACCCGCAGCGTCGGCGTACCGAGAAGCGACCGTTCGAGTCATGGGCTCAACTCGACGAGCTTGCCGGGCGGCTCGGGCCGCGTTACGGGCCGCCGGTCCTCTTTGCGGCTGCGACCGGTTTGCGGCCCGGCGAATGGATGGCGCTCGAGCAGCGCGACGTCGACCGCCAAACAAGAGTCGTCTACGTCCGTCGCGCACTCAGAAATGGCCGGGTCAAGAGCACCAAGACTGACGGGAGCATCCGCGCCGTGCCGCTGCAAGCGATCGCGCTCGCAGCGCTCGACCAGCTCGGAGCCGACCGTGAGAGTCAGCTTCTCTTCCCGTCGCCCCGCGGCGGTTACTTCGACCTCCACAACTTCCGCAACCGCTACTGGAAACCAGCCCAAATCGCGGCGGGCATCGTGCCGCTGCGCCGCGTCTACGATCTCCGCCACACGTTCGCAACCTTCGCGCTCCGCGCCGGCATCTCAACCTTCGACCTCTCGCGCTACATGGGAGCCAGCCTGACCATGATCGATCGCCATTACGGCCACCTCGCCCGCGACGGGCGCGAGCACGCGATCGGGCTCCTCGACGGCTACGCGGACATCAAAGCCGCCGACGTCCAAGCCTTGGACGTCCGATGGACGCCGCAGCTGCCCGTCGGCGCCGGGCAAGACAACGGAAACGGCGCCTGAGCAGGAGGAAACTGCAAGCCCTCTGACGGACTCGAACCGTCGACCCCCTCCTTACCATGGAGGTGCTCTACCAACTGAGCTAAGAGGGCGAGAGCGGACAGGGTACCAAGGCCCCCGCGCTTCCAACTCGAGCGGCGCCATGGCATGGCCACGCCCCGTGGCGGCTCACGGGACGTGGCCATGCGACCGACGGGGTCGCGGCCTCAGGGCCGGGCGGACGCCGGGATCAGCGCCTTGACGGCGGTAGGCCGGAACCCCCAGACGGTGAGGTAGATGCCGATCGAGAGCTCCCAGATGATCTCCGGGATCGTCATGACGAACTGTCCGGCGGACCCGAGCTCGAAGACGTCGAACAGGACGAGGACTCCGGAGATGCACACGAGCGGGCCCCCGATCAGGCCGAACAGCGCCAGGCGCGGCGGCATCAGGCCGGACCGGTACATCAGGTAGCCGAGCATCAGCCCGTTCCCGATGCCGACGACGAAGCCGGGCCCGAAGAGGAACGTCCAGTCCTTCACCGCGACGAGGGCCTCGGCGGCCGCGGTGAGCGCGCCTGCGTCCTCCGACGCGTCCTGGCGCAGCGTCACGACCGCGAGGACGGCGACCAGCCCGATGGCGATGAAGATGCACTCGACGATCCGGGCCGCCACGTACCCCAGTGCAAGGCCCTCGTTCTGCCACCTGAGCACCGGGAAGAGCGCAAGCGCGGTCCCGACGTTCGCGACGATAAGGAGGAGCTCGAGGAACCCTCCGAAGAGGATCCGGTTGTCCTCGCCGGCCCCCGTGACGTAGCCGCCGGGGTCGTCGAGCACCGGCCCGAAAAGCAGAAGCGCCGGGATCGCGGTGGCGAACGTGATGAGGTACAGCACGCCCGTGGTTCGCGCGTACGTCTGAGGATTCATCTGGTACCCCCTCTCGGAAGGCCAAGGCGACGCTTCCCTCCAGGCGTCCGCGTCGGCGCGGAGGATGTGAACGAACGACGTCCGGGTAGCCGCGCGGCGTTCAGGTCGATGTTGTGGGAACTCGGCGGGGGAGGCCTCATGTCGTCTCCTTCGGGGGACGCCGCGCAGCGCCGGAAGGTAGCATCGAGCACGAGCAAACGCAACGCTACGTATCGTTTCGCGCGGCGCAATAATGTCGGCGATGCCCGAGGAAGCAAAGCGGCCGGCCGAGAGCGAGGCGGCGATCCTCGCGGCGACGCGCGAGATCCTCGCCGAGAGCGGCGTCCGCGGACTGACGATGGAGGGCGTCGCCGCCCGCGCGGGTGTGGCCAAGACGACCGTCTACCGCCGGTGGGGGTCGAAGGAGGACCTCGCCCTCGAGGTGCTCCTCGACATGGCCTCGCAGGTGGTTGTCGCAGTGCCCGACCTCGAGAGCACTCGCGAGGAGCTCGTCGCGTTCGTCGACGGCTCGGTCAATGTCCTCCGCACGACCCTGATGGGCCGGGTGATCCAGGGCCTCGTCCCCGAGCTCGCAGCAGACCCGGAGCTCGCGGGCCCCTTCCGGGAGCAGGTCGTGGCGATGCGCGTCGCGGAGGCCCGCCGACTCGTCGAGCGCGGCATCGCCCGCGGCGACCTCCGCCCCGATGTCGACATCACGCTCGCCAACGAGCTGCTGTTCGGGCCGGTCTACTACCGCCTGCTCCTGAGCGGCGCGCCGCTCGAGCCCGGTCTCGCGGAGCGCATCGTCGACGCCGTCCTGTCCGCCTTCGCGGCCGGCGGCCCCGACGCCGCGGGAAGCCGCGCGCACGTGGATACGGTGCCCGGATGACGATGGAGACGCCCGGCTATGACGTGGTGGTGGTCGGCGGCGGTGCGGCCGGCCTGAGCGCGGCGCTCGTCCTCGGCCGGGCGCGGCGACGGGTCGCGGTCGTGGATACCGGAGCCCCGCGGAATGCGCCGGCCTCCCACATGCACGGGTTCCTGTCGCGCGACGGGATGCGGCCGTCCGAGCTCCTGGCCGCGGGGCGTGCCGAGGTGGCGGGCTACGGCGTCGAGCTCGTCGACGATCGGGTCGACGCGATCGAGCCCGGGTTCGCCGTCCGGATCGCGGGCGGCCGCGTCTTCGAGGCGCGGCGGATCCTCGTCGCGACGGGCGTCGGTGACGAGCTGCCCGACATTCCCGGCGTCCGCGAGCGCTGGGGACGAGATCTCCTGCACTGCCCGTATTGCCACGGATGGGAGGTGCGCGACCGGCCCGTCGGCGTCCTCGGCACCCAGGCCGGCGCGGTCGAGCATGCGCAGCTCGTGCGGCAGTGGTCGGACGACGTCGTGTTCTTCGTCCTCGACTACAACCTGACCGCGGCCGAAGCGGCCGGGCTCGAGGCGCGCGGGGTGGGGATCGTCCGCGGCGAGGTCGCGCGGCTCGTGGTCGAAGACGACCGGCTGACCGGGGTCGAGCTCGCGGACGGTCGCGTGATCGCCCGGACGGCCGTGTTCATCCGGCCGAGCAACGTGCCGCATCCCGACGGCCTGCTCGCCGGGCTCGGCTGCGAGACGGACGAGGCCGGTTTCGCCGCGGTCGACGCCACCGGCCGAACGAGCGTGCCGGGCGTCTGGGCTGCCGGCAACGTCGTCGATCCGCGCGCGCAGGTGATCACCGCGGCGGGTGCCGGGTCGGCGGCGGCGATCGCGCTGAACGCCGACCTGGTGTGCGAGGACGTGGGACGGGCGGAACGCCGGCGCGGCGTCCTCGCGCCGGGCCGGGCGTAGCGCCGCCGGCTCAGTTCTTCGCGTCCGCTCGCTTGGCGGCTGTGTGGGCGACGGCGAAGGCTCGGCGCTCGTCGCCGTCGTACGTCTCGAGCGCGCTGTTGAACGCCTCGAGAAACGCGCGCTTGCCGTGCTCCGAGTACTGGTCGACCTGCTCGGGCGGCAGGTCGTCGACGGATTCGTACGGCATGCCGGCCGCGTACCCGCGAACGCGGCAGAGTACGCGCGTGGCGATGCTCGGGATCGACGTCGGCGGGACCTTCACCGACGCGGTGCTCGTCGAGGACGGGCACGTGCGCACGGCCAAGGTGCCGACGAGCACGCGCCAGGAGGAGGCGGTCGTCGCCGCGGCGCGCGCCGCGGGCGCGACGGACGTCGAGCGCTTCGCACACGGGACTACGATCGCGACGAATGCGCTGCTCGAGCGGCGCGGCGCGCGCGTCGCCTTCGTCGCAAACGAGGGCTTCGAGCACCTGCTCCACCTGCGCCGGCAGAACCGCGCCCACCTCTACCGGCCCTGCGCGGCGCACCCGGAGCCGCTCGTGCCGCTCGAGCGCTGTCACGGCGTTCGCGGGCGGCTCGGGCCGGACGGCGAGCTCGAGCGGCTCGACCTCGCCACGCTCCCCGGCCTCGGCGACCCGGAGGCGATCGCCGTCTGCCTCCTCTTCGCCTTCCGCGACCCGTCGCACGAGCGGGCGGTCGCCGCCGAGCTCCGCCGCCGCCATCCGCGGGCTCGCGTCGTCGCCTCGCACGAGGTCGCGCCGGAGTTCCGCGAGTACGAGCGCGCGTCCACGACCGTCGCGGACGCCTACCTCGGCCCGGTCGCCGGCGGCTACGTCGACCGGCTCGCCGCGGCTGCGCGCGACGCCGGCCTGCCGGAGCCGCTCGTCATGCTCTCCTCCGGCGGCGTAGCCACCGCGTCGGAGGCCGCGGCGCACCCGGCCGCGATCCTCGTCTCCGGGCCCGCGGCGGGCGTCGTCGGCGCCGGGCTCGTCGCGTGGCGTGCCGGCTTCGAGCACGCGCTCTCGTTCGACATGGGCGGGACGTCGACCGACGTCTGCCTGCTGCGGAACGGCCGAGCCGAACGCGTTTCCGAGCGGCTCGTCGGCGGCCTGCCGATTCGGCTGCCGAGCGTCGACGTGCATGCGGTCGGAGCGGGCGGCGGGTCGATCGTCCGCCGCGACGCGGGTCGCGCGCTCCGCGTGGGGCCCGAGAGCGCAGGGGCCGACCCGGGCCCCGCCTGCTACGGGCGCGGCGGCCCGCCGACCGTGACCGACGCGAACCTCCTCCTCGGCCGCCTCCCGCGGGAGCTTCCGGGCGGCCTGACCCTTGACGCCGAGGCCGCCGAGCGCGCTCTCGGCGGCATCCAGCCCGAGGACGTGATCGACGTCGTAAACGCCGAGATGCTCCGCGCGCTCCGGCTCGTCTCGGTCGAGCGCGGCTACGACCCGCGCGAGCACGCGCTCGTCGCCTTCGGCGGCGCCGGCCCGTTGCACGCCTGCGCGCTCGCCGAGGAGCTCGAGATCGAGGCGGTGCTCGTCCCGGCCGCGGCCGGTGCGCTCTCGGCACTCGGGCTCGTGGCGAGCGACGAGCGGCGCGACACGGTGCGCTCGCACGTCGTCCCGCTCGCCGAAGCGGGCGAGCTGCCGGCGGAAGGCGAGGCGGACCTCCGCTACCGGGGGCAATCCTTCGAGCTGACCGTTCAGCTCGGCCCCGACCTCCCGGCCCGCTTCCACCGAGCGCACGAGGAACGCTACGGCCACGCCGATCCCGACCGCGAGCTCGAACTCGTCGCGGTTCGCAGCGCCGAGATCCGCCCGGCGCCCCGGATCGAGCTCCAGGCAACACGGCGCTACGAGGTGGAGGGCCCGCGGACGGTCGAGCTCGAGGGCTCGACCGCCTGGATCCCGCCGGGGTGGCGGGGCGACACCGACGACCACGGCACGCTGGTGCTCCGGCGATGAACGTCGAGCTGCAGGTGATCGGGAGCGCGCTCCGCGGTGTTGCGGAGGAGATGGGCGTCGCGCTCGTCCGCTCCGCGTTCTCCGCGAACGTGAAGGAGCGGCGCGACTGCTCGACGGCGCTCTTCGACGAGCGGGGCCGGATGATCGCGCAGGCCGAGCACATCCCCGTCCACCTCGGCGCGATGCCGGATGCGGTCGCCGCGGTCCGCTCGCACGACCCGGCCCCCGGCGAGACGTGGATCCTCAACGACCCGTTCACCGGCGGGACGCACCTCCCGGACGTGACGCTCGTCTCGCGTGTGCCGCTCGGGTTCGCGGTCAGCCGCGCGCACCACGCGGACGTCGGCGGGATGGAGCCGGCGAGCGTGCCCGCGGCGTCGCGGGAGCTCTTCCAGGAAGGCCTCGTCCTGCCGCCCGTCCGGCTGACGGACGAGGTGCTGGCGCTCTTCCTCGCGAACACCCGCAACCCCGAGCAGCGCCGCGGCGATCTGCGGGCGCAGCAGGCGGCGCACCTGCTTGCGGAGCGCCGCATGACCGAGCTCGTCGAGCGGCGCGGCGTCGCCCGTGTCGCGGCCGCGATGGACGAGCTGCACGCCTACTCGGAGCGCGTCGTCCGCGCCGCGATCGCGGTTCTGCCCGACGGCCGCTACGAGGCCGAGGACGCGCTGGAGCCCGCGCGCGGCGGGCAGCTCATGGTCCACTGCACGGTTGAGATCGACGGCGACCAGATCCGGATCGACTTCGCCGGCACCTCGCCGCAGCACGACGGGAACCTCAACTGCCCGCTCGCGGTGACTCGCTCGGCCTGCTTCTACGTCGTCCGCTGCGTGACCGCGCCCGACTTGCCCGCGTCCGGCGGCGCCTTTGCGCCGGTCACGGTGACCGCGCCCGAGAGCTCGCTCGTGAACGCCCGCCCGCCGGCGGCCGTCGTCGCCGGCAACGTCGAGACGTCGTCGCGGATCGTGGACACCGTCTTCGCCGCCTTCGGCCGCGCGATCCCCGTGCCGGCGCAGGGCCAGGGGACGATGAACAACGTCGCGCTCGGCAACGGGCGCTTCACGTACTACGAGACGATCGGCGGCGGCCAGGGCGCCTGCCCGGACGCGGACGGGCCGTCCGGCGTTCACGTGGCGATGTCGAACACGCTTGCGACGCCGGTCGAGGCGCTCGAGCTCGAGTACCCGCTGCGCGTGGAGCGCTGGGCGCTCCGGCTCGGCTCCGGCGGCGGAGGCGAGCGGCGCGGGGGAGACGGCGTCGTCCGGGAGCTGCGCGTGCTCGAGGACTGCCGGCTGTCGCTGGTAACGGAGCGGCGCACCGGGGTACCCCGCGGGGAACGCGGCGGGGGCGACGGAGCCCCGGGGCACAACCTCGTGAACGGCGAGGCGGTTCCGGCGAAGACGACGCGCGAGCTGCGTGCGGGCGACGTCGTCCGGATCGAGACGCCGGGCGGGGGCGGCTGGGGCGCGGGCGGGGACTAGACCAGCCCGCCGCGCGGCACCGTCATCCGGTGGCGCACGAGATGCGGGTCGCCGTCCGGCTCGCCCTCCTTGCGGAGATGGACGCCGAGACGATCACCGTCGCGCTCGACCGACGCGACCACCCACCAGCGGCCGTCGACCGGCGAGCGCGACACGCGCGCCCCGACCTCGGGCTCCTCGCCCTCCCAGACGCCGCGCTGGAGCTCCCGGCCCTCGGCGTCCTCGTGGATCCAGACGGCCGGCGCCTCGATGCCGGCGCCCACAGGCGCAGCGCCGCCGGCGGCCCAGACCGCGACGGGGTCGTACGACGGCTGCTCCTCGCGCGTGATCTCGCGCAAGGCGAGACGCAGCTCGTCCGGCGTCGGGTTCCCCCAGAACCAAAAGCCGTTCCACACCCGCCTGATCACGAGCTGCGAGTCGCAGACGAACGTGAGCGGCAGGAAGGGCAGGTGCTTGGCGTCCGTCAGCTCGAGCAGCCCGAGCTCCTCGGCGACCTCGCGCCGTTCGTCGGAGAGGAACGGGAACGAGGCTCCGATCCCGGCGCGAAAGGCGCCGTTCACGTACGGCTCGTCCACCGTCACAACCGCGATCGCGCCGTACTCCCGGGTGATCTCGTCCTGCATGGCGACCAGGTTCCGCAGGCGGATCTGCTCCTTTGGGCACCACCACCCGCGCGCGAAGCAGAGGACGAGCGGCTGTCCGTCGGCGATCCCGGAGAGCCGCAGGCGGCGGCCCGTCGTCTCCGGGAGCTCGAGGTCCGGAAACGGCTGCCCGGGGACGAGATCCGCGCGCATCGCGCCTCACGCTATACCCGGGCCCAAGTTTCGGGGCCCGCCTCCTTGGTACGGTTCCGGGCGATGCTCAGGAAGCTGCTCTGGAACGGACTCTTCGCCGTCTTCGGCGCCGCCGCTGCGATCGCGGCCCGGCGGGCGGCGACGACGGTCTGGCGCATGGCGACCGGCGAGGAGCCTCCGCGGAGATGAGAGGCGACGCCCTCGTCGAGCGCGGCGCCGCGAAGCTGCAGGAGCTCTCGCGCGACCTCGCGAACCGCGGCGGCTTCGGGGCGCAGATCGCGCCCGAGCTGGCCGAGGACGCGGAGTTCCTCCGGAAGCTGAAGCCGAGCCTGATCGCGGCGCGGATCCGCGGTAACTCGCCGGCGAACGCGACACCGCCGGGCGAGAGGCCGGCTGCGTTGACGACGAAGCCGACGAAGCCGAAGAAGCCGAAGACCCCGGGCGAGGGCCCGAACCCGCTGCTCGTCGTGGGCGGCGCGCTCGTGCTGGGGATCGTGCTCGCGAAGGTACTCGACTGGAGGGGCCATGCACACCCGCGAGTCGACTGACGAGATGGGTCTCGGCGAGGCCGCGAAGCAGGTCGCCGAGCGCGCGAGCTCGATCGCGCGGCTCGAGCTCGAGCTCGCAACGCTCGAGGTGAAGTCGAAGGTCGCGAGCCTCGGAATCGGGATCGGCTTCGCCGCGGGTGCGGCGGTCCTAGGCTTCTTCGCGATCGGCGTCGGGATCGCCACCGCGATCGTCGCGCTCGCGATCGTCCTCGACCTCTGGCTTGCGTCGCTCATC
>Ga0214469_1000019_pt1 | contig 38371 bp, 30 predicted proteins | sample RVTome_10_FD_187340 | JGI IMG/M metagenome (GOLD analysis project Ga0214469, IMG submission 187340) | Soil microbial communities from uranium-contaminated site in the Upper Colorado River Basin, Wyoming, United States - RVT153D57 HiSeq ... | reverse complement strand
GATCGAACCCGACCGGGCGGATCAACGCCTGGAAACCCATCCTCAACGCGCTCACCATCCACTACGGCGACCGCATCCAGGCCGCCAGCTGACCATGACCATCACGCCCCGGATACACAGAGAATCGGACAGTCCCGGACCAGACAGTGCCGGTCACCGGCAGCGACGAGCTCATCGCCAAGGCTCGGCCACCCACCTACTACCTGCGGTTCCATCGAGAGGACCACACCAGCCTGCTCGGCGGCAAAGACGCCGCGCTGATGGACGAGACGGTCACCGCCTTCCTCGACTACTACCTCGACGACAACCCGGACCCCTCGCCGACCTGCCAGACCAGGTAGAAGCCTCCGGGCTGGCGACCTTCGACAGTCGCGCCGGTCAGCGGTGACACGTAGTGCGTCGGGGTCCGCCGGTCAGCCCAGACAGGTATTGCATCGGGGTGCGCCTGTTCGACGCAACCCGAGGTCAGAGCCTCCCCGAGCTTGTCAGCAAGGGCGCCTTGCCGCGAAGCACTCCCCGAAGTTCGCTCCCACGTTGGCAGAGTTGGCCTGTCTTGTGCCGAGCTGGTTGGGGGGTAGCCGTGGTCGCCGTGGCTAGAGCTGCTCGAGTGCCTGGTCGATCGGGGTGTCGCCGGCGACCAGCTCCAGGGTCTGACCGAGGCCCCGGGCGTCGCGGAGCAGGCCGACGATCACAGCGGCCACGTCGTCGCGGCTGATCTGGCCTCGCGGCACCGAGGACGCCAGCCGCACCCGCCCCGTCCCGGGCGCATTGGTCAGCCCACCCGGACGGAGCACGGTCCAGTCCAGGTCGCGGCGGCGCAGATCCTCCTCGGCCTCGGCCTTGGCGCGCAGGTAGGCCGCGAAGGTCTCATCGGTGCCCGGCCGGGGTGGTGCGCCGGCGCCCATGGACGAGATCTGCACGAAGCGACGGACACCGGCCCGCTCGGCTGCGTCGGCCATCAACACCGAGGCGTCGCGGTCGACGGCCTGCTTGCGGGGGATACCGCTGCCCGGACCGGCGCCGGCGGCGAACACCACCGCGTCGGCCCCCTGGAGATGAGCGGCCACCGCGTCGAGGTCGGTCGCCTCCAGGTCACAGACTACGGCCTGGGCCCCGGCGGCCTGCACGTCGCCCACGTGGTCGGGGTTTCGCGCGATGCCCACGGCGCTGTGGCCCGCCGTGGCCAGCAACCGCTCGAGACGACGTGCCACCTGGCCATGACCACCAGCGATGACGACGCGCACCACCGGAGGGTACCGGCGTCCTCGCCCGTGGCTGTGGCTTCTTGTCGGTCACGGCGATCCACCGACCGCGTGAGTCGTCACCCAGCGGCGCCAGGCTGGGTCGCGGACACCAAGACGACCGTCCGGCGTGCGACGCAGGCAAGCATCCGGCTGGCTCTGGGACAGTCGTCCCCTCGGGGTGGACCGCCCGGTCATTCGGGCCGTCCCGCCCGATCAATCCGAGGCGACAGAGGCGGCGCTCGCTGTCATGTTCCTCAGCCGGTAGTTGAATGTTCTGGACTCGCGATCTGTGCGCCCAGACGACTCGTCGGCGCATCCGGTTCGCCGATTCGGGTCTGGGGCATCGAATTCGCACCGTCGACGCCGGCCGAGGGTTTGGTGCCAACGGGTGCGGATCGGGCAGCCTGTATCCGTGCTCGAGAGGCGTCCCGCTTGGTATCTCGCGGTCCTCCTGGCACGGGCTCTTGCAGCGGGCGCAACCGTGGCGACACCAGGCTATGACTCCAGGACGGTCGGATCTCCAATCCGGCAAGGGTTGCCCGGCGGTGAAGCTGTGCTCCGGATTCTGCGTGCTTTTGGACGCGCGCCCACGGCGCACGAACGGCAGTCTGAGGCGTCGAGAGCCTGGATGGCCGAGCCTGACAAGGACGACTCAGGAACTCGCGACGAGTAAGGGCTGCCCGAGCGCATCCAAAGAGCTGCTGATGCCCTCGATGAACGTGTCGAGATCGGGGCAGAGGTCCCGGTCCGCGACGGCGGTCATGTTGAACTGGTCAGCGTAGGAGAGGGCCCCGAGACCGACCGACACGTTGCCGAGGAGCGGCACGACCGGGAACACCTCGACAACCGGGGCACCCAAGAAGTAGAGCGACATGGGCGGGCCGGGGACGTTCGCCACGTACGTGTTCATGACGTTCTGGTGCGGTGCCAGGCGCAGGGCAGCCCTCTGGATGGCACGGTTGCGGAAGAGCGTCCCTCCCTGGGGCCGGCTTCGCTTCTTCCGTTCGCGGGTCTCGGCCGCGATGAACTGGAGCCTTCGCACATCGTTCCTCTCGCCGATCGGAAGGGGCACGAACATGGCTCCGTCCAGGTTGCCCCGGGCCTCCCCTGGGCTCTCGCCGTGGAGCGACACCGGGACGAAGGCCCGCAGGACGACGCCGTCGACCCGTTCGCCGCGACCGAGCAAGAGCTCACGGAACCCACCGGCGACGACCGCCATGAGGACGTCGTTGACCTTGGCGCCGTTGGCGTGGGCGACCTCCTTGACGAGTCCGAGATCGCTGCGCACGAGCGCGAACCTGCGGTGCCAGCCAATCGCGCTCGCAGTCAGGCTCGTGTGCGGAGCCCGCTCGCCGCCGAACGCTTCTCGCACCGCCGGCCAGCCAGTGCGGACCGCCCGCATCGTGTCCCCCGGATGGGCGATCCTCCCGACCATCCGGCCGAGGCAGCGAGCATGGCTCAGGACGTTGTCCTGGAAGAGCTGGCGCTTGGAGGGCATCGTCGCGGGGATCCACTGCGGTTCATCGACCTCGCGTCCGTGCTGATCGATGTCGAAGAGCTCGCCCAGCGCCGCGATGCCGGACACGCCGTCGGCGATCGCGTGATGCAGCTTCACGAACAGGCCGACCCCGCCGGCCGGGAGGCCGGTGAGGAACCACATCTCCCACAGTGGCCGCCCGAGATCGAACCGTCGCAGCCGCAGCCGCTCGCAGATGGCGAGCACCTGGGTCTCGTCGGCCGGAGCATCGACTTTGATCTCGCGGACGTGCTGGGCGAGGTCAATGAACGCGGCGTCGACCCACAACGGCCACCCGAGCCCGAATCCCGGTCGGTGGAGCACGCGGCGGAAGTGGGGGAGCAGGTGGAGTCGGCGCCGGACGTGGGCCCGTATGGCTTCGATGTCGAGATGTCCGTCGGCATCGAGGAGGCCGCGATCGAGGAGCACAAGCGCACCGATGTCCTGGGCCCACCCGCGCTCCTCGGGCCACAGCATCATGAGATCTTGGGCGCTCAAGCGTTCCATGGCATCACCTCGCGGCGGCGGCTGGCAGCACTTCGCCGACGAAGGAGGTGATTGCGTTCCGCAGCTCTGCATCGTGCCCCATGAACCAGTGGCCGCCACTGTCGATGCTCACGAGCTGCGCGTTGGGCATGCGGGCAGCGGCCCGTGCAGCGAACCGGTACGGCGCGAGGGCGTCGTCCCTCGCGCTTAGGACGAGCGTCGGGGTGCTCAGCTGCTCGAGGGGGAACCGATCCGCCGCGAGGTTGGAGACGAACCCGTCGAACATGGCGCCCTCGCGCCTGGGCTTCATGGGAAACAGCAGGTCCCGCCCCGCAGCGATCTCCTCCGCCTCCTGTGGTGATGGCTGATACCCCTTTCGGGATGCCCATCATCCGTGAGTACGAAGCCGGCATGAGCTCCTTGAACGTCCAGAAGAGCCAGTCAGCGCCGTAGGCGAGGCGGAGCAGCGGTGCGAACACCTTGCCAGGCGTAACGCCACCACCGAGCCGGCAGGACGCGAGGATCGACCCGAGCACGCGCTGGCGATGGCGGCGCGCGAACTCCAGGACCGAGCCGCTTCCGGCCGAGAACCCGAGCACCACGGCTCGATCGACACCGAGATGGTCGAGCAGCAACTCGTACGCATCGGCCTGGTGAGCAGGGGTAGCCCCGGCGGGCAGCCTTGAGCCGAAGTAGCCGAAGCGAGACGGCCCGATGACGCGGAAGCCCGGACCTGGCAGGTTCGCCCACCAGCTATCGACGGTGTCCACGTGGCAGCCGAGGACGCCGTGGGCAACGAGGAGCGGGACTCCCTCGCCGTGGTCGGCGTACTCGATGGTCCCGAAGGGCGTCATCAGCCTCTGGGCGGGGAAGGCCTTCATGCGCTCCCAGGCACAGCGCATGTCGTCGTGATAGCTGGCCCGCGTCAAGTGGCGGACTCGCTTGACGTCGAGGGCGTGATTCATGAGGAACTTCCTCCGTGCCCGGCGGCCGCGAAACGGCCTCGCGGCTCGAACGGGTTCAGTGAACTGCCATTGATGTCCGCTCGGTAGGGCCGAAGGTCCCCCAAGGTCGCCTTCAGACGTGGCCAACCGAAGGGGAGCCTTAAACCGCGGGGCCGCGACCGACCTGACCCGTCCCCGTGCCAACCGAAGCAAGCGTCGCGGTGCCCTCTCCTGAACGCCGGGTCGAGGACACTCCTCTGTCCGACCGTCAGCGTTAGAGAACGCTCAACGCGGAGGTATCTCCCGCCGTACCGGACGACCTTCCGCACGATGGTGCGATGGCTGGCGGGACGCCGCAGGAAGAACGAGAGCGCGGTCCAGCGCTGTAGCGGGCGCAGCTCTGCGAACTTTCGCGGGTTCTTCAAGAAGATCCCCACCGACACGGGCTCTACGTGCACCGGGCCCAGCTCGTCGAGGTGGCGCATGACGGCGTCGAAGACGGGCCGCTCGTGCGAGGGACCGGTTGCGAAGTAGTCGTCGAGCGTCATCGGAGGCGCGCACTCGTGTGACTGACGGGCGCGGCCGAACCGGCGTCCGCATTCGGGGCAGGTCCATCCCCGCATCGGCCCAGCCTGACCGAGGCAGGTCACTCCGAAGGGCGGATGTCCAGCCCGAAGTGCTGCTCGAAGCGGGCGTAGTAGGTGGCGTCATCGGGCGCCGCGCCCAGCGATACCCAGTCCGCATCGGTCATGCCCTCGCGCCCCGAGATGAGCTCCTCGGCGCCCCACGACGTGACGTAGCGGAGCTGGGGCTGGTCGGTGGTGACGGCGTGGTGGATCACCTCGGCGACCTCGAACGGATCGGTGGCGATGGGGATCCCGGTGGCGTACATCTGGAACATGCGCTGGTAGGGGGCCTCGTAGGCCCCGGTGGTATTGGGGACGTCGACGGTCTTGGCGAAGATGGCCGACTTCGTGATGCCGGGCTCGACGATCACCACTCGGATGCCGAAGGGCGCCAGCTCCTGGGCCATGCCCTCGCTGATCCCCTCGAGCGCCCATTTCGACGCCACGTACGGCGACTGGGCCAGCGCGCCCACCCGCCCCGCCAGCGACGTGATGTTGACGATGGCGCCGCTGCGTCGCTCGCGCATGCCGGGCAGCACCGCCTGTGTGCACCGCACGGCGCCGCAGAGGTTGATGTTCATGACGTCGAGGTAGTCGGAGGGAGGGGTCTCCTCGACGACGCCGTTGCCGCCGACGCCGGCATTGTTCACCAGCACGTCGACCCGCCCGGTGCGGTCGAGGATCTGCTCGAAGCCGCGCCGCACCGACTCGTCGTCGGCGACGTCGAGCTCGACCAGCTCCACCTCGACGCCCCGATCCGTTGCCATGGCGCCGAGCTTCGTGGCCCGCCCGCGGTCACGGACCGTCCCGACCACCGAGAAGCCCATGGCCGCAAGGTGAATGGCGGTGGCGCGCCCGATACCCGAGTTCGCGCCTGTGATGACGGCTACCGAGGCCATGCCCCGACAGTAACCAGAGTCCCGGGCCCCGGTGTGCGCGGTAATGTGGACAGGAGGTAATTACCGACTTACTGTCGGGTTCGTGACGACGTCGCTCGCCCCGCCGTGGCCCTCGATGCTCGACACCAGGGCCGAGGCATTCGAGCGCAATCGCTCCGACATGCTCGAGCAGCTCGCCGTGATCGACGAGTTGCTCGACGAGGCCGATGCCGGGGGAGGGCCGGCCGCCGTCGAGCGCATGCGGTCGCGGGGCAAGCTCCCCATTCGGGAGCGCATCGCTAATGTGCTCGATCCCGACAGCCCATTCCTGGAGATCAGCGCCCTCGCGGGCTACGGCTCGGATTACACGATCGGTGGCGGCATGGTCGTGGGCATCGGCGTGATCGCGGGTGTCGAGTGCGTGGTGATGGGCAACGATCCCTCGGTCCTCGGCGGCGCGCTCACGCCGTACGCGATCAAGAAGTGGATGCGGGCGATCGAGATCGCCCGCGACAACCGCATCCCCTACGTCAGCTTCGTCGAGTCCGCCGGCGCCGACCTCCGGGTCGAGACCGGCGGGGGCGGCGGCGGAGGCGAGAGCCGCCGGCGCCGGGCGCAGACGGAGCACTTCGCGGAGAGCGGGCGGGCCTTCTACGAGATGATCGAGCTGTCCAAGTTCGGTGTCCCCACCGTGTGCGTCGTGTTCGGATCCTCGACCGCTGGCGGGGCCTACCAGCCCGGGCTCTCCGACTACGTGATCGTGATCGAGGAGCGCTCGAAGATCTTCCTGGCCGGACCGCCGCTGGTGAAGATGGCGACCGGTGAGGAGAGCGACGACGAGACGCTCGGCGGTGCGCAGCTCCATGCCGAGGTGTCGGGGCTGGGCGACTACCTGGCGACCGACGAGATGGACGCCATCCGCCTGTGCCGCGAGGTGGTCTCGCACCTCAACTGGCGCAAGGCCGGGCCCGCGCCCTCGCCCCACGTCCACGACCCGCTCCACGACCCGGATGAACTGCTGGGGCTCGTCAGCCGCGACCTGCGCCAGCCGGTCGACGTCCGGGACGTGATCGCTCGGGTGGTCGACGGCTCACGCTTCGAGGAGTTCAAGGGCCGCTACGGCGCGACCGTGGTGTGCGGCTGGGCGTCCATCCACGGCTACCCGGTGGGCATCCTCGGCAACAACGGCGTGATCTACCCCGAGGGCGCCGAGAAGGCGGCGCACTTCATCCAGCTCTGCAACCAGAGCGACGTTCCGCTGGTCTTCCTCCAGAACATCACCGGCTACATGGTGGGCCGCGACTTCGAGGCGGCGGGGATGGTCAAGAAGGGCTCGCAGATGATCAACGCCGTGACCAACTCGACGGTGCCGCACCTGACGGTGATCATCGGCTCGTCGTACGGCGCCGGCACCTACGGCATGTCGGGGCGGGCCTTCGGCAACCGGTTCACCTTCCTGTGGCCGACGGCGAAGATCGCCGTGATGGGCCCCAAGCAGATCGCTGGCGTCATGTCGCAGGTACGTCGGGCGCAGGCGGCCCGCAAGGGCACGGAGTTCGACGAGGAGGAGGACGCCAGGATCGTCGCCGCCGTCGAGGCGATCCAGGAGAAGGGCTCGCTCGCCCTGGTGGCAACCGGCGCGGTCAGCGACGACGGCATCATCGACCCGCGGGACACCCGCACCGTGCTCGGCATGTGCCTGTCGGTGGTCGGCAACCGCGCGGTCGCCGGCGCGACGGGCTACGGGGTCTTCCGCTTGTGAGCAAGCCGATCACGAGCGTGCTGGTCGCCAACCGGGGCGAGATCGCCCGCCGGGTCTTCCGCACGGCGCGCTCGATGGGGATTCGCTGTGTCGCGGTCTACGCGGACGCAGATGCCGCGGCGCCGTTCGTCGTCGACGCCGACGAGGCGGTCCGCCTGGCCAGCGGCTACCTCGCGGGGCCCGAGATCATCGCGGCCGCCCTGGCCACCGGTGCCGGCGCCATCCACCCCGGCTACGGGTTCCTGGCGGAGAACGCCGCCTTCGCGGCCGCCGTCGTCGACGCCGGGCTGGCCTGGGTCGGCCCGCCGCCGGCCGTGATCGAGGCGATGGGCGACAAGCTCGCGGCCAAGCGTGCCGCCATCGACGCGGGCGTCCCCACGCTGCCGTCGTCGGATGATCCCGGTGCCGATGGCGACGTCGGTTATCCACTGCTGGTCAAGGCGGCCGCCGGTGGTGGTGGCAAGGGCATGCGCATCGTGGACCGGCCGGCCGCGCTCGCGGAGGCGTTGGCGGGTGCCCGGCGGGAGGCGGCGGGCGCCTTCGGCGACGACCGGGTCTTCCTCGAGCGCTACGTGGCCCGGGCGCGCCACATCGAGATCCAGATCCTGGGCGATGCCCACGGCGGGCTGGTGCACCTGGGCGAGCGCGAGTGCTCCATACAGCGGCGGCACCAGAAGATCATCGAGGAATCGCCGTCGTCGGGAATCGTCGACGCCGAGCTTCGGGCCGCCATGGGCGGCTCCGCGCTGCGCCTGGCTCGCGCCCTCGGGTACCGGTCGGCGGGCACCGTCGAGTTCCTGGTCGACGACTCCACCCACGAGTTCTTCTTCCTCGAGGTCAACACCCGGCTGCAGGTCGAGCACCCGGTCACCGAGGAGGTCACCGGCATCGACCTGGTCCGGGAGCAGCTGCGCATCGCCGCCGGGGAGCCGCTCGGCTATGGGCAGGAGGCGATCACGTTCCACGGCCACGCCGTCGAGGCTCGGCTCTATGCCGAGGACCCGGGCGCCGGGTTCCTCCCGGCCACCGGCACGCTCGCGGCCTTCGCCCCGGCGGCCGAACCCGAGGTCCGCTGGGAGACCGGCGTGGAGGCGGGCTCGGTCGTCGGCCTCGACTTCGACCCGATGCTCGCCAAGGTCGTCGCACACGCGCCGACGCGGGCCGAGGCGGCCGGGCGGTTGGCCCGGGCACTGGAGCGCCTCCACCTCGGCGGCGTGACAACCAACCGCGAGTTCCTCGCCGCCGCCCTGCGGCATCCGGCCTTCCTGGCCGGTGAGACGACCACCGACTTCATCGACCGCGTCGACCCGGCGGCGACGCTGGACCTGGCCGACGACGAGCTTGCACGGTTCGCCACGCTGGCGGCGCTCTGGGTGCAGGGCGACAACCGTTCGCAGGCGTCGGTGCTGCCGACGATGCCCAGCGGCTGGCGCAACGCCCGGCTCCCGGCTCAGCGGATCACCCTGGTCCACGGCGAGCGCACCGTCACGGTGCGCTACCGAGCCCGCCGCGACGGCACGTTCGGGCTCGGCGACGGCGATGGGCGGGCCGACGGCGCCGACGCCCCGGATGGCGGCTCGGCGCGGGTCCATCGCTGGACGCCCACGAGCATCGACGCCGAGATCGACGGGTGGCGCACGTCCGCGCCCATCACGCGGGCCGGCGATCGGCTCTACGTGCAGGCGCCCGGTGGCACGGTGGCGTTCGACGTCGTTCCCCGCTTCGTGCCGCCCGGTGCCGCGGCTGCGACCACGGGCGGGCTGGTGGCACCCATGCCGGGGATCGTGCTCGACGTCCGCTGCGCGCCGGGTGATGTGGTCGACGCCCGGCAGACACTGGTGGTGCTCGAGGCGATGAAGATGGAGCACCACGTGCAGGCCCCGGCCGATGGCGTGGTGGCCGAAGTTCGGGTGGCCAAGGGCCAGCACGTCGAGAACGGGGCGGTCCTGCTGGTCCTCGATCCCGTAGGGGAAGACGGCCGGGAGCGGAGCTGATGAAGGCTCCCATCCGCGTCGCCAACTGCTCGGGCTTCTACGGCGATCGCCTCTCGGCGGCCCGGGAGATGGTCGAGGGTGGGCCCATCGACGTGCTCACCGGCGACTGGCTCGCCGAGCTCACCATGCTCATCCTCGCCCGAACTCGCGCCAGTCGGGGGCCGGGGGGTGGCTATGCCCGCAGCTTCGTCGCACAGATGGAGCAGGTGATGGGCGCCTGCATGGACCGGGGCATCAAGGTCGTGTCCAACGCCGGTGGGCTCGACCCCGCCGGATGCGCCGAGGCCGTGAGCGAGGTCGCCGAGCGGTTGGGTCTCTCGCCCACCATTGCCTACGTCGACGGGGACGACCTCCTGCCTCGGCTCGGTGAGCTGACGACGGCCGGGGTCGATCTGGCGCACCTCGACACCGGGGAGCCGGTGGGGGACACATCCCGATTCGTCAGCGCCAACGCCTACCTCGGGTGCTGGGGCGTCGTCGAGGCGCTCGGGCGGGGCGCCGACATCGTCGTGACCGGCCGGACCACCGACGCCGCCGTGGTGTGCGGCCCTGCGGCATGGCACCACGGCTGGGCCCGCGACGACTGGGACGCGCTGGCCGGTGCCGTCGTCGCCGGCCACGTCATCGAGTGCGGCACGCAGGCCACCGGCGGCAACTACTCGTTCTTCACCGAGGTGCCCGGCATGACCCGTGTCGGCTTCCCCTGGGCCGAGATCGCCGCCGACGGCGCCTCGGTCATCGGCAAGCACGACGGCACCGGGGGAGAGGTGTCGGTCGGCACGGTCACGTCGCAGCTCCTCTACGAGATCGCCGCCCCCGCCTACCTCGGGCCCGACGTCACCGCCCGGTTCGACACGATCCGGCTCGAGCCGGAAGGGCCTGACCGCGTGCGCCTCCACGGCGTGCGGGGCGAGCCGCCGCCGCCCACGCTGAAGGTGGCGATGAACGAGTTGGGTGGCTACCGGAACGACGTCGCCGTCGCCCTCACCGGCCTCGACGTCGAGGCCAAGGCGCAGCTCGTGGCCGACGCGTTCTGGGAGGCGTGCCCGTACAAGCCGGAGGACTTCGCCAGCGTCACCACGCGGGTGGTCCGCACGGACAAAGCCGATCCTGCCACCAACGAGGAGGCCGTCGCCGCCTGGCGGCTGACGGTCAAGGATCCGGACGAGCGCAAGGTGGGCCGCGCCGTGTCCAGCGCCGTCGTCGAGCTCGGCCTGGCCACCATCCCGGGATTCTTCGGCCTGTCCGGCGGGCCCCGCGAGGCCCGGCCGTACGGTGTGTTCCGGCCTGCGCTGGTTCCGGCCGAGCTGGTGCCCCAGCGCGTGGTGGTCCTGACGACCGGCGAACGAACCGTGGTCGATTCCACGGCGCCCCTCGCCGCCGCGGTGGTCGACGTGGACCTCGCGCGGGAACCCGGGGCGAGCGCGCCCGGTGGCCCGACGGTGCGGGCTCCCCTCGGGAGGGTGGTGGGCGCCCGCTCGGGCGACAAGGCCGGCAACGCCAACCTCGGCGTCTTCGCCGTCACCGACGAGTCGTGGGCCTGGCTCGACCGGTTCCTCACCCTGGATCGGTTGCGCGAGCTGCTGCCCGAGACGGCCGACCTCGCCGTCGACCGCTACCGGCTCCCCAACCTCCGGGCGCTCAACTTCGTGATCCGCGGGCTGCTCCAGGAAGGCGTCGCGGCCTCCACCCGCCAGGACGGGCAGGCCAAGAGCCTGGGCGAGTGGCTGCGGGCGCGGGTCGTGGAACTGCCCTCGGCGCTACTCGACGCGTCATGACTGCCCTCGTCGTCGACGAGATGCGGCGGCGATTGGGAGGGGTAAGGCGCCCGCGCCCGATTCTGGACCGGGACCGGGAGCGGGCGCTGACCGATCGCCAGCGGCAGCTGCTCGACCAGATGGAGCAGCTGTTCGCGGGCGGATTCGCGACCCTGACGATGGCCGAGCTGGCGGCGCGCCTGAACTGCTCGCTGCGCACGCTCTACGCCCTGGCTCCCAGCCGCGACGAGCTCGTGCTGGTGGTGGTCGATCGCAACCTGTGGCGGGTCGGACGGGCGGCGCGTGACGCCGTCCGCGAGGACCTGTCGCCCCTCGACGCGGTGCGCGCCTACCTGGAGGCGGCGACCGTGGCCGTCGGCGGCTGGACCGAGGCGTTCGCCCGCGACCTGGCGGCGGTCCCGGCCGCGCAGGAGCTCGAGGAGGGCCACAACGAGTACCTGTTCGACGTGACCCGCGCGCTGCTCGATCTCGCCGTGGAACGGGGCGACATCGCCGACGTCGACACCGCCGCGGTCGCCCGGGTGCTGGCCGGCCTCGGCCGGTTCTTCTCCCGGCCCCAGGTGATCTCCAGCCTGGAATCATCGCCCAAGGATGCGGCCGACGAGGTGGTCGACCTGGTGCTGCGTGGCCTGCGTAGCCGCACCAGCGAGGGAATTGATACGGGGAGATGAGCTCATGACCGATGTGCGCCACCTGGCGGCCGACCTGCAGGCCGAGCAGGACGCCCTCGATGTGATCGTGGCCGGGCTGACCGACGAGCAGTGGCGGCTGGCGACGCCGAGCCCGGGGTGGACGGTGGCGGACCAGATCGGCCACCTGACCTACTACGACGGGGCGGCGGTGAGCGCCATCGAGGATCCGCCGGCGTTCAAGGAGTCGGTTGCCGAGCTCGTTTCCGACCCCAGCCGGATCGACGACGTGACGCTTCACCGCCACCTTTCCCCTCCCGACCTGCTCGACACGTGGCGAGCCACGCGTCGCCGGCTGGCGCGGGCGGCGGCCTCCCTCGACGACGGCCGGCGGGTCGACTGGTATGGGCCGTCGATGAGCGCCAAGTCGTTCCTCACGGCCCGGCTCATGGAGTGCTGGGCCCACGGCCAGGACGTTGCCGACGCCGTCGATGCACCGAGGCCGGCCACCGATCGGCTCCGCCACATCGCCCGGCTCGGGTTCATCACGCGGGGGTGGTCGTACGTGAACCGCGGGCTCGAGCGGCCGGCCGGCGAGGTGCGGGTCGAGCTGGCCGGGCCCTCGGGGGATGTCTGGCGCTTCGGCGCCGACGACGCCGTCGACGTGGTGCGGGGCCCGGCCGAAGACTTCTGCCTCGTGGTCACCCAGCGCCGCCACGTCGACGACACGTCGCTCGAGGTCACCGGGCCTCTCGCCCGGGACTGGCTCGCCAGGGCCCAGGCATTTGCCGGGCCGCCCACCGACGGCCCGGCCCGAGGGGAGAGGATCCCGGCATGAGCGTGGTCGAGACCGCCCTGGACGTCAGGGGCGTACTCACCGTGACGCTGGCGGACGAGGTCAACCGCAACGCCCTGAGCACCCTGCTCGTCGGCGAGCTGAGCGACGCCCTCGACGCCGCCGATGCGGATCCGGAGGTGCGGGTGGTGGTGCTCACCAACCGGGGACGGGTGTTCTGCGCCGGGGCCGACCTGTCCGAGCGCTCGTCGGGGTCGGGCGCCGGCGGCGCCGGCGATCGGCCGGCGGCGGTGCGCCGCCCCGAGGACCTGTTCGGCCGGTTCGCCCGGTCGCCCAAGCCGTACGTCGGGCGGATCGCCGGTCATTGCGTCGCCGGGGGCATGGGGCTCGCCGCCGCCATGGACGTCTCCATCGCTGCCGACGACGCGAAGTTCGGCTTCACCGAGGTGCGCGTCGGCGTGGCACCGGCGGTCATCTCCGTGGTCTGCCTGCCCAAGTTGCGTGCCGCCGACGCCCGGGCGGGGTTCCTCCGAGGCACCCGGTTTCCCGCGGCCGAGGCCGCCCGGATGGGATTGATCAACGCCGCCGTGCCTGCGGACCGGCTCGACGCCGAGGTCGCGGCCCTCATCGACGATCTGCTGGCCGGTGGCCCCGGCGCCCTCGCTGCGTCCAAGCGGCTGCTCGCGGAGGTGCCGGGGATGTCCGTGGACGAGGCATTCGCCTGGACCGGTGCCCTGTCGGCCGAGCTGTTTGCCGGCGACGAGGCGAGACAGGGCATGCGGGCCTACCTCGAGAAGCGGCCCGCGCCGTGGGCGGTCCCCGTGTCGGACGGGGAGACGCCAGAGCAAGGAGGCTGATGATGCGCACCGCCGTCACCGAGATGTTCAGGATCGACGTGCCGATCCTGGCCTTCAGCCATTGCCGTGACGTGGTGGCCGCCGTCACCAAGGCCGGCGGGATGGGAGTGCTGGGTGCGGCTGCCCATTCGCCGCGCCAGCTAGAGGTCGACCTCGACTGGATCGAGGCCGAGGTCGGCGACCGACCCTACGGCGTCGACGTCATCGTGCCGTTGAGCTACGCCGGGTCCGAGGCGGGCGGCCTGTCGATCGAGGACGTCCGTGCCCTGATACCACCCGAGCACCGGGCCTTCGTCGCCGACATCCTCCGCCGCTACGACGTCCCGGAGCTGACCGACACCCCCGGCCCCGAGGGCGCCCCCTCGTCGCGCGGCGGTCCCGTCGGCGACGCCGGCGCCGGGATGATCTTCTCGGCCGAGCGAGCCGACCCCCAGCTCGAGATCGCCCTCGCCCACCGGACCGCCCTGGTGGTCAACGCCCTCGGGCCGCCGACCGAGCACATGATCGACCGGGCCAAGGCCGAAGGCCGGCGGATCGGCGCCCTGGCCGGTGCCGCCCAGCACGCCGAGCGTCACGTCCGGGCGGGTGTCGATCTCATCGTGGCGCAGGGTTACGAGGCGGGTGGCCACACGGGTGAGATCGGCTCCATGGTGCTGATCCCCGAAGTCGTGGACGCCGTCGGCGACATCCCGGTGCTCGGCGCCGGCGGGATCGGTCGGGGCCGGCAGATGGCCGCCGCCATGGCACTGGGCGCCGCTGGCGTGTGGTGCGGCTCGGTGTGGCTCACGACCGAAGAGGCCGAGACCCACCCGGTTGTCAAGCAGAAGTTCCTGGCCGCCGGTTCGGCCGACACCGTCCGGTCGCGGTCCCGTACGGGCAAGCCCGCCCGCCAGCTCCGAAGCGCCTGGACCGACGAGTGGGACGATCCGGACAGCCCCATGCCCTTGGGCATGCCGATGCAGCCGGTGCTCGTCGACGCCGCGCTCCAGCGCATCGATCGGGCGGCCCACCGCCAGGCGTCCGGTGCCGAGAAGCTCGCCAACTACTTCGTGGGCCAGATCGTCGGCACGATGAACCGCTCCAAGCCCGCTGCGCAGGTCGTCTACGAGATGATCGACGAGTTCATCGACGCCGTCGGCTCGCTCGGCGGCCAGCTCGACGGCGATTGACCCGCAAGCAGCCACCGGAGGCCCGACGAGGCCGCTCACCGGGGTCAACCCCACTGCGGGGGTACATTGCCTGCGCAATGTCGACGGACGCTGCCGGGACGCGGAAGGGGGCTGCGGACCGGCTGCGCGACATCGAGTCGGTCACCGATGCCGGCCTCGCCCGCCTCTCGGTGGACGCCATGCTGGTCGAGTTGCTCGATCGGGTGCGAGACATCCTCGACGCCGACACCGCGGCGGTCCTGCTGCTCGACGCGCCTTCCGGCCAGCTCGTGGCCACCGCAGCCCGGGGCATCGAGGAGGAGGTCTACCAAGGTATGCGGATCCCCCTCGGGCGGGGGTTCGCGGGGCGGATCGCCGCCAGGCGGCAACCCGTGGCCATCGAGGACACCAACGACGCGGACGTCGTCAATCCCCTGTTCCGCGGCAAGGGGATCCGCTCGCTCCTCGGTGTTCCGCTCGTCGCCGGCGGGCAACTGCTCGGTGTGCTGCACGTCGGCACTCGCGCCCCCAGGCACTTCGGCGACGCCGACGTCGACCTGCTCCAGATGGTGGCCGACCGCGTCGCGCTGGCGACCCAGGCCCGCCAGTCCGAGACCGAGCGGCGGGCAGCCGTCGTGCTCCAGCGCAGCCTGCTCCCCGAGCGCCTGCCGCACGTGCCGGGCCTCGAGACGGCCATGCGCTACATCGCCGGCGGCGAGGGAGACGTGGGTGGAGACTGGTACGACCTTTTCACCCTGCCGTCGGGATGGGTCTGCATGACCGTCGGCGACGTCGTGGGTCGCGGGCTACGGGCCGCGGTGGTCATGGGACGCCTGCGCAGCGCCGTGCGCGCCTACGCCCTAGGGAACAGGGGCGACCCCGCCGCCATCCTCGACCGGATCGACCGCATGCTGAGGCAGTTCGAACCGGACGAGATGGCGACCGCGGTACTCGGCCTATTGGAGCCGTCGTTCGAGCGCCTCCACCTGTCGGTGGCCGGCCACCCGGCGCCCGTCGTGGCCACCGGGTCCGGCCCGGCAACGTACGTCGACGTTCCGGTCGACCCGCCGCTCGGCGTGGCGCCACGGGTGAGACGGCGGGCGGCGACGATCGACGTGCCGCCCGGGGCCGTCGTCTGTTTCTACAGTGACGGCCTCGTGGAGCGCCGCGGGCAGTCGTTGGACGCCCGGCTGCGACGGTTGTGCGAGGCCGTCACGGTCCGCCCGGCCGAGGAGGTGTGCACGACGGTCATGCTCCAGCTCGTCGGCCCCGATCGGCCGGGTGATGACATCGCCCTGCTCACGCTCCGGCGGCTGGACCTGGCTGCGGCCACACCGCTCGAGCTGGTGCTGCCAGCGGTGGCGTCCTCGCTGGGCGAGATCCGAGCCGCTCTGAAGCGCTGGGCAACGGACGTCGGCGCCGCCCCGGACGACGTGATGGACCTGCTGCTCGCAGTCGGTGAGGCCGCCAGCAATGTGGTCGAGCACGCGTACGGGCCCAAGGGCGGCATGCTGGACGTGCGCCTCGAGCGCCACGGGAGCGACGTCATCGCCACCGTCCGGGACGCCGGGCAGTGGCGTTCGCCTCGCGGGCACAACCGGGGGCGCGGCATGCGCATCATCGAGTCGGTGGCCGACGAGGTCCGGATCGATCGCGGGCCGCAGGGGACCGAGGTCGTCATCCGCCGCCGCGTCGGCGAGGCGGACTGACCAGGTGGCCTCGGCCCGCGTCGACGTCGCAGAGGACGGCGGGTTCGTGCGCATCGCCGTCGCGGGCGAGATCGATCTCGCGAACGTGGCCGCGGTCGAAGAGCAGATCGTCGCCGCCATCACCAACCAGGTGCTACGTGTATCGGTCGACCTCGGTGAGGTCGACTACCTCGACAGCGCCGGCTTGAGGATCTTCTTCTCGCTGGCGCGCCGCCTGCGGGAACTGCAGATCGCCCTCGAGCTCGTGGCCCCCGTCGGCTCGCCATCCCGGCGCGTGATCGAGGTATCAGGACTGGCATCGCTGGTTCCGCTGCAACCGCCCATGGACCCTGCCGGCTGACGGGAGGCGCCGTGCCCTACGTCGTCCACAAGGTGGTGCTCGAGAGCGTGTCGGATGCCGCGGGCCTGGCACACCTGATCGAGGCGGGCGCCTTCGCCGCCGACGACGTAGTCGCGGTCATCGGCAAGACCGAGGGCAACGGCGGAGTCAACGACTTCACGCGCATTCTCGCCGACCAGGCATTCCGGGGGGTACTGCTCGAGCGCGGGACCCGGTCCCGGACCGAGGTCGAACGGATCCCGATGGTGTGGTCCGGCGGGACCGACGGCGTGCTCACGCCCCATGCGACCGTCTTCGCTCGCGTTCCGGGCGCACCGGGCGGGGAGAGCCGCGGCGCGACGCGGCTGTCGGTCGGGGTGGCCATGAGCGACGTCATCCTGCCCGAGCACATCGGGCGGCCCGCGATGGTGGCCACGGTGGCCGAAGGCGTCCGCCGGGCCATGGCCGACGCGGGGATCGACGATCCCGCCGAGGTCCACTACGTCCAAACCAAGACCCCGTTGCTCACCATGGCAACCATCGAGGAGGCCCACAGCAGGGGTGAGGACACGGTCACCGATGAGCCGCTCGAGTCGATGAACCTCTCGAACGGCACCACTGCGCTCGGCATCGCCGTGGCGCTCGGCGAAATCGAGACGCCGGCGGCCGAGGCGATCGGGCGCGACCTGGCGCTGTTCTCGAGCGTGGCGTCGTGCTCGTCTGGCGTCGAGCTTGACCGGGCCCAGATCGTCGTCGTCGGCAACGCCCCGGGCGTCGGAGGCCGCTTCCGGGTCGGCCATTCGGTCATGCGCGACGCCCTCGACGTCGGCGGGATCTACGAGGCCATCCGCTCGGCCGGCCTCGACCTGCCCGACCGCCCGGCGGCCGCCGACCTCGGCGACCGGCTGGTGAACGTCTTCATCAAGTGCGAGGCCGATCCGACCGGGCGGTTGCGGAGCCGGCGCCAGGTGGCGTTGGACGACTCCGACGTCCACCACCATCGGCACATCAAGGGTGCGGTCGGTGGCGTGGCGGCGGCCGCTGTCGGTGACCCGGCGGTGTTCGTGTCGGTGGCCGCCCTGCACCAGGGCCCCACGGGGGGTGGCCCGGTGGCGGCGGTGGTCGACGTCGGCGACGCCTGAGCGGGCAACTGCGGTGCGCGAGGGCCCAATGGCCCTACCATCCGGTGCTTGAACGCACGGACCCCTCGCCGAATCGTGGTTGCCCTCGGCGGACACGCCATCGTGTCCCGTGGGGCAGCGGGGACCGCCGATCAGCCACTCGCCACCATCGAGCGGGCGATGGCCGAGGTGGCCACGTTGGTGCTCCACGGGCGGTCCGGCACACGGGTCACGCCGTCGGCCGCCACGGTGGGAGCGGGCGGGTGACGGAGTCCCCTTCGTCGGCTACGGCCACGGCCGCCGCCAGTGTGCTCGTCCGCGAGCTGCTCGCCGGCCCGGCGCGCCCGGCGCTGGTCCTCGCTGCCGGGCCCGCGGCCACCTACCTGGACGTCGGGGGGCGGGTCCTTGCGGTCGTGAGCGCCGGTGGCGTGCGGCTGCCTTGCGCCGTGATGGTGGCGGGCGACGGGCGGCCGCCGGTCGCGGGATCCCGTCTCGCAGTCGGGGGTGGCGCCGTCCACCAGGACGGCCGCCGGCTTGTAACCGTCCGCCGATGGTTCGATCCTCGCGTCCGCCTGGCGGGCGTCGATCAGCGAGCCGTGGCCCGCTTCGCGGGCCTGGTGCGATCCCGGGGCGGGGTCGACGCCCTGTTGCCCGTCGACGCGGTCGAGCGGCTGGCCGACGACCTGCGGCGGGGGGACGCGCGCGGCGCGGTCGCGGTCCTGATCGGGCGAGGGACGGGCCTGACGCCGGCCGGTGACGACCTGCTGGCGGGTGCGCTCGCGGCCCTGCGGGCGCTGGGATCGCCGGCCGCCGGCGACCTGGGGAGCGCCGTCCAAGCCCTGGAGCCCGGCGCCACCACCCGGTTGTCGGCTGCGCTGCTGGAGGCCGCCGACGTCGGCGGCCTCGTTCCCGAGGCCGCCGATGTGCTCCGCGCCCTCGCGGGCGCGGGCCGGCTCGAGGGCGCCGCCGGTCGCCTGGTCGACCTCGGCCACACCAGCGGCTGGCACCTGGCGGCCGGCCTGCTGGTCGGCGTCGTGCACGCAGGGCGCCGGGCGGCTCGGGTTCCGGCGTCCGGATCGGGGGTGCCGGCTCGGGTTCCGGCGTCCGGATGTGACGGATTCGGGCGCGTCGGGACGCCGGCTGGGTCGTCGGTCCAGACGCCGGTTGGGTCGCCGGCGTGCGGGCCGGTGGGCGCCGGGAGGGCGACGTGACGGAGACCGTGCGCATCGAGCGCGGCCGGTACCACGATTCGGTGACCCTGATGCGGGCGAGCGCGGCGGCGCGGGACATCCCGGGCGTCGACACGGTCATCGCCGCCATGGGCACCGAGCTCAACCGCGCCCTGCTGGTCGAGGCCGGCTTCCCTCAGCCCGAGGCGACCGCCGACGACCTGGTGGTCGCAGTGTCGGCCGACGGGCCCGCAACGGTCGAGGAGGCGGTCGCCGCCATCGATCGGCAGCTGGCCGAACGCCGGTCAACGAGCGCAAGCGGCGGGCACCGACGGTCCCCACCCCGCACGGTCGAATCCGCCGCGGCCCGGGCACCCGGCGCCGGCGTCGTCGTGGTCTCGGTACCGGGCCCGCACGCCTTCGTCGAGGCCATCGCCGCGCTGCGGGCGGGGCGGCACGTCATGGTTTTCAGCGACGGGGTCGATGTCGCCGCCGAGGTGGCTCTGAAGGGGGAGGCCAGCGCTCGTGGCCGGCTGGTCATGGGTCCCGACTGCGGCACGACCATCCTCGATGGTGTCGGCCTCGGCTTCGCCAACGTCGTGGTTCCGGGGCCCGTCGGGCTGGTGGCGGCGTCGGGCACGGGCGCGCAGCAGCTGTGCTGCCTGCTCGACCATGCGGGGATCGGTGTCCGCCACGTGTTGGGGGTCGGCGGCCGTGACCTGTCGTCCGCCGTCGGCGGTGTGTCGACGCTGGCGGCGCTGGCGGCGCTCGACGAGGATCCCGCCGTGGACGTCATCGGGGTGGTGTCCAAGCCCCCCGATCCCGCGGTGGCCGAGGCCGTGATGACGGCGGCGGGCCAGTGCCGGGCACCGGTGGTGCTGGCCCTCGTCGGCCCGGGCCGGCCCACGCTCACGGACGCAGCCGCCGAGATCGCCGGCGTGCTGGGAGCGGTACTTGCCGAGCCGCAAGCGTGGCGTCCGTCGGCGCCACCCGGGTCTCCCGCCCCCGGTCCCGTGCTCGGGCTCTTCAGTGGCGGCACCAACGCGGCGGAGGCGCTCGTCGTGCTGGAGGAACGGCTCGGTCCCGTGCTCTCGAACGTGCAGCCCGAACCGTCGCGACGGATCGGTCCCTTCGACACTCCCGGCGGCGCCCATGCCGTGCTCGACCTAGGTGACGACGAGCTCACGGCAGGCCACCCGCACCCGATGATCGACCCGGCGGCCGTGGCCGAGCGGGTGAGGGCTGTGGCCGACGCGGACGACGGCGCCGCGGTCGTGCTGCTCGATGTGGTGCTCGGCCACGGCGCACACCCCGACCCGGCCGCGGTGCTCGCCCCCGCCTTGACGGCAGCCCGGGCGGCCGGCGCCGCCACCGTGGCCGTGCTGATCGGCACCGACGGCGACCCGCAAGGGCTCGACCGTCAGGCACGCGCCCTGGTCGACGCAGGCGCGATCGTCCACCGCAGCAATGCCCGCGCCGCCGATGAGGCCGCGGCGTCGGCGACCGGGGCCGGGGCCGTGCCCGTCGGGACGAGGTCGAGCCGACCATGAGCGCCGGCGCCAGCTCCGTCGCCGACCTCCTGACGGCACCCGAGGCCGTCATCACCGTTGGGGCCCCGACGCTCGACGAGGCGCTCGCCGCTCAGGGCGTCCCCACCATGCCGGTCGACTGGCGTCCGCCGCCGGCCGGTTCGGTTGTGGCCGTGGCCACGGTCACCGCCGACCCGCGGCTGGCGCCGGCCAACCGGACCGCCATCGACCGGATGACGGCGGTCCGCCCCCGGCTCGTCGACGTACGCCCCGCCGCCGAAGTGGTCGGGATCGGGCGCCACCAGCTGCTGCATGCCGGCCCCCCGCTCGCGTGGAACGCGGCCTCGGGTCCGATGCGAGGTGCGATCATCGGCGCCTGCCTCTACGAGGGCTGGGCCGACACGCCGGACACCGCCGAGGGCCTCGCGGCGTCGGGGGCCATCGAGCTGTCACCATGCCACGACCACGCCAGCGTCGGTCCCATGGCGGGCATCGTGAGCCCCTCGATGCCGATGTGGGTGCTCGAGGACGCCGACGGGCGCACCAGCCGCAGCACGCTCAACGAGGGCCTGGGAAAGGTGCTGCGCTACGGCGCCTTCGGCGAGGCCGTCACCGAGCGGCTGCGCTGGATGGAACGCGTGCTCGGGCCGATCCTGGCGTCGGGGCTGCGGCGCCACGGGCCGATCGACGTCGGCGCGCTGATCGCGTCGATGGTGGCCATGGGCGACGAGGGCCACAACCGCAACCGGGCCGGCACGTCGCTGCTGGTGCGGGCCCTGGCGCCCGATCTGGTGCGCACGGTCGAGGACGGAGAGGCGGGTCACCGGGCGGGCAACGTCGCCGACGTGCTGTCGTTCATCGACGCCAACGACCATTTCCTGCTCAACGTCGTCATGGGCGCCGCCAAGCTGGTCGCCGACGCCGGAGCGGACGTCCCCGGCTCCAGTGTCGTCGTGGCCATGGCCCGCAACGGCACGGAGTTCGGCATCCGGGTCGCGGGCGCCGGAGACAGGTGGTTCACCGCCCCCGCTGCAGTGCCCGACGGGCTCTACCTGGGTGCGTTCGGTCCCGACGACGCCAACGCCGACATCGGCGACTCGGCGATCACCGAGACCGTCGGTCTGGGCGGGTTCGCCATGGCCGGCGCGCCCGCCATCGTGCAGCTGGTCGGGGGCGACGCGGGTGACGCCGTCGGATGGACGGAGCTGATGTACGAGCTGACGCTGGCCGAGCATCCAACCTGGACGCTCCCCACCCTGGAGTTCCGGGGCGTCCCGTTCGGGATCGACGTGCTGCGGGTCGTGCGCACCGGGGTGGCGCCGATCGTCAACACCGGGATCGCCGGACGCGTGGCCGGGACCGGGCAGGTCGGTGCCGGGCTGGTGCGGCCCCCGCTGGCATGCTTCACCGCCGCACTCGCCGCGTTGGCGGAGTCGATCGAAGCGGGCGGGCGATGAAGCCCCCGCCGTTCGTGTACCACCGGCCGGCGTCGGTGGACGAGGCGACCCGGCTCCTGGCCGACCTGGGAGACGAGGCCAAGGTCGTCGCCGGCGGCCAGAGCCTGGTGCCGCTGCTGAACTTCCGCCTGGCGGCTCCCGGCCACCTCGTCGACGTCAACGGCATCCCCGGGCTCGACGGGCTGGACCGGGCCGACGGGGCGGTCAGGGTCGGGGCCACGGTGCGCGACGCCCGCCTCCTGCGCGGGCGGGAGGTGGCCGCGGCCCACCCGCTGCTCGTCGAGGCCACCGAATGGATCGCCCACCCCGTGATCCGCAATCGCGGGACCGTGTGTGGCTCGTTGGCGCACGCCGACCCCGCGGCCGAGCTCCCCGCGGTGCTGGCGCTGCTGGAAGGCAGCGTCGAGGCGGTGGCATGGCGCCGCGGGGCGCTGACGTCGCGCCGGGTGCCGGCGGCAGCGCTGTTCGCCGGTCCCCTCCAGACCACGCTCGAGGCCGATGAGCTGGTGGTGGCGGCAACCTTCCCGACGCTGAGGCCGCGCACCGGCTGGGCGGTCGAGGAGCTGGCGCGCCGGCGCGGCGACTACGCGCTGGCAGGCGTCGTGCTCACCGTCACGGTCGACGGCGACGGCAAGCCGGCGTCGGGCCGGGCCGCGTACCTGTCGTGCGCGCCCACGCCTGTGGTCGTGGACATCGGTCCGGCGCTGAATGCCGGCGACGCGAATGCCGACGGCCTGTACGAGCTCGTGGCCGCTGCCCTCGACCCCACGGACGACATCCACGCCACCGGTGAGTATCGGCGGCACCTCGCCGCCACGTTGACCGTCCGGGCCTTCGACCGTGCGCTCGCCCGGGCCCGCACCGGCACCGCCGGCTCGAAGGACCGTGGGTCCGAGGTACCGGCGTGAGGGCCGTGGACCAGCCGACCCGAGGCAATCGGGTCCGGCGGCGTGAGGTCGAGGCAATGGGGACCGGGGGCCGGTCCCGATTGCCTCGAGAGTCTCGGGGCGGCCCCTGTTGCCTAACGGAGGTGGCCGCGTGACCCCCGCCCCCAGCCCGTCGGAGCTGCACGAGGTGGTCGTGACCGTCAACGGCGTCACGCGGTCGGCACGCGTGCCGGCGCGGCGGCTGCTGTCCGACATGCTCCGCCACGACCTGCGGCTGACGGGCACCCACGTCGGCTGCGAGCACGGCGTGTGCGGCGCCTGCACCGTCCTGCTGGAGGGCGAGCCCATCCGCTCGTGCCTGACGTTCGCGGTGATGGTCGACGGTGGCCGCATCACCACCGTCGAGGGGCTCGCCGCTCCCGACGGTGAGCTCGGCCCGGTGCAGCGGGCGTTCCGCGAGTGCCACGGCCTCCAGTGCGGGTTCTGCACGCCGGGCTTCCTGCTGCTCACCACCGAGCTGCTGGCTCGCAACCCCGAGCCGGGCGACGACGAGATCGCCGAGGCGCTCGGGGGCAACCTGTGCCGCTGCACCGGCTACGTCAACATCGTCCGCTCGGTGCGGCGGGCATCGGAGCTGGCGAGGGAGCAGCCGGCATGAGCACGCGCTGGTTCGGCGAGAAGGTCGAGCGGCGCGAGGACCAGCGCCTGCTGACCGGCGCCGGGCGGTTCCTCGACGACGCCGGGCACGACGCGCTGGGTGTGGCCTTCGTGCGCAGCCCACACGCCCACGCCCGGATCCTCGGCATCGACGTCGCCGACGCCCTCGACGTCGACAGCCTCGTGGCCATCTACACCTGGGACGACCTGCCGGGGCGCCTGGCGGACCCGCTGCCGCTGTTGATCCCCCACCCGGACCTCACACATCCCCGCACGCAGTACGCCCTGGCCCATGGGGAGGTCAACCACGTCGGCGAGCCGGTCGCCATGGTGGTTGCGGACGACCGCTACGTGGCCGAGGACGCCGCCGAGCGCATAGTGGTCGAGTACGAGCCGCTTCCTGCGGTCGTCGGCATCGGTCCCGCCCGCTCGGCCGAGCAGCTGGTCCATCCCGACGTTCCCGGCAACGTCGCGGCGGTGACGACCCAGGAGCTGGGTGACGCCCGCGCCGCCATCTCGACGGCGCCCCATGTCCTCGAGCTCGATCTGTCCATGGAGCGCTCGCTGTCATCGCCGCTCGAGGGTCGGGGCGTCCACGCCCGCTGGGACCCGGACGACGACCGGCTGCGGATCCGCACCTCCACGCAGACGTCGACCGGCGTGCGGGCCGCAGTGGCCAACATCTTCGGCCTGCCCGATGTGGCCGTCGAGGTCATCACCCCCGACGTCGGTGGTGGCTTCGGCACCAAGGTGCTGCACCCGTACCCCGAGGAGGTCCTGGTGCCCTGGGCGGCGCGGACGCTGGGGCGCGAGGTCAAGTGGGTCGAGGACCGCTACGAGCACTTCGTCTCGGCGACCCACGAGCGGGGCCAGGAACACCACGTGCGTGTCGGGTTCGACGACGACGGCATCATCCTGGGGCTCGAGGTGGAGTTCTGGCACGACACCGGGGCCTACACGCCCTACGGCATCGTGCTGCCCATCATCACCGCTACGCAGCTTCCCGGGCCGTACCGCCACCGCCACTACCGGGTCACGTTCACCTCGCTCTACACCAACACCGTGACCTGCACGCCGTATCGGGGGGCGGGGAGGCCGCAGGGCTGCTTCGTGATGGAGCGGACGATCGACCGCATCGCCGAGCAGCTCGGGCTCGACCGGGCCGAGGTGCGGGCGCGCAACCTCATCGGGCCCGACGAGTTCCCCTACGACTTCGGGATGGTGTTCCAGGACGGCCGGCCCCTCATCTACGACTCGGGTGACTACCCGGCGGTGCTGGAGCGCCTGAAGGACCTGGTGGGCTGGGACGGCTTCGCCGCCGAGCGGGAGGCCGCGGCGGCCGACGCCCGCCATCTCGGCATCGGCCTGGCCTGCTACGTCGAGGGCACGGGTGTCGGCCCGTACGAGGGTGGACACGTCCACGTCGAGACCAACGGACGGGTCATGGTGGCCACCGGGCTCACGTCGCAGGGCCAGGGGCACGAGACGGTGTTCGCCCAGATCGTCGCCGACGAGCTGGGCGTGGACGTGGCAGACGTGTTCGTCACCACCGGGGACACGCGCCGCTTCCCCTACGCCGTCGGCACGTACGCCAGCCGCGCCGCGGTGATGAGCGGCAACGCCGTGGCGCTGGCCGCCCGCCAGGTGCGGGCCAAGGCGATCCGGGTTGCCGCCGAGGCGCTGGAGGCGGCCCCGCAGGATCTGGACATCGAGTCGGGGGTGGTGCACGTGCGCGGCACACCGAGCCGCGGCATCCCGTTGGCGCAGGTGGCCGTGCTGTCCAACCCCCTCCGCTACGCGTTCTCCAAGGAGGCTCAGGCCGCCACGCAGTTCGCGTCGCCGGCCGACCCCGACGTGCCGCCGGTGGCGGAGGACGACGAGCCCGGCCTCGAGGCCCGCGACTACTACTCGCCCGTCCGCTCGACGTTCGCCTCGGGGATGCACGCCGCCGTGGTGGAGGTCGACCCCGACACCGGCAGCGTCGACGTGCTGCGCTATGCGGTGGTGCACGACTGTGGACCGCTGATCAACCCGATGATCGTCGAGGGCCAGATCCACGGCGGGGTCGCCCAGGGGGTGGCGGGCGCCCTCTACGAGCGGCTCGCCTACGACGGCTCGGGCAACCTCGTCAACGCCAGCTTCATGGACTTCCTGATGCCCTACCTCAGCGAAGTGCCCACGCCCGCGATCGGCCACGTGGAGACGCCGTCGCCGCTCAATCCGCTGGGGATCAAGGGTGCGGGCGAGGCCGGCGTCATCCCCGGCTCGGCGTGCCTGGCCGCCGCCATCGAGGACGCCGTGGGGGTGCGCATCGACCGGATGCCCATCTCGCCTCCGGAGCTGTGGGCGTTGCTCGGCGAGAGGGTGGTGACATGAAGACGACGTTCCCGGTGTCGGCGCCGCCGGAGGCGTGGGCGGCGCTGGCCGACCCGCAGCGGCTCGCCGCCGCGCTGCCCGGTTGCCGGTCGGTCACCCGGGATGCCGACGGCGACGGCACGCTCCGCGTGGTGACCGAGGTCGCCGTCGCGTCCGTGCGAGGGTTGTGGGCCGGCACCGTCGCGTCCGTCGATGCCGACGCGGTGCGCGTGCGGGGGTCGGGAGCGCCGGGATCGGTGGACTTGACGGTGCGCGTCGACCCCGAGCGCACGGCTCTCACGGTCGAGGGCACGGTCGACGGTGCCCTGGGCACGGTGGGCTCGGCGGTGCTGGCCGCGGCCGTCAGGCGCATGGCTGAAGAGGTGTTGGCAGCCACCGACCCTCCAGGCCGGCGCACCTCCCCAGGTCATGGGTTCAACCCGAACGAGCCCGAGGTCATGGGTTCCGGATCCGGTACCCATGACCTCGGCCCCGAACCAACGGAACCCATGACCTCGGGCCCACCGGCGGGCCGCCGGACCGCACGCCGCCTCGGAGGTGCCGCGGTGGCCATCGGAGCGGTGGCCATCGTGATAGCCCGCCGGCGGGCGGACCGGAGGGCCGGATGACCCCGTTCGTGGCCGCTGCTCTGCAGCTCGCGCCTGCGGCGGGCCCGCTCACGCCCGACACCGTCAAGGCGAACGTCGAGGCCGCGCTCGATCTGGCGAATCGCTGCGTCGACGCCACCGGGGCCGCCCTCGTCGTGGCGCCCGAGACGGTCACCACCGGGTTCGCACCGGGCCTCGACGCCGCCGACCTGTGGGACCTGGTGGGACCGATCCCCGGACCGCTCACCGAAGCGGCCCAGGCACTCGCCGCCGAGCTGGGGGTGCTGGTCGTGTGGCCCACCTACGAGGCCGGGCCGGAGCGCGGTGTCGTGTTCAACTCGGCCACATTCATCGGCCCCGAGGGCGAGATGTTGGGCACCTACCGCAAGACCCACCTGTTCCCGAGCGAGCGGCAATGGGCCACACCGGGCGACGATGTGCTGGTCGTACCGACCCCACTCGGGCGCCTGGGCAGCGTGATCTGCTTCGACGGCGACTTCCCCGAACTGGTGCGCATCGAGGCCGGGATGGGGGCGCAGGTCGTGGTGCGGCCGTCGGCCTTCCTGCGGGCCGCCGACATCTGGGAGCTCACCACCCGGGCCCGGGCCTACGACAACCACGTCTACGTCGTGGCCCCCAACGCCGTCGGCGTCGATCCCGGCGGTTTCGTCTACTTCGGCAACTCCCTGATCGTCGGGCCCACCGGCGAGGTGTTGGCCCGGGGCACGAGCCAGCCTGGCTGGGTGTCGGCCACCATCGGGCTCGACCCCATGGCGACCATCAGCCCCGGGTCGTCGGTTCGTCAGAGCTTCGACCACCTGGCCGAGCGCAACCTCGCCCTCTACCGGCGCCATCGTGACGTGCTCGAGGCCGAGGCAGGATCGGCGTTCCCGTTGCCGGGGGACGAATGACCGCCAGCCGCCTGCGGCTGGGGATCGACACGGGCGGGACGTTCACCGACGTGGTCGTGCTCGACGAGGCGACCGGCGCGCTCACCACCACCAAGACGCCGTCGACACCCGCGGACCACTCGGCGGGGTTCCTCACGGGTGCCGAGAAGGGCTTGGCAGCGGCGGGAGCGACCTGGCCGAGCGTGGCGTCGGTGTTCCACGGCACGACCGTGGCCACCAATGCGCTGCTCCAGGGCGAGGTCGTCGGGCTCGGCTTCCTCACCACCGCCGGGTTCCGGCACCTGCTCGAGATCGGACGCCAGAGCGTGCCTGACGGCTACGGCAACTCGTACTTCTGGGTGAAGCCCGACCGGATCGTGCCGCTGCACCTCGTGCGCGAGGTGCCCGAGCGCCTCGACGCGACCGGAGCCGTCCTCCGGCCTCTCGACGAGGACGCGGTCGTGGCCCAGGCCCGGTGGTTCCGCGACCGCGGCGTGACCGCGGTCGGCGTGTGCCTGTTGCACGCCTACGCCAACCCGGCCCACGAGCTGCGGGTGCGTGACCTGTTCGCCGACGCTTACCCCGAGTGCTCGGTGTCGATCAGCTCCGACGTGCTGCGCGAGTACCGGGAGTACGAGCGCTCGGTCACCACGCTGGTCGACGCCTTCGTGAAGCCGTCGGTCGCCAGGTACGTCGAACGCCTGGCGGCGCAACTGGCCGAGCGGGCCGGGGAGGGCGTGCCGTTCTTCGTCATGAAGTCCAACGGCGGCGTCACGTCGGCCGACCAGGTGGCCCGCAAGCCCATCACCACGGTGCTGTCGGGCCCGGCTGCCGGCGCACTCGGCGCGGCCGCGGTCACCCATGCCGCGGGCTTCGACGACGTGGTGACCCTCGACGGGGGCGGAACCTCCACTGACGTGGCCGTCATCCGCTCCGGGGCGCCCTCGCTCACCACCGAGGCGACCGTCGGCCGGTTCCCGGCCAAGGTGCCGATGATCGACATCGTGACCGTCGGAGCCGGCGGCGGCTCGACCGCCTGGGTGTCGCCCGAGGGAACGCTCAAGGTGGGCCCGCGCTCGGCGGGCGCCGATCCGGGGCCCCTGTGCTACGGCCGGGGTGGTAGCGAGCCCACACTGACCGACGCGGCGCTGGTGCTCGGGCGCATTCCGCCCCACCTCCTCGCCGGCGAGATCCCGCTCGACCGCGCCGCCGCGCAGGCGGGCATCGATGCCCTCGCCGGCCAGCTCGGGCTGACGCCCGAGGCGTGTGCCGACGGGATCCTCGAGATCTGGGCATGGAACCAGGCCAACGCCATTCGCCAGGTCACCGTCCGCCGGGGGATCGACGTTCGCGACCTGGCCCTGTGCGCCTTTGGGGGCTCCGGCCCGCTGCAGGCCGGCCGGCTGCTCGACGTGCTGGGCCTGGCCGCCGCGGTCGTGCCGCCCGACCCCGGCAACCTCTGCGCCTTCGGTCTGCTCACCGTCGACGTCCGCATCGACGACGTCCGCACGTTCGTAGGCAGGCACGCGGAGCTCGACCTCGTGGCGCTTGCCGGCGTATACGGCGAGCTCGAGGCCGAGGCGGCGGCGGCGCTGGCGGCGGAGGGTTTCGACGTCGCGGACCAGCGGTTCCTGCGCTCGGCCGACCTGCGCTACGACGGCCAGGCGTTCGAAGTCAGGGTCGACGTGCCCGGCGGTCCGCTCGACACCAGCTTGGCCGCGGCCGTGCTCCGTCGATTCCACGACGAGCACGAACGCCTCTATGGCTACTGCTACCGCGACCGGCCGCACCACGGCGTCGAATGGGTCAACGTCCGCCTGGCCGGCGTCGGACCGCTGGAGGCCCCGACCATCGCGCCCGTCCGCGCCGGCACCGGCAACGTGGCGACGACCGGCGTGAGACCCGTGTTCTTCAACGGGTCCTGGAACGACACGCCGGTGGTGTGGCGGGGCGATCTTGGCGCCGGTGACGAGGTGCGGGGGCCGGCGATCGTCGAGGAGTACGGCTCGACGGTGCCGGTGCCGCCGGGCGTCCACGTCGTTGTCGACCGCCTTGGCGCCCTCGTCGTCCGGCGGTAGCGCACCGGCGGGATCACGGCGAGGCGGCCTGCTCGCCCCCACCGTCGCACCAGCCCTGCACGTAGCCCGCCCGATAGGCGGTCTGGGGGCCGACGGTCGCATCGTCGTCATCATCGTCGGCCGGGCTGGGGGCGGGAGCGCCGTCGATCTGGTACGGCAGCCCCTGCTCGGCGTCGTGGCGCCCTTCGAGGTACCCCGCCTCGTTCACGATGAGCGTTGCGCCGCACGGGTCGCTGGTCCGGTGTTCCGACGAGGGGCACGCAGGGTCCGCCCGGCACTCCTCGGTCGTACCGAGCGACGGCTCCGAGTCGTCGCCGCTTGCCGCCACGGTCGATGTGTCCACGGTCGACGTGTCCACCGCGGCATGTGCTCCGGTTGTCGTCGTCGCCCGGCTGGGGGCCGATCGAACGGGTTCGCTCGCCACGGTTGCCGGCCGCGATGCGTCGACTCTCGATGTGTTGTCTTCCCCACCGGCGTTCAGGGCGGTGATCCCGAGGATGACCGCAAGGCTCGTCATCATCACGAGGAGCCCGACCAACAAGCGCCGCTGGTTGCGGGTCGTGCGTTCAGTCGCCATCTGGCGTTCCTCACTTGTGCTTCTCGCCCGCCGTGAGCGCCCGCCAAGGGCCTGTCTCGATGGGCCGCGGCCCCGATCCCGAGTCGGACAACAGTGGCCGCCCCTCTCACCCGACAACCAACAGACGCCTAGCGGCACGATCCGGTTGACAACGAGTTGCCCCAACCGTTGCCCCTAACCTGCGCTGCGTGCCCGCTTGCCGTCAGAGCGCGACGACACGCGACAGAGGGTGTTGGGCGTGACCGACGTCGACCCCGTGCTGCTCGAGATCGTCGAGGGGACGCTGGCCTCGATCGAGGCCGAGGTGGAGGACCAGATCGGGCGCACGTCGCGCTCGCCCATGATCCGCGACCAGCACGACTTCCGGGCCGGGATCCACGACCGGCGGCTACGCAAGCTGACCGGGCGCTCGTACTCGGCGCTCGTGCACCCGGTGGTCCGCGACTTCCCCGTCGATGCCATGCGGCCCGGCGACGTCTACTTCCACAACGACGTGTACCTGTCGGAGGGCGGCATCGGCCACCTGCCCGACCTGTGCGTCACCGTTCCGGTATTCCATGCGGGCGCGGTGGTGGCGTTCGTCCAGGCGTTCGGCCACCACGACGACATCGGGGGGTCGGTCCCGGGGTCGATGCCGTCGCACGCCACCTCGGTGTTCGAGGAAGGGCTCATGGTGCCGCCGGTTAAGCTCTACGACGCCGGAGTCCCCAACGACGGCGTCATCCGCATCCTCGCCCGCAACTCGCGCATGCCCGACTCGATCGCCGGTGACCTCGACGCCGAGTGCTCGGCGTGCCTCATGGGCGCCGCCCGGGTGGCCGGCCTGTTCGGCAGGTACGGCGGCCCGGCGGTCGAGGCCTGCTTCGACGGCATCGTGGCGTCGTGCGCCGAGACGTTCCGGCGTGAGCTGCTGGCCAAGATCCCCGACGGGACTTGGACGTGGGAGGACTACGCCGAGCACGACGGCGTCGACGAGCCCCGGCTGCACCGCCAGCGCATCACTCTCACGAAGATGGCCGACAGGCTGGTGGTCGACCTCTCCGGCACCGGCCCGCAGGCCAAGGGCCCCATCAACCATGCCGGCAACTACGCCGACGGCAACTTCCTGAAGAAGTGGCTGGCACCGATCCTGCGGAACCTGGCCGACACGCCGGAGCGCATGGCCCAGCTCGACGTCAACGAGGGGGTGGTCGAGCTGATCGACATCCGCTTCCCGCCGCCCGGCACCCTGGTGACGCCCGAGTTCCCGGCACCGACCAACGCGCGGACCTTCGTGATCCTGCGGCTGTTGGGCGTGCTCGCCGGGGTGATCGCCAAGGCGGTCGACGGCTACATGCCCGCCGACCAGGAGACGATCCGCTACACGGGCATCTCGGGCCACGACGCGGACGGCCGCTGGTACCTCAACCGCGAGATACTCGGCGGCGGCTCCGGCGGGCGCTACTACGCGGACGGCAGTGACACCATCCACGTGGTGCCCGAGTCGCGCAACCTGCCGGTGGAGTTCGTCGAGACCCGGTTCCCGGTGCGGGTCGAGGTGCTCGCCCTCGCCACCGACTCGGGTGGCGCGGGCATCTTTCGCGGGGGTCTGGGTTATCGCAAGGAGATCCGGGTGCTCCACGACGCCAGCTTCATGTCGGTCGCCGACCGCTCCATCCTGTCGTGCTGGGGCGTCCGGGGCGGCCGCGCCGGTACGCCGTTCCGGGTCACCATCGATCCCGGTGGCCCCACCGAGCGGGTGATGCCCGGCCTGTGCGACTGGGAGCCGGTCGCCGCCGGCGAGGTGATCCGGATCGATACGACGGGCGGCGGCGGCTGGGGCGACCCGCTCGAGCGCGACCCCGGCCGGGTGGCTGTCGACGTGGTCCAGGGCAAGGTCAGCGCGGCGGCGGCGCGGGACGACTACGGCGTGGTGTTCGCGCGCGACGGCGGTGACCCCGAGGTCGACGAGGCCGCCACCGCCGAGCTCCGGGCCCGTCTCGCCGCGGAGCGGGGATCCCGGCCGACGATGTTCGACCGCGGCCCCGGCTATAGCGTTCTCGCCGGCGGTGCCACCCACGCCGACGTGGACGAGGCCGAAGCGGGTACGCCGCCGGCCGGGGGACCGTCGAAGTGACCGCCGGGGAGGTGTTGGCGGCGGCCGACGCGTGGCGGCGGCACGGCTTTTCGGGCAGTGCCCCCGACCTGGTCGCCGCCCGTACGCTGCCCCGCGCCTGGGTCGCCCGCTGGGCGGGCGAGCCTGGCGCCCCGACGCTCGCCGGGCCGGACGGGGGCTGGCTGAGTGCCGCCGAGCTCGAGGAACGGACCGCGGCGGTCGCGGCCCGGTTCGCGGCGGCCGGACTCCGCCCGGGCGACCGGTTGCTGGTCAGCGCGACCGCGTCCGTCGACCTGGCGGTGGCGCACATCGCCGCCGTGCGCCTCGGCTTGGTCGTCGTTCCCGTCAACACTGCGTTCGGGCCCACCGAGATCGGGGCGGTGGCGGCCGCCGCCAACCCGGCCCTGGCGGTCCTGGACGATCCCGGACGGCTCCCCGGGGTGCCCTCGACCGGCGTTGCCATCGACCTGCCCGATGGGCCGGCGCCCGACCTCGAAGCCGCGGGACCCGACGACACGGCGTTGCTCGTGTTCACGTCGGGCACGACCGGCACCCCGAAGGGTGTGCCGCTGAGCCACGCCAACCTGCTGGCCACCTCGGCGGCGATCGAGGTGGCCTGGCGCTGGACTGCGGGCGACCGCCTGCTGCTGGCCCTGCCGCTGTTCCACGTCCACGGCCTCGGTGTGGGCCTGCACGGCACCCTGTTGGCCGGTGCGTCGGCCGTCATCCTGCCTCGGTTCGACGCCGATGCGGTGCTCGATGGCATCGCCGCCACCCGGGCGACGCTGATGTTCGGTGTGCCGACGATGTGGGTCCGTCTCGCCGCCAGCCCCCGGGTCGCCGAGCTGGCCGCCCTGCGGCTGTGCGTGTCAGGGTCGGCGCCGCTCGACCCCTCCACCTTCGCCGCGCTGGAGACCGGCATCGGATCACCCGTGATCGAGCGCTACGGGATGACCGAAACCGGCATGCTCGTCTCCAACCCCTACGACGGCGAGCGACGGGCCGGTTCGGTGGGACTGGCGCTTCCGGGCGTCGAGGTGCGCCTCGAGGAGCGTGGTGGGGCCGGAGAGCCCGCCGGCGAGATCCTGGTGCGAGGGCCGAACGTGTTCGCCGGGTACCTCGGAGGCGTCGGTGCCGACGCGTTCACCGCCGACGGCTGGTTTCGCACCGGCGACCTGGGCCGGGCCGACTCGGACGGATACCTGCGCATCGTGGGTCGGTCGAAGGAGCTGATCATCACGGGGGGCTTCAACGTCTACCCGCGCGACGTGGAGGAGGTGTTGCGCGACCACCCGGGTGTCGCCGACGTCGCAGTCGTGGGGGTTCCCGATCGGGAGTGGGGTGAGCGGGTCGTCGCCTGCATCGTCGCCGCGGACGCCGCCGATGCCGAGGAGCTGCTGGCGTGGGCCGCGGAGCGGCTCGCCCCCTACAAGCGGCCCCGGCAGGTGCGCTTCGTCGACGAGTTGCCCCGCAACGCCCTCGGCAAGGTCGTGCGGGCAGCACTCGTCAGCTGACCGCGAGCGACCTAGCGCCAGGAGACGACCGGCCGGCCGGAGCGCGCCTGCACCCCGATCCCCGGTCCGTCCGATCGCCTGGCCGCCACCCGCGATCTCACGACGTATCGTGCAGGTCTCATGACGATGGGGCAGGATCCGGGCGGACCGGGCGGCGTGCCCGCCGACATCGCGGCGCGGCTGGTGCGGGCGTTGGACACCTCGCCGTCGACCGCGGTGGCGTTGATCAGCGAGGACCTGCGGACCCTGTGGGTGAGCCGCTCGGTGACCTGGGTCGTGGGCGATGATCCCGCCACGGCGATGGGCGAGAAGGCGCTCACACGGGTCCACCCCGACGATGTCGACCGGCTGCTGCACGGCCTCGCCCAAGCGAAGGCGACCGCGCCGGTGGATCGTCCCAGCCTCCGCGTCGTCGAGCCGCTCCGGTTCCGGGTCCAGCGTCCGGACGGCGGCTGGCTGGCGCTGGAGTCGTTGGTCATCAACCTGCTCGACGACCCGGTGGTGAACGGTCTCGTCGCCATCGTGCGGCCGGTCGGCGGCGAGGTCGAGGGGGTCGCTCGTGTCGTCGACCTCCTGGTTGCCGACGCGCCATTGCGGGAGGTGCTCGCCGCCTGCGCCGCCCTCGTGCCCGAATACCTGGGGTCGGCGGCGGTCGTCGGCGTCCGCCAAGGCCATCCGGTGATCGGTGCGCCGGCAGGCACACCGGCGGAGCGACTTGGCGTCGACGACCGCTGGTGGCGCGGCACATTGGCCGACGGCCGAGCTCGCACGACCACGGATCACGCCGGGTTCCCCGACGACCTGGCCGCCCGGGCGCGTGACGCGGGGTTCCGGTCCACATGGGTGCTGCCCCTCTGCGACGTTGCCGCCGACGAGGTGATCGGCTGCCTGGTCGTCTGGGTACGGATCGCAGCTGAGCTCAACATCACCAACGAGACCGGTGTCCGGCAGGCCGAGCGCTTGGCGGCGTTGGTGATCGGCGAGCAACGCCGTCACGACGCCCTGCGCCATGAAGCACTCACCGACCCGCTCACGCGGGTCGCCAACCGCTCGGCGCTACAGGTGCGCTTCGACACGTCGACAGATCCGCTGACCGTGGCGATGATCGATCTCGACGGCTTCAAGCTGGTCAACGACACCCACGGCCACGAGGCGGGCGACGCCGTCCTCCAGGTGGTGGCCCAGCGCATCGTCCGGGCCGTGCGTCACGACGACCTCGTCGCGCGGCTCGGTGGCGACGAGTTCGCCATCGTCTTCGCCGCCGGCACGGCAACCGAGGGGATGGTTCGCTCAATGCGCCGGGTGGTCGACTCGATCCGGAGCCCGATCCAGCTCGGCAGCCTGACGGTGTCGGTCGGCGCCAGTGCCGGCCTGGCCACGGGGAGGCCGCCCGAGGTCATGCAGGAGGCGGACCGGGCGCTCTACGAGGCCAAGGGCACCAGGCGGTTCGACATCCAGGCCCCTCCTCACGACTTGGGGCGTTGACGCACCGTCTCGACTGGATCAGCGGTCCGGTCCCTGCCGCGCCCGGGCCCACCGGATCACCCGGCGTCGGTGGCGTCTCGTCGGCTCGGTCGGACGCCGGCCCGCGTGATGGCTCCACGGCCACGAGCCGGGTTGCAGCCGGTAGAGGGTGGGGGATCGGCTGGTGCGCATCGGATTCTCCTGGTGTTCGGTCTGCTGGTCGACGGTACGGCGAAGGTGGGCGCGGCGAAATCGGCCATGCGGCTGGGATTAACGGTCTGGCGCCGACGTCAGCCGTCGGAGCGGCTCTCAGCGGCGAGCCTGGTCGGTAGCTCGGCTCGGGACCGAATGCCGAGCTTGCGATACACCTTGGACAGGTTCCATTGCACCGTCTTGGGGCTGATGAAGAGCTCGTCGGCCGCCTCCTTGTAGGTGCGACCGGAGGCGATCAGCATCGCGACCCGTTCCTCGGTGGGTGTCAGGCCAGAGGTGGGTGGCCGACCACCGATGCGCGAGAGCTCCGCCCGCGTCCTGGAGGCCCACAGCTCCGCTCCCAGGTGACGGAAGGTCCCGAGGGCGTCCTCGAGGGAGGCGCGGGCGGCCCGCTTCTTCTTGTCGCGGCGTTGCACGGTCCCGAGCACGAACAGCATGCGGGCCCGCTCGAACGGCTGTCCGAGGTGCTCGAGCTCGAGCCCGCGCTCCAACGCGTCGTAGGCGGAATCCATGTCGCCGACCGCAGCGCTCAGCAGGCCCCGAGAGCGACACGCGATCACCTCCATCCAGGTGCGCTCGAGCGCGACGCTCATACGATCGACGTCGTCGAGCAGCGCCCGAGCCTCGTCCCGTCGACCGAGCGCCACCTTGGCCTCGATGGCGTCGCCGTGAAAGCGGAACAACGCCGGATCACCTAGGCCGGTTCGCTCCACGTCGGCCGCCAGCGTGTCGAGCGTCTGCACCGCCGACGCAACCTCGCCGAGCGAGAGCTCGAGGAACCCACGCACGGCGAGCATCTCCATGGCCGCAGGGTGGGCGCCGGTCTGCCGGGCGAGCGCCAGTCCGTCCTCGATCTTGGCGCGGGCGGGTTCGACCAGACCGAGGTGCGCCTCGACCAGCGCCTCGATCGCGAACGAATACGGGCGCTCGCTGACCTGTCCGCTCTGCCTGGTGGTCTCGTCGCACTCGCGCGCGTGAGCCCTCCCCTGCACCCAATCCCCGGCCAACAGTTCGACCCGGGCCAGCTGGAACAGGATGAACGGGAGCGAGTGCTCGTCGCCACGATCGACGGCCTGTCGGTGCAGGCTCTCGAACTGGTGCCGGGCGGCCGGCAGGTCGTCGTTCCACGCCAGCAACAGCGCATGGATCCAATCCGGCCGGCCCAGGATCTGCGACCAGGCCGGCGCCTGGCCGATCGCCACCGCCCGCCTGCTCGTCTCGATCGCCAGCCCGTTGCCGGCCAGCGACTCGAGGAACGCAACGTGGGACATGGCGCCCGCGAGCAGGGTGGGCTCGCCGAGTGTCTCGGCAAGAGCGAGCGCGCTGCGAGCGTGCTCCTGAGCGGCGGCGATCCCCAACGTCGAGTGCACGGACCATGCCAGGCCCTCTTCGACCTCGATGCGCACCGCCAGGTCGTCACCGGGCTCCGCCAGCGCCTGCCGGAAGATGGCCGCGCCGGTGTGGAAGCCCTCGGTGTGCGCTGTCACCCAGCCGAGGCGAGCCAGTGCGAGAGCTCGCTGTCGTCCTCGCGGCGCTTCGGAAACGAGCCTCCGGAGCAGCCTCCGCGAGCGCTCGGCGTCGCCGGCCTCGAAGTAGCGTTCGGCGGCCTCGATCCCGCGTCGTCTCGCCTCGTCGCCGTCCTCCGGCGGGGTCAGCCGTCGTGCTTGCTCCCACAGTTCCGCGGCCGAATCGGCGGCACCACGAGCCCGCGCCCGCCGGGCGGCCTCATCGAGAGCCGCGGCGACGGTCGCATCGGGGTGCTCCGTCGCCAGTGCGAGATGTCGCCCCCGTTCCTCGGGATCGTCGAGAAGCGCGGCCAGCCGGCCGTGCAGCGCTCGCCTTCGTGCCGGGGGGACGTCGGCGTACGCGATCGAGGCGTGGAGGGGGTGGGCGAACACGATCCGCCGGGTTTCGGGGTCGACGTCGACGATGCCCGCCGCGACGGCCGCCGTCAGCCCGGCGGCGGCGTCGTGTCCCGGCAGGGCGGCCTCGATGAGCGTGGTCGTCGGACGGGACAGCGCGGCGGCGACCTGGGTGACGTCGAGGGCGGGCTGCGGTAGGCGCGACAGACGGTCGCCGACCAGACGCTGCAGGCTCGGTGGGATCGGCAGCTCAGCGTCCGGCCGCATCCCCTGATCGCCCTGTTCGAGCACGGCCCGTCCGAGCTCGAGCGCGAAGAAGGCATTCCCGCCCGACGCGCGGCGGACGAGCGCGAGCGTCCGCCTGGCGAACCGCTCGCCCAGGTGCGTCTCGAGCAGCCGGTCGAGCTCCGCGGTGTCGAGCTTGGAGATCTGCACACGACGTAGGCGCTCCTCAGAGAACGGTGGGTCCCGCTCCAGCTCGAACGGAAGGCGGAGCGCCTCGTCGGGGCGTCGGGTGAGCAGGAAGCCCACCGACTCGCCCCTCAGCCGGCGAACGACGAACGTCAGGGCCCTCGCCGACGGATGGTCGAGCCATTGCACGTCGTCGATCCCGATGACGGTTGGATCGGACGTCGCCCGAGCGCCCAACACCCCCCGCAGGCCGAGGGCCACGGCGCGGGGGAACAGCTCTTGCTCGTCCGGCTCCGCTCGGAGCAGGGCGACCTCGAGCGCTCGGCGTTGCGGTTCGGGGAGCTCGGCCAACTCACTTTCTTCGACGTCGACCAGCAGATCGCCCACCGACGTGTAGGCGAGCTGGGCCTCGGTCTGGATCGGGTGGCACTCCAGCACCCGATACGAGCGCCGACGGGCGGCGATGAGTCCCTGGTTCAGCAGCGTCGACTTGCCGATGCCGGGCTCACCCTCCAGCAACAGGACGGCCGGACCGGTCCCAACCAGGTCCAGGAACTCGTCGATGGCCGCCAGCTCCGCCACACGGCCGATGATCGTGTTCGGCGGCCGCCAGGACGCCATGCAATCCTCCCGCAGTCGGGTCATGGATCGTAGGGGACTGCTGGCCGTGAGCGACAAGTGCCGACGAGCGACGGCCATGGTGCTGCGGGCCATGCTTGTGCAGTGGAGCCCATGGCTGCCCTGATCGAGCACGGGATGCTGCTGGAGTCAGCTCGGGGGCCGTTACCGAGCATGGCC
>Ga0214469_1000018_pt1 | contig 39604 bp, 32 predicted proteins | sample RVTome_10_FD_187340 | JGI IMG/M metagenome (GOLD analysis project Ga0214469, IMG submission 187340) | Soil microbial communities from uranium-contaminated site in the Upper Colorado River Basin, Wyoming, United States - RVT153D57 HiSeq ... | reverse complement strand
ACGGCACCGCTGCCTCGCCGGTAACCGGCGAGCGCTACGAGCCACCCCACTAGCGCTGCAGCGCCGAGGCCACCCGGGCCACCAGCGGGTGGTCGAGCACATCCTCGAGCGCCATCGGGAGGCCGAGCGACCAGTTGGGGCGTTCGTCGGTGGTGCCGGGCAGGTTGGGGCGCCGTCGGAGCGCCAAGGCGTCCTCCAGCGTGCCGGCCACCAGCGCGCACGGCGCCGCCGACAACCTCCGGTGCGCGGCGACGATCACCTCCTCGACCGGAGCCCCGACCTCCAGCCCTGTCAACGCGACGAGCTTGTCGCGCAGCCGGCCGAGCGCGGCCTCGTCCGGTTCGACACCTGCGGCCCGCTGGTCGGCCGCATCGTCGCCCGACCACACGCCGGCGATCGTCGGCAGGTCGTGGGTCGTGACTGCGCCCAGGGCCTGGCCTGGGTAGTGCTCGGGCGCGGCCTCCTCGAACCAGACGAGTCGGTACGACAGCACCCCGGCGGCGTGCAACCGGTCGCGCACTCCCTCCTCGACCGTGCCCAGGTCCTCGCCGACGACCACGGCCCGCGAACGCACGCTCTCGATCGCGAGCACGGCCAGCAGCTCGTCCGCCGGGTACCGCACATAGGCGCCCTCGGTGGGCGAGCCGCCGGGCGGCAGCCAGAACAGCCGGAACAGGCCCATCACATGATCGATGCGCAGGCCGCCGCCGTGTCCCATCGCCGCCCGCCACAGCGAGGCCACGGGCTCGTAGGCGACCCCCCGGAGGGCATGGGGCACGAACGGTGGCAGGCCCCAATCCTGGCCGGCCGGGTTGAACTCGTCGGGCGGCGCCCCTACCCGCACGCCGTGCGCCAGCAGGTCCTGCAGGCACCAGGCGTCGGCCCCGTCGGGATCGACGCCGACCGCCAGGTCCGTGAGCAGCGCCAGGGGTTCCTCGGCGCGCCGGAGCTGTTCGTCGACCAGGAACTGCACCCAGGCCCAGAAAGCCACCCGGTCGGCGCGGTCGGCGGCGAAGGCCGCCACGCCGGCTCCGGACGGATGCCGATGCTGCGGTGGCCAGTCGCTCCAGCCCGACCCGTGGTGCTCCGCCAGGGCGCAGAACCGGGCGTAGGTCTCCAACTCGCTTCCCATCTGCTCCCGCCACCGCTCGAATCGCAGGTCGGGTCCGAGCGTCGTCCACAGGTGCTCGAGCGAGCGCCGCTTGAGCGCCCAGACGGCGTCCCGGTCGACCACGGGCGCGGCGTTCAACCGCCGGGCCTCCGCACCCAGGGCCTCGACCGCGGCATCGCCGGCACCGGGCAGCTCCTCGATGCGCAGCAGCAGCGGGTTGAACCAGCGACGGCTCGACGGGAAGTACGGGCTTGCCTCCACGCGGTCGACCAGCCGGGGTGCGTGCATCGGGCTGACCCCAAGCATGCCGGCACCTCGCTGGGCCGCCCATGCACCGACGGATCGCAGGTCGGCGAGGTCGCCGATGCCCCAGCTCCCGGCGGACCGGCAGCTGGGAACCTGGACCGTGAGCAGCCACGTGCGCGATTCGCTCGGCAGGTGGCAGCGGCCGGGAGTGACGACCAGGCGGGTCGCAGGGCCGCCGTCCAACGGGCGGAGCTCGTGGTAGCCGATGGGCAGGTCGGGCGGGAGCTCACCCTCGGCCCGTAGGTCGCTCCCGTCCTCCAGGGCCAGCTCGCAGGGACCGAGCAGCGGCTCGGCCCGGCCGGCGTGCACCACCCAGACGGCGGGAGCGTCCGACGGCGGCATGTCCGCAGCGTCGTCGGCACCCATGGCCCCGCGCAGGGCGGCGACGGTCTCCGGCGAGGTTGTGTGCCATTGCCCCGAAACGTCCCAGTAGCCGTCGTCGATGCCCCAGGGGTCGGCGGCCATGTCAGGGGCTGAGGACGCCGGGTTCCGGCACGCGCACCCTGGGCCTGTGGTTGACGGCGGCGATCCCGGCGACGGTCAACGCGCCGCCGACCAGCAACCGCGCCTCGAACGGCTCGTCCAGCACGAGGATGCCGACGACGACCGCCACCACCGGGATGATGTACGTGACGAGCGACGCCTTGGTGGCGCCGATGTCGGCGATGATCCGGTAGTTGAGGACGTAGGCGACGCCGGTGCCCAGGACGCCCAGCAGCAGGATCGACGCCACCCGGGTGGGCGTGAGCGAAACGCCACCGGCGACCGACGTGGCCGCCGCCACCGGGAACAGCAGCAACGCGCCCGTGGCGAGCTGGCCGGTGGCGGCCACGATCGGTGGGTATGACACCAGGTGGCGCCGCATGTAGACGAAGGCGACGCCGTACCCGGCGCCGGCGAAGATGGCCGCCAGGGCGCCGGCGGTCGACGATCCCTCGAGGTCGGAGGCACCCACGCCGGCGGCCACCGCCACGCCGACGACCCCCAGCGCCAGGCCGGCGATCTGTACCGGCCGCAATCGCTCAGCCAGCCCGATGGCGGCGAACAGCGCGGTGAACAGCGGCGTAGAGGCATTGAGCACCGCGGTCAACGCCGACGTGATGTGTTGCTCGCCCCAGGCCAACAGCGTGAACGGCACGATGTTGCCGGCGATCGTCACCACTGCGTAGTGGCGGAGCGAGGCCCTGTCGACCGGCACCCGACGCCGCTGACCGTAAAGCACCGCGTAGAGCACCCCTGCGCCCAGGGCGATCCGCGTCCACGCCACGGTCGTGGGGGTCAGGCCCTCGCCGGCGACCTTGATGAACAGGAACGACCAGCCCCAGATGAAGGCCAGCACGAACAGGCGACGCACCCACCGAAGTCAATCAGGCCCGGGTCCTCATTCCGCCCGCATTACCGCCACGTACCGTGTGCGAGGCGACCCGAGCGGAGGTCGCGGTGCCAGAACCTAGACTCGCCCTCATGCCCAAGTCGTTGGTCGAGAGGCGACTCAGCCAGGTTGCCGGTCGCCTGAAGCAGCTGCGCGCCGAGCTCGAGGTCTCGGATGAGCAGCTCGCGCATCTGGCCGATGCCGCCGACGACGCCCGGCTGCGGGCCCTGGTGTCCGAGACGCCCGTCGCCGACGTCGACCATCGGCAGGCCGAGCGGCATGCCGAGGCCATGCGACGGCACCGCGCCGCCGTGCTCGACGAGGTCGCCAAGTTGGAGCGCGATCAGGACGAGCTGCTCGACCGGCTGCTCGCGCAAGCCCGGTCGCGCTAGAACACACCGGATCGAAAGAAGGAACAAGCTTGGCTACCCGCGTCGTCATCGCTGAGGACGAGGCCATCATCCGCCTCGACCTGAAGGAGACCCTCGAGGAGGAGGGCTACGAGGTCGTGGGCGAGACCGGCCGCGGCGACGAAGCGGTCAAGCTCGTCCGTGAGCTCGAGCCCGACCTCGCCATCCTCGACATCAAGATGCCGGGCCTCGACGGTTTGGCCGCCGCCCGGGAGATCGCCGGCGAGCGCCGGGCCGCGGTGCTGATCCTCACGGCGTTCAGCCAGCGCGACCTCATCGAACAGGCCCGCGACGCCGGCGCCCTGGCCTATCTGGTCAAGCCGTTCGAGCGCAGTGAGCTGGTGCCGGCGGTCGAGGTTGCGCTGGGACGGTTCCGGGAGATCCGGGCGCTGGCCGACCAGACCGCAAGCCTCGAGGAGCAGCTCGAGACCCGCAAGGTGGTCGACCGCGCCAAGGGCAAGCTCATGGACGAGGCGGGCATGGGGGAGAGCGAGGCGTTCGGCTTCATCCAGCGCCGCGCCATGTCGGAGCGGGTCACCATGCGGGCCATCGCCCAGCGCATCATCGACGGCGACATCAAGCCGGGGGAGTGACACCCGGGGAGTGATGACGCCAGAGGTGTACTACTAGGGACGTGGCCGACGATCCGCTCATCCTGATCGACGGGAACTCCCTGACCTACCGGGCCTTCTTCGCCCTGCCCACCGATCTGTCCACCGCGTCCGGCCAGGTCACCAACGCGGTCTTCGGGTTCACGTCGATGCTGATCAACCTCATGCGCGATCACGGGCATCGGCGTATGGCGGTGGCGTTCGACCGGCCCGAGCCCACGTTCCGCCACGAGCGGGTCGACACCTACAAGGCCAACCGCCAGGCGGCGCCCGACATCCTGCGCCAGCAGATCGGACTGGTGCGGCAGGTGGTCGAGACGCTGGGGATCCGGGTGCTCGAGCTGCCCGGCTACGAGGCCGACGACATCGTCGCCACGCTCGCCACCCAGGGCCGTGACGCCGGGCTCGACGTCATCGTCGTGACCGGCGACCGTGACGTCTACCAGCTCGTCGAGGATCCACACGTCAAGGTGCTCTACAACCGGCGCGGCGTGTCGGACTACGTCCTCTACGACGAGGCCGGCATCGAGGAACGGACCGGTGTGCCGCCCACCCTCTACCTGCAGTACGCGGCGTTGCGCGGCGACACCTCCGACAACCTGCCGGGAGTGCCGGGCGTGGGCGAGAAGACCGCCGCCAAGCTGGTCACCACCTACGGCGGCATCGACGGCATCTTCGAGCACCTCGACGAGCAGACCCCCAAGCTGCGCGCCAGCTTGGGTGAGCACGAAGACCAGGTCCGCCAGAACGCCGAGGTCATGGAGCTGGTCTGCGACGCGCCCGTCGGCGTGACCGTGGACGAGCTCGATCGCCGTCCGCCGGACGTCGACGAGGTGCGGCGCCTGTTCGACTTCCTGGAGTTCCACAGCCTCGCTGAGCGGCTGACCGAAGCGCTGGGCGAGGATCTCGGCGTGGGCCGGCCGCCGGCCGAGGTGCTCGAGGCCGAGGTGACGATCGTCGAGTCGCCGGCGGACGCCTCGGCGCTGTTGACCCGGCTGCGGGAGCACGCGGCGGGCGCGTCGCTGGCGGTCGCAGCCGCCTGGGAGGGCAGCGAGGGGCGTACTCCACTGGAGGGGCTGGCGATCGTGACCGACCCGGCGGCCGGCGAGGTGGCGTGGATCCCGGTCGCGCTCCTCACCCATGACGCCGTGCGAATCGAGCTCGCCCGGCTCGTGGCGTTGCCCGCGGAGGGCGGCCGACCGGTCGCCGCCCACCAGGCCAAGGCGATGATGCGATCACTGCTCGACGTCGGTGTCGACGTGCGCTGCCTCGCGATCGACACCGCGATCGCCGCCTACCTGCTCGATCCCGCCGAGTCGCGCTACCTGCTCGACGAGGTGCTGCGCCGCTACGCCTCCGCTGAGCTGCCCGCGGACGGCGCTGCCCCGGAGGGTCAGCTCGATCTCGACGGCTCGACGGCGTCGGCCGCGCAGCGCACCGGTCGCTACGCGCTGGCGGTCGACCGCCTGATCGAGCCCCTGTCCCAGGCGCTCGATCATCAGGCGCTGCGAGCCCTCAACGACGAGATCGAGGTGCCGCTGGTGCGGGTGCTCGCCCACATGGAGCACGCCGGCGTCGGTGTCGACGCCGACGAGTTGCGGGCCCTGCGGGACCGGCTGAACGCCGAGGTCGACAGCCTGCGCCAGCAGGTGTACGACGACGCCGGCACCGAGTTCAACGTGAACTCGACGCCGCAGTTGCGGGAGATCCTGTTCGACAAGCTGGGACTGACGCCGCAGAAGCGCACCAAGACGGGCTACTCCACCGATGCGTCGTCGCTCGAGAAGCTGGCCGGGCAGCACCCGATCATCGAGCACCTGCTGGCCTACCGGGAGGTCGAGAAGCTGCGCTCGACCTACGGCGACGGCCTGCTCGCGGAGGTGGCCGACGACGGGCGGATCCACGCTACGTTCAACCAGACCGTCGCCCGCACCGGCCGGCTGTCGTCGGACCAGCCCAACCTCCACAACATCCCCGTGCGGAGCGAGATCGGGCGAGAGTTCCGCCGGGCGTTCGTGCCGGCGCCGGGCTGTGAGCTGCTGGTGGCCGACTACAACCAGATCGAGCTGCGCTGCATCGCCCACCTGGCCCAGGACCCAGGGCTGATCGAGAGCTTCCGCTCGGGCCGGGACATCCACACCGAGACGGCTTCGCGGGTCTTCGGCGTCGAGCCGGGCGCGGTGACGATCGACCAGCGGTCCAAGGCCAAGATGGTGTCGTACGGGCTGGCATACGGCATGGAGGCCTACGGGCTCGGGCAGCGGCTCAACATCCCCACCGAGGAGGCGGCGCTGATCCTCGTTGCCTACTTCGAGGCGTTTCCCTCGGTGAGGGAGTACATGGAGCGCACCGTGGCCGAGGCGCGGGAGCGCGGCTACACGGAGACCTTGTTCGGCCGGCGGCGCCAGATCCCTGAGCTGTCGTCACCCAACTACCGCATCCGCCAGGCGGGGGAGCGCCAGGCCATGAACGCGGGGATCCAGGGTCTCGCCGCCGACATCTTCAAGGTGGCGCTCGTGCGGCTCACGGCGGCCCTGGAGGAGTCGCAGATGGACAGCCAGCTCATCCTGCAGGTTCACGACGAGGTGTTGCTCGACGTGCCCCCGGCCGAGCACGACCGGGCCGCCGCGGTGGTGGTCGAGACCATGACCGGCGCGGTGGAGTTGAGCGTGCCGCTGGAGGTCAACCTGGCGTTCGGGCCGAGTTGGGCGGACGCCAAGGGGTGAGCGGACCTCCGGCCGACCCGATCCAGTCTTTGAAGAAGAAGCGGGGCACAGCACCCAAAGATCTTCAAAGAGCGGAGGGGCACTGGTTCGAGCCGGTTGCCGATCACCTGGGAGCCGCCTACCTCCGCTACTCCTTCACCAAGGGCACCGCCCAGGAGATCGAGTTCCTGGTCGGCGCCATCGGCCTGCGACCGGGTCAACGGGTTCTCGACGTCGGCTGCGGGCCAGGGCGCCATGCCTACGCCCTCGCCGAGCGGGGCATCGAGGTCGTCGGCGTGGACATCAGCGAGCGGTTCGTCGACATCGCCCGCGACGGCGCCCCACCCGGCGCCAGCTTCGTGCGTGCCGACGCCCGGGACCTCCGGTTCGACGCCGAGTTCGATGCCGCCATCTCCCTATGCCAGGGCGCGTTCGGTCTGGCCGGGGGGCCGGCTGCGCCGCTCGACGCCGACGGCGATGTTCTCGCCGGCATCGCCCGGGCGCTCCGCCCGGGTGGCATGGCGGCGGTCTCGGGCTTCTCGGCCTACTTCCAGGTGCGGTGGCTCGAGGACGCCGACAGCTTCGACGCCGGCACCGGCGTCAACCACGAGCGCACGGAGGTCCGCAACGAGGACGGGGTACCCGCGCCGGCAGACCTGTGGACCACATGCTTCACGCCCCGGGAGCTCCGACTGCTGGCCGCGCGCGCCGGGCTCGAGGTGCGGGCCGTCTGGTCCGTGACGCCGGGCGGCTACGCCGCCGATCCGCCGACCATCGACTCACCGGAGTTCCTGCTCGTCGCCGCGCGCTCGTAGCGGTTCGCCGGGGGCGGCTGCTACCCTCGCCCGAACGCGCCGTGATGCGCGCCCTCGTGGCTGTCCCGTCGCCAGCGGGACCCGCAATCCGCTGATCCCGACCCGCGAAGAAAGCCGACCCGTTCGTGTCCGACGCCCAAACGACCGATTCCACCGCCCCTGCGACCGCCGCCGATGATGACATGGGCGCCGAGTCGGGGTACACCCCACGCCAGATCGTCGACGACGATCTCGGCGGCAGCTTCGCCGACGCCATCGATGCCACCCTCGTGTCCGTCGAGGATGGCGCCATGGTCACCGGCACGGTGGTGCGCGTCGACCGCGACGAGGTGCTGCTCGACATCGGCTACAAGTCCGAGGGCGTGATCCCCAGCCGCGAGCTGTCGATCCGCAACGACGTCGACCCCAACGAGATCGTGCATGTCGGCGACCAGGTCGAGGCCCTGGTGCTCACGAAGGAGGACAAGGACGGCCGCCTGGTCCTGTCCAAGAAGCGGGCCCAGTACGAGCGTGCCTGGGGCGACATCGAGCGCGTCAAGGAGGAAGACGGGGTCGTGTCCGGCCCGGTCATCGAGGTCGTCAAGGGCGGCCTGATCCTCGACATCGGCCTGCGCGGCTTCCTGCCCGCGTCACTCGTCGAGCTGCGTCGGGTCCGCGACCTGCAGCCCTACGTCGGCAAGTCGCTCGAGGCCAAGATCATCGAGCTCGACAAGAACCGCAACAACGTCGTGCTTTCCCGCCGGGCCTGGCTCGAGGAGACCCAGCGCGAGCAGCGCGAGGATTTCCTCGCCAACCTCAAGCCCGGCGAGGTGCGCAAGGGCGTCGTGTCGAGCGTCGTGAACTTCGGCGCCTTCGTCGACCTCGGCGGCATGGACGGCCTGATCCACGTGTCCGAGCTCTCGTGGAAGCACGTCGACCACCCCGGCTCCGTCGTATCGGTGGGCGACGAGGTCGAGGTGCAGGTGCTCGACGTCGATCTGTCCCGCGAGCGCATCAGCCTGTCGCTGAAGGCCACCCAGCAGGACCCCTGGCAGGAGTTCGCCACCAGCCACCGCGTCGGCGAGCTGGTCTACGGGCGGGTCACCAAGCTGGTGCCCTTCGGCGCCTTCGTACAGGTGGGCGACGGCATCGAGGGCCTGGTGCACATCTCCGAGATGTCCGCCCACCACGTCGACCTGCCCGAGCAGGTCGTTACCCCTGGCGAAGAGCTGTGGGTGAAGATCATCGACCTCGACCTCCAACGGCGCCGGATCAGCCTGTCCATCAAGCAGGCCGCCGAGGGTGGCGTGGTGGCCGCCGAGTATCAGGAGCACTTCGGCGAGCACGCCTACGACGACCAGGGCAACTACATCGGCCCCTCTGTCGAGCACTCGCCCGAGACCGACGAGGCCTGGGCCGAGTACTACGAGCAGAGCCCCGAGGCGGCCGAGGCAGCAGCCGCCGCCGGCCGCGCCGCGGCGGGTGGGGAGGTCGCGCGGGCCGAGCGTGCCCAGGGCGAGCGTGCCCAGGGCGAGCCTGCCGCGAGTGAGCGTGCCCAGGGCGAGCGTGCCCAGGGCGAGCGTGCCCAGGGCGAGCGTGCCCAGGGCGAGCGTGCCCAGGGCGAGCCTGCCGCGAGTGAGCGTGCCCAGGGCGAGCCTGCCGCGAGTGAGCGTGCCCAGGGCGAGCCTGCGTCGGCCGACCTCAGCGCGACGGAGGCTGCCGACGCCGAGCCCGGCGCCGAAGAGACCGAAGCCGAGACGCCCCAGCCCTGAGCCGCCGGTAACGTCCGCGACCGTGCTGGTTGTAGGGCTCACGGGGGGCATCGGGTCGGGAAAGTCGACCGTATCGGCGCTGCTGGCCGCCAAAGGCGCGGTGGTTGTGGACGCCGACGCCGTGGTGCGGGACCAGCAGCGGCCGGGCACGCCGGTGTTCGCGGCGATGGTGGAGCGGTTCGGGCCGACGATCATCGCCGCGGACGGCACGCTCGATCGGGCTGCCGTCGCCGACCTCGTGTTCTCCGACCCCCAGGCGCTGGAGGATCTCAACGCCATGGTCCACCCGGCCGTGGGCGCGGAGATCGCCCGCCGGATGGAGGAGCTTTCGGGCACCGATGCGGTGGTGGTGCTCGACGTGCCGCTGCTGGTCGAGGCGACCAGGGGTCATCCGCTGGCCGGACTGATCGTCGTCGACGTCGATCCCGACATCGCCGTCGAGCGGCTCGTCATGCAACGCGGCATGAGCGAGGAGGACGCCCGGTCCCGCATGTCACGACAGGCCAGCAGGGAAGAGCGCCGAGCGCGGGCCGACGTCGTGATCGACACCCGCGGCACGCTCGGTGACCTGACCCGCCAGGTCGACGCCATCTGGGATTGGATCGAGCGTCTGCGGGCCGGCGCCGCCCGGTCCTCACAGGCCTAGGCACTGGTGCACTAGACGCGGCCCGTCGTCGCCACATCCGTTTGCTCAGCGATCTCCGGCGCGACACCGGCGCCTCATCGGCTGTTCACGGTCGCTCGTTACCTTGCGCGCAGCGATGTCTGACCGGATGCATTGCCTCGCCAGGCGGACGCTCTACGAGTGGCGGCGGGCGCTGTCGCCCGGCACGCCGGCCGGCCTTCGCTACGACCTGCGCGCGCTCATCGGCGAGGCCGACCTGCCCGACCACGTGGAGCTGGTGTGGCACGGCGTCAACGACCGCACCAACCTGCGCCACTTCCTGGCTTCACCGGTGCGCTGGGGCGAGTGTGACGTCCGGCGCGCCACGGACGGACGGCTGGCCCTGCGCCACGACGCATTCGAGGGCCCGGTCGGCCCCGCGCCCGGCGATGGGCTGGCGGAGCCACTCATGATCGACGAGTTCCTTCGGGCCGCACTGGCCGAGGGCAAGGGCATCAAGCTCGACATCAAGGAGCGCGACGTCGCCGACGAGCTCATGGCGCTCGTGGGTCGCAGTGGCGCGTCCGGCCACGACCTGTGGTTCAACGGGCGCGTCGACGTGCTGGGGGAGGCTGGCTTCCGCCGCCTGCGGCAGGCATGGCCGGCAGCAACCGTGCAGTGCCCGATCGACGCTTTGGCGGCCGTCATCATGGCGGCACCCGATCAGGCCCGGGCCGCGGTCGACGAGATAGCGGCATGGGGCGTCGACCGGTTCTCCCTCGCCTGGGACACGGGCCCCCTGGCGGTGCTGCTCGACCACCTCGACCGGTGGGGACACGACGTCAACCTCTACGCCGTCGGGAACCTGGACGAGTTCCTGCGGGCCGTGATGCTGCTGCCTCGTTCGGTGACGGCGGACTTCAACTTCCCCGAGTGGCACTACTTCGGTCGCGGCGCCGGCCGGGACGGCCGGTACCACCGATACCACCTCGACCCGGCGCCCCCAGCCGCCGACGTCGCCTGAGAACGTGCGCGGGGCGGTGGCGTTCTCTACGCGCTCAGCCGAAGTCGGTGGAGCCAGGCCCGGGCGCGGGCGAGCACGTCGGCTCGGGCGCGGGTCCGGCCGGAGGGGCCGGCGGCCGCCGGGGTTGTGACTGCATCGGTCAAGCCATCGATCAGCACCCTGGCCAGCTCCCCGGCCGCGGCGACCGGCACCCGGACCGCCCCCGTGCAGACCTCGTTGCGCCAGGTGCTCACCACGAAGGCCTTCCGGTCGGCGTGCCAGGTCGTGCGCAGGTAGCTGCCGTCACCACGGGCGTCTTCGATGAACACCCGCCGCCGGTACGTGGCTCCATCCCCCCATGGTCCGAGTGTGCATCGACGGTGGCCCGCTGTTGAGCAGGTGTGGCCCGGTGGGCGGTCGTCGTGGCCTCACGCGAACGCGCCGCACCGGCCGGGGTGCCCACCGCATGTCCCGACCGGTACGGCCGGGACCGGTCCGTCCACCCGCTCGGGAGGCGACAGCTTCCCTCCGGGCGGGCGCCGAACCGCTCCCGCGCCGCCCCTCATGGTCGAGCAACGGGGGCGCGCGGTCGCCGTCACAAGTCACAGTTCGCCTGTGCCCGCGGTCACACCGGGGCCGGGCGCGGACGGATCAGCCGGCGAAACGACGCAGGCCGTCGGCGTCACTGATCGTGACCGACCGCCGGCCGGTGGTGACCAGCCCGCGGCGGCGCAGTTCGGCCATCCCCCGGGCAACCGACTCCCGCGAGGCACCGATGAGCCCGGACAGCTCGTGCTGTGACAGCGCCAAGCCGAGCTGCACGCCACCGGCGGCGCCGTCGCGCCGGCCCTCTGGGGAGGCGGACGCGCCAGCGGCCTCGTCGGCGGCCTCCATCAGCACGCGGGCCAGCCGGCGGGTGGCGTCGTAGGGGCCGAACTCCGTCCGCCGGCGATCGGCGCCCCGTAGTCGGCCGATGACCAGGCGCAACAGCGCCAGGGCCGAGCGGGGATGCGCCTCGAGGAAGCCCTGCAGCTCCCGGGCGGCGATGACCCGGCAGCGCACCGGTTCGAGGGCGATGACGCTGGCCGAGCGGCGACCCCCGGGATCGAGCGCCCCCATCTCGCCGATGAGGTCGCCGGGACCGCGCACGCACAGCGTGACCTCGTTGCCCTCGGGCGTGCCCGTGAACACCCGCACCCGGCCTTCGAGGACCAGGTACGTCGTGTCGTTCTGGTCGCCCTCCAGGATCATCCGTTCGCCCCGCCGGTAGGACCGGGCGTGCCCTATCGCCCCGAGCGCCGTCCGTTCGTCGGCCGCCAGCGAGCCCAGAAAGCTGCCGACGGCAGGAAGCTCCGCCACGAACCCGCACGTTAACCGGCACTGTCAGCGTGGACGTGCGATCGCGGGCTTGCGGCATCCCGTGGATGCCACTCCACCCCGACCCCTCCGCGATCCCGATGGTGTCGGCCTGACGACCGGCGCTGTCACACTTGGTCGGTAGATTCCAACAGCGATGGCCACGCGCACATCACCGTTCCGCATGGTGTCCGAGTTCGCCCAGGCCGGCGACCAGCCGGGGGCCGTCGCCGCGCTCAGCGCCGGCATCGGCAACGGCGAGCGCTACCAGACCCTCCTCGGCATCACCGGCTCGGGCAAGAGCGCAACCATCGCCTGGACCATCGAACAGGTCCAGAAGCCCACACTGGTCATCGCCCCCAACAAGTCCCTGGCCGCCCAGCTCGCCAACGAGTTCCGCGAATTCTTCCCCGACAACCGGGTCGAGTACTTCGTCAGCTACTACGACTACTACCAGCCCGAGGCGTACATCGCCTCCACCGACACCTACATCGAGAAGGACTCGTCGATCAACGACGAGATCGACCGGCTGCGCCACTCGGCCACGGCCGCCTTGCTGACCCGGCGCGATGTCATCGTCGTGGCTTCCGTGTCGTGCATCTACGGCTTGGGCTCGCCCGAGGAATACCGCGAGAACGTGCTGTTCCACCTGGTCGGCGACCACATCGACCAACGCGACTTCCTCCGCAAGCTGGTCGACATGCAGTACGACCGCAACGACACCAACCTGACCCGGGGGCGGTTCCGGGTAAGGGGCGACACGATCGAGGTCCATCCCGCGTACGACGAGACGGTCCTCCGCATCGAGCTGTTCGGCGACGAGATAGAGCGGATCACGGTCGTCGACCCGGTCACCGGCGAGCAGATCCGCACCCTCGACGACCTCTGGATCTACCCGGCCACCCACTACGTCGCGGGGGCCGAGCGCATGCAGAAGGCCATCGTCCGCATCGAGGCCGAGCTGGCGGAGCGCCTGGCCTTGTTCGAGAAGCAGGGCAAGCTGCTCGAGGCCCAGCGCCTCCGCATGCGCACCCAGTACGACCTGGAGATGATGCAGGAGGTCGGCTACTGCAGCGGCATCGAGAACTACTCGGCGCCCATCGACGGGCGGGGGCCGGGCGAGACGCCCAACACGCTGCTCGACTTCTTCCCCGACGACTACCTGTGCGTCATCGACGAGAGCCACGTGGCCGTGCCCCAGCTCCACGGCCAGTACGAGGGCGACCGGTCGCGCAAGCTGGAACTGATCACCCACGGGTTCCGGCTGCCCTCGGCGGCCGACAACCGGCCCCTGAAGTTCGACGAGTTCATCGACCGGGTGAACCAGGTGGTCTTCCTCTCCGCCACGCCCGGGCCCTACGAGCTCGAGGTGTCGTCGCAGGTGGTCGAGCAGATCGTGCGGCCCACGGGCCTGGTCGACCCCGAGGTCATCGTGAAGCCCACCAAGGGGCAGATCGACGACCTCATGGGTGAGATCAACGGCCGCATCGAGGCCGACCAACGGGTGCTGGTGACCACGCTCACCAAGAAGATGGCCGAAGACCTGAGCGACTACCTGCTCGAGCAGGGCCTGCGGGTGCGCTATCTGCACTCCAACATCGACACCATCGAGCGCATCGAGATCCTCCGGGCCCTGCGGCTGGGCGAGTTCGACGTGCTCGTGGGCATCAACCTGCTGCGGGAGGGGCTCGACCTTCCCGAGGTGTCGCTGGTCGCCATCCTCGACGCCGACAAGGAGGGCTTCCTCCGTAGCGACACCTCGTTGATCCAGACGATCGGCCGGGCGGCCCGCAACGTCGACGGCCAGGTGATCATGTACGCCGACTCGGTCACCGACTCGATGCGCCGGGCCATCGGAGAGACGCAACGCCGCCGACAGCTGCAGATCGCCTACAACGCCGAACACGGCATCGAGCCGCAGAGCATCCGCAAGGCGGTCAACGACATCCTCGCCCACCTCCGGCCCGAGGAGGGGGCGCCGGTGCCGGGCCGGGGCCAGCGCCGGCGCCGGGTGGGTGCGGCCGAGAGGCTGCGCACCGAGCTGGCCGACCTGCCGCCGACCGAGCTCGGGCGGCTCATCCAGACGCTGGAGGAGGAGATGCGCGAGGCCGCGGCCGATCTGCGCTTCGAGTACGCCGCCCGGCTGCGCGACGAGGTGGGGGAGCTGAAGCGCGAGCTGCGGGAGGCGGGCGTCTGAATGATCGCGGTGGGGGCGATCTCCAACGTGGCACGACGGCTAACTTCAAGTGACCGTCACATGGACACGGCGTTACGCCGTCTACCACGGGGGAGAACGCGTGAGTCACGTCGCATACGACGATGTGGGCAAGGACTTCGATACGGTGCGCGACCGCCGACCCGACGCCCAGCGGGTCTGGTGCGAGCGGGTGCGCGACTACTTGCCGGATCCACCGCCGTTCGCAATGGTCGACGTCGGCGCGGGCACGGGCATCTGGTCGAAGGCGCTGGCAGAAAGCTTCGGCTGCGTGGTCCATGGAGTCGAGCCCTCCGCCGGCATGCGCGGCCGTGCCGCGGTGGCCCATCCACACCCACGGGTCGAGTACGTGGCGGGTCGAGCGGAGGTGTTGCCCCTACCCGACGAGTCGCTCGGTGCCGCATGGCTGTCGACGGTCATCCACCAGTTCCCCGACCTTCCCGCAGCGGCCCGCGAGCTGCGCCGGGTCGTCGAGCCGGATGGCCGCGTCTTCATCCGCAGCGGATATCCTGGGCGGCAGGACGAGATCGAGCTGTTCCACCTGTTCCCGGGGGCCATGCGCATCGCAGAGACGTGGCCCCGGCTCGGCCGGGTGATCACGGCATTCGAGGACGCCGGGTTCGTGTTCGAGGCGATCGAACGCGTCCGCGAGCCCACGTTCGACAGTTACAACGAGATGCTCGAGCTGCTGCCCGTGATGCGGCGCAGCGATTCCGCGCTGGTCGACCTCGACGACGAGGAGTGGGACAAGGGCATCGCCGCCATCGAGCGGGCGCTGGCCGCGGGCGAGCGGCCCTGGGACCTCGGTATGGACCTGCTCGTGTTCCGCTGAGAGGTCGCGCGATCTCTCGATCGAACATGCGTTCCTCATGCTGGCCGGGGCGATAGCCTCTGACTTCGTGGCTGATTCACTCGTCGTCCGGGGTGCGCGGGAGCACAACCTCCGCAACATCAGCCTCGACCTGCCCCGCGAGCGGCTGATCGTCTTCACGGGGCTGTCGGGCTCCGGCAAGTCCTCGCTCGCATTCGACACCATCTACGCCGAGGGCCAGCGCCGGTACGTCGAGTCGCTGTCGGCCTATGCCCGCCAGTTCCTGGGCCAGATGGACAAGCCCGACGTCGACTTCATCGAGGGCCTGTCGCCCGCCATCTCGATCGACCAGAAGAGCGCTTCCCGCAACCCGCGGTCCACGGTGGGCACCATCACCGAGGTCTACGACTACCTGCGCCTGCTGTTCGCCCGCATCGGCGTGGTCCACTGCCCCACGTGCGGCGCCGAGGTCACCCGGCAGACGCCCCAGCAGATCGTCGACCGCATCATGGAGCTGCCCGAGGGCACCCGCTTCCAGGTGCTGGCGCCGGTGGTCCGGGGCCGCAAGGGCACCTACGAGACGTTGCTGGCGGACCTGTCGGCACAGGGCTTCGCCCGGGCCCGGGTCGACGGCGAGCTGCACGAGACGTCCGAGCGCATCGAGCTGGCCCGCTACGAGCAGCACACCATCGAGGTCGTGGTCGACCGGCTGGTGCGACGCGACGGCATCGCCCGTCGCCTCACCGAATCGCTGGAGACGGCGCTCAAGCTGGCCGATGGCGTGGCCGAGGTCGAGATCGTGCCCCGAGCCGGGGGCGCCGCGCCCGAGAGCGAGTCCCCCTCCAGTGGGGATGCCCCCCTGGAGGGTGAGACGCTCACGTTCTCGCAGCACCTTGCCTGCCCCAACGGCCACGGCTCGTTCGAGGAGATGGCCCCGCGCAACTTCTCGTTCAACTCGCCCTACGGGGCCTGCGAGACGTGCGACGGCCTCGGCACCCGCTTCGAAGTCGACCCCGAGATGGTGGTCCCCGACCCCAGCCTCAGCCTGGCGGAGGGGGCCATCTCGCCGTGGTCGGGCGGGCACCAGCGCTACTTCGAGCGCCTCGTCGTGGCGGTGGCCGACGAACTGGGCATCGACATGGACGCGCCGTTCGAGAAGCTCAGCACCAAGCAGCGCCAGGCGGTCCTGTACGGCAAGGGCGTCGACAAGGTGTGGGTGCGGTTCAGGAACCGCTACGGCCGCGAGCGCACCTACCACGCGCACTACGAGGGTGTGGTGCCGTACCTGCAGCGGCGACACGCCGAATCCGAGTCCGACAGCGCCCGCGAGCAGGTCGAGGGCTACATGCGCGAGGTCCCGTGCCCCGCGTGCGGCGGCGCCCGGCTCAAGCCGCTGACGCTCGGGGTGACCGTCGACGGCCACACGATCGCCGACATCTGCGACATGTCGATCGGCGAATCGGCCAAGACGCTGGCGGCACTCGAGCTGTCCGAGCGCGACCGCCTGATCGCCGAGCGGGTGGTCAAGGAGATCAACGCCCGGATGGGGTTCCTGCTCGACGTGGGGCTCGACTACCTCACGCTGTCACGCTCGGCGGGCACCCTCGCCGGCGGCGAGGCGCAGCGCATCCGGCTGGCGTCGCAGATCGGATCGGGGCTCGTCGGCGTGCTGTACGTGCTCGACGAGCCGTCGATCGGGCTCCACCAGCGCGACAACCGCCGGCTCATCGACACGCTCATGCGCCTGCGCGACCTGGGCAACACGGTGCTGGTGGTCGAGCACGACGAGGAGACGATCAAGGTCGCCGACCACGTGGTCGACATCGGTCCGGGTGCCGGGGAGCACGGTGGCGAGATCGTGCACACGGGTACGGTCCGCCAGCTGCTCCGCAACCCGCGTTCGATCACCGGCCAGTACCTGGCGGGCAAGCGCTCGATCCCGGTGCCGGAGCGCCGCCGCCAGACCAACGATCGCTGGCTCAAGGTCCGTGGCGCCCGGCAGAACAACCTCAAGAACATCGACGTCGAGTTCCCGCTCGGTTGTTTCGTGGCCGTGACCGGCGTGTCGGGTTCGGGCAAGTCGACGCTGGTCAACGACATCCTGTACCGGGCGCTGATGCAGAAGGTGTACCGGTCCAAGATGCCGCCTGGCCTGCACAGCCGGGTCGAGGGCATCGAGCACCTCGACAAGGTCATCGACATCGACCAGTCGCCCATCGGCCGCACGCCCCGGTCCAACCCGGCCACGTACACGGGCGTGTTCGACCACATCCGCAAGCTCTTCGCCCAGACGCACGAGGCCAAGGTGCGGGGCTACCTGCCGGGCCGCTTCAGCTTCAACGTCAGCGGTGGGCGCTGCGAGGCGTGCGCCGGCGACGGCACCATCAAGATCGAGATGCACTTCCTCCCCGACGTGTACGTGCCCTGCGAGGTGTGCAAGGGCGGGCGCTACAACCGCGACACGCTCGACATCACCTTCAAGGACCGCAACATCGCCGACGTCCTGGAGATGAGCTGCGAGGAGGCGCTCGACTTCTTCGCCAACCAGCCCGCCATCGCGAGGCACATGCGCACACTGGTCGACGTGGGCCTGGGCTACGTGCGCCTCGGGCAGCCGGCCACCACGCTGTCGGGTGGCGAGGCCCAGCGGGTGAAGCTGTCGAGCGAACTGGCGAAGCGCTCGACCGGCCACACGATCTACATCCTCGACGAGCCCACCACGGGATTGCACTTCGAGGACATCCGCAAGCTGCTCACCGTGCTGTCGCGGCTGGTCGACCAGGGCAACACGGTGCTGGTGATCGAACACAACCTCGACGTGATCAAGACCGCCGACTGGATCATCGACCTCGGTCCCGAGGGCGGCAGCGGCGGCGGGGCCGTGGTCGCCACCGGCACGCCCGAGGCGGTCGCCACCGAGCCCGCCAGCTGGACCGGCCAGTACTTGGCACCGTTGCTGTCGACCCCCACTTCGGGGTAAGAGACAGCCGCGTGTTCGGCCTCCCACCCGGCGTGACCGCCTGCCTGTTCGACCTCGACGGCGTGCTGACGCGCACGGCCACCGTCCACGCCGCCGCCTGGAAGCAGATGTTCGACGCGTTCCTCGAGGTGTGGTCGACCCGTACCGGCCAGAAGTTCGTGCCGTTCGATGCCGGCGCCGATTACGACCAGTACGTCGACGGCCGACCCCGGCTCGAGGGAACTCGTAGCTTCCTGCAGTCCCGCGGCATCGACCTGCCCGAGGGCTCGCCCGACGATCCGCCCGGGGAGCTCACGGTGAACGGCCTGAGCAACCACAAGAACGATCTGGTGCTGCGCCTGCTGAGAGAGGGTGGCGTCGAGGTGTACGAGGGCTCGGTGCGCTACGTGCGCGCCGTACGCGACGCCGGTCTCGGCACGGCGGTGGTCTCGTCCAGCGCCAACACCGCGGAGGTGCTCGACGCCGCCGGGATCAGCGACCTGTTCGACGCCCGCATCGACGGCGTCGTCGCCGCCGAGCGGCGGCTGCCCGGCAAGCCCGCGCCCGACATGTTCCTGGCGGGCGCCGCGGCGCTGGGGGTCGGTCCCGATGGCGCCGCGGTGTTCGAGGACGCGCTCGCCGGGGTCGAGGCCGGTGGCGCCGGTGGTTTCGCGCTGGTGGTGGGCGTGGACCGCGTCGGCCAGGCCGACGAGTTGCGGCGCTACGGCGCCGACGTGGTGGTCGGCGATCTCAGCGAGCTCATGGAGGACACGTGACCCACGGCTACCTGGTGGAGCCCTGGTGCGTGACCGAGCCGGGTCTCGATCTCGACATGCTGCCGCGCAGCGAGTCGGTGTTCGCCCTGTCCAACGGCCACATCGGGCTGCGAGGCAACCTCGACGAGGGCGATCCGCACGGGCTGCCCGGCACCTACCTGAACTCCGTCTACGAGCTGCGCCCGTTGCCCTACGCCGAGGCGGGCTATGGCTATCCGCGGTCGGGGCAGACGGTCATCAACGTCACCAACGGCAAGCTGCTCCGTCTGTTGGTCGACGACGAGCCCTTCGACATCCGCTACGGCACCCTCGACAGCCACGAACGGATCCTCGACATGCGGGCGGGCACGCTCAGGCGTCATGTGCAGTGGACGTCACCGGCCCACGACACCGTGCGCATCTCGTCGGTTCGACTGGTCTCGCTCACCCAGCGGGCCGTGGTGGCCATCGCGTACGAGGTCGAGCTGGTCGATGACGACGCTCTGCGCATCGTCTTGCAATCCGAGCTGGTGGCCAACGAGGAGCTGCCGCCACAGAGCAAGGACCCGCGCGCGGCTGCCGCGCTCGAGAGCCCGTTGGTGAGCGAGGAGCACACCGCCCGCGACGGCCAGGCCGTCCTCGTGCATCGCACCCGGCAGAGCGGCTTGCGGGTAGCGGCCGGGATGGATCACATCATCGAGGGGCCCGAGCGGTGCAGTGGCGAGATCATGAGCTCGCCCGACGTGTGCCGGCTCACGATCGCGACTGTGCTCCGCCCGGGCGAGCGGCTGCGCGTCGTGAAGTTCCTCGCATACGGCTGGTCGAGCCAGCGGACCCGCCCGGCACTGCACGATCAGGTGGTTGCGGCGCTGGCGGGGGCGCAGCTCGGCGGCTGGGATGGGTTGCTGGCCGAGCAGCGCGACTATCTCGACGAGTTCTGGGGCGGGGCCGACGTCGAGATCGATGGCGATGCCGAGGTGCAGCAGGCGGTGCGCTTCGGTCTCTTCCACATCCTGCAGGCCGGCGCCCGGGCCGAGCAGCGCCCGATTCCGGCCAAGGGCCTCACCGGTCCCGGCTACGACGGCCATACCTTCGGGAACACCGAGACGTTCGTGCTGCCGGTGCTCACGTACACGCAGCCCACCCCCGCCGCCGACGTCCTGCGTTGGCGGCAGCTCACCCTCCCCATCGCCAAGGAGCGCGCCGGTGAGCTGGGCCTCGATGGCGCCGCCTTCCCGTGGCGCACGCTGCGGGGCTGGGAGTCGTCGGGCTACTGGCCGGCGGGCACCGCCGCCTTCCACATCAACGCCGACATCGCCGACGCCGTGGTGCGGTACGTCGACGCCACACAGGACGAGGCCTTCGAGCGCGACGTGGGCGTGGAGCTCCTGGTGGAGACCGCACGGATGTGGCGCAGCCTCGGCCACCACGACATGGACGGTCGGTTCCGCATCGACGGCGTGACCGGGCCCGACGAGTACAGCGCGGTGGCCGACAACAACGTCTTCACCAACCTCATGGCGCGGCACAACCTGCGGGCGGCCGCCGAGGTGGCGGCGCGCCATTCCGATGTCGCCGCACATCTTGGCGTCACCCCGGAGGAGGCGGCGTCATGGCGGGACGCGGCGGCCGCGGTGGTCATCCCCTACGACGAACGCCTCGGCGTCCATCCACAGAGCGAGGGGTTCACCAACCACGCCCTCTGGGACTTCGAGGGCACGCGACCCGACCAGTACCCGCTGCTCCTCCACTTCCCGTACTTCGACCTCTACCGCAAGCAGGTCGTGAAGCAGGCCGACCTGGTGTTGGCGCTGCACCTGCGGGGCGAGGCCTTCACCCCGGAGGAGAAGCAGCGCGACTTCGCCTACTACGAAGCACTGACGGTCCGTGACTCGTCACTGTCGGCGTGCACCCAGGCGGTGGTGGCCGCCGAGATCGGCCACCTCGAGTTGGCGTACGACTACCTGGGCGAAGCCGCGCTCGTGGACCTCGCCGACCTGGCACGCAATACCGGCGACGGCCTCCACATGGCGTCGCTGGCCGGTGCCTGGACCGGGCTGGTCGAGGGGTTCGGGGGCATGCGGGCGAGCGGGGGCCGGTTGCGCTTCGCGCCGCGGCTGCCGAGCGCGATCAGCCGCCTGGCGTTCCGGGTTCGTTATCGCGGCCGTCGCATCGCGGTCACGGTCGATCACGAAGAAGCGACCTACGACCTCCGTGACGGCGACCCGATCACCATCGAGCACCATTCCGACGCGCTGGCGCTGGGCGACAAGCCCGAGCGAAGGCTCATTCCGCCCCCGCCCCGGCTGCCTCGCCCCGAGCAGCCGGCGGGGCGGGCGCCGCGGCCCCGGGTCGTGTCCCCCGAACACGCCGCCCGAGCCTGAGAACCTGGCGCCATCTGGCGAGTCGTGATGGTGCTCGTGGCTCTCGGACGTCGGTGCCTCGGCCCGCTCATCGGCGGCTCTTGGCACTGCGCGCCGGGCCGCTCGGGCCCCGGCCTCCCGTTCGGTCGCGCTCAGGTGATCTCGAGCATGCGCTGGAGGGCGACCCGGGCCCACTCGGCCGTGTCGGCGTCGACGCGGATGGGATTGACGACCCGCCCCTCGACCAGCTCCTCGAGCACCCACGCCAGGTGGGGCTCGTCGATGCGGTTCATGGTCGAGCACGGGCAGACGATGGGGTCGAGCGAGACCACGGTCTTGTCCGGGTGTTCGTGGGCCAGCCGGTTGGTCAGGTGGACCTCCGTGCCCACCGCGATCGTCGACCCGGCGGGGGCGTCGGCCAGCGCCCGGATGATGTAGTCGGTCGACCCGACCTGGTCGGCCAGCACCACGGTCTCGTGGGGGCACTCGGGGTGCACGACCACGATGCCCTCGGGATGCTCGGCCCGGAACGCCTCGACGTGCTCGGGCCGGAACCGCTGGTGGATCGAACAGTGGCCCCGCCACAGCAGGAACGTCGACTGCTTGCACTCCTGCTCGGTGAGACCGCCGAGGTCCCGCCGCGGATCCCAGACCCGCATGTCGTCCAGCCCGTAGCCCATGGCGAGGCCGGTGTTGCGGCCGAGGTGCTGGTCGGGGAAGAACAGCACCTGGTCACCACGACCACCGCTGCGGGTCTCAGACTCGCCTCCCAGGGCCCACTCCAGCACCGCCCGGGCGTTGGTCGAGGTGCACACCGCGCCCTCGTGGCGGCCGACGAAGGACTTGATGGCGGCCGAGCTGTTCATGTACGTGATCGGTACCACCCGATCGAGGTCGACGATGCCCGAGAGCGCCTCCCACGCCTCCTCCACCTCGTCGATGTCGGCCATGTCGGCCATCGAGCAGCCGGCGTTGAGGTCGGGCAGTATCACGGTCTGGTGGTCGGCCGTCAGGATGTCGGCTGACTCCGCCATGAAGTGGACGCCGCAGAACACGATGTACTCGGCCTGTGGGCGCTGCTGGGCGAGCACGGAGAGCCGGTAGGAGTCGCCGCGGGCGTCGGCCCAACGGATGATCTCGTCGCGCTGGTAGTGATGGCCGAGGACGAAGAGCCGCTCGCCCAGTGCGGCCTTGGCCGCGCCGATCCTGCCGGCTAGATCGTCCGGCAACGCCGCCGTGTACCGCTCGGCGAGCGGGGTCTGGAGCCGAAGCATGTGATGGAACCTCCGTCGAGGTGACTCCGGTTGGCGGACGGTGGGGACAGCCCGGTCGCCTCACCCACGGGGATGTCGTCCCCGGAGTCGATATGCAGCCGGAATTCCGGGCCGGCTTGAGCATCAGTTTACGGGGTGCGTAGAGAATCTTGCCGCGGGATCGGTGGCCCGATCCCCGTTTCCGCGGCAGGGATCCCAGGGTGTGGGACCGGTCCCTATCCTCGACACCGTGGTGCAACGTCCGCCCGCCGGCACGATCCCCGACTCCCCCGGGTCGTACCAGTTCAAGGACCGGGACGGGCGCGTCATCTACGTCGGCAAGGCGCGCTCGCTCCGCTCCCGGCTGTCCAACTACTTCGGTGACCCCCGCAGCCTGCCGCCCCGCACCGCCGCCATGGTGGCCAGCGCCGAGACCGTCGAGTGGATCCAGGTCCGCAACGAGGTCGACGCGCTCCTGCTCGAGAACAGCCTCATCAAGCAGCATCGGCCCCGCTTCAACATCCGGCTGCGCGACGACAAGAGCTACCCGTTCCTGGCGGTGACCGTGTCCGACGAGTGGCCCCGACCCACGGTGATGCGGGGGCGCAAGCGCAAGGGCGTGCGCTACTTCGGGCCCTACGGCCACGCCTACGCCATCCGCGAGACGCTCGACTTGCTGCTCCGCACGTTCCCATTGCGTACCTGCAGCGACAACAAGTTCCAGCGCCACCAGCGGCTGGGGCGGCCCTGCCTGCTGTTCCACATCGAGAAATGCAGCGGCCCGTGCGTGGGCGAGGTCGACCGCGAGACCTATGACCGGCTGGTGGGCGAGTTGCTCGACTTCCTCGACGGTGAGACCGACACGATCGTGCGCCGGCTCGCGGACCAGATGCGGGCGGCGGCCGACAACCTCGAGTACGAGCGCGCCGCCCGGGTGCGCGACCGGCTCGCCAGCGTCCGCAAGGTGATCGAGCGGCAACAGATGGTGGCCGACCGCAACGAGGATCTGGACGTGATCGGCATCGCCGAGGACGGCCTCGAGGCCGCGGTCCAGGCGTTCTTCGTGCGGCGGGGCCGGGTCGTGGGGCGCAAGGGCCTCGTGCTCGACAAGGTGGAGGACGTGACCCCCGGGGAGCTCGTGGGCGACATCCTCGCCCACCTCTACGACGACCCTCTCTTGGGCGTGCCCAAGGCCGTGCTCGTACCCACCGCCCCCGACGATCCCCGGCTCTACGAGGACTGGTTGGCCCAGCTGAGGGGCTCGCGGGTCGAGGTGCGGGTGCCGCAACGGGGCGCCAAGCGTGAGCTCCAGGCGACGGTCACACGCAACGCTGCCGAGGAGTTCACCCGCCACCGCCTGCGCCGCGCCAGCGACCACAACGCCCGTGCCAGGGCGCTGAACGAGCTGCAGGACGCGCTCGGACTGCCCGACGCCCCGCTGCGCATCGAGTGCTACGACATGAGCCACATCCAGGGCACCGACTACGTCGGCTCGATGGTGGTGATGGAGGACGGGCTACCCAAGAAGTCCGGCTACCGGCGGTTCCGGGTCCGCACCGTGCCCGGCAACGACGACTTCGCCGCCATGGAGGAGGTGCTCACGCGCCGGCTGTCCGCCTACATCGACGAGCGGGCGCTGCCGGTGAGCGAGCGCACGGGCAAGTTCAGCTACCCGCCTCAGCTGCTGCTGGTGGACGGGGGCAAGGGCCAGCTCAACGTGGCGGTGCGGGTCCTGGAGGACCTGGGGCTCGACGAGGAGATCCCGGTGGCGGCGCTGGCCAAGCGGTTCGAGGAGGTGTACCTGCCGGGCTCGCCGGACGCCGTGCGGGTCCCGCGGGGGTCCGAGGCGCTGTACCTGCTCCAGCGCGTCCGCGACGAGGCGCACCGTTTCGCCATCACCTACCACCGCCAGCTCCGCGGCAAGAGGATGACGCGTTCGGTGCTCGACGACGTCAAGGGCCTGGGTCCCGCACGCCGCAAGCGGCTGACCAAGGAGTTGGGTGGCGTCAACGGCGTGAAGCGGGCGTCGCGGGAGGACCTGCGCTCGCTGTCGTGGCTGCCCGACGCGGTGGCTGACGCCGTCTACGACAAGATCCACGAGCCGGCCGATCGGGCCGCCACGCGTCTTTGAAGGAAAAACGGGCCATGACCCCGGAAAAGCTTCAAGGACCGGAGGACGACCTCGCGGACGTCTGGGAGAGGCACGCCGGCTGGTGGCAGCGCGAGTTCACCAACGGTGCCGACGTCGAATACGTCGAGCAGATCCTGCCGCTGGCGGCCGACCACCTGTCCGGTTCCGACCGCGTGCTCGACCTCGGCTGCGGCGAGGGCCAGATCGCCCGGTTGGCGGCGGCCGGCGGTGCCGATCGGGTCGTGGGCCTCGATCCGGCGGCCGCCCAACTGGCCGAGGCCGTACGGCGGGGCGGGGGAGTGGCCTACGCCCGGGGCGTGGGCGGGGCGCTGCCGTTCGGGTCCGGCTCGTTCGGTGCGGTGGTCGTCTGCCTGGTGCTGGAGCACGTGGTGGATCTGGACGCCACGCTCGACGAGATCGCCCGCGTGCTCTGCCCACGGGGCCGACTGGTGCTGTTCCTCAACCACCCGCTGTTCCAGACCCCCGGCAGTGGGTGGATCGACGATCGGGTGCTCGATCCGCCCGAGCAGTACTGGCGCGTCGGCCCCTATCTGGAGGAAGACGCGTCGCTGGAGGAGGTCGAGGCCGGCGTGCGGCTGCCCTTCGTCCACCGGCCGCTCAACCGCTACGTGAACGGGCTGGCGGACCGCGGGCTGCTCGTGACCCACATGGAGGAGCCCGCGCCACCCCCCGGGTTCGTCGCCCTGGCACCGGAGTACGCGGGTGCCGGCAGCATCCCTCGCCTCCTGCTCCTACGGGCCGAGAAACGACAGCCCTAGAAGGCGGTCGCCGCCAGCCAGCGGTCGAGCAGCGCCCGGTCGCCGCGGACCACCAGGCTGGGAGCCGGCCGTCCCACCATGAGCAGCAGCAGGTCCACGGCGCTTGCCTCGGCGGTCACGGCCTCCTCGCCCGACCCTCGGTCCCACCACCAGCCGTCCGGCTCCAGCCGCACGCGCCAGGACGCACCGGCCTCGGGGGCGGTGAACCGGAGAGTCGCGCCCTGTCCGCGTAGCTACCCCACCTCGCCGTTCCAGCGGGCGACGAAGGGCAGGTTCTCGAGCTGCTCGTCGATCCCCTCGACGGCCAGGCGGAGAGGCAGGTCAGCGGGCCGCCCCAGCGTAAGGTCCAGGTCGAGGCGGTGAATGGCGGTCTCGAACAGCATGCGCCGGGGCCAGAAGCGTGCGTGCTGGTCGGCTCCCCATGCCACACGGGAGTGGCCGGCTCGGCCGTGGCGAACGCCCGACAGGCCTCGACGGCCCCGTCCGTCAGCCAATGGCGCCAGGCCTCCAGGGGTGCGGCGCCGTCGGGGTAGTCCAGCGGCAACGACGACCGCCAGGTCTCGGCCACGATGCCGCTCGCCACCAGCTCGGTCGACCAGCGGTGCAGCCCGCCGACGTGGGACACCAGGTCGCGCACCGTCCAGTCCGGGCAGGTCATCACCGTGGTGCCCAAGTCGGCGCCGGCCAGCGAGGAGGCGAACCGATCCGCCTCGACCCCGAGGAGCTCGATGTGGTCGGCCGTGGTGAGCGGGCTGGCGGGCATGCGCCGCATGGTGGCAGGCCGGATGCACCACCCACCGCCAATATCCTTCAGTTCCGGAATGAGCGAGTTCGTCGTGATCACGGGACTGTCGGGGGCGGGTCGCAGCCTGGCGGCCGACGCGATCGAGGACCTCGGCTGGTTCGTGATCGACAACCTGCCGCCCCAGCTCGTGCCCAAGGTCGCCGAGCTTGCGCAGGCGCCCGGATCGCAGGTGCAACGGATCGCCCTGGTGGTCGTCACCGGCGCCTACCAGGAGGAGGTCTTGCCGATGCTGGCCTGGCTCCGGTCGGCCGGCGCCCGGGTGCGCATCCTCTTCCTCGACGCCACCACCGACACGCTGGTGCGCCGCTACGAGAGCACCCGGCGCCGCCACCCCCTCTCGGGCGGCGGGACGCAGGAGCACCTGGTGGCGGCGATCGAGCGGGAGCGCGAGCTGCTCGACCCGGTACGGGCCGAGGCCGACGTCGTGGTCGACAGCAGCGAGCTCAACGTCCACGAGCTGCGCCGGCGGATGCAGGCGCTGTTCTCCGGCGATGGGGCCGAGCCCACGATGCAGACGACCGTGCTGTCGTTCGGCTACAAGCACGGGTTGCCGCTCGACGCCGACATGGTGGTCGATTGCCGGTTCCTGCCCAACCCCCACTGGGTCGACGAGCTCCGCCCCCTCACCGGTCTCGACGACCGGGTGCGCGAGTACGTGCTGGGCCAGCCCGCCGCCCAGGAGTTCCTGGCCAACCTGGAGACCATGCTGGTGCAGCTGCTGCCGGCGTACGTGGCGGAGGGCAAGGCCTACCTGACCATCGCCCTGGGGTGCACCGGCGGCCGCCACCGGTCGGTCACCATCGCCGAGGAGGTGGCGCGTCTGTTGCGCAAGCACGGCATGCCGGCGGGTGTCCTGCATCGTGACATCGGCAAGTAGGGCGGCATGCTGAAGCCGCAGGTGGTGGCAGTGGGCGGCGGTCACGGCCTGGCGGCGACGATCCGGGCGGTGCGCCGCTATGCCGGTCGCACCACTGCCGTGGTGGCGACGGCCGACGACGGTGGGTCCACCGGCCGGCTGCGCGACGCCATGGCGCTGCCGGCGCCGGGCGACGTGCGGCACTGCCTGGTGGCCATGGCCGGGAACGACTCCGGCGGCGACGCGGCGCCGCTCGTCGATGCCCTCGAGTACCGCTTCGATGGCACCGACGTCGCGGGCCACGCGTTGGGCAACCTCCTGCTGGCGGGGCTGACCGCGGTGACCGGCGACTTCGTTGCCGCCGTGGACGAGGCGTCCCGCCTGGTCGGGCTCGACCCCGATGTGGCGCGGGTGCTGCCGGCGACCGCGGAGCCGGTGGTCCTGCGTGCCACCGTCGCCGGCGTTCGCGGCGGCGAGCTGACCGGGCAGGTGGCGATCTCCCGGGCCGGCGGCATCGAGCGCGTCGCCGTCGAACCGGGCGGGGCTCGCGCCCCGGCGGCCGCGGTCGAGGCGCTCGTCGATGCCGACCAGATCGTGCTGGGGCCCGGGTCGCTGTTCACGTCCGTGCTGGCCGCGGCAGTGGTGGGCGAGCTGCGCCAGGCACTCGCCGACAGCCGGGGCCGGCTGGTCTACGTGTGCAATCTGCGGGCCGAGGGGACCGAGACCTTCGGCTACGACGTCGCCGACCATGTGGCAGCGCTCCGCCGCCACGGCATCGAGCCCGATGTCGTGGTGACCCACGCCGGCGGCCTGCCGCTGGGCGATCTCGGCCAGCCCGGGGCGGGCACCGCCATCGAGGTGGTGCGGGCCGATGTGGTTCACCCAGGAGGCCTCGCCCATGACAGCGCCAAGCTGGCGGGGGTGCTGAGCGAGCTGGTGCCCTAGTGGGCGCGAGCGACCACTAGTGGGGCCACGCAACCGGCCGTCGCCAATCGTCACCGTGACCCTCTAGGGTCGAAGCCGACGACGTAGACGACAAGAGACGAGAGAGGTCCAGTACCGATGTCCATCCGTGTGGGGATCAACGGCTTCGGCCGCATCGGCCGCAACTTCTTCCGGGCGGCCAGGAAGGGCGGCGCCGACATCGACATCGTGGCCGTCAACGACATCGGCTCCGTCGACACGATGGCCCACCTGCTCAGGTACGACTCGGTCTTCGGGCGGCTCGACGACGACGTCCAGGTGGCCGACGACGGCATCAAGGTCGGAGGCGACAGCTTCAAGGTGCTGTCGGTGCGCGATCCCAAGGAGCTGCCGTGGGGCGACCTCGGCGTCGACGTTGTCGTCGAGTCGACCGGCATCTTCTCCAGCCGCGAACAGGCGGCGATGCACCTGGACGCCGGGGCCCCCTACGTCATCGTGTCGGCCCCCTCCAAGGGTGCCGATGCCACGTTCGTGCCGGGGGTCAACGAGGACACGTTCGATCCCGCCCAGCACAAGGTGGTGTCCAACGCCTCGTGCACCACCAACTGTTTCGTGCCGATGGTCAAGGTGCTCGACGACGCCTTTGGGGTCGAGCGCGGCCTGATGACGACGGTCCACGCCTACACGGGCGACCAGATGCTGGTGGACGGCCCTCACAAGGACCAGCGTCGTGCCCGCGCCGCCGCCATCAACATCGTGCCCACCAGCACGGGGGCCGCCCGAGCCACGGGACTGGTGCTCGAGGCGATGCAGGGGCGGCTCGACGGCCAGTCCCTCCGGGTGCCGGTGGTTGACGGCTCGCTCACCGACTTCACGGCGGCGCTGGCCCGCGAGGCGTCGGTCGACGAGGTCAACGAGGCGTTCAGGGCGGCGTCGGCTTCGGGGCGGCTGGCCGGCGTGCTCGACTACTCCGACGCCCCGCTGGTGTCGACCGACATCGTCGGCTCGCCCGCGAGCTGCACCTTCGACAGCCTGCTCACCCAGGCCATCGGCAACATGGTCAAGGTCTTCGGCTGGTACGACAACGAGTGGGGCTACTCCCAGCGGCTGGTCGATCTCGCCTTGGTCGTCGGCGCCGCCAACCAGAAGTAGCCCCAGGTGACCAGCGTTCCGACGCTGGAGGACCTGCCCCCGCTCCAGGGTCGGCGGGTGCTGCTGCGGGCCGACTTCAACGTGCCGATCCGCGACGGCGAGATCGCCGACGACCTCCGGATCCGCGCCACGCTGCCCACCATCGAGTGGTTGCGGGGCCAGGGCGCCGCGGTCGTCGCCTGCACGCACCTGGGCCGGCCGAAGGGGAGGCCGGACCCCCGCTACTCGGTCGAGCCCGTGCGCCGTCGGCTGGCCGAGCTGGCGCCGGGCGTCGACCTGCTCGACAACCTCCGCTTCGAGCCCGGTGAGGAGGCCAACGACCCCGCGTTCGTGGCCAAGCTGATCGACGGCTTCGACGCCTACGTCAACGACGCCTTCGGCGCCTCGCACCGGGCGCACGCCTCGATCGTGGGGCCGCCGCAGTTCCTGCCGTCGGCGGCGGGACGGCTGCTGGCCAAGGAGGTGGACGTCCTGCTCGGCCTGCGCACCGACCCCCGCAGACCGTTCGTCGCCGTCCTCGGCGGATCCAAGGTGAGCGACAAGCTCTCGGTCGTCGAGGCGCTCCTCGACGTGGCCGACGCGGTGCTCGTCGGCGGCGGCATGTGCTTCACGTTCCTGGCGGCGCAGGGCAACCCGATCGGGGCCAGCCTGTTCGAGCCCGACATGGTCGACGAGTGCCGGCGGCTGCTCGAACGGCACGGGGACCTGAGGGCCAGCGGGTCAGCGAGCCCGGGGCCCGAGCGGCCCGCTGCCGGAGGCAGCAAGAGCGGGGAGCATGTTCTGGTGCTGCCGACCGACATCACCGCGCTGGGGCCGGGCGGCGAGCTCATGAACCCCGGCGCCGGCGGTGAGGTGCGCCAGCTCGGCACCCGCCTTCCCGAGGGATGGACGGGCGTCGACATCGGGCCGGGGACCGCCGCCGAGTTCGGCGACCGCATCGCCGACGCCCGCAGCGTGTTCTGGAACGGCCCGATGGGGGTGTTCGAGGACCCCCGCTTCGAGGCGGGCACCCGGGCGGTCGCCCAGGCGATGGCCGATGCCGATGGGTTCACGGTCGTCGGCGGCGGCGACAGCGCCGCGGCACTGGCGCAGTTCGGGCTGGACGGCGCCATCGACCACATCTCGACGGGTGGCGGCGCCTCGTTGGAACTGCTGGAGAAGGGTGACCTGCCCGGCCTGGCGGCGCTCCGCGGGGAGTGGAACGGCTGACCTGGCGAGGCAATAGGGTCCGCGGCGCGGGACTTGAGGCAATACGGTCCGGGGGCCGGTCCCGGTTGCCTCGAGAGCTGGGTGCCGGTCCCTATTGCCTCGGGCTGGAGGACGATCACGATGGTCGAGGCCGACCGTAAGGGCCGCAGACCGCTCATCAGCGGCAACTGGAAGATGTATCTGAACCACTTCGAGGCGACGGCGCTGGTGCAGAAGCTGGTCTACGAGCTCACGCCCGAGGACTACGCCGCCGTCGACGTCTCGATCCACCCCTCGTTCACCAACCTCCGGACGGTGCAGACGTACTTCCTCGCCGAGAAGGACCCTGTGCCCATCGCCATCGGCGCCCAGAACTGCCACTGGGAGGAGGAGGGTGCCTTCACCGGCGAGGTGTCGCCGGCGGCGCTGCGCAAGCTCGACGTGGCCTATGTGATCGCCGGGCACTCCGAGCGCCGGGAGCTGTTCTGCGAGACCGACGACGTGGTCAATCGCAAGGTCCGGGCGATCTTCCAGTGGGACATGACGCCGATCCTGTGCGTTGGCGAGACGCTCGACGAGCGCGAAGCCGGCACCACGGAGGCGAAGGTGACGGGCCAGGTCGAGGCCGGCCTGTCCGGCCTGTCGGCGGAGCAGGTGGCGGCACTGGTCGTCGCTTACGAGCCCATCTGGGCCATCGGCACCGGCCGGACCGCGACACCCGACGACGCGCAGGCCGTGTGCGCGACCATCAGAGCGACCGTGCGCGGCATCAGCGGCGCCGCCGCCGGGGACGCGTTGCGCGTCCAGTACGGCGGTTCCGTCAAGCCCGAGAACGCAGCCGGCCTGATGGCCTGCCCCGACATCGACGGTGCCCTGGTGGGCGGCGCCAGCCTCGAGAGCGAGGCGTTCGCGGCCATCGTGCGCTACCGCGACCGGGCCTGATCCCCGAGGATGGTGTGACGGCTGCCACGGAGTGCTACACAGCAAGGGGGAACGGAGCTACGACAGCAGCGCTCCGGCCGAAGTGCAGGTTGTGTGACGATGGCGCAACAGACTGACGCGAATGCCCATTTGGGTGCGTTTCAGGTCGCCACCCCGGTCACCGAATCGGCAGTTCGGCAAGCGATCCTGCTAAGTTCAGCCCGTTCACCGGTGCCATGGGTCACACCTCGTGCCGGTGCACCCAACCCGTGGGGTGGAGGTGAGTCCGAGCGCGCGAACCGCGTGATGTGGCATGCGACCCCGACGGTGCAATCTGACCATCACTAGGAGGTCCAAGAATGAGACGACAGCGCAGGGGCTTGAAGCTCCTTGCTCTCATACTGGGGCTCTCGCTCGTGGCCGCCGCCTGTGGCGACGATGACGACGACGAGGGCGCCGCGGAGGAAGGCGAGGGCGCAGAAGAAGAATTTCAGCAGGGCGGTGAGTTCATCGACCTCAGCGCGTTTTCGCAGGGTCCCGCCGAGAACATCGATCCGGCGCTGAGCACCACCGTCTCCGCGTCACAGGTCGGCGAGTCGCTTTACGACGGGCTCACCAAGGTCGACTACAGCGACATCGAGAACCCGGTGGTCCGGGGCGAGGCGGCCGAGTCGTGGGAGCCCAACGAGGACGGCACGGAGTGGACGTTCACCGTCCGTGACGACCTGTTCTTCTCGGACGGCACCCAGGTCCTGCCGAGCTCGTTCAAGCGGTCGTTCGAGCGCTCCAGCGAGCCCGACTTCGCCGGCGACTACTCCTACCTGTTCAGCTTCTTCGAGGGCGGCCAGGAGAAGCTCGACGGTGCCGCCGACGAGATCACCGGGGTCGTGGCCGACGACGACGAGATGACCCTCACGACCACGCTCTCGGCTCCCTACGCGAACTTCGACGCCGTCATCGGCTTCAAGCTCTTCGCACCGATGCCCGAGGCGGTCGAGGAGCTCACCGACCAGAACGAGTGGGAGACTATGGACGGCGGGCTGATCGGCAACGGGCCGTTCATGTTGGATGCGCCCATCAACGACCAGGAGATCGTGCTCGTGCCCAACCCTGAGTGGGATGGCACCAAGTACGACGAGGAGTTGGGCCTGCCCGAGCAGCCCTATCTCGACCGCCTCACCTTCCGGGTCTCGGCCGACCAGGACACGGCATACAACGCGTTCGAGGCCGGCGAGGGCCAGACCGCCACGATCGTCGCCGGTCGGGTCCAGGAGGCGGTCGACAACTACGCGACCACGCTCAACGACCCGGCCCTGGGCATCTACTACTTCCAGATCAACGACCGCGACCCGCGCGTCGGCGGCGAGGAGAACAAGCTGCTCCGCCAAGCCATCTCGCAGGCCATCGACCGCGACGAGATCAACCAGGCGGTGTACGAGGGCACCAGGACCAACGCCACCGGCATCACGCCGCCCGGCATCCCCGGGTTCCAGGAGGGTCTCTGCGACTACTGCGAGTACGACCCCGAGGCCGCGCAGGCGGCGTACGACGAGTGGGTGGACGCAGGTAACTCGCTCGCCGAGCCGCTGCCCATCCAGCTCAACGCCGACGCCGGCCACGAGCCGGTCGTGCAGATCATCATCGACAACCTCGATGCCATCGGCATCCCGGCGACGGCGGAGGCGATCCCCTCGGAGACGTACTTCGGCCAGCTCGCCGAGGGTGCGTGCGTGATCTGCCGGGCGGGCTGGCTCGCCGACTACCCGACGTACGACAACTTCATGTTCGACCTGTTCGACACGTCGGCGCTCGACGGCAACAACTACGGGTACAGCAATCCCGAGTTCGACGAGCTCCTGGCCGAGGCCAAGGCGACCACCGATGCCGACACGGCCGCCGATCTGTTCCAGCAGGCGGAGCAGATCCTGCTGAACGACGACATCGGCACCATCCCGATCAACTGGTACCTCGGGACGGTCGCGTACAACCCCGACGAGGTCGCGAACCTCAGCCAGACTCCCGACTTCCACATCGTGTGGGAGACTGTCGCGCTGGCGAACCCGTAACCCAGCGGATCACATGAGTGGCTAGCTGGCCGGGGGTCCCGTACCCTCGGCCAGCGGCCGGACCATCGGCCTCGGACCCAGCATGACCAGCTACATCATCCGCCGCCTGCTGCAGATCATCCCGACGGTCTTCGTCGCCCTCTCGTTCCTGTTCTTCATCTTCTTCGCACTCCCGGGCGACCCGGCGTCGCTCATCGCCGGCGGCGCCGAGCGCACCATCGACCCGGGGGTGATGGAGCGGATCAACGCGCGCTACGGGCTCGGCAACTCCATCTGGGCCCAGTTCGGCGACTACTGGCAGCGCACCATCCGGTGGGACCTGGGCGAGTCGTTCCTCAACCGCCGCAGCGTCAACGAGATCCTGGGCGAGCGGGCCGTGGCCAGCATCCGCCTCGCCATCTGGGCGGTCATCATCGAGGTGATCGTCGGCCTCTGCGTGGGCCTGCTGTCGGCCATCCGCCGTTACTCGTGGAGCGACAAGCTGACCACGATCGTGACGGCCGTGGCGTCGGCCATCCCCGTCTTCGTGCTCGGGTTCATCCTCCAGTGGGCCTTCGCGGTCAAGCCCAACCAGTGGGACTGGCCGGAGTGGGCCCGGCTGCGCACCTCGGGGATCGGTCCCAACTCGTGGACACTGTTCTTCATCCCCACCGGGGAGCAGTGGCGCTACCTGATCCTGCCCGCGATCACGTTGGCGTCCGTGACGACCGCCCTGCTCGCCCGGATGACCCGGGGATCGATGCTCGAGGTCCTGCGCGCCGACTACATGCGCACGGCGCGGGCCAAGGGACTGCGCGAGCGCGACGTCGTGGTCAGGCACGGCCTGCGCAATGCCATGCTCCCGGTGGTGACCCTCATCGGCCTGGACTTCGGCACCGCCATCGGCTCCGCCGTGCTCACCGAGACCACGTTCTCGTGGCCTGGACTCGGCTCGCAGATCGTGGCCTCGGTCAACGACCGCGACCTCCCCGTGCTCCTCGGGCTCACGCTCGCGGTGGTGCTCGCCTACGCCTTCGTCAACCTGATCGTGGACATCTCCTATGCCTGGTTCGATCCCCGCATCCGGCTGGGGAAGGGAGAGCACGCATGACCCTCGCTGACCGAGCCCGCGCCCCCGGCCACATCGAAGCGCCCGAGTCGACCGACGTCGCCGACCTCGGCGTGGCCCGGCCCTTGCGGGCCGACGTCTGGCGCCGGTTCAAGCGCAACCGGTTGGCCATGGTGGGCCTGGGCTTCATCGTGCTGCTGACGGTGGTGGCCATCTTCGCCCCTTGGATCGCGCCCTACAGCATCACCGAGCGGGCCTCGGGAGAATTCCGGGACGGCCCGTCAGCCGATCACTGGTTCGGCACCGACGCCATCGGCCGGGACGTCTTCTCCCGCGTCGTGTTCGGGGCGAGGGTGTCGCTGCGGATCGGCTTCCTGGCCACGCTCATCGCGCTCGTGGTCGGCGTGACCCTGGGCGCGACCGCCGGCTTCTTCGGCGGCGGGACCGACAGCCTGATCATGCGGCTGACCGACGTGTTCCTGGCCATCCCCTACATCATCCTGGCCGTCTCCATCGCCACCGTCGTGGGCCGCAGCGAGAACTCGATCATCCTCATACTCGGACTGACGGGGTGGTTGTTCGTCACCCGGATCGTGCGGGCCAGCTTCCTGGGGCTCAGGCGGTTGGAGTACGTCGAGGCCGCGACCGCGCTCGGGTTCTCGCGGCCGCGCATCATGTTCCGCCACGTCCTGCCCAACGCGCTCCAGCCGATCATCGTGTACGGCACCATCGCCATCGGCGCCGTCATCCTGTCCGAGGCAGCGCTGTCGTTCGTCGGCGTGGGCCCCCAGGAGCCGACCCCGGCATGGGGGCGCATGGTGGCCGACGCCGGTGGGGGCAGCCTGGCCAGCGCACCACACATGCTGTTCTTCCCGGCGATGGCGATCGTCCTCACGGTGCTGGCCTTCATCCTCGTGGGCGACGGCCTGCGCGACTCCCTCGACCCGAAGCTGAAGTAGACCTATGGCCGACGTGATCGACGCCGTCGCGGGGCGGTCGGTAGCGCCCGGGACAGAGGTGCTGCTGTCGATGCGCGACCTGCATGCCGGCTTCGACACCGACGACGGGCGCGTGCAGGCGATCGACGGCGTCTCTTTCGATGTGGCGCGCGGCGAGGTGTTCGCCATCGTGGGCGAGTCGGGCTCGGGCAAGTCGGTGACCGCCATGTCGATCCTGGGGCTGCAGCCGACGCTCGACGTCACCGAGGGCGAGATCCTGTGGAAGGGTCGTGACCTGCTCACGCTGCCCGAGGACGAGCGCCGCCGGGTGCGGGGCAATGAGATCGCGATGATCTTCCAGGACCCCCTGACCGCGCTCAACCCGGTCCACACGGTCGGCAGGCAGATCGGCGAGATGGCGCGCATCCATGAGGGCATCGGGAAGAAGCAGGCGCTCGAACGGTCGATCGAGCTGCTCGACCTGGTCGGCATCCCCGAGTCCCGCAAGCGCGCCCAGATGTACCCCCACGAGTACTCGGGTGGCATGCGGCAACGGGCCATGATCGCCATGGCCATCGCCTGCAACCCCGACCTGCTCATCGCCGACGAGCCCACCACCGCCCTCGACGTGACGGTGCAGGCCCAGGTGCTCGAGGTGCTGGTCGACATCAAGGACGAGATCGATTCGGCCATCATCCTCATCACCCACGATCTGGGGGTGGTGGCGGGCCTGGCCCACCGGATCATGGTCATGTACGGCGGCCGGGGGGTTGAGCTGGGCACCACCCGTGAGCTGTTCTACGAGCCGCGGCATCCGTACACCCTCGGCCTGCTCGCCAGCCTGCCCCGCCTCGACGACGTGGGTGACGAGCCGTTGCTGCCCATCGCCGGGTCGCCGCCGTCACTGATCCGCAAGCCGTCGGGCTGCGTGTTCCACCCGCGCTGCCGCTTCGCCCGGGTGCCGGGCATGTGCGATGGGGAGGTCCCGGCGCTGCGGCTGGTGGCCGGCGACGCCCACATGTCGGCGTGCCACTACGCCGAGGAGCTGGCCGGGGTCACGATCGAATCGCTACGGGCGTCTGTCGACGTGACGGCCGACGCCGAGCTGTTGGACGTTGGGCTCGCGGTGCCCCGGAGGAACGGTGGAGATGAGGTCGACGCCGAGGCCAGCGATGTTTTCGTCGAGGAGGGTGTGGCCCACCCGGGCGTGACCGAGCGGAGCCTCGAGGACGAGGGTCCCCAGACCTGGCCGGAGGCACGGTGACGACCCACACCGCGGTCGACGACACTCCGGCCGAGACGAGCGCGGACGGGCCGCTGCTGGTCGCCCGCGACCTCGTCAAGGACTTCCCCATCCGCGGTGGCGTCTTCGGCCGCACGGTCGGCTACGTGTCGGCCGTCGCCGGCGTGAGCCTGGCCGTCGACCGCGGCGAGGCGCTGGGCCTGGTGGGGGAGTCCGGGTGCGGCAAGTCGACTACCGGCCGCCTGCTCCTCAACCTGATAACACCCACGTCGGGCACCGTCGTGTTCGACGGCCAGGAGATCAGCCGCATGAAGGGCAAGCGGCTCTCCGAGATGCGGCGGCGGTTCCAGATCGTCTTCCAGGATCCGTACGCCTCGCTCAACCCCCGGATGACCATCGGGACCGCACTGTCCGAGCCGCTCAGGTTCCACTTCGACTGGCCGAAGGAGCGGATCGAGGAGCGCGTCCGCGATCTGCTGCGAACCGTCGGGTTGTCGCCCGAGCACACCAACCGGTTCCCCCACGAGTTCTCGGGCGGCCAGCGCCAGCGGGTTGGCATCGCCCGGGCGCTCGCCCTCGAGCCCGAGATGATCGTGCTCGACGAGCCGGTGTCGGCGCTCGACGTCTCGATCCAGGCCGGGGTCGTGAACCTGCTGGAGAAGCTGCAGGACGAGCTCGGCCTCGCCTACGTGTTCATCGCCCATGACCTGTCGGTGGTGCGGCACATCTCCGACCGGGTGGCGGTGATGTACCTGGGCAAGATCGTCGAGTCGGGCGAGCGCAAGCAGATCTACGAGAACCCGGGGCATCCCTACACGCAGGCGCTGCTCTCGGCCATCCCGCTGCCCGATCCCGAGCGCGAGCGCACCCGGGAGCGCATCATCCTCACCGGCGACGTGCCCAGCCCGGCCGATCCGCCGTCAGGGTGCCGGTTCCGCACCCGGTGCTGGCTCAAGCGCCAGCTCGAGGACGGCGGCGTCGACACCTCGGCGTGCGTCGAGCAGGAACCTTTGCTCGCCATCCGGCCGTCGAGCGGGGTCGACCATCCCGCTGCCTGCCACTTCACGCGCCAGCGCGAGGTCGTGTAGCGGACGAACCCACCATCCTTCGGCGGCGGTTCGACCACCTCTTGTGCGAGTTCGTGCAAGAATCGGCGGTGTCGCCGGAGATCGACCTACCAGATCGCGTCTCCCGACGGCGACGCCGACAGCAACCAGGGGGAAACACATGAGACAGCGGCGATTCCGCTGGGTATCGGCCTTTGTCGCACTCGGACTCGTGGCCGCGGCCTGCGGCGATGATGACGACGACGGCGCCGAGGGCGAAGACACCGAAGCGCCCGCCGAGGGCGGTGACTTCGAGGCGCTGGCGTTCGACGAGAGCGCCCAGTGCGGCACCGAGGCCTACGCCGGCAACCTCGCCGGGATCGAGGCGACCGACGAGCAAACGGTGACGTTCACCCTCTGCAATCCCGACGTGGCCTTCCCGTCGAAGGTGGCGTTCTCGGCCCTCGGCATCTTCTCCGAGGAGCAGCTCGAGCAGGATGCGGCCAGTGGGGCACTCGTCGACAACCCGATCGGCACCGGTCCCTACCGCCTCGAGGCGTGGGAGAAGGGCAGCCAGATCGTGCTCACCGCCAACGAGGACTACTGGGGTGACGCGCCGCCGATCCCCACCGTGGTCTTCCGGTGGAGCGAGGAGTCGGCCCAGCGGCTGGTCGAGCTGCAGTCGGGTGACGTCGACGGGATCGACAACGTGGGCACCGAGGACTTCGAGACGGTGGCGGGCGATTCCAACCTCCAGCTCATCGAACGTGAGCCGCTCAACGTCTTCTACCTCGGCTTCAACGTCGACCAGCCGCCGTTCGACAACGAGCAGCTGCGCCAGGCGATCGGTTACGCCATCGACAAGGATCGCCTCGTCGAGAACTTCTATCCCGAGGGTTCGATCGCTGCCGATCAGTTCCTGCCGCCGGGCATCCCGCAATACCAGGACGGTGCCGAGAGCTTCACCTACGACCCCCAGCGGGCGCAGGAGCTGCTCACCGAGGCCGGCTATCCCGACGGCGTCGACCTCGGGGTGCTTAGCTACCGGCCCACCGTGCGCGGTTACCTGCCCCAGCCACCGCAGGTGGCGAGTGACATCCGTGACCAGCTCGCCCAGGCGGGTATCACGGTGGCGCTCGACGAGCAGGAGGAAGGGGCGTTCATCGACAACGCCAACACGGGCGCCCTGAGCTTCTACATGCTCGGCTGGGGTGCCGACTACCCGGATGCCACCAACTTCTGGGACTTCCACTTCGGCTCGGGGGCTTCCCCGCAGTTCGGCACCGGCTTCGACGACATGCACGAGGTGCTGAGCGAGGCCGGATCGACGGTCGACGAAGACCAGCGCGCCGACCTGTACGCCCAGGCCAACGAGCTGCTGCTCCAGCACGCCCAGGCGGTCCCGGTCGCCTACGGCGGCTCGGCGGTGGCGTTCAACGCCTCGGTCGAGGGCGCACACGCCAGCCCGCTGTCGAACGAGCGCTTCGCGGAGATGTCCGAGGAGGGTGCCGACCAGCTCGTGTGGATGCAGAACGGCGAGCCCTCGGGGCTCTACTGCGCCGACGAGACCGATGGCGAGGCGCTGCGGGTCTGCGAGCAGATCAACGAGTCGCTGCTCGGTTACGAGGTGGGCGGCACCGAGGTGGAGCCGGCGTTGGCCGAGGAATGGGAGTCCAACGACGACCTCACCGAGTGGACCTTCACCCTGCGCGAGGGCGTGACCTTCCACGACGGCAGCACGTTTGACGCCAACGACGTCGTCGCCAGCTACCGGGCGCAGTGGGACGCCGCCGACCCGCGCCACGTCGGCCGCGAGGGTCTGTTCACCTACTTCGAGGCTCTGATGGGCGGGTTCCTCAACCCACCGCCGGCACCCGCCGGCTAGGGCTTTTTCGAGGGGGGAGGGGAGACCCTCCCCCCTCGACCTCCCCCCCGTGGGCCGCCGCCTCGCGGCGGCGTCGATCCCCGGTCGCTCGACCGGCGCAGCCGGCCCGAGCGACGGCGGGGGGCTCCGGCAGGAGCCTCTGCCCCCCGCACCCCCCGCCAGTCTCCGTGCGAGACTCTTCAGACTCTCCATGCTGCGATTCATTGCCCGACGGCTCGTCAG
>Ga0214469_1000017_pt1 | contig 41899 bp, 43 predicted proteins | sample RVTome_10_FD_187340 | JGI IMG/M metagenome (GOLD analysis project Ga0214469, IMG submission 187340) | Soil microbial communities from uranium-contaminated site in the Upper Colorado River Basin, Wyoming, United States - RVT153D57 HiSeq ... | reverse complement strand
GCGGGCTTATCGCGTCAGTCGGGGAGGAGAGGCACGGACAATCCGGGGTCGCGGCCGAGGAGTACGGCCCGAGTGATGGCCTTGGACCCGAACCGGTCACGCACGATGTCGAGGGTGGCGTCGAGCGCACCTGCGTCGTGACGATCGAAAGGCAGCGCGAGCTGGATGGCATCGTCGTCGTCGAGGTTGCTGAGCGACACCCCGATGAGCGTGAGTCCCTGACGTCGGATCATCGGCATCGCTGCGGCCATCAGCGCCCGTGCGGTGCGGAGGATCGCCTGGGTCTGTGCGGTCGCCTCGGACAGGGTGTGCGACCTGGTCGCCCGCGAGAAGTCGTCGAAGCGCAGACGGAGCACCACGGTGCTGCAGACTCGCCGGGCAGCCCGCAGCCGGCGGCCGAGGCGGTCGACGAGAGCGACGAGCACGGCATCGAAGTCCTCCGCTGACCTCGGCATGCGGCCGAGCGCGCGCTGCGAGCCGATGGAGCGCCGACGGCGGCCGACCTGTACCGGCCGCGGATCGCGGTTGTGCGCGAGGGCATGCAGATGGCGTCCCGCCGCCGGGCCGAGCATCGACACGAGCGTCGCCTCGGGCAACTCCGCGACCTGGCCGACCGTCATGACACCTTGACGGTGGAGTTTCCCGGCCGTGACGTGGCCGACCCCCCACAGCCGCTCCACCGGAAGCGGGTGCAGAAAGTCCAACTCGCCGTCGGGTGGGACGACCAGCAGGCCGTCGGGTTTGGCCACCCCGCTCGCCACCTTCGCGAGGAACTTCGTTCGGGCCACCCCGACCGTGATGGGCAGACCAACCCGCTCGAGCACGTCGCGCCGCAACCGCACGGCTATGTCGACGGGTGGTCCCGAGATCCGCCTCAGACCGCCGACGTCGAGAAACGCCTCGTCGATCGAGAGACCCTCGACCAGCGGTGTCGTCTGTTCGAACACCTCGAAGACCGCCTTGCTCGCCTCGGCGTAGGCCGACATCCGGGGCGAGACGACGGCCGCATGCGGACACAACCGGCGCGCCTGAGCGCCACCCATCGCGGTCCGGACGCCGAGGGCCTTGGCCTCGTAGCTGGCCGCGAGCACGACGCCGGCCCCGACGATGACGGGACGGCCGCGTAGACGAGGATCGTCTCGCTGCTCGACCGACGCATAGAACGCGTCGAGGTCGGCGTGCAGGATCGTCGCCTCGGTGGCCACGAACACATGTTCGCACTGCCCTCTGACGCTATGGCCGCCAGAGATCCGTACTAACGCACGTCGTCAGGGCCGATGGCCCAGGTCGGCGCACGTCAGCGCTGTGCCCACCCTGACAGCTCGAGCATCGCCGCCGTCACACCCGTCGCTTGAATGCCCAGACCGAGAGTGGGGCGAAGACCGCGGCGATCGCTATCGCCCATACCAGCGACTGGATGATGGGTGTGGCTTCGGCGCCGGTGAGCATCAGTCCGCGGCAGGCGTCGGCGAGGATGGATATCGGGTTGACGTTGACGAAGGTTTGCAGCCAGCCGGGCATGGTCTCGGCGGGGACGAACACGTTGCTGACGAAGGTGATCGGGAACAACACGGTGAAACCGAACAGCTGAACGTGTTCGGGGTCCTTGGCCAGCATGCCGACCAGCACGGACACCCAGGAGAATGCGAGCGCGAAGAACAGCATCAGCAGCACAGCCCCGATCAGGGACACCACGTTGGTGCCGATCCGGAAGCCGAGGATCATCCCGACCGCGAGCAGGAGGAAGATCGACCAGGCCTGCTTGACCTGGTCGGCCATGATTCGGCCGGCCATCGGCGCCCATCGGGCGATCGGTAGCGAGCGGAGCCGGTCGAAGACCCCCTTGGTCAGGTCGGTGTTGAGCCCGGTGCCGACGTACATGGTGACGAACAGCATGTTCATCACGATGATGCCGGGCAGCGCGTAGGTCAGGTACTCGCCGGTCGAGCCGGCGATCGCACCGCCGAACACGTAGGTGAACAGCAGCACGAACATGATCGGCTGGATGCTGAAGTCGCCCAGCTCCCACGGGTTGTGCCGGACCTGCACGATCGTGCGCCAGGCCAGCGTCAACGTCTGCGCTAAGCCCTCGACCGGGCTGACGTGCGGGTGCAGCGCCGGCGCGGCGGGCGCGGACGCGGTGGCGGCGGTCATGCCAGGCTCCCTTCGGGCTGGTGGTCGTCCTGCTCGGCGGGATGCCCGGTCAACGACAGGAACACCTCGTTCAGGCTGGAACTGCGCAGGGCCAGCTCGGTGACCACCACCCCGGCGTCGTCGAGACGGCGCACCACCGCCGGAAGCACCGCCGGATCGGTCACCGCCGCGGTCACCAGCTGCCCCTCCACCTCGGGTGTCACCTTGGCCAACTCGCCCACCACCGAGGTCACCACCGGCAGGTGCCGTTCGTCCTCCGGGCGCACCGCCAGCGTCTGCGCCCCGGTCTTGGCCTTCAGCTCGCCCGGGGTGCCCGAGGCGATCACCTTGCCGTGGTCGACCACCACGATCTCGTCGCAGAGCTGGTCGGCCTCGTCCAGGTACTGCGTGGTCAGCAGCACCGTCACCCCGCCGGCCACCAGGCTGCGGATCAGATTCCACAACTCCGCCCGGGCCCGCGGGTCCAGCCCGGTGGTCGGCTCGTCCAGGTACAGCATCGGTGGCCGGCCCACCAGGCTGGCCGCCAGATCCAGCCGCCGGCGCATCCCACCGGAGTAGGTCTTGGCCGCCCGATCCGCCGCATCGGTCAGGCCGAAATCGTCCAACAACTCCCGCGCCCGCGCCTTGGCCTGCCGCTTCGGGTGACCCAGCAGCCGGCCGATCAGCAGCAGGTTCTCCGCACCGGTGAGCATCTCGTCCACCGCGGCGTACTGCCCGGTCAGTCCGATCAGCTGGCGGACCTGATGGCCGTCGCGGACCACGTCGTAGCCACCCACCCTCGCGTGCCCCGCATCCGGGATCAACAGCGTGCTCAACACCCGGACCGCGGTCGTCTTACCCGCACCATTCGGCCCCAGCAGGCCGAGCACCGTACCCGTGCGAACGCCCAGATCGACCCCGTCCAGAGCCGTCGTCTCTCCGAAACGTTTGACCAGCCCCTCGGCCCAAATCGCATGATCCATCGGTGTCTCCCTTGTTCGTCCAACAGCTACCTCAGCATGCCGGGAGGGTCTGACATTCCACTGAGATGAACGCTCCATGCCTCTCACCAGGGACGTCGGTGCCATGGGCCCATCTCGGACATCCACCTGCGGCCGAGTCGGGATCATCGCCGCCTGCCCTACGCGGTCACAACGTAGGCCGGTTGGGAGACGGTGTCGACGAGATATTCGCGGAGGACGTCCACGTCGATATCGAGAGTCGCGCCTGAGGTCACTGCCAGAGCAGGTGTGCGCGACTTCGGGTATCGACGCGGCGATCGCGCGCCGTCGGTAAGGCAGGTACGAGCCTTGTGTCGTAGGCACACGCGGGCGTTGCGCTCCGGCGTCGTCGGCCGGGCTGCTGTTACGTCTCCGGAGCCGGGGACGCGTCGGGTGGCCCGCCGCCCGGTCTGCCGCCACCCGGTCCGCCGCCGTTCTCGTCATCGTCATCGTCATCACCACCGCGCCGTTCCGGCTCTCCGGTGCTGATGTAGAGCCCGACCGCACTTCCGGCAGCGACGCTCGACCCGCTGGCCGGGTCGGTCTCGACCACAAGTCCCTGGGCGATCGCCGACGCCACGTCACCGGCGACGAAACTGTCGAAGCCGACGTCGGCCAGACGGTTGGACGCGGCCTCGGCATCCAAGCCCCGCACGTCGGGCACCCGCTCGTCGAGGCCGCGGACGACACTCGGGTCGGGCTTGTGGAAGGCGAGCATGCGGGCACCCTCGAGCGCGGTGTCCATCGCCTCCTTCCAGATCGGTCCGGGGATGCAGCCACCACAGGCAGAGCTGATCCGCTCGCCGTTGTAGGTGCGGCCGTCCAGGGTCGTCTGACGGCCGTCGAGGTCGGCGACGGCAACGGCGGTGGCCAGCTGAGGGGTGTATCCCGCGAACCACACGGCGATGGAGTTGTTCGTGGTTCCCGTCTTGCCGGCGGCTATGCGGCCATCGTCCAGGCGCATCCGGTTGCCGGTGGCGCCGGGACTCTCGATGACGCCTTGGAGCACCATGTTGACCCCGTCCGCGACACCCTCGGGGAGAACCCGGTTGCACGACGGCTTGCGGTCGACGACGACCTCGCCGTTGCGGTCGCGCACCTGCAGAACCGCGATGGAGTCGCAGTGCACGCCGCGCGCCGCGAACATCGCGTAGCCCTCGGCCATCCCCAACGGCGACACCGTGTTGGAGCCGAGCGTGAACGAGGCCACCTGGTCCAGCGGCTGGCCCTCGCTCTCAGTCGGGACCTGCTTGAAGATGCCCGACTCTTGGGCGATCGTCGCCGGCTCGCAGATGCCGGTCCGTTGCAGGAGTTGGACGAAGAAGGTGTTGACCGATCGTTCTGTTCCGGTCCGCAGGTTGTACCGTCCCGACCCGGTCGAGTTCTTGGGCGAATAGTCGAGGTCGGTGGTGTAGATCGAGTTGCCGTTCCAGCAGATCTCGAACTTCTCGCCCCCCATGGGAAGCGTCTGCGGCGCGTTGATGGTCGTGCTCAGGGGGATGCCCTGCCGGATCGCGGCCGCAAGGACGAACGGCTTGAACGCCGACCCGGCCTGGATGCCGTTCGACTCGCCCATGAGCTTGTCGACGGCGTAGTTGACCTGGCTCCTGCCTTCGCCGGAGGGCCCGTACTGTCGCGAGTTCGCGATGGACCGGATGTAGCCCGTGCCCGGCTCGACCATGGCGAGCGTGCCGACTGCGGAGTCGGCGGGAGCCACCCGGTCGGAGACCGCTTCCTGGCCGGCCTGCTGGTACGCCGGCTCGAGCGTCGTGGTGACGGTGAGGCCGCCGCGCAGGAGGCTGTTGATACGGGCCTGTCGTGTGTCGCCGAGCTCGGGCATGAGGGCCAGTTCGTGCACGACGTAGTCGCAGAACCATGGAGCCCAGGATGGTACGCACCCTGCGGGCGTCGGCCTGAGCTCCAGGCCCAGGTCGGACTGGCGGGCCGCAGCACCGTCGGCTTCGGAGACCATGCCCAACTCGACCATCCGGTCGAGCACCTGGGTGCGGCGGCCGATCGCCTTCTCCGGATTGTTCGTGGGATCGTACGCGGACGGCGCCTGGACCAGCCCGGCCAGCATCGCCGCCTGCGGCAGGGTGAGCTTCGCGGCGCTGGTCGAGAAGAAGTAGCGCGCTGCCGCCTCGATTCCGTAGGCGCCGCCGTCGCCGCCCCCGCCGCCGAAGTAGGCGATGTTGAGGTACCGCTCGAGGATCTCGTCTTTGGTCATCTTGTCCTCGACGCTGGCCGCCAGGCGCAGTTCGCGGAGCTTGCGGACGTAGCCCTCGGCCCCCGTGCTGGTGATGGCCGCATGCCGCTCCTCGGGCGTTTCCGCCTGGTCGAGCAGGACGAGCTTGACGTACTGCTGGGTCAGGGTGGAGCCACCACCCGCGGTGCAACCCTCGTCACAGGTGATGTCGCCGGCGTCGAGGTTGCCGAGCAGTGCGCGGGCGGTTCCCTGGATGTCGATCGGGCCGTGCTCGTAGAAGCGGTGGTCCTCGATGGCCAGGATCGCGTCCTTCATCACCGGCGCGATCTGGTCCAGGGGCATGTAGATGCGGTTCTGCTCGTAGAACGTGGCGAGCGTCTTCCCGGTGGCGTCGACGATCCGCGACTGTTCGGCGAGCGGACGCGTCTCCAGCTCGGCGGGCATGTCGTTGAACGCGGTGGCGCTCTCCCGGGCCGCCAGGCCGAGACTCGCCGCGACCGGCAGGGCCAAGCCCGCCACGAGCACACCCGCCAGACCACTCACCCCGATGATCAGGAGACTGCGGCGGATGGCTGCCACGACGGTGTCAGGGCGGAGGGACGCCATGGGAGCACACTACGTGGTGTCGCTCGCTGGCCTCGACACCCGTGCGGCGACGGTAAGCAGACCGTGACCCCGGACGAGACGGGCGCGGTCGCCTGATGAATGATCCAGCTTTCCTCTCCCGGGTCCTAGCGGTCCGGTCCTTGTTTGTCTACCGTGATCGCAGCGGGGCGTTACCGGCGGACGGGGCCGTCGGTGGGGTGCTCCGCACGGGGGAGGAGTCATGAGGTGGGTGAACGACTGGCCCGGCCAGGCGGCGTGTCGTGGGGCTGAGCCGGACGAGCTGTTCGTCCCAGGCGCTGCGCAGAACAGGGCAAAGGCCCTGTGCATGGGGTGCCCTGTGCGCACCGAATGCCTGGCCGACGCACTCGACAACCGCACCGAGTTCGGCATCTGGGGCGGGATGACCGAGCGTGAACGCCGGGCCCTGCTGCGCCGCCGACCCAGTGTCGTGTCGTGGCGTGCACTGCTCCAGGCGGCTCGGCTCGAGTACGACGAGGTCGCCCACGCCGGCTGACCGCCCCCGGGTCAGGGTCGGGCGACGAGCTCCACCGCGATCCGTCGGAGGCCGCCGAGGTCGTTGACGTCGATCGACAGGGCCGGGACCTGGGTGACCGGCACGGTCGGGTGCGCTGCCGTGAGGCGAGCCGCCCGGTGGGCATCGTGCGCGGCGAGGCTGAGATTCGCCGCGTGCAGCCGCAGCAGCGAAGCCGTCAGGCGGTGTTCGCGGGTTGCGTCGAGTCGATCCGCGGCCGCCGTGGCCTCGGGCTCGCTCAGGCCGTCGGGTCCACCCTGGTGCATCCGGTTCAGGACGAGACCGGCCAGCGGCATCGCGTCGCCGCCGAGGCGCTCGACGAAGTACGACGCCTCCCGCAACGCGTCCAGCTCGGGCGTCGACACCACGACGAACGCGGTCTCGGGACGCTTGAGGAGCGCGTAGGTCTGCTCGGCCCGTTCCCGGAAGCCGCCGAACATCGTGTCGAGCGCGGCGACGAACGTCTGGACGTCGCGCAGCAACTCTCCACCGAGGATTCTGGTCAGTGCTCCGGTCACGGCACCGACGCCTGCCTGGAACATCCGCACGTAGGCCCGCCCGCCGGCCCGAGCCGGCATCGCGAGCAGGCGGATCAGGCGGCCGTCGAGGAAGGAGCCGAGCCGCTCGGGCGCGTCGAGGAAGTCCAGCGCCGATCGCGACGGGGGCGTGTCGACGACGATCAGGTCCCAGGTGTCACGGGCGCGCAGCTGGCCCAGCTTCTCCATCGCCATGTACTCCTGCGTGCCTGCGAAGGAGGACGACAGGGCCTGGTAGAAGGGGTTGGCCAGGATCTGGCGGGCCTTCTCCGGGGTGGCATGTGCCTCCAGGATCTCGTCGAAGGTCCGCTTCATGTCGAGCATCATCGCGTCGAGCCGGCCGCCGCGCGCGTCGTCGATCCCGGCCACCGGTCGAGGGGTGTTGTCGAGCTCGGACAGGCCCAGCGACTGAGCCAGCCGCCGGGCCGGGTCGATGGTGAGCACGACCACCGACCGGCCCTGCTCGGCCGCGCGTAGGGCGAGCGCTGCCGCTGTCGTCGTCTTGCCCACGCCTCCGGAGCCGCAGCACACGATGATCCGGGCCCGGGCGTCACGCAGCAGCCGGTCGACGTCGAAGTGCGCTGCAGGTCCGGTGCTCACGCGGCACCCTGGTCGGTCAGCGCTGCGCTCATCTCGTAGAGCCCGGCAAGATCGACGCCGTCAGGGAGCCACGGGAGCTCATAGGTCGGACGGTCCAGCGTGGCGACCGTCGCGCGCTCCCGTTTCTCCAGCGCGACCCGGTCGGCATGAGCGGCCGCCTCGGCCGTCAGCCGCTCGACCAGCACGTCCTGGCCGAGCCCGGCGGCCCGCAGACCCGCCTCGATCGCCGCCCGGTCCAGCCGCCCGCGGCGGGCGGCGGCGAGGTCGCGGGCTCGCAGGAGCGGGCGCCGGACCTGGTTGACCACGACGGCCCCCACGGGGATGCCCGCGTCGTCGAGGTGGGCGACCGCGTCGGCCGTCTCCTGGACCGGCATCTCCTCGAGGACGGTCACGACATGGACGGCGGTCCGCGGCGAGCTGATCAGCTCGGTGATCGCCGTCGCCTGACGGCTGATCGGACCGACACGGGCCAGCGAGGTGACGGCCTCGTTGACACTCAGGAATCGGGTGATCCGTCCCGTGGGCGGGGCGTCGAGGACGACGGCGTCGTAGACGAACTCGCCGTCCTCCCGTCGGCGGCGGGTCGCCTCGTAGGTCTTCCCGGTGAGGAGGACATCACGCATGCCCGGCGCCACCGTGGTGGCGAACTCGACGATCCCCATCCGGTCGAGCGCCCGCCCGGCCCGGCCCAGGCGGTAGTACATGTCGAGATACTCGTACATGGCCTGCCGGGGATCGACCGCGAGGCCGAACACGTCGCCGCCATCGCGGGCGACCGCCAGCTTGCGCTCCTGATACGGGAGCGGGGCCACATCGAACAGCTGGGCGAGCCCCTGGCGTTCCTCGACCTCGACGAGAAGCACCTGGTGGCCGCCCGACGCGAGAGCCAGGGCCATCGCGGCGGCCACCGTGGTCTTGCCGGTGCCACCCTTGCCGGTGATCACGTGCAGCCGCACGCCCTCCCAGTCGCTCACGGGCACCGAGCGTAGGCGAGCGGTCGACCTCAGAGCTCCGCGAGGAGGCCGACGGGATGCTCGACGCAGTCGGCGACGTACCGCAGGAAGCCGCCCGCGATGGCTCCGTCGCAGACCCGGTGGTCGAACGTCAGCGAGAGCTGCGTGACCTTGCGGACGGCGAGCGCCCCGTCGACGACCCACGGCTTGTCGACGATGCGGCCGACTCCGAGCAGGGCAGCCTCGGGGTGGTTGATGATCGGCGTCGATCCGTCGACACCGAAGACCCCGTAGTTGTTCAGCGTGAACGTGCCACCGGTCAGGTCGCGAGGGCTGAGCCGCCCGTCACGCGCGAGTCCGGTCAGCCGTGACAGCTCGTCGGCGAGCTCGAGGGTCGTCATCCGGTGGGCGTCCCTGACCACGGGGACGACGAGGCCGCGATCGGTCTGTGCGGCGAAGCCGAGGTTGACGTACGCGGTCTGGACGATCTCGACCGCTTCGCCGTCGTGTTCCACCCGGGCGTTCAGCTCAGGATGGCGGCGGAGGCCGGCGACGACGAACCTGGCGAGGAGCACGAGGACGCCGATGGCACGGTCCGGGTACGCAGCTCGCAACGTGTCGCGGGCCTCGACCAGTCCGGTCGCGTCGACGTCGACCCACGTCGTCGCGTCCGGGATCTCACGTCGGCTCCGTGCGAGCTTGTCGGCAACGGTGCGGCGCACACCCCTCAACGGGATGCGCACCTCCTCGTTCCCGCTGGGAGCGGGCACCTCGTCCGCACCCGGGGCAGCGGTGAGCGCGGTCTCGACGTCACGACGGAGGACCAGACCGTCCGGGCCCGTACCGGCGAGCCGAGCGACGTCGAGACCGCCGTCGCGGGCCAGCCTTCGTACGACCGGGGAGATGACGCGCGGCGCGGCACGCTGCGGCGCCGCGGCCGGACCGGGCGACGGCTCAGCCGAGCGGAGCTGCCGTCGTCCACGTCGGCGCCGGCCGCCGGCGGCGTCGGTCCCGTATCCGACCAGCACCGCTCCCGAGCCCGCGCGCTCCTCGGTCCGGTAGGTCTCCCCGGCCGACGTCGTGGCGTTCGGCGAGGGCGTGTGGCCGGCCGGGAGCGCAGGTGCGTTGGTCTGGTCCACCGTGAGCAGCGGGCGGCCGACGGGGATCATGTCGCCGACCGATCCGTGCAGCCTGACGACCGTGCCGGCGTACGGGCAAGGCACCTCGACGGCGGCCTTGGCCGTCTCGACCTCCACGACGATGTCGTCCACGCCGACCTCGTCGCCCTCGGCCACGCGCCAGGCGAGGATCGCGGCCTCCGTGAGTCCTTCGCCCAGGTCCGGCAGCACGAACGTCCGCACCTCCCCGTGATCATCGGCAGTTTCGGGCCCATGCGGCCCCGAACTGCCGATGATCACGGGCTGGTGCGGACGGCCCGGAGGGGGCGAGGTCATGCCGAGACCCGGGTGAGGTGACGGCGGTCGGGCTCGTCGTCCCACTGCAGGCGTGCCACCGTGTCGAGGACACGGTCCACATCGGGCAGGTGGTACTTCTCGACGATCGGCGGCGGGTAGGGGATGTCGAAGCCGCTGACCCGCAGGACGGGTGCGTGCAGCGAGTGGAAACAGCGCTCCTGAACCCGGGCCGCGACCTCCGCGCCGACGCCGGCGAACCCCGCGGACTCCTGGACCACCACGCAGCGACCGGTCTTGCGGACGGACGCGGTAACCGTTACGTCGTCGAAGGGCACCAGCGTGCGCAGGTCGACGACCTCGAGGTCGTGGCCGTCCTCGGCGGCGGCTTCGGCGGCCGCCAGCGCGACCGGGAGTGCGGGGCCGTACGCGATGAGCGTTGCGTCGGTTCCGTGGCGGCGGATCTCGGCCGTGCCGAAGGGCGCGGTCGTGACCGGGAGGTCGACGTCGGCCTTGCTCCAGTAGAGCTTCTTCGGCTCCAGGAACACGACCGGGTCGGGATCGGCGATCGCCTCACGCAGGAGCGAGTAGGCGTCAGCGACGGTGGCCGGGGTCGCGACCTTGAGTCCAGGGGTGTGCACGTAGTACGCCTCGGACGAGTCGCTGTGGTGCTCGACGCCGCCGATCCCGCCGGCGAACGGGACGCGGATCACCATCGGGACGCCGACCGCACCCCGGGTGCGGTTGCGCATCTTGGCCACGTGGGAGACGAGTTGCTCGAATGCCGGGTACGCGAACGCGTCGAACTGTATCTCGACAACGGGCCGGAAGCCGTTCATCGCCATGCCGAGTGCGAAGCCGACAATCCCGCTCTCGGCCAGCGGGGTGTCGAAGCAGCGGTCCTCGCCGAGATCGCGAGCAAGCCCGTCGGTGATACGGAAGACACCGCCGAGCGCGCCGACGTCCTCGCCGAAGACGACCACGGAGTCGTCCTGGTCGAGCGCGTCGCGCAGCGCGGCGTTCAGCGCCTGCGCCATCGTCGTCGACATCAGTCCTCGCCTCCGTTGCGGTCGCCGCCGGCGGCGAGTTCCTCGCCCAGCCACTCACGCTGTTCGCGCAGTTGCGGCGTCGGCTCGGCGAAGACGTCGGCGAACAACGATCGGGGATCGACGTCGGGGTCCTCGTTCATGCGTGTGCGCAGGCGTCCGGCGAACGCCTCGGCCTCCTGCCTGGCCGCACCGATGTCCTCGTCGGACACTGCACCGGTCGCCAGGAGGTAGGTCTCGAGCCGGGTCAGCGGGTCTCGGCTCTCCCAGGCCGCGACCTCGGCGGAGTCGCGGTAGCGACTCGCGTCGTCGGCGTTGGTATGGGCCTCGATCCGGTAGGTGTGCGCCTCGACCAGAAAGGGGCCCTCACCGTTGCGGGCTGTCTCGACGGCATGCCGCAACACGGCGAGTACCGCGATCGGATCGTTGCCGTCGACCTGTTCGCTGCGGATGCCGTACCCGACCCCCCGGTAGGCGAGCGACGGTGCCGCCGTCTGCTTCGCGAGCGGGACCGAGATCGCATACCGGTTGTTCTGGACCAGGAAGACGACCGGCGCCTTGAACACGCCGGCGAAGTTCAGCGCCTCGTGGAAGTCACCTTCGCTGGTGCCGCCGTCACCGACGAACACGAGCACGACGACGTCCTCCCCGCGACGGCGCGCGGCGTACGCGAGGCCGACCGCGTGCGGGCTCTGGGTGGCCAGCGGGGTGCACTGCGGCGCGGTGCGGGTGGCGACGGGGTCGTAGCCGCAGTGCCAGGTGCCACGGAGCAGCGTGAGCGCCTCGACCGGGTCGATGCCGCGGGCGACCAGCGCCATCGACTCGCGGTAGGTCGGGAACATCCAGTCGGTGTCGCGAAGCGCGAGCACGCCGCCGATCTGGCAGGCCTCCTGGCCGTGACTGGACGGGTAGACCGCGAGGCGACCCTGCTTGGTCAGAGCGGTCGCCTGGGCGTCGAAGCGACGTCCGAGCACCATCCGCCGGTACGCGTCGACCAGAACGTCGGTGGGTGGCATCTGGTACGCGCCGTGCGCGGACTCGGGTGCCGCAGCGCCCGAGTCGTCGAGGAAGCGGATCGGGGTCGCGGACGGCAACAGGCGGGCTGCGGCACCGCCGGTGTCGCCGGTACCCGGGAGCGCGACGTCGTCGGTGCGATGCTCGGCCTGTGCGGTCATGACGTGTTCACCCCTGGTCGGTGTCGACCCTGGCTTGACTCCTGATCATCCGCCGGATGAGATGGTCATCTCCACATATGGCGGAGATCTGTGACAGATGGCTACGCTGAGGGCCAGTGAGCGACCAGACGTCTTTGCCAGGGGAGGGTCACGCCTGGCGGACCGGACGATCGGCCCGCGCCCTCGACGAGGTCGATCGGCGGATCCTCGCCGAGCTCACCCGCGAGGGAAGGATCTCGATCAGGACCTTGGCCGAGAGGGTCCACGTGTCCCGGGCGAACGCCTATGCGCGGGTGGACCGGTTGCTCGGCGACGGCGTCATCACCGGCTTCACCGCACAGATCGACCCGGAGCGGGCCGGCCTCGGCACGAGCGCCTACGTCCTGCTGACCATCCAGCAGAACACGTGGCGCGAGGTGGCGGCGGCGCTGGAGGCGCTGCCGTATGTCGAGCACTTCGCACTGGTCGGAGGCGACTTCGACGTGCTCGCGCTGGTGCGCGCGCCGAACAACGCCGAGTTGCGGCATGTGGTTCTCGAGCGCATCCAGGACGTACCCGGCGTGCGCGGGACCCGGACCTGGCTGGTCTTCGACGAGCACGAGGGTCGGGTCGGCTGGCGCTGATCAGGCGCCGCTTGACTCGATGGCTCACGGCGCGCAGCGCTCGGCTGGACGTGTGATCCTCGTGGGAACGATACGTGGACGGCGCATGGTGGCACGTACGTATCCAGCCTGGCGGCGTGCGACCAGCGAAGTGGACCCTCCTGCAGCTGGCACGGCCGAGATCCCGGGACCTCAGCGGATTCGATACACGTCGCCGGACCCGACACCAGGCCCTTCATGGCGACGCTGCTGCCCAGCGAGCGCTTCGCCGGGGTGCGGTTTCGGCTCGGTACCGCGGCGGAGGTGCTCGGTGTGCCGGCCCGGGCACTCGAGGTCAGGCACCGAGCCGGCCGTAGTCGCGCAGCGTCATCAGCCGGGCCACCGTCACGAACCCGCCCCATTCGTGCCGCACCACGGGCGTCCAGGCCGGCCAGTTGAACGCCCATGATCCATCCTCGGACTGCCCGCTCACCACGGCGTCCAGATGCTGCTCGATGACCTCGGCGGCGAACAACCGACGGCCGAACCCGTCCGGGTGCGGCGCGAAGTCGAGGGGGAGGTGCGCCTCGCCCGCCGCGTGAGGGTCGAGTTCGACATGGTTCGTGATCAGCGGGGTGAGCCGGTCGAACGCCGCCTCGGCCCGGGCTCGGTCGGGAATGTGGTCGAGGAAGGTCAGGACGGCCATCGCGAGGTAGGGATTGGTGTCGGAGAGCCCGTCGATGCGGTTCCAGCAGAAGTGCGTCGCGGTGTCCACGAAGGCGTTCGACACGCCGTGCTTGTGAAGCAGCCCGACGATCGCGGCGGTCGGGTTGAGGTTGCCCGGCGGGTCGTCGGGGGTCTGCCACCACGGTGCCGCCGGGGTCCCGCGGACGGACGGCAGGGCGAAGGGAACGCCACCGTCGGACGTGCTGACCCGGGCCAGGTACCCGCACACGGCCTGGACGATCGGACCGTCGAACGGGTCGTCCGGACCCGTCGTCTCGTCCAGCATGTGCAACGCGACCTCGACGGGTTGGGGTTGGCTGCCGGCTCCTCGCAGATCGGGTTCGAGCGCGTTGCCGAAGCCCCCGTCGTCGTTCGCATACGCGGCCAATGCGCTTCGGACCGCCGCTGCGGAGCCGTCACGGAACAGGTGAGCGAAGCGGAGGCGGTCGATCAGCCGGGCGTTGAGCAACAGGTAGCGCTCGGCAGCGGTCAGCCTTTCCGGCGTGAGCATCGTCATGGTGAGGACGCTAGGCCCCGGGGGTGCCCGCCGTCTTGAACGGATCGCACGGCGCTGAGCACAGCCGGCCACGCGGCCGATGTCGGATCGATGAGGCCGAAATGCTCGACCCCCGGCAGCAGGCGCAGATCGGCACCTGTGCGGGCCGCGTAGCGGATCGAGCCGTCGACGGGCACCTGTGCGTCCTCCTCGCCGTGCAGGACGACGACCCGGCTGGTCGGCACCGGAAGCCGGGACGGGTCGGCGGCGTCGTAGTGGTCAGGTACCTGTTCGGGCGAGCCGCCGAGCAGGGCTCGCACCGCCCCGCCGTCGAGATCCAGCCGGAAGGCCGCCACCAGGTCCGCCACCGGAGCGAGTGCGACGACGCCCGCGTAGGCGTCGAGCAGGTCGAGACCGGCGCACCACAGCGCGAGGTGTCCTCCGGCGGAGTGCCCGACCAGGACGACGTCGTTGCAGCCGACGGAGTCGCCGACGAGTTCCGGCAACCGGGCGACGGCGAGCCGCACGTCGTCGAACGTGGATGGCCAACCACCGCCGGCACCGGTTCGCGCGTACTCGGGTGTCGCGACGGCGAACCCGGCCTCCGCGAGTCCATCGGCCATCGGCCGCACATGGTTTCGGTCGTATCCGCTGCGCCAGAACCCGCCGTGCAGGAGAACAACCGTGGATACCGGTACCCGTCGCAACGGCAATCGGAGATCGGCGATCTGCTCCGGTCCCGGTCCGTACCGGATCTCCGCGTCGGGGGGTGACCCGGTGCGGTTCAGCACCTCGCGGGGGTCGGACATACCCGGAATCATCCCGGACCGGGGCCAGTACTCTCGCGGTCATGGCGAAGTGGGAGTACGCGACGGTGCCGCTGTTGGTGCACGTGACCAAGCAGATACTCGACAACTGGGGTGACGACGGCTGGGAGCTGGTCCAGGTGGTTCCTGGTCCCAGCCCCGAAAACGTCGTCGCCTATCTGAAGCGGGAGAAGGACGCGTGACTCCCGAGGAGCGCCTGGCTGCGCTCGGCCTGGTCGTTCCCGACGTGGTCCCGCCCGCGGCGGCGTACGTCCCCGCGGTCCGCACGGGATCGTACGTCTACACCGCGGGCCAGTTGCCCGTGCGCGACGGCGAGCTCATGCGTACCGGCAAGGTCGGTTCAGAGGTCGGCGTGGACGAGGCGAACGAGTGCGCACGGCAGTGTGCGCTCAACGCACTCGCCGCCGTTCGCTCGCAGGTGGGTGACCTCTCCGCGGTGACAAGGGTCGTGAAGGTCGTGGGTTTCGTGGCTTCGGCTCCGGGCTTCACCGGCCAGCCGCAGGTCGTCAACGGCGCCAGCGAGCTGCTCGGGCAGGTCTTCGGCGACTCGGGTCAGCACGCCCGCAGTGCGGTGGGTGTGGCCGTGCTCCCTCTGGACGCACCGGTCGAGGTCGAGATGATCGTCGAGGTCGGCTGACCGGGTGACCGCGCCGCGCACCCTGCCCACCGCTCTTGTCGATCATGCCCGGCAGTTCGTCGCGAGTCGGCTGACACCGGTGGAGGCGCGTCCGGCGTCGTCGGTGCTGCTCCTCCGCGACTCCGGCGCCGGCCTGCAGGTCTACCTGCTGCGGCGCCGCACCAGCATGGCGTTCGCGGGCGGCATGCACGCCTTCCCCGGTGGTGCGGTCGACCCACGCGACGGCGACGACGAGGGACTCGGCTGGCTGGGTCGACCGCCGTCGTGGTGGGCGGACCGGCTCGCGACCTCGGAGGCGGCGGCGCGTGGGTTCGTCTGCGCCGCCGTCCGGGAGACGTTCGAGGAGTCCGGCGTGCTGCTCGTGACCGGCGACGACGGCGTTCCGGCGCCCCCGGCCGGGTCGGACTGGGAGGCCGACCGGCGGGCGCTGGTCGAACGGCGGCTCGCCCTGTCCGACCTGCTGGACCGACGCGGCCTGGCCGTCCGTTCCGACGTGCTCGCACCGTGGGCCCACTGGGTGACTCCCCGGTTCGAGCCGCGTCGGTACGACACCTGGTTCTTTCTTGCCGCGCTGCCTCTCGGGCAACGGGCTCGCGACCTGTCCGGTGAGGCCGACCAGGTCGCCTGGATGCGGCCGGTCGACGCCGTGTCCGCGGCGGAGAGGGGCGAGGTCGTGATGCTGCCGCCGACGTGGTCGGTGCTGGAGGACCTCGTGGCGTACAGCACCGTTGCCGAGGCTCTGGACGCGGCCGAGGCGCGATCGCTCGCCACCGTCACGCCCGGGTGGGTCGACGACGGCGCCGGGATCCGCCTGCTGCTCCCCGGCGACCCGGGGTATCCCGGCGACGACCCGGGAGAGCCATGACAGCCACGTTGCCGCCGTGGTGCCGGCTGGTTCGGGCCGACAACCCGGGGCCGATGACGCTGCAGGGTACGAACACCTACGTGCTGTCGACGTCTGCCGGCAACGTGGTCGTGGATCCCGGCCCGTTGTTGAACGACCATCTGGAGGCGGTGTCGGCACTGGGCCCGGTTGCTGTCACCCTGCTCACCCACGGCCACCCGGACCATGCCGAGTCGTCGGGCAGGTTCCACGCGATCACCCGCGCGCCGGTACGTGCCCGTGATCCCGCACTGTGCCTGGACGGCGAACCCCTGGACGTCGACGGCGCACCCGTGGAGGCGCCCGGTATCGACCTACGGGTGCTGCACACGCCGGGGCACTCGGCCGACTCCGTCTCGTTCACGGTGCGCTCCGGCGGTGTCGCCGGAGTTCTCACGGGTGACACCATCCTGGGCAGCGGCTCGACCGTGGTGGCCTACCCGGACGGACGGTTGGGCCCGTACCTCCACTCGGTCGCGCGCCTGCGAGAGCTCGGCGACGTCCTGCTCCTGCCCGGTCACGGTCCGGTCAGACCGGACCTCGCCGCCGTCGCCGGCGAGTACCTCGCCCACCGGGCCGAGCGGCTCGCCCGGGTCCGCGAGGCGCTGGCTGCCGGCGCGGCAACCGCCCGCGAGGTCGTCGAGGTGGTGTACGCGGATGTGGACCGCTCCCTGTGGCCGGCGGCCGAGCTCTCCGTCCGGGCCCAGCTCGCCTACCTCGCTGAGGAGGATGGCAGTTGATCACGTGGCCGACTGCAGGGAGCCGCAGGGACCTCAGCGGGCGCGGCGGCGGAGGCGCTCGATGTCGAGCAGCACGACCGAGCGTTGCTCGAGGCGCAGCCAGCCCCGGCCGGCGAAGTCGGCGAGGGCCTTGTTGACCGTCTCGCGTGAGGCTCCGACCAGCTGTGCCAGCTCCTCCTGGGTGAGGTCGTGGACCACCCGCACGCCCTCCTCGGACCGCACGCCGAAACGGCCGGACAGGTCGAGCAGCTGCTTGGCGACCCGGCCCGGGACGTCGGAGAACACCAGGTCGGCCAGCGTGTCGTTGGATCGTCGCAGTCGCTGTGCGAACTGGAGCAGGAGCCCGCGAGCGACCTCGGGACGGCCGGTCAACCAGGGCAGGAGGTCGGCGTGGCCGAGGCCGAGCAAGGTCGTGTCCGTGACGGCGGTGACGGTGGCGGACCGCGGTCCGGGGTCGAAGAGCGAGAGCTCGCCGAACATCTGTCCCGGCCCGAGCAGCGCCAGCAGGTTCTCTCGACCGTCGGGGGCCGTGCGGCCGAGCTTGATCTTGCCGCGGATGACGACGTAGACGCGGTCGCCCTCGTCACCCTCGCGGAAGAGCACGTCTCCACGGCTGAGGACGACCTCGCTCATCGAAGCCCGAAGTGCCGACGCGGCCTCGTCGTCGAGCTCCCGAAACAGCGGTGCGGTCCGCAACACGTCGTCCACGCAAGCCTCCTCGCGATCCGCCGCCACCGGGTCACCCGCACGATCCGGGCGCGCCGAAGTGTCGTACGTCACAGTGTGCCGCCTCATCATGGCGGATTCAGCGGGCGGGGGAGCGCGGATCCGGACCGTTGCGGGCGCCGGTCGTCACGACGACCTCCTAGGCTGGGTCGGTGCGAACCGCCGTCCCGGAGACGCCGCTCGCCCTGGTCCGTCGCGCCCGGCGGATCAACCGCGAGCTGGCGCTGACCTACCCCGACGCGCACTGCGAGCTCGACTTCACCTCGCCGTTCGAGCTTCTGGTCGCCACCGTCCTGTCGGCACAGACCACCGACGTCCGCGTCAACATGGTGACTCCGACGCTGTTCGCGAAGTACCCGACTCCGGTGGATCTCGCCGCCGCCGATCGCGAGGACGTGGAGTCGATCATCCAGTCGACCGGCTTCTTCCGGGCGAAGACACAGGCGATCATGGGGCTGTCTCAGGCGATCGTCGAACGGTTCGGTGGCGAGGTGCCCGGTCGGCTCGAGGACCTCGTCACGCTGCCCGGGGTCGGGCGCAAGACCGCGAACGTCGTCCTCGGCAACGCCTTCGACGTGCCCGGGCTGACCGTCGACACGCATTTCGCCCGGCTCGCGCGCAGGTTCGGCTGGACCGCCAACACCGATGCCGTGAAGATCGAGTCCGACGTGGCGGCGTTGATCCCGAAGCGGGAGTGGACGATCCTCTCGCATCGGTTGATCTGGCACGGCCGCCGGTGCTGCCACTCCCGGCGGCCGGCCTGTGGCGCCTGCCCGCTCGCGCGGCTGTGTCCCTCGTACGGCGAGGGACCTACCGACCCCGAGGTCGCCGCGAAGCTGCTCCGAGGGCCTGAATGAGCCTGGCCGCGTCGCCGCCATGGCTGCACGCGATCGTCGACGCGGTCGACGGGGTCGGGGTGGAACAGCTCTCCCGGCATTCACCGCCCGACCCCGGGACGGGACGCGCCTCGGCGGTGCTCGCGCTGTTCGGCGAGTCCGCCGCCGGCTTCGACGTGCTTCTCATCGAACGTGCCTACGGACTGCGTAACCACGCCGGGACGCCGGCCTTTCCGGGTGGTGTCATCGATCCCGATGACGACGGCCCGGCGGCGGCTGCGCTCCGCGAGGCGGAGGAGGAGACCGGCCTCGACCCGTCAGGTGTCGACGTCCTGGCCACGCTCCCCCAGTTGTGGCTGCCGGTCGGCGGTTACGCCGTGACGCCGATTCTGGCGTGGTGGCGAGAGCCGTCACCGGTGGGCGTCGTCGACGCGGCCGAGGTCGCGTCGGTGCACCGGGTGCCGCTGGTCGACCTGGTCGACCCGGCCAACCGGTTGCGCGTGCGTCATCCCAGCGGCTACACCGGTTCGGCCTTCCGGGTCGGGGAGCTGCTCGTGTGGGGCTTCACGGCCGGGGTGCTGAGCTGGCTGCTCGACGTCGCCGGGCTCGCCGGGCCATGGGACCGTAGCCGGGTGGAGCCGATGCCGCTGGCCGAACGAGCGGAGCACCGGTGATCCTCTGGCTGAACGTCGTCGACTGGCTGGTCATCCTGCTGGTGGTCGTCGTCGCGTACAGCGGATGGAGTCACGGCTTCCTCGTGGGTCTGCTCTCGTTCGTCGGCTTCGTCGGCGGCGCCGTGGGCGGGCTGCTGCTTGCGCCAGTCCTCCTCGGCGACCTGCAACCCGGCCTGGGCGTGTCGGTGCTCGCGGTCCTCATCGTGCTGACGGTCGCGGTGATCGGTCAGGGGCTGCTGGCATGGGGCGCAGGCGCGATCCGCGCCCGCGTCTCCGCGGAGCCGGCGCATCGGTTCGACGCGGCCGGCGGTGCCTTGCTCGCCGTCGTCGGTCTCCTGCTGGCCGCGTGGGCCGTGGGGCTCGCGGTCTCGTCGGCGGCGATCCCGCAGGCGTCAGCGGCTGTGCGTGAGTCGAAGATCCTCCGAGCGGTCGACGAGGTCGTGCCCATCTCACCGGACGTGCTACGCGAGGCGTTCGAGTCGGTCGTGGCGGCCGGCCGGTTCCCGGAGGTGGTCGGCCCGTGGGTGCCCGAGCCGATCCTCACGGTCGACCCGCCCAGCGCCGCTCTGAGCCGCGATCCGGAGGTCCGGGAGGCCTCGGCAAGCGTGGTCAAGATCGTCGGTCAGGCCCCGTCCTGCGACCGGGTGGTCGAAGGCACCGGCTTCGTGGTGGCACCCGAACGGGTCATGACCAACGCGCACGTCGTCGCGGGCGTCTCGTCTCCGGTGGTCACCGCGCCGGACGGCGACACGCTCGAGGCTCGCGTCGTGTTGTACGACCCGCGCGCGGACATCGCCGTGCTCGCCGTGCCGGGTCTCGACCGGCCCGCGCTCACCTTCCGGAACGACCTCGCACGCGGGGCGGACGCCGTCGTCGTCGGCTACCCGGACAACGGTCCACTCAGCGCCGAGCCGGTACGCGTCCGCGGCGAGCATGCCCTGCTGGGGCGGGACATCTACGGCGACGACACGGTGAACCGTGACGTGATCTCGATCCGCGGCACCGTGCGGCCGGGCAACTCGGGTGGACCGCTTGTCGCCGACGACGGCGCCGTCTACGGCGTGGTGTTCGCCGCGTCGCTCACCGATCCCGAGACCGGGTACGCCCTGGCCGTCAGCGAACTCGGCCCGGCGCTCGATGACGCACCGGCGGCGGTCGAGCCCGTGTCCACCGCGGAATGCACCTGAGACTCCGCCCACACCCTCGTGGTCACCGGGCGGCGACCACCTCGCCGAGCCAGCCGAGCAGCTCGGCGGTGACCCGGTCGGGTGCCTCCTCGTGCGGAAAATGTCCGACCCCCTCGAGCTGCACCCATCGGTGCGGTCCGGCGACGTGGCGGCTGGACCGGACGGCCGCCCGCGGTACCAGCGTCCGGTCGGCGCCCCCGTGGACCTGGAGCACGGGGACGGTGATCGGCTCCTGCATCCGCAGGGCGAAGCGGCGCCCGTCGGCCCGGGCCAGGGAACGTACGGCCCACCGGTGGTACTCCAGCGCGCAGTGCGGAGCCGGCCACAGCCGCATCGCCGCCCGGTAGCGGGCAGCGGCTTCGGCATCGGGGAAGGTGGAGCCGTTGCCCACCCATCGCCGTAGCAGCGTCTCGACGTAGGCCGCGTCGTCGGCCACGAGACGGCGCTCGGGCACTGCCGGGGCCTGGACACCGAGCAGGTGACCGGCCTGGCGGCGTCCGCGCAGCAGGTGGCGGCGCAGTTCCAGCGGGTGTGGCATGGACAGCGTGGCGAGCGCGGCCACGTGGGCCGGTCGCATGACGGCGGCGGCCCACGCGACGTAGGCGCCCCACCCGTGCCCGACGAGAACCGCCTGCCGCTCGCCGAGCGACCGGACGACACCGGTGACGTCGGCGGTCAAGGTCGCCGGGTCGTAGCCCTGCGGCGTCTTGTCGCTGCCGCCGTATCCCCGCAGGTCCATCGCAGCCGCTCGCCAGCCGGCTTCGGCCAGTGCCGGCAACTGGTCGCGCCAGGCCCACCAGAACTCGGGGAAGCCGTGGAGGAGGAGTACCAGTGGGCCGTCACCCAACGTCGCCACATGGAAGCGCGCCCCGTTCGCAGCGATGTGCCGGTGCTCCCACGGGCCGGGGACGTCGACGGTGTCGGCCAGGGAGCCGTTGCCGTTCACGCGTTGTTGCCACGCCGAAGCGCCTGCCCGGCCCTGGCGGCGACCCGCCGGACGCGTACAGGCGGCTCGATCTGCGCGAACCGGCTGCGCGCCAGCAGGCCGAGGACCACGGCCAGCAGGAGGTAGAAGACGGCGACGATCAGAAAGGCCCAGCCGGGGTGCAGGCCCAACGCGACCAGACCGTACCCGAGCGCGATCGAGATCAGCACGATGGCGAGCAGGACGAGGAAGGCCGCCAGGGCGATCATGCCCGCGCCGAGGCCTGCCCGGGCGGCACTCTCGCGCAGCTCGGCCTTCGCGAGCTCGATCTGGCCGCGCACCAGTCCGGTGACGTCTTGCTGGATGCCGGCCACCAGTTCGCCGATCGAGGCGTCGGCGTCGAAGCGGGTGGTCGTCGGCCTGGTCGCCATGCGCGGATCTCCTCGGGGTTCGGACCTTCCCGTGATGGGACTCTAGCCTCCGGTCGCAGCCGATGCCCGGTGTCGTCAGCTGAATGCGTAGTAGCGGAAGTAGAGATACGGCCAGGCCAGCAGGACGGTCACCGCCGTCACCACCAGGCCGTACCGGGTGAAGTGCCAGAACGAGATCGGGTAGCCGCTGCGGGCCGCGATGCCGATGACGACGACGTTGGCGCTGGCACCGACCGCGGTCGCGTTGCCGCCGAGGTCGGCTCCGAGCGCGAGGGCCCACCACAGGGCGTCGGCTCCGGGCGCACCGTCGCCGGCCGCGACCAGGTCGCTGACGAGGGGAACCATGCTCGCGACGTAGGGGATGTTGTCGACGATCCCGGACAAGACCGCGGACCCGAAGAGCAGTCCCGTCGCCGCCCGGAAGTAGTCGTCGCCCACCGCCTCGATGGCGGCCTCTCCGAGCGCACCGATGACGCCGACGTTGACCAGCGCGCCGACCATGATGAACAGGCCCATGAAGAAGACGAGCGTCGGCCACTCGACCTCCTCGAGGTACTCGCTGCTCGACGTCCGCGACACGACGACGAGCAGGCCCGCACCGAGCAGGGCGATGATGCTGGGCTCGAGGTGTAATGCCGAGTGCAGGACGAAGCCGAGCATGACCAGCCCGAGGACGATCAAGCTGCGGCGGAGCAGGGCGGGGTCACGGATGGCCCGCCGCTCGTCCATCGACATGATGGCCTGGACGCGCTCCGGGTGGTAGGTGAACGACCGGCGGAACAGCCATCGCGCCAGCACGAGGAAGACGATGAACGCCACGACGACGAACGGCGCCAGGTTGAGGACGAAGTCGTTGAACGACAGGTCGGCCCGGCTGGCGATGATGATGTTGGGCGGGTCGCCGATCAGCGTGGCCGTGCCGCCGATGTTGCTGGCCAGCACCTCGGCGATGAGGAAGCCTTCGGGGCGGACGCCGATCCGGTCGCACACCAGCAATGTCACCGGCGCGACCAGCAGGACGGTGGTGACGTTGTCCAGCAGCGCCGACGCGACGGCGGTGATCGTGCACAGCATGGCGAGGATCGCGTAGGGCCGGCCCTTCGCCTTCTTCGCCGCCCAGATCGCGAGGTACTCGAAGACGCCGGTCTGCTTGACGACGCTGACGATGATCATCATGCCGAGGAGCAGGAAGATCACGTGCCAGTCGACACCCGTCTCCTCGCTGAAGAACGCGGCCTCGGCATCGGTGGCACCGATGACCACCATGAGGGCCGCGCCACCGAGTGCCGCCGCTACCCGGTGGACCCATTCGGTCGCGATGAACACGTAGGCGCCGACGAAGACGGCGATCGCGAGCACGACGACGGGGGTGCTCGCCGAGAACTCGTTCCCGTTGGTCGTCTCGCCCGTGACGAGGGCTGCGGCAGCCAGCCCGGTCATCGGGGCAGTGCCGCGCCGAGCAGGCGGTGCACGGTGATCACGCCGACGATCTGGCCTTCGTCGACGACGGCCACGACCGGGGAATGCTGCTCGGCCATGACGGCGGCGACCTCCATGAGGTTGGCGTCGGGATCGACGATCGGCCGGTCGGCGGCCTTCTTCGGCAGGAACTGACGCGACGGCATGAGCTCCTCGACGGTCCGGCCGCGAAGTCCCTCACACAGGGCGTCCGCGTCGCTCTCGCTGTAGACGGCCGCGAGCGTACGATCCTCCTCGACGTACTCGGGAAGGGCGAATCTCAGCACCTGGGAGCCGGGCAGGATGACCAGCGGCAGGCCGTCGCGGTCGACGACGACCAGGCCGGGCAGGGCCCGGTCGACGAGCAGCCGGCTGGCATCCATGGCGGGGGTGTCCAGGTGGACCACGGGGAACTGCTCGGCCAAGTCTCGCGCGCGCACATCAGCACCCTAGGGGGTCGATCGGTCTCCGATCGCCCGACGACCTCATAGGCTGGCGGCGCAGAGCGCCGCGCCGGAGGGGTCGGGGATGCACGGGTACGTCGCCGCGATCGACCAGGGTACGACGAGCACCCGCTGCCTGCTGGTCGGACACGACGGCCGGCCCGCCGCCTCCCACCAACTCGAGCACACCCAGCATCTGCCGCGTCCCGGATGGGTCGAGCACGACCCGGACGAGATCTGGGCCAACACGCGCCAGGTCGTGGCGGCTGCGTTGGCCCGGGAGGACGTCCGCGCCGCCGACGTGGTCGCCGTCGGCATCACCAACCAGCGGGAGACGACCGTCGTCTGGGAGCGGTCGACCGGGAAGCCGGTCCATCCGGCCATCGTCTGGCAGGACACCCGGACCCAGCGGATCTGCGACCGGCTGGCCGCGAACGGCGGCGTCGACCGGTTCCGCCGCACGACCGGACTCCCGCTCGCCACCTACTTCGCCGGCCCCAAGGCGGCGTGGATCCTCGACGAGGTCGACGGCGCCCGGACCGCCGCGACCAACGGCGACCTGCTGTTCGGCACGATGGACACCTACCTGCTCTGGCAGGTCACCGGCGGCCCGGACGGCGGTGTCCACGTCACCGACGCCACGAACGCGTCGCGGACGATGCTCATGGACCTGCGCACGCTGGACTGGGACGAGGAGATCTGCGCCGAGATGGGCGTTCCCCTGCCGATGCTTCCCGCGATCCGCTCGTCCGCTGAGGTCTACGGGCACGCTCGTGAGTCGGGCCTGCTCGGCGGTGTCCCCGTGTCGGGGATTCTGGGCGACCAGCAGGCCGCCACCTTCGGACAGGCCTGTTTCGAGCCGGGGGAGGCCAAGAACACCTACGGGACGGGCAACTTCCTGCTTCTCAACACCGGCGCCGAGCCGGTGGCCAGCGAGCACGGCCTGCTCACCACGGTCGCCTACCGGGTCGGCACGGCCGATCCGGTCTACGCCCTGGAGGGGTCGATAGCCGTGACGGGCTCGCTGGTTCAGTGGCTGCGCGACAACCTGGGCCTCATCCGCGACGCGTCCGAGATCGAGACCCTGGCCCGGACCGTCGACGACAACGGCGGTGCCTACGTGGTACCCGCCTTCTCGGGGCTGTTCGCGCCGTACTGGCGGCCGGATGCGAGGGGGGTGATCGTCGGACTGACCCGATTCGTCAACCGTGGACACCTCGCTCGGGCCGCCCTCGAGGCGACCGCCTTCCAGACCAGGGAGGTGGTCGACGCGATGCGAGCCGACTCCGGCGTCGACCTGCGCGAGCTGCGGGTCGACGGCGGCATGGTGGTCGACGACCTGCTCATGCAGATCCAGGCGGACGTGCTCGGGGTGCCCGTCGTTCGTCCCGTCGTGACCGAGACGACGGCCATGGGCGCGGCCTACGCCGCGGGAATCGCGGTGGGTTTCTGGGACGGGCTGGACGACGTGCGCAGGCGCTGGGCCGAGGATCGGCGCTTCGAACCGGCCCGCGACGATGCGTGGCGCGACCGGGAGTTGCACCGCTGGCGCAAGGCGGTCGAACGCAGCCTGGACTGGGTGGAGGACGACGGGTGACAACGCCGGCCCGGCTCGACCCGTCCCGTCGGGCGGATGCCTGGCGCCGGTTCGAGGAACACGCCTTCGACGTTCTCGTGGTGGGTGGCGGTATCACCGGATCTGGGGTCGCGCTCGACGCGGCCACCCGCGGGCTGTCCACCGCACTGGTCGAGGCACGCGACATCGCCAGCGGCACGTCGTCGCGGTCGAGCAAGCTCATCCACGGCGGACTGCGCTACCTCGAACAGCTCGACTTCACGCTGGTCCGCGAGGCGCTGCGCGAACGCGAGCTCATGCTCACCAGGTTGGCGCCGCATCTCGTGCACCCGGTGCCGTTCCTCTACCCGTTGACCCACCGCGGCTGGGAGCGGCCCTACGTCGGCGCCGGTCTCGGGCTCTACGACACGCTCGGCGGCACCCGGTCACTGCCTCGGCACCGGCACCTGTCGCGCCGCGCCGCGCTCGTCCTGTGTCCCGCGCTGCGTCGCGACGCCCTCGTCGGGGCGGTCCGGTACTACGACGCACAGACCGACGACGCGCGGCACACGCTCACCGTCGCTCGCACGGCTGCGCACTACGGCGCGGTGGTGCGGACGTCGACGCGGGCGATCCGGCTGGTCCGCGACGCCGGACGGGTCGTCGGAGCGGAGGTTCTCGACACCGAGACCGGCTCGACGACGGTGATCAGATCTGCCGTGGTGGTCGCTTGCGCGGGCGTCTGGACCGACGAGGTCGAGGCCCTGGCGGGGGTCCGCGGGAGGTTCGACGTGCGCGCTTCGAAGGGCGTCCACCTGGTGGTCCCACGCGACCGGATCGCATCGGAGGTCGGGCTCATTCTTCGCACCGAGACCTCGGTGCTGTTGGTGATCCCGTGGGGGAATTACTGGATCGTCGGAACCACCGACACCGACTGGACGCTCGACCTGGTCCACCCGGCGGCGAGCCGGGCCGACGTCGACTACCTGCTCGGCCAGGTGAACCGGGTCCTGATCCGGCCGCTCACCCGGGCGGATGTCTCCGGTGTGTACGCGGGGCTGCGCCCGCTGCTCGCGGGCGAGTCGGACGAGACCTCTCGACTCTCACGCTCGCACGCCGCGGCGAGGCCGATGCCGGGCCTGGTCATGGTGGCCGGCGGAAAGTACACCACCTACCGGGTGATGGCGGCCGACGCGGTGAATCTCGCGGCGTCCGACCTGGACCGCGCCGTTCCGGCGTCGGTGACTGCCGACGTGCCACTGCTCGGGGCCGAGGGCTACCCGGCGCTGGTGAACCAGGTCGACGACCTGGCCGCCCGGTACGCGCTGCCGACCTGGCGGATCCGCAGGCTGCTGGGACGGTACGGCTCGTTGATCTTCGAAGTGCTCGATCCGGCGGCTGAGGACCCCGCGCTGCTTCACCCGTTGCCGGATGCCGACGAGTACCTTCGCGCCGAGATCCGCTACGGAGCCACCCACGAGGGTGCGCTGCATCTCGACGACCTGCTGACCCGGCGGACGAGGGTGTCGATCGAGGTCGCCGATCGAGGGGTTCGCTCTGCGCCCGACACGGCGGAGTGCGTCGCCGATGTGCTCGGCTGGTCGCCGTCGCGCCAGGCCGCCGAGGTGGACGTCTACACAGGCGCCGTCGCGGCGGAGCTGCGGGCGCAGGAGTCGCCGGACGACATCGCGGCCGTCGCCGCGCGGATGCTCGCACCCGACACCCGTGCGGTGCCCAGGCGATAGCCCGAGGCTCAGTCCTCGGTGGAGCCCTTGGCCAGTCCCTCGCCGATGAGGTTCATCACGGTCGGATCGGCGAGTGTGGTGACGTCACCGAGGTCGCGATTCTCGGCGACGTCGCGCAGCAGCCGGCGCATGATCTTGCCCGACCGGGTCTTGGGCAACTCGGGCACGACCATGATCTGGCGCGGCTTGGCGATCGGTCCGATCTCCTTGGCGACGTGGTCGCGCAGTTCGCCCACCACGCCCTCGCCGCCGTCACCTGCCTCGGCGCGCAGGATCACGAACGCGACGATGCCCTGACCGGTCATGGGGTCGGTCGCTCCGACGACCGCGGCCTCGGCGACCTTCGCGTGCGACACCAGTGCGGACTCGACCTCCGTGGTCGAGATCCGGTGCCCCGACACGTTCATGACGTCGTCGACACGGCCGAGCAGCCAGATGTCGCCGTCCTCGTCCTTCTTGGCACCGTCGCCGGCGAAGTAGTAGCCCTGGTCGGCGAAGCGCGCCCAGTATGTGTCCCGGTACCGCGCGTCGTCGCCCCAGATCGTCCGGAGCATCGCCGGCCACGGCTCGGTCAGCACCAGGTATCCGCCGCCGCCGTTCGGCACCGGCGTTCCCGTGTCGTCGACGACGTCGGCGCCGATGCCGGGCAGCGCCTTCATCGCCGAGCCGGGCTTGGCAGCGGCGACACCGGGCAGCGGGCTGATCATGATGGCACCGGTCTCGGTCTGCCACCAGGTGTCGACGACCGGCGTCCGGTCGCCGCCGATGTGGCGGCGGTACCAGATCCACGCCTCCGGGTTGATCGGCTCACCCACCGTGCCGAGCAGCCGGAGCGACGAGAGGTCGTGCTGGGCGGGGATGTCGTCGCCCCACTTCATGAACGTCCTGATCGCCGTCGGTGCGCAGTACAGGATGGTGACGCCGTACGTGGCGGCGATCTCCCACCAGCGACCCTTGTGGGGGGTGTCCGGCGTGCCCTCGTACATCACCGTCGTCGCGCGGTTGGTCAGCGGGCCGTAGACGATGTAGCTGTGGCCGGTGACCCAGCCGATATCGGCGGCGCACCAGAAGATGTCGGTCTCGGGCTTGAGGTCGAAGACGTTGCGGTGCGTGTAGGCCACCTGGGTGAGATAACCGCCGGTCGTGTGCAGGATGCCCTTCGGCTTCGCGGTGGTGCCGCTCGTGTAGAGGATGTAGAGCGGGTGCTCGGCGTCGTGCGCCTCGGGGGTGTGCTGCTCGCTCTGCGACTCGACCAGGTCGTGCCACCACACGTCGCGGCCGTCGGTCCAGTCGATGGGCTGTCCGGTGCGGCGGACGACGAGCACGCTGTGGACATCGGGACACTCGCGCAGCGCGGTGTCGACTGCCGGCTTGAGCGCGCTGGCCGAACCGCGCCGGTAGCCGCCGTCGGCGGTGACGACGACCCGCGCGTCGGCATCCTGGATGCGGCCCTTGAGAGCATCGGCCGAGAAGCCGCCGAAGACCACGGAGTGCGGCGCACCCAGCCGGGCGCAGGCCAGCATCGCGATGGCGGTCTCCGGGATCATCGGCATGTAGATGGCGACCCGGTCGCCCTTGCGGACGCCGAGCTCGGTGAGGGCGTTCGCGGCCTGGCAGACCGATCGGTACAGGTCGGCGTAGGTGATCGTGCGGGTGTCGCCCGGCTCGCCCTCCCAGTGGATGGCGACCTGATCGCCGTGTCCTGCCTCGACATGGCGGTCGACGCAGTTGTACGCGACGTTGAGCTTCGCGCCGGTGAACCATTTCGCGAACGGCGGGTTCGTCCAGTCGAGCACCTGATCCCACTCGGTATCCCACGTGACCAGCTCCCGGGCCTGGCGCGCCCAGAAGGCCAGCCGGTCGGTGGCTGCCTCGTCGTACAGTCCGGCGTCGGCATTGGCCCTCGCGGCGAACTCGTCGGCCGGCGGGAAGCGCCGCTCCTCGCGGAGGAGGTTGGACAGTGCTTCGCTGGTCACGTCGTCAACTCCAGTGCATGTCGTGTCGGCGCGGGCGCCCGCTGCGGCCTACCTCACCATCGCGACCCCGGATGCATCAACCCAGGGTCAGCCGCCCGGCACCGTCAGGCGTCGGTGCGAGGCCCTGCCATGACCTCGACGAGCTTCGCGCAGAAGGCCGGAAGGTCGTCGGGCTTGCGGCTCGAGACGAGGTTCGCGTCGACGACGACCTCCCGGTCGACCCAGTTCGCGCCGGCGTTGCGCAGGTCGGTTTGCAAGGACGGCCAGGACGTGAGCGTGCGGCCGCGCACGGCGTCGGCCTCGACGAGCGTCCAAGGGCCGTGGCAGATGACGCCGACCGGCTTGCCGGCGTCGACGAAGGCCCGGACGAACTCGACCGCACCCGTGTCGGTGCGCAGGCGGTCGGCGTTCTTGGTCCCGCCGGGAAGGACCAGGCCGTCGAAGGAGTCGGCGTCGGCGTCGGCTACCGTGCGGTCGACCGCGAACGTGTCGCCCTTGTCGTCGTGGTTGAAGCCCTGGATCCGGCCGGCCTTCGGCGCGAGGAGCAGTGGCGTCGCACCGGCCTCCTCCACGGCTCGCCAGGGCTCGGTCAGCTCGACCTGCTCCACACCGTCCGTGGCCACGAACGCGATGGTCTTTCCGGACAGAACGGTGGCCATGGTCATCCTCCTCGTGGTGCACAGCTTCGACACCTGATTCTCCCTCTCGAACCAACGCCGGGCCCGCCCCCGGCGTGGGGCCGTGGAGGACAATCCCGACCGGGCCTGTACGGCCGATGACCTTCGTCACTTGCACCGGTGAGCGCGCCGGGCTCACGATGGGATCCAGCGTGCTCCGAGCCGCGCCAGGCGGCCAGTGGGCATCGGTAGGACATCGGCTCCGACAGACCCGAACGGGATTCGAGGGGACGCAGAAATCGTGACGACAGACCCGACCTCTTCGCGACCTCAGACTCCGAAGAAGGCATCGTCCGTGCCCAGCCCTACGCCCACGGACCGTGCTCCACGGCTGACCCGTGTCAGCGCCGCCTGGGTGGCCACCGCTGCGGCGGTCCTGCTCCTGGTGATGCTCATTGTCTTCATTCTGCAGAACTCGACGCGCGTCGAGGTTCATTATCTCGGCCTCGCGGGCTCCCTACCGCTGGGAATGGCATTGCTGATCGCCGCCGTCGGAGGTGGTGTGCTCGTGGCCATCGCCGGAGTTGCCCGGGTCACGCAGTTGCGCATGAATGCGCGCCGGACCAGACACCACAAATCGGGCGCCTGACGAGGGCCCGGCCGCTCTCGACGACAGCACTGGTGCCGAACCGCCCGCACGAACGCAAGCAGGCTCGGCCTGGTAGGCCACCGCCGCCCAGGAGAACGGCGGTCGAGCTCATCGCCCGATCGCCACGACCTCGCGCCACACCTGCTTGAACGGACGGCATCGGGATCGAGATCGCCGGGCAGCTGCTCGTCACCGCCGGCGACAACCGGACCGGATGCGCTCCGAACCCCGCGTTCGCCATGCTCTGCGGCGCCGACCCACTACCCGTGCGCTCGACGTGCAGACGACTGTGGCACCTCGCAGCGGTAGCACTGCGAGACATAGGGAAGCAGCAGGCTCCCGTCGCCTGCGTGCCGGGTGAAGAGCCGGTCGACCTCGCCGAGGATCTCTTCGCGCTGCTGGACCGGACGCTCCGCCACGTACGAGCGGGACCTGACGAGCGCAAGCAATTCCTCGCGGTCGACGCGTTGGCTGTGGCTGAATCTCGCCGCCTCGACAGGGCCAATACGGGTGCTGGCGGTGAAGCGGCTACCCACGACGTCCTCCGGGAATGCGTCCTTGCTGCCGATCACGCGCGAGAGCTCGGCTACCCACGGCACCGTCTCGTCGCGGAGGTTCCAGACCAGGCCGAGCCGTCCGCCCGGGCGGAGGACCCGGGCGATCTCTGTCAGCGCCCGGTCCTGGTCGAACCAGTGGAACGCCTGCGCCACCACGACCACCTCGACGTCGGCGTCCGCGACCGGCAGCGCCTCCGCCGAACCCTTCCGCGCATCGACGGCCGGCAGGTTGCGGCGCAGCATGTCGAGCATGGGCGCCGACGGGTCGACGGCGACGACGTCGTGTCCCGCCGCTACGAGGGCACGGGTCAGCTTGCCGGTCCCGGCACCGAGGTCGAGGACGCGGCGCGGATCCGGGCCTACCAGCCAGGTGATGGCCTGCGACGGGTAGCCCGGACGGGACCGCTCGTAAGCGTCCGCGACCGCACCGAAGATGTCGGCGCGCCCACGCGGGTAACGCTCGACGCTGTCGGCGGCCACGCCTCGCAGCCTAAGCGGCAGCAACCGGTCGTGAAGATCGTCGTGCAGGATCGGGCAGGTTTCCACGAGGCCGCACTCTGCACGACGATCTTCACGACCCAGCCCGAACGCAGGTCATAGGGTCGGGTGCTGTGCCGGAGGACGGACCGACAGACCCGTTCGCGGACATCGCCACCCTCAGCGGTGTCGGAGCCGCCGCGTCCCATGCGCGCGATGCGCTCGACGCCTTGCTGCGGCACCCGTCGATGCGGCGTGACGCAGCCCGGCTGGCGGCCGAGTCGGTGCTTCGTGGATCCCGAGCATCCGCGGTGCTCGCCGGCGGGAACCCCGACGAACTCCTCGACCCGATCACACAGGGAGCTCTGCGTGTGACCGGCGGGGTCGCCACGCTGGCGGCCACCTGGGAGCGAGCGCCGGGTCAGGCGCTCGCCCGGATCCACGTGCTGGCGGCACGCGATCTGGCGTTGTCGGACTCACTCGGCCGGCCGCGCCGCGGCGCAGACACCCGGCGGCTCGAGCAGTTGCTTCGCCTGGCGGTCGCCCGGACCAGCGCTCCCGGCGTGATCGTCGCGGCGCTGGTCCACGGCGAGCTGCGCGCCCTCGACCCGTTCGGCTCCGCCGGCGGCCTGGTGGCGCGGGCGACGGAGCGGCTGGTGCTGGTGGCTCGGGGAGTGGACACGCTGGCTGTCGGTGTGCCGGAGGCGGGCCATCTCGAGCTCGCTTCAGCGTACGAGCCGCTGGTCGCGGCCTACGGGAGCGGCGGACCGGACGGTGTGGCCGCCTGGGTGCGGCACTGCTGCGAGGCGTACGCCCGGGGTGCCGAAGCAGGACTCGCACATGCGAGCGGCGCCCCCGGGTGAACCGAGTAGGGGCGCCGCCGCTGGCACGTCAGTGTGGGTTACCAAGCGTGCAGCTCGTCTGTCGCCCCGGCTGACCCGGGACAACTGCCCGTACATGGGCTGATCGCCGCGTGGGTGCCCAGCTGCCGTGCGCGGTCCTTGCGGGCCGTACTCCTGTTTGTAGAACACGCCTTCGGCGTGTCGGAAGGGTTTCGCCAAGATCTTTACGTTCGGGTGTACGGCTCACTCGCACCTGGAGACGCCGAAACGGGCCAGGGCGGCGATCCCCTCCTCGGCCAAGACGATCCGGTGGTTCGAGGTACGGCCGTTGGCGTCGACCAGTTCCGTGGAGAAGACGACCTGGCCGAGCAGGCCCGTCAAGGTGCAGTCGACGACTCCCCAGGTGACGTCGAGCTGGGTCGGGGACCGGCCGCCGGGCTGGAACGACACCGGGACCGTGGCGGCGACGGTCTCGAAGCCGGCGGCGGATCCGACGATGTTGATGAGATCGAAGCGCAGATTCGGATCGAAGGCCCGCAGGTACAGTCGCGTGACCAGGACGTCCGGGGTGGAGGGCAGGACTTCGACGCGCTCGACCCCGATGCCGACCTGATACGCCGGATTCGTGTCGCAGGCCACGTCCTGCGCCTCGCGCAGGACATTTCCCGCCGGGAGGTCCACGTCAGCCCCCTGCTCGCGGGCCTGTGTACGCACGGTCAACTCGAGGACTGTCGGCGTCGGACCGGCGCACTCGCGAGCCGCCACCGTGGTGAGCACGTTGGTCCAGGTGCCGGGTCGGAGAGTGGTCGGCCGTGGGTCGTCCGACTCGTCGACGATCGTCCAACCTTCGGGGCGTGCGCTGTGCACGACGACGTCGAGCGGTCCGGCGTTGTACAGCGGGAAGCTGAGGTCGACGGCCGGAGCCTGGATGAATGTGATCTCCGGGTTGCCGGCGACCAGTCGGACCTCCTCCTCGGCGGCCGTGACGTCGGCGGCTTCGTGACGCGCGTTGGACACGAGCACGCCGACGGCTAGGCCCACGGTGACCGCGACCGCCAGGGCAGCCCACTGGCGCCACGACGGCGGCCCGTCCTCGTCGTCGGCCGGCGGTGGACCGTCGAGGCGCAGCGGCGGAAGCGAGCGCGACGAACTGCCCCGCTCGGACCGGGGGCGGGGACCGAGATCGAGGACCTCGGCGGGGGGTTCCTGCGGCTCGGTCACGACGTGCGCCCCCGGCGGCGAGCGGCGTACCAGACCAGGCCGGCCGCCGCGGCGCCGGCGCCGATGGCCGCGGCGGCGAGGGCCGGCTTCGGTGCGTCACGGATCGACGCGCCCCGCTGCCGGAGCGCGACCGGCTTGGAGAAGACGAGCACCGGCCAGCCGCGCTCGGCCGCGGCCTTGCGAAGCGCCCGGTCGGGGTTGACGGCGTACGGGTGCCCCACGGCCTCGAGCATCGGCAGGTCGGTCGCCGAGTCGGAGTACGCGTAGGACCGGGTGAGGTCGTAACCCTCGGCTTCGGCCAGCTCGCGGATCGCGGCGGCCTTGGTGTCGCCGTAGGCGTAGAACTCGATGGAGCCGTCGAAGCGGCCGTCCTCGCCGACCACCATCCGGGTTGCGACCACCCGGTCGGCGCCGAGCATCTCGCCGATCGGCTCGACCACCTCGGCCCCGCTCGACGACACGATCACGACGTCGCGACCGGCCAGGTGGTGCTCGTCGATCAGCGTGACGGCCTCGTCGTAGACGATCGGGTCGACGATGGTGTGCAGCGTCTCGGCGACGATGTCCTTGACCGCCTTGACCTCCCACCCGGTGACCAGTCCGGACAGGTACTCGCGCATGCGCTCCATCTGGTCGTGATCGGCGCCACCGACGAGGTAGACGAACTGGGCGTAGGCACTGCGCAGAACGGCACGCCGGTTGATCAGACCGCCTTGGTAGAAGCTGCGGGAGAACGCCAGCGTGCTGGACTTGGCGATGACCGTCTTGTCCAGGTCGAAGAAGGCGGCTGTGTGGGTGACGGCCGGGCTGACCCGGCTGGCGGGGACGGCCCCGTCCGTTGCCGGATCGACATCGATGTCCACGAGTTCGAGGATAGGCGGCCAGGGCGGACAGAGGTGCCGCGGAGATTTCTCGAGTTGATGCGTTTGGGCCCGCGGAATGGGGGAACTAGTGGTCTTGGCGGCACCCCCCGCCGCTCGGACCTGACCTGCCCCCCTGGTTGGGTCCCACCACGGCTCCCGCCGCCCCCTGGCGGGGGCCGTGTGTCTGTCTTGGACACATCGACGTCGTCGCCGACCGTGGTCGTCCACATGCCCGGTCACGCGGTTCGGCCGTCCACAGGCCGGCCATTCCCATGGTCGACGAGCTGCTCCGGAAGCGACGGTGGACCTCCGCCCCTCCCGGAGGTCACTCTCGTGAACACTTCTCCTGCGCCGCCCCCGCCGAGTCGCCCCCTCGTCGTGACGGCCGACGACGGACTGCTCGACGACCTGCTCCGGCTGGCCACGGCGGCCGGTGTCGAGGTCGACGTCGCCACCGATCCCGGCTCGGCGAGGGCGCGGTGGCTCGCGGCGCCGGTCGTCGTCGTCGGTGCCGACCGGGCCACCGCGGTCACCGCCGCAGATCTGGGCCGGCGGCGCAAGGTGATCCTGGTTGGTCTCGACCTCGACGACGCCGGCGTCTGGCGAACAGCCGTGGCCCTGGGCGCCGACAACGTGGTCTTTCTTCCTGATGCCGAGCCGTGGCTGGTCGACCGGTTCGCCGACGCCGCCGAGGGCGGCGGGCGTGACGGCGTGCTGGTCGGGGTCGTGGGCGGCCGCGGGGGTGCCGGCGCATCGGTCCTGTCGGCGGCACTTGCCCTCACCGCGGCCCGCAGTGGTCGACGATCGATGCTGGTCGATCTCGACCCGCTCGGTGGTGGCGTCGACCTCGTCATCGGGGCCGAGGACTGCACCGGTATGCGCTGGCCCGACCTCGCCGAGGCCCGCGGCCGTCTCGGCGGAGCCGAGCTGTGTGATCTGCTGCCGGCCAGCCTCGGTCTCACCGTGCTGTCGTGGGACCGCGGCGACGTTCTCACCGTGCCCGCCGAGGCCGTGCGATCCGTGCTGGCCGCCGCGCAGCACTCCTGCGACGTGGTCGTCCTCGACCTGCCCCGGCGGGTCGAGGACGCCACCGAGCACGCACTGGCTCGGTGCACGAGCACCATGCTGGTCGTGCCCGCCGAGGTCCGGGCGGTCGCGGCGGCGGCCAGGGTCGCCATCGGGCTCGCTGCCGCAGCCCGCGACGTTCGAATCGTCGTGCGTGGTCCGTCCCCGTCCGGCCTCGGCGGTACCGACGTGGCCGAGGCCCTCGGCCTGAGGCTGGCGGTCGAGATGGACGCCGAGCCTCGGCTGGACGAACGGCTCGAGCGGGGTGAGGCCCCGGGGCGTTCGGGGAAGGGACCCCTGGCACAGGCCTGCGAGTCACTGCTCTTGGACCTCCTCCCGTCGGCGCGGGCCACAGCGGCATGAATCTGCAGGCCGGACCCGACGACCGCCTGCTCGAGCGGGTGCGCTCGTCGCTGGCCGTCGAACCGGGTGCCCCCACCCCGGCCCGAGTCGCCGCCGCGCTGCGCTCGGCCGGGTCGGTGCTCGGCGACGCCGTCGTGCTCGAGGTCACCGAGCTGCTTCGGGCCGAGATCTCCGGCGCGGGTCCGCTCGACGCCCTCCTTCGGGAACCGGGAGTCACCGATGTGCTGGTCAACGCACCGGATGCGGTCTGGGTCGACCGAGGGTTCGGCCTCGAACGGTCGACGGTCCGGTTCCGCGACGAAGCGGCCGTGCGGGCGCTGGCACAGCGACTGGCCACCTCGGCCGGACGCCGCCTCGACGACGCCCAGCCCTTCGTCGACGCGCGGTTGGCCGGCGGTGTGCGGCTCCATGCCGTTCTGCCGCCCGTCTCGCCGGTCGGCACACTGGTCTCCCTCCGGGTGCCGGCCGCCAGCACGTTCGGACTCGACGACCTGGTGTCCGCCGGCAGCGTGCCCGAGGACATGGTTCCCGTACTCGTCGCTGTGGTCCGGTCGCGGCTGGCTTTCCTGGTCACGGGTGGCACGGGCAGCGGCAAGACGACGGTGCTCGGGGCGCTTCTCGGCCTCGCCGATCCCGGCGAGCGTCTGGTCATCGTCGAGGACTCCAGTGAGTTGCGTCCGGCACACCCGCACGTGGTCCGGCTGGAGGCGCGACCGCCGAACGTCGACGGTGCCGGGCGGATCGGGCTCGACGACCTCGTGCGGCACGCGTTGCGGATGCGTCCCGACCGCCTGGTGGTCGGCGAGGTCCGAGGTCCGGAGGTCGTCGATCTGCTCGGTGCTCTCAACACCGGGCACGAGGGAGGCTGCGGCACTCTTCATGCCAATTCGGCCGCCGACGTGCCGGCACGGCTCGAGGCGCTCGGGGTGGCCGCGGGGCTCGGACGAGACGCGGTACACACCCAGGCGGCTGCGGCGCTCGACGTCGTCGTGCACCTCGCCAAGGACGGACCGGGTCGCCGGCGCGTGGCTGAGTTGGACCTCCTGTCGTGCACGCCCGCGGGACGGCTGGTCACCGTTCCGGCGCTGCACACCGACGCGGATGGTGAGCTGCGGCACGGAGCCGGCGCGGCCGGACTCGACGCGTTGCTCGACGAACGCCGGAGGTCACGGTGAGCGGCCTGCTCGCGATCTTTCTCGCGGCGAGTGCCGCGGCGCTTGCGGTCGGTGGCCGGCCCAGCCTGCTCGCATCCCGTCTCGGACCGATGCACCGCGGCCACCACGGTCGTAGCCGCGCCTGCGGGGCTCTGCGTCCCGTCGCCGGCCTGCGGCGCCGGGTCACCGCCGCGCGAGGTCGGCGGCGACGGCAGGGCGAGGTCGCCGAGGCCTGCCTTCTCCTCGCGTCCACCCTTCGAACCGGCGTGGCAGCCCGGCAGGCGCTCGACACCGCCGCCGGCGAGTGGCCCGACCTGTTCGGACCCGCGGCCAGGCGGGCGGCGATCGGCGGCGACATCCCGGTCGCACTTCGCGATGCCTCGACGAGGCCCGGCTGTGGCGCCCTCGCCGGTGTGGCCGCCGGGTGGGAGGTCTCCGAACGCACCGGGGCCTCCCTCTCACATGTGATCGTGGCTGTCGCCGACTCGCTGCGCGGTGAGGCTGCCGTGCGCCGCGAGGCGGATGCGCAGCTCGCGACGGTCCGTGCAACGTCCCGGCTGCTTGCGCTACTGCCGGTGGGCACCTTGCTCCTGCTCTCCGGTGGCAACGGCGCGGCCATGGACTTCCTGCTCGGATCGCCGTTCGGGGTTGCCTGTGTGATCGTCGCAGCGACCCTCGCCGGCTCGGGCGTGTGGTGGATCCACCGGCTTGCCCAGTCCGCGGTCCGGTCGCCGTGGACCTTATGAGGCGGCTCGGTCCCGGGACGAGACCGCCGTGACCACGATGACGACGCTAGCGGCCGCGCTCGCCGCGGTGGCCGCAGCGGTCGGCGTCGGGCCGCGGCCGGGACCCGCTCGGCTGCGCCGGATCGTGAGCTCCCAGTCGACGACACGGGTCGGTGCAGCCGTAGCCGACCGGCCGAGGTCGGTGGGGGGTCCGGGAGCTCACCGAGCGGTCAGTGGCACAAGGCCCGAGCCCGGGCGTGGCCCACTCGGATCTGCACCCGCACGGGTGGTCGCAGTGGCGATGGTCGGATTTGCCGCGGCGTGGTTGGTGGGCGGCATTGCCGCTCCAGTCGCGGGCATCGGCGTCGGGGCCGCGGCCTGGGTCTGGTTGGGCCGGCTGGAGTCGGCGAGCGTGGTGCGGGCCAGGGAGGACGCCGTGGCGGCTCTGCCCCTGACAGCAGAATTGCTGGCGGCCGCAGTTGCCGCAGGTAGTCCGCCCGTGGTCGCGGCCGAGGCCGTCGGCAGAGCAGTAGGAGGCCGGCTCGGGTCGGCGTTGGCGACGGCGGCCGCCACGGCACGCGTCGGGTTCGAGCCTTCGGCCGCATGGGCGAGCCTCGCCGCCGAGCCGGTGTTGCGCCCCCTCGCCCGGGCCTTGGCCGGCGCCGGCGCACATGGCGTGTCGCCGGTCGCCATGCTCCAGCGGGTCGCCGAGGATGCGCGCGACGCGGCCCGGTGGGACGCGCAGGCGCGCGCGCGAGCACTCGGGGCCCGTGCCGCCGCACCTCTGGGGCTGTGCTTCCTGCCGGCGTTCGTGCTGGTCGGCATCGTTCCGGTGGTCGCCGGCGTGGGACCGCTGCTCCCGTGAGCCGTCGGGTCGCTCGCGTGCAGCGCACCGGTCGGTCGTCGTCCACAGGCCGGCGAACGGGGCGCCGTTCGTCCCCAGGTGGCGCCGTCCCCCTGGGACCGCGCATCGCGGGTCGCTGAGCTTGAACGCAGCCCCGCAGTCGCGGGGCCCGCACCGGCCGTTGCCGGGTCCGGGAGGTTCCATGTCCAAGATCGTCGCCGTCCTGCGCCGCGGTGAGCGCGGTATGACCACCGCGGAGTACGCCGTGGGCACCGTGGCCGCATGTGGCTTCGGGGGCGTTCTCTACAAGCTGCTCACGAGCGAGACCGTGACCGGTCTGCTGACCGATCTCGTCCGCCGAGCATTCGGCGTCTTCGGGTGACCACGGCTGCGAATCGCCGGCGGGGGACACCCCGCCGGCGCCGGGTCAGGGGCGATCGGGCCCGCGGTGCCGTCACGGCTGAGATCGCCACCGCGCTGCCGGCGCTGGTGGTGGTCGTGATCGGTGCCGTCTGGGTGGTGTCGGTCGGCCTCACCCAGCTGCGGTGCGCCGACGCGGCGCGCGAGGCCGCCCGGGCCGCCGCGCGTGGCGATGACCCTGCGGTGGTCTCCAGCGTGGCCGAAGCCGCGGCGCCGGACGGAGCGGCGGTCCAGGTGCGGGTGGAGGGCGACATCGTCACGGTCGAGGTCGCGGCCCGGGTTCCCCCGCCCCTGCCGTTCGGCGACCATGTCCCGGCTCCGACCGTGCGGGCCAGCGCCGTCGCGGTCAAGGAGGCGCCGTGACCCGCACCCGGCGCCGAGGCTGGAGCAAGGTCGAACGGGGTGCCGGCTCGATCCTGGTTCTCTCCGCCGTCATGGTCGTGCTGACCGCGCTCCTGATGGTTGCCACGCTGGGCGGTGGTTACCTCGCCCGGCACCGGGCAGCCGCAGCCGCCGACCTGGCGGCCCTGGCTGCCGCCGGTCAGGTGTGGTCGGGTCCGGCGGCGGCATGCTCGTCCGCCGGCGGTGTCGCCGAGGCCAACGGGGCCGTCCTACGGTCCTGCCGCGTCCACGGCGAGCAGGTCGAGGTCGTCACGTCGGTCGAGGTCACCGGGCCGGCCGCGGTGCTCGGTGATGCCGCTCGCCGTGCCCGTGCAGGTCCCCGTGCGTCTTCCGGTCGCTCTTCCGGCGGCGACGGCGCCGAGACAGCGGCGCTGCCCGCACCGGGTTGGACGGTCCCCGTCGCCGGTGGGTACCGCGTCACCGCAAAGTTCGGCGACACGGGCGCTCTGTGGTCGAGCGGGCGTCACAGCGGTCTCGATCTCGCCGCCCCGGTCGGTACTCCGGTGGTGGCCGCCGCGGGTGGCCGGGTCGATGTCCCCGGCAGTGGTGGTCGTCTCGGCATCGTGGTCGTGGTCGACCACGGTGGTGTCGTCTCCTACTACGCCCATCTGTCGCGTGTGATGGTCGACCCAGGGCAGGTCGTGGCCGCCGGTCAGCGGCTCGGATCCGTCGGCACGACCGGCAACGCCACGGGTCCCCACCTGCACTTCGAGGTGCGTGTCGGGGGAGTTGCGCGCGATCCGGAGGCCTTTCTCGGCCCGCTTGGCCCGGCCCGGTGACCGTGCGGTTCACGGGCTTCTGCCACTGGGCCGGCTCACACCTGCGGGGCTTCCCGCGGGGAGGTCTGTGATCGAGTCGCCCCCAGGCAGGCGGCGACGACACACCCGATCGCCACCCACTCCCGCGCATCGAGCACCTCGCCGAGGATCACGAACCCCACCATCGCCGCCACGGCGGGCTCCAGGCTCATCAGGATGCCGAACAGCTTCGCCGGAAGTCGACGCAAGGCCTCGAGCTCGAACGTGTACGGGATCACCGACGACAACAGCCCGATCCCGGCTCCGATCACCAGGTACTGAGGGCGCAGCAGGTCGGTCCCGCCGCTGACGGCTCCCAGTGGGAGCACCAACAGCGTTCCCACCACGCTCGCCAGCGCCAGCCCGGACGAGCCCGGGAACCGGCGGCCGGTTGCGGCGCTGAGCAGGATGTACGCCGCCCATCCAGCGGCGGCCAGCAGTGCGAACCCCACCCCCGCCGCATTGACGCTGTCCGCGTCGCCACGGGTCAGCAGCAGCACGCCGGCACCGGCGAGCAGCACCCACAGCAGGTCCAGGCGTCGCCGCGAGAACGCCACGGCCACGCCGAGCGGTCCGAGGAACTCGATGGTCACCGCGATCCCCAGCGGTATCCGTGCGAACGACTCGTAGATGGCCACGTTCATCGTCGCGAGCACCACCCCGAAGGCAGCGGCGACGGTGAGGTCGCTCCGCGACCATCGCCTCGCGCGGCTGCGAAGCGCCCGGCGGGTGAGCACGACGAGCACGACGGTGGAGGTCGCGAGCCGCAGCGTCACGACCGCGGTCGGTGGCAGGACGTCGAAGAGGGTCTTCGCCAGGCCGGCGCCGACCTGCACCGAGATGATCCCGAGCAGCACCAACGCGGGCGCGGGTACCGCATCCAGCCTGGTCACCCGCTACAGGCTACGAACGAGCACCCTGAGCTCTCGCGCTTTCGTCACGCCCGCCCGCTGCGACATGTGGCGGATGGTCACCGTGTCCACGCCGAATCAGACGTTGCGGACCCGCCACAACGTCGGCGGTGCTAGGACCTGTGCGGCTCCGTTGCGGTGTCGGTGTCGTCGCCGGGCGGGGCGGCCTCGCGCCGGTCGGTCGCCGTTGCCGGTCGGTCCGTCCCAGCATCCGCGGCGTCAGCGGACGTGGTGGCGGTGTCGGCCGCATCGTGAGTGTCGACCACGTCGTGGGTGGCGGGCTCTTCGCGGGTGCCGGACGTGGTGGCGACGGCGGGGGCTGCGTCGGCCCGCCTCCGCAGCTCTCGCACCTCCTGGCGACGCTGTCGCCCACGGCGCATCCCGGCCCGGAGCAGGACCAGCGCCGCGAGGGCGAGCAGTCCGGTCAACACACCGGCGAGGAAGACCTCGGCGACGGTGGTGTCGATGCTCACGTTGAACGCATCGACGGTCACCGAGTCGTTGCTGCCGGTCACGGCGACGACGATGAGTACGACCACGACGGCGAGCAGGAGTACGGCGATGACGGTCATGACGGGTCCTCCCGCGCACGAGTGTCAGGTGTCCGGCCCGGCCGGCGCCTCGGCAAGCAGTGCGTCGAGGAGTCGTACCGCCCCGGCTTTGTCCAGGGGATCGTTACCATTCCCGCACTTCGGCGACTGTACGCATGATGGGCAGCCCTCGGGGCACGGACAGGCCGTTATCGCGTCGCGAGTCGCTCGCAACCACGCGGCGGCCGCGTCGAAGCCTCGTTCGGCGAAGCCGGCGCCGCCCGGGTGCCCGTCGTGGACGAACACGGTCAACAGGCCGGTGTCCGCATGCCTCGCCGTCGACATGCCGCCGACATCCCAGCGGTCGCTCGTGGCGACCAGCGGCAGCATCCCGATGGCGGCGTGCTCCGCCGCGT
>Ga0214469_1000016_pt1 | contig 42278 bp, 56 predicted proteins | sample RVTome_10_FD_187340 | JGI IMG/M metagenome (GOLD analysis project Ga0214469, IMG submission 187340) | Soil microbial communities from uranium-contaminated site in the Upper Colorado River Basin, Wyoming, United States - RVT153D57 HiSeq ... | reverse complement strand
GTTGGGCCTGGATGACGATGGAGGTATGAGGATGGGGTGTAACTGTGGGAACAAGGCCGACAAGACCTTGTACACGGTGCTGACGAAGGGCGGAACGACCTATACGGGGCTCTCGGCCAGTGCTGCCAGGCTTCTGGTGGCCAAGAACCCCGGGTCTACGAAAGTTCCCGAAGTCAAACGTTAAGACTCGTAGTTGTCCAAAGGGTCACGAGTGTCCATATTCGTGGCCCTTTGCCATGCGCTCACTGGAGGGATGTGGAGGGATTGGAGGTGAGGGCACTACCCCTCGCATAGGGTGAATTATTTTGTATTTGATCTTTACCCTCGTGACGTTACGCGGAGGGGGGGGGGGGGGGGGGGGGGGGGGGGGGGGGCACCTCCGACCCCTCCTTCCCTCCAACGGGTAGGGCATTTTGGGCATTCGGGATCCTTGGGATGTTCCAGGGAGTTGTCCACAGGGCGCCGTGTACTCTGTGGACAACGCTTTTGAGTGCTGTGCTGCGGGCCGGCTCGATACGCGATGTGAAGCCATCCGTCCGATCGATGCCTAGGAGCAGCAATGGCAGACGACAAGACGCCCCCGGAGACTGAGGTCTTCTCGGCTGTGGGGCTCAGTGACACCGAACTGAACGAGACGCTTGAGTCCTTCCGGGCCCGCGGTACCGAGCTTTCCTCCAAGGACGCTCTCACCCCCGAAGAGACGACCGAGCTCGCCGAACTGGCTGTGAAGGTCAAGGCGGTGCAGACCGAGTCGGCCACGCGCAGCGAGCGTGCCGCTGAACTCGCTGCCCACAAGGAGCTGTTTGCCTCCCTCCCGGCTCCTGCTGCCCCTGTGGCGGCCCCGGAGCCCGTCCTTGAGGCGACGTCCGTCCAGAAGTCCACGGAGCCCGTGAGCGCCCCTGTGGTGCCTTCCGTCGCGGAAATGGCGGTCCAGCCTCCCGCTGTGGTCGCCAAGCGCCCTACGGTCACCGCATTCGTCTCTGCCGACGCGGCCGGCCACATCGGCAAGAGCGCCGGGCAGGAGTACTCGGGCCTTGAGGAGATCTCGCAGGCCCTCATCTCCTCGCAGCAGCAGTACGGGCAGACCGGCGGAGGTAAGGGCGCACGGCACGCCATCGCCCAGTTCCGACGCGGTCGTGACGAGCGTCTGGTCATCGACGACCCGCGCGACGCGAACAAGGTCATGCGCTACGCACGCGACGAATCCCGCCTCGAAGGCGGGAACCTGGCACAGACGTGGCAGCAGCTCCTCGACCAGGGCGCAGCGTCCCTGACCGCTGCGGCCGGGTGGTGTGCTCCGTCCGAGAACGATTACGACCTCTGTCGCCAGTGGTCCGCCGGGGTCGGGATTCTCGACGTTCCCTCCGTCACCGTGAACCGGGGCGGTGTGAACTACACCGATGACATCGACTTCGCGACCATGTACGCGGCAGCCATCGTCAACGGAATCACCTTCCTGACGGAAGCTGAGGTCATCGCCGATACCGCCAAGACGTGTCTTGAGCTCCCGTGCCCTGAGTTCGAAGACCGTCGCCTCGACGTTCAGGCTGTGTGTCTGCGCGTCAGCTTCCTTCAGGCCCGGGGCTACCCCGAGGTCATCGACGCATGGACCGATGGCGTACTGGCCATCAACGAGCAGGAGATGAACAGGCGCATCATCGCCGAAATCATCGCCCGCGCCGGAGCGGCCACGGTCGTCGCCCCTCCGGCGTCCGGTCCGGACAGCTATACCTCCGGCCTCCTGGCCGCTGTGGAACTGGCTGCGACCGACATCCGTGCACAGCGCATGATGGACCCGCAGTCCACCATCGAGATCGTGCTGCCCATGTGGGTCCTCCCGCAGATGCGGGCCGATCTCTCCCGCCGTAACGGTGTCGACCTTCTGTCGGTCACCGATGCGGACATCGCCCGGATGTTCTCGGTCCGCAACGTCCGCGTTCAGTTCGTCCGCGGGTGGCAAGACGGTCTCATCACCGGAGGTGCGCTCGACCCCACGTTCCCCGGTGGCGACGCGACGACCCCGTTCATGACCGCTCTGCCGGCGGACGTCAGCTTCCTGGCCTACCCGGCTGGCTCGGTCGTGGTCGGACGTCAGGATGTCGTCACGCTGACCAACGTGTACGACTCTGCGTCCCTCGTCCAGAACCTGTTCACGTCGCTGTTCGCGGAAGAGGGCTTCGCGACCCTGTTCCCGTGCGGCGGGCAGCGTCTCTACACGGTCGAGGACCTCTGCAACATGGGTGTGACCGGCGCAGCGAACATCTCTTGCACCGCTCCGGCCGCGTAGTCCGCCTCCCCGAGTGGCGCGCCCGCCCCACCCACCGTGGCGGGCGCGCCCCGATCAATGAGAGGAGGTGGAACGCATGGCAGTGATCATCGGTAACGCGGACATCGTCGAACCGCCCCCGACAGGACAACTTCGGTACGGGATCTTCCGTGCTGCGACTGTCACGGACGATCTTGACACCAGGGCCATCGCGGCAGGGTTCACATTTCCGGCGGAGGACTGCGGAGAGTCGTACCTCTACGACGCGATGTGCGATCCGGCCGATGCGGAGGAAAAGACCTTCGATGAAGGCACCCCGTACATGGAGGCTCTCCCGTACTGGGTCTACTCCACCCGCCAGTGCGGCATGGTCGGTCGTACCGCTCAGGAAATGGCCCGCTCGGTACGTCGTCGCCTCGCAGGAGGGGAGCAGACTCAGGTTGAGTCCGCTTTCTGGGGCGGTACCGCCGTGCCCGTGGACCCGAACCTCACCGGTACCGCCGGAGTGGTCACCGCGACCCCTATTGCAGCAGGAGCGGGAGCGGCTATCTCCGCGCTCGAAGAGTCGTTCTACTCCGCGTATGGGTACGTCGGCACCATCCACCTGAATCAGGTTGCGACGGGCGCTCTGGCGTACGCACAGGTCCTGAACGGATCCACGGCTGGTGTACTGCGCACCCCTCTGGGCTCCGCGGTTTCTCTTGGAGCCGGGTACGGCATCACGGGACCTGCGGGAGTTGCTCCCGCAGCGGGATTCGTCTGGGCATTCATGACTCCTCCGGTCATCATCCGCAGATCAGAAGTGATCTCTCAGGATGCCGATCTGCGCAGCGTCATGGACCGGGAGCTGAACCAGTTCATGGGTCTCGCGGAGAGGGTCTACGCGCACACGTGGACGTGTCCTGTGGTCCACGCCGTTCAGGTACCGGTTGCAGCTCCCGCGGTCGCCACAGCCCCGGCGGTGCCGTGATGAACAAAGACCACGTGACCATTCACGTGAGGAGCGGCGAGACGGCTTCCGCAGTGGCCGGAGCGCTTCTGGCCATTGCTGTGGACAAGATGGACGTCCGTACGGTTCTGGGAGGCACCGCTTTCCGGGTACCTCCGGAAGTGGCGCGCGAGTACCTCGAAGGTGCGCCGGCCAAGCCTGTGCGCCGGACACGTAAAAAGGCTTCGGCCGAAGAGACGAAAGGTGAGTCAGCATGACTCAGTGCGCATCTCTCTCGCGCGGCCGGATCGCCCGGTTCACGCGACTGGACGAGTGTGGGGCCCCCGTAGAGGGCGAATGTTCGACGGTGGTCACTACGGGTTTCGTGTCCGTCACTTCCACCCCGAATTATCAGGACCCCGAAGAGATTCAGACGCTGGACGCGAACGGCCGTCTGTGCATCGACGACCAGGCCGATCCCGCGCTCCGCTGGGTGGACCATTCCATCGTGCTCTGCAACGTCGACCCGGACGTTGTCAACATCATCACGGCCGATCCGCTCGTGGTGGACGATGCCGTTGCTCCCGAAACGGTCGGTTTCCGTCTGGATTCCGCGACGTCCGGAACGGCAAAGTTCGCTCTGGAGCTCTGGTCCGGGATTCCAGGGCAGCCCTGTGACCCTGCCGGTTTCCCGACGTACGGTTACTGGCTGTACCCCTTCCTGGGTCAGTCGCAGTGGGGTGAGTGGGCGGTCACGAACGCTGGACTGACTCTCACTTTCACCGCCCGTTCGTTTGCCGGCTCCCAGTGGGATGTGGGCCCGTACGACGTCCGCAGGGACGCTGTCACCCCCGCGACTCTTGAGCCGCTGCTCACCGCGATCACGGCCACGCAGCATGTGCACTTCGAGATCTCCAGTGCGCCGCTGCCTACCGCAGCCTGTGGCTGTGTCGAGTTGGTCATCCCGTAGATTGGACCCGTGGCCCGCGCGTTCATCGTCCGCGCGGGCCACACCCACATTCGGAAGGGTGAACGATGGCGCTGGTCCAGTACGAGACGTATCTGTTCTATCCGGGTGGAGGCTTCGCGACGGACGAGGACGTCACCGTTCGAGAACAGGGCTCAAACGTCGTCCCTAATCTGTTCACCGACTCAGGGGGAACTACCCCTAAATCCCCTGTGTCCACGGACGAGGACGGTCTCTTGTCGTTCTACGCGGTACCGGGCCTCTATGAGGCTGTCTTCGCAGGGGGCAGCTTCGGGATTCCTGTTGCCGAGTCCGAAGTGACAGAGGTACGTCCGGGGCGGTACGTGCACACCCAGGAAACCCCTTCTACGCAGTGGACAATCAACCATCACTTCGGGTTTCCTCCACTTGTCGACGTTCTTGTAGGAAACGCCTCCCTCAGGGACTACGAAGTGACCCACCCGAGCACCGCTACGACGGTCATCGTCTTCGAGACGCAGACATCAGGCGTCGCACACCTGAGGCGGTAACCATGGCCCTTGCGGAGTACAGCCGAACATTCTGGTTCCCCAACGGGGCCCTGGCCGTAGGGATAGCGGCGCGAGTCTTTCCAGAGAACTCCAGCGCACTCGCCCCCATCTTCACAGACGTCACGGGCACGGTTCCCCTCCCCAACCCTCTGAGTACGGACGGGGCCGGAGTACTGACCTTCTGGGCGGAAGAGGGGGAGTACTGGATTCACGCGGACAGTGAAGCTTTCCGGGTGAGTGTGGGCAACCCGAACGATCTGGACGTGTTTGACGGGGCCTCTGTGGCTCTGTCAACGGGCGTCATGTCCGGGGGAAACCTGGTCATCACCGGGGCCACCACGGTCGATCTCAGCGAGACCGTGGGATACGTTGTGGACTACTCCACAGACGATTTCCGGCCCTCGCTCACGCGGGTGCACATGCCGGCTCAGACGGTCACGTTGGTGGGCGCGTCCTTGACCCGGACTGTGACCTACCTTCTTGCCGATTCCTCCGGCACGATTATCCAGCAGGGTACGCAACCGACGAACATCGAACGGCGTACCCGTATCGTGCTCGCAGCACTGGCATTCGACACAGCCACGATGGCGCTGTTTGATCTGGTCGCGATCCCTCAGATCCTTGCGCAGCCCGAAAACCAGCTTCTTGACCTGATGTTCGGTCTGGGACCGTTCAGCACTTCGGGCAATCAGGTGACAGTCAACGGGGCCAATCTTCAGTTCAACACGTCGGCAGGGGCCCTCCTGCAACCCTCCTGGGCATACAACACAACTCCAGACGACCCCCACGAGGCCCCGACAGCGGCCCTTGCCCCCGCACAGTTCCGGTACGGACTACGGAACACGGTTGCGTTCCCTCCGCTGACCACGTTCATCGACGCGGCGAACTACGACAACGCAGGCGTACTGACTCCGATCGGAGGGGGGTCAGGGTCGACCACGCTGCACCGCGTGTTCAAGTTTGCGTCCAACTTTCCCAGCGGACAGACAACGGTTCAGTACGGGCAGACGGTCTACCCGAACTTGGCAGCAGCAGTGGATGCCGCAGGAAAGTCCAGTTTTGTTCAAAACCCTCAGTTCGCTCTCGGGGCGCTGGTTGCTTGGATTGCGGTGACAAGGGTCGCTACGGATCTGTCGGATCCGACACAAGCTGTCATCATCCAAGCAAGCCCGTTCAGCCGCCCTTAAGGAGGACCGATGCCCGTCATCAATCCCGTAACGCCGGCAATTTCGGTTGCTCCGGACGAAGGTCCCTGTAACTGGGCTCTGGACACGTCGTGCTGCCCTGACTGGGACACCTATCTCCCAGCGGTGCAGTCCGCTGCAACGACGTGGTCCACGTACCTTCTGTGGGCCCTCACCGGTCGCAGGTACGGACCGTGTTCCATCACGGTGCGCCCTTGCGGCAGGAGTTGTGGGGGAGGTGGCTACATGACGTACCCGGTCCGCGGATCCGACTCCTTTGGTGCTCCGGGTACGTGGGTGACCCCGTACATCGATGGAGCGGGTACGTGGCGCAACTGTGTCTGTCCGGGAGCTTGCAAGTGCGAGGCAACCTGCCAAGTGGCTCTTCCTGGCCCGGTTGCCGTTGTCGATCAGGTGATGGTGGACGGGGTGGTTCTCGATCCTTCCGCGTACCGGCTCGACAACGGCAGCATCCTGGTCCGCATCGACGGGGAGACGTGCTGGCCCGAATGCCAGGACATGGACCTTGCCAACGACGCCGTAGGGGCCTTTGCGGTCACCTATCAGCGCGGTGTGGCCGTACCCCGCGCGGGCCAGATCGCGGCAGGGGAACTTGCCTGCGAGTTCGCCAAAGCATGCACCGGATCAGGCGAGTGTCAGTTGCCCGGTCAACTTGCGTCCCTCTCTCGTCAGGGCGTTGATGTGGAACTGGTCGATCCGACCACGTTTCTTGAGAACGGACTGACGGGTGTGGCGAACGTCGACCTGTGGATCAGGTCGGTCAATCCGAGCAGGCTTGCCGAACGGTCTCGGGTGTATTCGGGTGACGTGCGACGGGGGAGGTTCACCGTATGACGATCCACATGGATCACGCTCTGACTCTCCTTGAGTGCTACCGCACGGCTCTGATCGCCAACGGAGACGAGCCGGCCACGATCTGTCTGCGCCACGGCGAATTCGTGAACCCGTCGCTGGGCAGTCAGGTCGACGAGTGCTGCAACGGTCTTGCCTGGGTGCGGATCGTCACGGTCGATCCTTTGCGCACGCGAGACGATCCCCTGGTGAAGTGTTTCCACACGGAGCGAATTACCACACTGGAGATGGGCATCGTGCGGTGCCTGCCCTTCGGTACTGTTCAGGCCCCGCCCACTTGCGACCAGTGGACCGCGATTGCGATTCAAGCGGACGAAGACCATGGCGCCATGGAAACGGCTTTGTGCTGCGCTTACAACGACCTCAGCGACGGAGGGTTCCGTACCGTACGCGCGGGCACGTACGAGCCGACCGGGCCGGACGGGAACTGCATCGGCGGTCGGCAACAGGTAGTGATCGAAACCGACTGTGGCTGCACCGCAGCCTGAGGAGCGACGATGGCGAAGACAGGCACAGTGACCGTCCTGATCTCATTCAACGGCATGTACGCAGGTGACGTGTCCGAAGACATCGAAATCGATGCCACCGTGGAGGGATGGGCCCGAGCCGGTCTGGTGAGGATCGGAGGGACGTCCGGTGGCAAGACTCAATCTCGACCGCGGTCAGCTCGGAAGAACGATTCAGGGGGAAGCAAGGCGAGCGCTCCGGAACCGGGCCCCGCAGGTGCTGAACCGGGCCAAGATCCTGGCACCAGTGAGAACGGGCCGACTGAGGGCTAGCGGAAAGATCGTCTACTCGTCCACGTTCGGTTTTCGTCCGAAAGCCACCATCGTCTTTGATGTGGACTACGCGGAAATGGTGCACAACGGCACGCGCCCGCACCGGATCTCCCCCAAACGACCGGGTGGTGTTCTCCGTTTCCGGATGGGCGGTCGCGTGGTGTACGCAAAGTACGTCAACCATCCGGGCACCAAAGCCCGTCCCTTCTTGGACCGGGCGCTTCGCGAGATCGCCTCACCGGCCGGGTACCGCATCCGAAATGCCAACACGAACGTCTAGAGTGGACTCATGACAGACGATGAGAACACCCCCGAACCACAGTTGTACGATCTGGTCATCTCCGACTACAAGGTTCAGGCCAAGGCACTGACACCGGAGCAACTGATGGTGGTCATGGCTCTGAAAGGGTCTATCGGACCCTCCGGGATCCGGTCGCTGTACCGGATCCTTCAGCGCTCCGTGGGCGATATGCACTGGGATGCCATCACCGACATGCTGGTAGACGGGGAGACCACGATGGCGGACATCATGGGTCTCTTGAAGGAAATTGTGGACCACCAGACAGCCGATAAGACCGATGGCTGATCTGAGCAGGGTCCTGAGGCGCGACCCGTTCACGGTCACCGTGGCGGGGCGCGCCTTCCGCGTTCCTTACAAGTCCGCTGCCGAGTGGCTCGTGATGCTGGACGACGCACCCCTTGAGATTCTGGCGCAGCGTGTCTTGGGAGAGGACAGCGACTTCTTGCTACTGCTTGTCGATGGCAAGGTGTCTGCCGCTCAGGCACACGACGCCGGCCCCGAGATCCTCAGGCTCGCCTCGGGATACGACCGGTGGTGGCAGGCGTACAACCTGGCACTCGCGTCCACTCAGGGCAACGTTTTGGGCCGGATGCTGCTCAAGGGAGTGGATCCGTCCGCGGTTTCCCTCGGCCAGTGGTGCACAGCGCTTTACGCTCTCGCCACACAGGGCGCCAAGGAAGCTGATCAGGCAAAGTTCGATTTTCAGTTGGACATCCCTCCACCAGGCTTCGACCCCGGAGACACGTGGGACGATGGATATGACCCGGTGGCGGCATCCGCTTCCATGCCCGGCATGAAGTGAGGTGGTGAGACATGGCGAGCGAGGCTGAAGTTGATCTCGTAATCAACGCGACGGGGGCCCTGCCGGAAGTCGAGCGGGATCTCGCGCAGATCATCCGCACAGCAGAAGCCAACGCGGACGATGTCGACGTAGACGCAGCCTTGAACGCGCGTGACTCCCTCGACCAGATTCAGAGCAACCTGAACCGAGTTCTTCAGGCAGCCGAGAATGGCGCGGATGACATCGACGTGATTGCGGTGCTGGACCAGCAGCGCACACTCACCCAGCTACGCAGCACTCTTGACGCGGTCATCACGTCCGTGGACGAGGGGGCTCCTGAAGTCGATGTGAATGCGCTGCTGAATCAGGCCCGATCGCTGCGCAACGTCCGTCAGGGTCTGGACCGTGTCGTCACGCAGGCACAGGCCACCGTGGACGACATCGACATCGACGTAGATATCGATGTCGACGAGGACGAGCTTCGACGACTGAATTTGGATCTTAGGGCTCTTGCTCGTGGTGCCGGACGTGCGATCGGACCCATTGCGGGTCTTGCGGGAGGCATTGCGGCTGTGGGTGTGGCTGCCGGCGGTGCCATCCCCCTGATCGCAGGTGTGGCGACGGCTGCGGCCGAGATCGCCCCCGCCGCAGCCGTAGGTGTCTCCGGACTCCTCGCACTTCAGCTCGCCACGGGTACCGTGAGAGTGGCCATGCTGGGTGTCAAAGAGGCGGTAGAGACTGCCTTCGACCCCGAAGCATCGCCCGAAGATCTTGCCGAAGCCATGAAGAGACTGGCCCCGGAAGCTAAGGCATTCGTCAAGGAATTGCGCAGCATGCGCGGGGAGCTTGACGACATCCGGGAGCGGGTACAGAACCGGTTCTTCGAGGGGTTCGACGACTCGCTTGAGCGGCTGTCCGAGACGATCCTGCCGACCGTTGGCAGCGCCATGGAGCGTACCGCGGTCTCGCTCAACCGTATGGCGCGTGGTGCTGCGGACGCTGCTGTTCAGCTCGACGAACGCGGCGTGTTGGGGAAGGCACTCAAGTCGTCCACCAACTCTCTCCAGAATCTGGAACGTGTACCGGGCCAGGTGACCAACGCTCTCGGCGAGCTTGCGGCGGCCGCAGGTCCTTCTCTGGAGCGGCTGAGTCGCGCTGTTTCTAGTCGAGCGGATGACATCTCCGAAGCGTTGACCCGGGCGTTCGAGTCTGGCGCTCTGGAAGACTCCATCGACGATGCGATTTCCGCTATCCGTCAGTTCGGACGCGTCGGCGGGAACATCATCGGCGGTTTGCGAAACGTCTTCGGTGGCCTGACTCAGGACGGTCGCGGTTTGTTCGACACGCTGGAACAAATCACGGAGGCGTTTGAGGATATAACCGCTAGCGAGGGGTTTCAGGCTGCACTCAAAGAACTGTCCGAAATCGCCAGCCAGTTGGCGAAGAGTGCGCTCCCGATCCTTTCCAAAGCCATCGGCATCGTGGGCGGCATCATTGAGGACATCGGGCCCCCTATCCGAGAGATCATCGAACTCATCGGGGATCGACTCAGCGGGATCCTTGAGGACAATCAGCCGCTGTGGGACAGTCTCGGAGACACGATCAAGAGCGTATCCCCGATCGTCAAGGACATCCTTGATCTGCTCTTCGAGCTTGCCGGCCTGGTACTCCCCCTTCTGGAACCTGTCCTCAAAGAGGTCAGCAGGATTTTCAAGGCTCTTCAGCCCGTCATCTCGGAGATCGCCAAGAACATCAAGGGGCAGTTGAGGCCCGTATTCGAGGCGCTCAAGGAGGTTCTTGACGAGATCCTGCCCCCGCTAGGGGACATCGTCGAAGAACTGGCTCCGAAGCTACGAGACCTGATCGCAGAGATTTCTCCAGAGGTCGGGAAGCTTGCCAAAGAATTCGGTAATGCGCTGGTTGAGTTGGCTCCGCTGGTTGTGAAGTTCCTTGAGTTCCAGTTGTTCTTGATCGAGAAAGCGGGTCCGGCGATCAAACTGATCGTCCAGATCATCGCGGGCATCTTCATCGGTGTCTTCCGCTCCCTCTCCTTCATCCTCAGGGAAGTTGTGGCCCCCGCCTTCCGCATCGTTCAGAAGATTCTCGAAGGGGACTTCTCGGGTGCGCTGAAGTCCACCCAGACCCTGACGCTCAACTTTGCCCAGAGGGCGCGAGATGCGTTCAACGGACTCAAGGACGCGGGAGGCAGAGCCTTCTCTTCTCTTGCCCAGTCGGTGGCGCGCAACGGCGCGGAGATGCGTGGCAAGTTCCTTGACGCGGTCAATCAATTGGTCGCCAACGCGATCACCCAGATTCGTCGACTCCCGGGCAACATCAGGGACGCTATGGGCAACGTTCAGAATCTTCTGGTCTCGGCCGGTGCGAACATCATCCGGGGCCTGATCAACGGCATGCTGTCTCAGCTTGGAAGGCTGCGCCGTATTGCTGCGGACATCGCGTCCGTCGTGTCTGGGGCAGTCAAGAACATTCTCCAGATCAGTTCCCCCTCACGAGTCTTCATCGAAATCGGTCAGGACACCGTGGCCGGTTTCGTACAGGGTCTCAACTCCTCGCTACCGCAACTCCAAGTGGCTGCGCGCGGGGTGGGTATGACTGTTCCGGACCAGGTACGGCAGGAAGCCAGGCGATTCGACTTGTCACTCCCGCGTACCGCGGGGGAGCTGCCCACCGTGCTTGTCCAGATCGGAAATGAACGGCTCGACTCCCGTATTGACTATCGTGCCCGGCAGATTCAGGAACGCAGGGAACGCACACTGAGCCAGGGGGTGCGGCGCTGATGCCGGAAGCACATGTGGAACTGTTCATCGACTTCTCGGGGCTCAGTGTCGAAACTGAAGCAACGATCTTCCGTGGACTGTCGGCCACCGGTCCGTGGGTCGAGTTGGCTACGGTCCCTCTCCTGGGAGAGCAGGCCGTCTACATCGACTCGACCGCGCCTCTGGACACCCCTGTCTGGTACCGGTTCGTAGGCGAGCCGGGCGGGGCTGAGCAGATCGAAGGGCCTTATGAGGTGCCTTCCGGCGACATGGTATGGATCAAGGATCCCCTGCGCCCGTGGGCGAGTCAGGCATTCGCCCTGTGCTCGGGTCCTGTCGGACCGTGCGGGCCGACAGACCCTGTATACCTGTGGCTGGGGTTCGGAACCGAACAGTGGAACCACGACGCGAATCTTTTCCCCATCCTCAACGCAGAGCATCCCGCAGACATCTACTCCCGACGTAAGCACGCGGACGGTACCCTGCGCTTCGTCACGCGGTCCCTGAGTGCTGCCGAGTCCATATACGAGCTGTTCACAGCGGGCGGTCCGCTCTTCATTCAAGCGCCCCTCATCTACGGGTGGGAGGACGCTTACGTCCAGCCGCTCACGGTCTCCCGGGACTACCTGAACCCCGATCAGAGGGTGCCGGACCGGATATGGGATGTTCCGTGGACGATCGTCGACCCGGTCACCGGACCGACGCAGGGGACACTCTGTGCCAACTGGTGTGCGGTTGCGGAAGCCTTCGCGACATTCAGTGACATGACCGCTGCTGGTGGCACGTGGCAGGACGTAGCGGAAGGCAATCTCGCCTGCCCGCCATCGGAACCTCCAGTTCCGGACGGTTTCGGATTTGGTGAGTTCGGGGCCGGCCCGTTCGGTGACGGAGGATAAGACATGGCATTCACACCCATCCCGATCGGCTCCCTCGCGTGGGGGAGCCCGGTCAACACAGCGTTCACCGACCAGGACGCCCGCATCTCGGATCTTGAGTCGGGCGGAGCCAGCGCGCCCACTACAGGGTTCCTGGCCGTTCCCTACGCGCCCGAGCACGCGACGGGCTTCTCTTCCACCACGTCCGGCACCGTCTATATGGTCCGTGTCACCCTGGCTGCCCCCGCCACGCTGTCCACGCTCACACTGGGCATCTTCACCGCACAGGTCACACCGACCGCGGGCCAGAACTTTGCCGGCCTCTACGACACGGCAGGGACTCTGCTCGCGGTGACCGCTGACCAGTCTGCGGTGTGGAACTCAGTGGGCGAGAAGAACATGGCCTTCACCGCTCCGTACGCGGCTCCCGCAGGGGACTACTACCTGGCATTCGTCAACAATGCCGGAACAGCCATGGCGATCCACAGGAGCACGGCTGCCACTACGGCGACCACAGACATGATCAACCACGGTATGACCGCGTCCAATGCGCGCTGGACGACCGGTCCGACCGCTCAGACGTCGCTACCCGCCTCCATCACGATGGCTTCCCGCACCTTGTCGGGTGTCGCCTACTGGTTGGGGGTCAGTTAGTGCTCCCTTCATCGGCTCTGTACAAAACAGTTCTCCACACGCCCCACAAAAGGGCCACCCGTATCGATGCGTACGACATCGACGGAAACGTACTGGTGCAAGATGTCCCCGTCATCGATGGGGACGTTGCGGCCAATCTGACCGACAGGGTCACCCGCAATGCGGCGTGGACGCTCTCGGAGGAGTGGTACCCGCGATCCTCTTCGGACCCGTTCTCCCAGTACGTGAGCGTCGTTCGCATCCGGTCGGGGGTCGAGTACGGCGACGGATCGCTAGAGTTGTTCCCAGTCTTCACCGGTCGTGTACTCACTGCCCAGCGGGGCGCGACCGGTGAAGTCTCCTTTACGGCAGACGACTTCGCGGCTGACGTAGTCGGGTACCCGTTCGAAGCACCGCGGACCGCGGACCGGAACAGCAGTGTCCTTGCCGAGATCGAAGCACTGATCCTGGAGGCCATCCCGCAAGCGGTCTTCGGTGTGCACGGGGTGGCAGACGGGCCCGTTCCCGAACTCACCTGGGACGAAGACCGGGGTCAGGCACTGGACGATCTGTCATCAGTTGTGGGGGGTCGATGGATTGCGGACGGTAGCGGGGTGTTCACCGTGCAACCGCTCGTCTACGCCCCTGGTACGCCCGTACAGGATTTCTTCGACGGTCCGGGAGGACTTCTCTCAGAGGCCGACACCGAATCTACCCGCGCGGGAAGTGCGAACTCCATCACGGTGGTCTCGGAGCGTACCGACGGATCCGACCCTATTCGCGTCACAGTGAGAGACACGTCGCCGACATCGCCCACGTTCTTCGGGGGCCCTTTCGGACGGGTTTCCCAGATCGTCAAGGTTCAGACGCCGCTCACGGTTGCCGAGGCTCAGCGGCTTGCGCGCGCGTACCTTCAGGCATCCGTGGCGCTTACCGAGCAATGGTCCGTAGACGTTGTTCCCGATCACACGATGGAACCCGGCGACACTGGACGCTTTCGTTACCGTGGACTTCTGGCGGATCAGATCATCGACTCCCTGACCTACCCGCTGGGGACGCAACGTCCGATGGCGATGAACACGCGAGGCACCGTTCTCGTGACCGATTCCTAGGGGTACGAGTGGACCAGACACTGAACTACGGCTTTCCGTACCCCGAGTGCGATGAACCGTTGGTCAAGGACGCTTCGGACATCATCCAATTGGAGCAGCTCGCGACTGCTGTGGATACAGAGGTCCAAGCTCTTTACGACACTGCGTCGCAACTCCTCGTGCGACCGGACTCGGTCCGCATGTCGACGTCCGCTGTGGTCCCTGTCCTCTCGCCGATTCAGAACACGGCGGTCGCCTACACGTCTCTGACCTTCGACAACACCCCGGGTCAGCAAATGGCGGATCTGACCGCACAGGCGATCCGGTTCGTCGAGACGGGGTATTACCTGGTGGGTCACTACATCGTGGCTACCCGTACGCCACCAGGGGGCACCATCCCCGTTTCGGTCCGCTTCCTGAAGAACGGCGCGCCGGTCAGTGGGTGGTCTGCCCGATCGTCCATCGACTCGGGGATGGCTTCGTCCCATACGGTGCTGCGATTCGACGCAGGTGACACTCTGACGACCGAGATCCGTATGGACATCGTGGCGATCGACTGGCAGTACATCGCCCGGATCTGGGCTTACCAGCTAATGGCGGTGTGACGTGGTCCAGATCAATCCGCAAGTGGTGGCCGCTCAAGGGGGCCCGTGGGCGCAGATGCGCACCGGAACGGTCGTAAGCGGTACCGCGGACAATCTCGTCATCCTGGTGGGTGGCACTTCGTTTCGGGCACAAGCTCTTGAGAGCTACGCACCCGTTGAGGGTGACCTGGTAGCTGTTCTGCGCAACGACGCTACGTGGCTGGTGCTCGGCCGGATGCCGGGAGCCGGCCCCAATGAGGTATGCGACTTCTCTTTCGAAGACACCACGGCCGGACTTCCGCCCGCAGACTGGGTCCTCTACAACATCACCGGTACCAGCAGTGTGGAGACGGTTGCGCGCGGAGGGGCTCCGGGGGGTAACCAGGTAGCCCGGGTCACACCCTTGGCCGTAGGGACCTCCGAGAGCTATCTCTACTCGTGTCCGATCGAAGTCTCTCCCGGTCAGCGATGGGATTTGTCCGCGTACGTCGGGGCTCTTTACACAGACTCGGTTGCGGCTGATGCGGATGCCGACCTGGTCGCCCTCTGGTTCGCCAACGACACCGATCTGTACCCCACCACTGTCTCGGCAGACAGTACGGTGGCTTCTCTGGACGACGTCACCGCGCTGCCACCGTTCACGGGCATCTCAGGGACAGCAACGGTGCCTTCCGGCGCATCGGTCATGCGCGTGGCTCTGAGATCCTCTCTGGTCGCGGACCAGTCGCTGGAATGGGACTTTGTCACGGCCCGTCTGGTGACCGAGGGACAGACACCTTCGGCAGGTCTCGGCCGAGTCCCGAACGGGTGGGCTTCCATCACTTCTTCTGCGCCAGCCGTCACCACCACGCATACCATCGCGTACACCACAGCCCCGATCACGTTCGTTTCGGGACGCGCGTACCGAGTCAAGGTCAAGGGGTATGTGCAGTCGAGCGTCTCAGGGGACTCGGTCCGGATCCGTGTGCTCAAGACAGGTATCGGGGGCCAGGGTGCGATAGACACCTTCTCGGGCATGGTCATCAACGGGACCAACGGAATGACCACCTTCTACCACGAGAATGTCATTCGTGTTCTCTCGACCAATCCCACTCTCACGGACGATCTGAACGTCACGTACGTCCGGCAGACCGGTACCGGTAACGTCTTCCTGGGAGCCACAGGAGCCAATCCGTCGTGGCTTGAGGTCGTAGACATCGGGCGGGCGGAAGACTACCCCGGTGCCAACAGCTTTGTGTAAGGGGCGATGAACTATGGCGGGTACTACACCGCGCGGGTACCAATTCTCCGAGTACGGGGATACCCAGAACTTTCCCGCGAATATCCAGACGCTCGCAGAAGACATCGATGCGGACGTTCAAGCGCTGGACGATGAGGTCACGGACTCTCTCAACCGGCCCTCTTGCACCTTGACGGAAACCGGAGTCCAATCGGTTCCGACCGGGGTGACCACCCTGCTGAGTTTCACGAACATCAACTACGACAACGACGGCATGGCGGCCCTGCCGAACGGAATCGACCTGATCGACGACGGAATCTATCTGATCATGGCCCGGATCACGGCAGATGTCACCGGGGGCACCCCTGCTGCTTTCTCCGTCGAATGCCGAGTCACCTCCTCTCTGGGCTTCATCCCGGTGCCTGTGCAGCAAACACAGACAGCCACCAACACGGCCAGCGAGCCCCTGGCCATCAACGTAGCGGCTCTGCACTACACGAACGGAGCCGGCCCGGACAACATCCGGGTGTCAGTCCTGCACAACGCAGGGGTGAACGTGGATTTCGGAGCCAGGGACTTCTCCTGTACCAAGGTCTCCAACCTTTTGACGGGAAGCTGACATGGGCAAGATTCCGGGTCTGGGCGCACCCGAGACAGAGGGCGCGTCTCCTGCGGTACCCGAAGAACCGGTGATCCCGCCTTTGGGGGAGCGGCTCGACTACGACGTCAGCGAGCCCGACATGGACGAGGGGTCCTGATGCCTGCCAACACCGTGAACCGCGGATACCCGTACAGCATCTCCACCGACCCTGCCAAAGTGGCCCCCGCCATTCAGGCTCTGGCAGAGGCGATCGATGCAGACTTGGTGACGCTTGCCCCCGGCATTCAGGCGCGCCGTATGGCCCGGGTCTCCCGGTCCACCTCGGTCAGCTTCGGCACCATCGGGACCAGCAGAAATGTTGAGTGGGACACCCTTGAGTTCAACCAGAACGACGCCCTGACGACGTTCCCCACGAACCCGAGTTCTCTGTTTCAGGTGGCCCCTGCGTGGCCTGGCTACTGGGTGGCCGTAGGGCAGATCTCGTACACGCCGATCGCTTCCGCGTTCTCCCCGATTGTCTTCGCTGGTCTCGATCTCGACCGGTCCAACATTATCCGGTTCGGAAGGCAGACAGACACAGCAGCAGACGACTTCATTGGAGGCGGGGAATCCCGGATGCTGAACGTTTCGGGAGGCCGACTGATGAACGGGACCACGGACTACTTCCATCTGGTCGCCGCGATACGCAGAAACCCCGCGCTGCCCAACGCCGCGTATTCCATGTTCGGAGCGTCCATGACGCTCTGGCAGATGACCTTGTCCTAGGGAGAGACCATGACTGTACCGACACCGACCACCAAGAGGTTTCTGATAGATCTCGGGGAGAGGGTCGTCGCGACGTTCGCGGCGTCTCTCCTGGCCATCGCCCTCGCTGCTCAGCCGTTCAACGTGCTGGAATTCGACTGGGGCAGCGCACTGACTGTCTCTGTCTCCGCGGCTTTCCTGACCCTGCTGAAGGGTCTGGTGGCGCAGCACACGGGCCCCACGGACGGTGCCGGACTCGGTACCTGAGATCATGGCAGAGGCCCCCTCCCCGGACAGTGCCACGGGGAGGGGGCCTCTTTCATTTCCGGCGACAGGGCCGGAGTCAAGGGGTTACGCGAACGGGTCCTTCTGGGTGTCGGCAACAGGTGCGGGAGCGGTGGGGGCAGACGACTCGCCGACCATCTGCGAGGCGAGGAAAGCCCGAGCCGTGGCCTTGTCCTGCTCCGAAACCGCGTTCATCACCCAAGGGTTGCCCTGACCGGCAGGGGTACCGGGCTTCAGTGTGTCGATGCGGGCGAGAACGCGACCCTTGAGCGTCTTTCCGTCCTCACGCAGAAGACCCGCAGAAAGCTGGTCCTGATTGAACCAGACACCCCGGTGGGCGGGTCCGTCCAGCCACTTGCCCGTGGCGGCCCTCTGAGCGTAGATCTGGACCGGTCCCTTTCCGTCGACCGTGGTCACGGTCGCGGTGACGCGGTCGCCCTTGGGACCGTTGGGCACGTTGGCCTGCTTCGGGATGTCGTGTTCCACCTTTGTCGGCTCGATCATCACGAGCCGGCCCCGGAAGGAGTCTGCCGACGCGAAGTCGGACGTACGCGGGGTGGGGTCTTCGAACGGGTCCTGAACAGTCATCTCGGTTTCCTGTCTCTGGTTTTGATTTCGGGGGACCGACCGGTGAGGTCGGTTTCACCGGTCGGTCCTGACGGTTTTACAAGATCCGTCTACTCGCCTATCACCTCGGGCGGATAGGAACCCGTTACAGAGAGCCAACTACGGTATCGGTCGTGTGAGTCTGGGACTCATCGTGCCTTCCCGAATCTGCTGCTCTCGTGTGCGGGCACGGAATCGAACCGTGCAAACCGACCATGCCAGTCGATTTCCCTGCCGCACTTACCAGGTGGAATAGAGGCCCCGCCACCAGTGAAGACCCCCTCTGGTATCGGCCACTGTACTACTCGACCCGGCCCGGTGTCCACTGCGGACACTAGTTCCAGAGCCCTCGTTCCATCAGGCTGGTCCGGGCGATGGCGACCAACCGGGCAATCTCGGCATCCGGTACGCCGGCAGACGTGGCGGACTGCCACAGGCCCGACGCTTCCGCCTTGGACTGCACCATGCGGAAGCGCGGCTCCCAGTCCCACTGTTCCGGAAGGGGCTCCGTCGGCTCGACGAACGGAACCCACTCCTGGGGCTTCGGAGCGCTCCGGGCAGCCTCCCGGTTCTGCGCGCAAAGTTTCACGTGCTCGCGCCCCTCCGCAAGATCGACCTTGTAGACGTAGCAGGAAGGATCTCCTCCCTTCACAGGAAGATGGATGACCAGACCCTCTTCCTGGTCAAGGACGTACTTGGGGGCCTCCCAACGGTCCTGTGACGCATCCGTGGGGTGCCACACGTAGGTACCGTGCTGCCGGTACCCGGCTTCATACATCGCCAACTGGCCTTGGATCTCCTGCCAGGCGTAGTCCATGGACCCGGTCTTGACGTCGGACATCAGGATGCGGCCGGTGCACTTCTCCCTCAGTGCCTGGTCGAAACGACCCATCACCCCGCCGAACTGAGGGACGTAGATCGTGCACTCGATCAGATCGGAGACGATCTCAAGCCCCTTCCGCTCAAGTTCATCGAGGAACGCCCTGACCCACGGAACGTGGCGGGTGGGCATGTCGTCGAACCCCCACTCACCGCGGGCGTACTTCTCAACAGACTTGTGCACGAGGGTGCCTTCGTCTGCGGCGCGCTTCGACCCCACTCGCTCGGAGACGTCGTCAACAATCCGATTGAGTTCCTGCTTCGTGTCTTTGTCTTCTGGCAGGGGACCCTCAGGGTTCGGGTGCAGGATCTTGGCACGAGCTGCAATCTCGGGGAAGTGCGCGCACCCCAAGAGCACGTTGCGCATGTTCCACGCAGTCAGCGCAGTCCGGTCGGAGCCGGCCTTGATGAACGTGGACACCCGAGTGATGGGTTTGATGTTGCCGTTCTTGTACCGGCGGAAGTCGCCGATGGTGGGGTCCTTGGCCAGGTAGCCCCGGTTGTCTGTCTCCTTGCGCTTCTCAACGGCCGGCGTCGGCTCTTCAAAGTCGTCCACGGGGGCAGTTCCCACGGGCTCGGTCGGCTCTTCGAAGTCGTCATGTGCGGGAGCGGAGAGAGCGGCCGCACGCTCCGCCTTCATCGCCGTGGTGTCCTCCACGCCGCACGCGCAGACGGACCGGTCGCCCTCACGGGTGAACGTGTGGATGTGAGGGTGTGTGGATGTACGTGTGAACGCGTGGACAGGGACCTCGGTCTCCGCGGTCACGTTCTTCAGGTCCGGGCACGTGCGCCGGGTGTGGCCCGGTTCACCACACGCCCCGCACTTACGCTGTCCTGCCATGGGTACTCTCCCCTTGGTTGATCACAGGAACCCCGGGCCACACTCACAGCGGCCCGGGGTTCTGTGTCTTTACTTCTCTTCGGTCAGTTGACGGAAGTGGTGGATGTGGTCGGCCACGTGGTCCGGCGACGGGGAGGGAACCTCAAGACTGCGACCGGACTCGGTCGTCAGCCGTAGGAACCCTAAGCCCGCATCCGAGTCGGTGACCGTGATCAGTTCTTCACTCATCGGACGTCATCCTTTGTGGCTCGCTCCGGTCGCTGCCCCTGAGCTGCTTTCGCGTACTCCCTGATAGCCCGATCGGCGACCAGGGTGCACAGCATGCCCCACAGGACTGACAACAGCGTGATGGTCAGAAGAACCCAGATCACTTCTTCTTCATCTCCCGCCGGATCTGCATAGAAGCGTCTACGGCTTCTTGGAGAGTCTGCGGACGTGCGTTGGCCTTGAGCTCAGCGTCGTAGCGGTCGAACTCCGCTCCGCGCTGCTCCGGTGTGGCATCCGCCGGAATCGATTCCGGTCGCTTGCTCCTGCGCTTTCCCATGGGCATTCCAATCCCTCGTACTCGGTCGTTCCTCTTGCCGGCGGCCCTGCTCTGACTGTTCCCCATCGCTCACTCCTCGTTGTCGTCTCTCACTGCCTCTGCCCCCGTCGCCGGCTGGTGGCCGACGCGGGGGCGGATGCGGTTGTGGTTCTACCTGCTGAGAATCGGCCCGATCAGATTCGTCATGCGAGCGTTTACCTCGTCAAGACCGGGCCTCTTGCGCTCAACCATCACGACCGGTCGGCCATTGCTGCGCCGGACTCCGCTGACGACTTTCCACCCCGCCTCGCTCAGGGCAGAGGCTGCGGACTGACGAGGGGCGACGGTGACGGTCGCGTCCCACTGGTTCGAGTTGCCATTGAGGATCTTGATGTAAGCGGTTCCCGCTACGCGACTCTCGTTGTCCCAGTTGAAGAGGTGGGCGGTGATCATCTCGTCCTACTTTCTTCGCGGCGTCCCTTGCGATGTCTCTAGTAGACACCATAGAGCCGATGGTGTCAACACCCGACACCATCGGCTCTAGGGTTCAGACGAGCGCGTCCAGATACCGCGACGCCCGGGAGGTCGACAAAGCCTCGCTGACCTGCCCCTTGTTCATACCGGTCGTATCAATGCCGAGACCCTCCGCGAAACTGAGCTGGGCATCCGAAGGCTTGCCCTTCCGCCACGATGCGGACCGGAGCACCGAGAACGCCCCTCGGTCCTCTGCCACAACCTCTCCCCATGCCATGGCGGAGGAAAGGTCGAGACCGGTGTGTCCGGGGAAGGCGCCCGCTGCACCGCCCTGCTTCAATCCGCAGACGTCCCACAAACCCGGTTCGGCGGACGGGTGGAGGAACACCCAGCGGTTTCGCTTCTCGTCGTCCGGCCCACAGTCGATGAACAGCACACCCTTCTCGGTCCGGTGCCACGCCACGTCGGATCCCTCGAACATGTTGACTTCGCGTAGCTTCAGCTCGTAGGCGATCGAGCCAGCGGGAACCTTGGTGTTGAGTTCCTCCGCCTCACGGATCACCGCCTCTGTCAGTAGCTCCCCGTCCTCCACCTGGCTCACTACACCCGGTTCTAGATCGACCAGGGTTCTCAGCTTGTTCGAGGACGCGCCCACCAGGTCGAGAACGAGAGCGTCTTTCTTCCCGGGCCACGTCCGCAACACCCTGCCGACCATTTGGGTGTAGAGCGGGGCCGACTGGGTGGGACGGGCGATGACTGCACACGATGCCCACGGGGCGTCGAATCCTTCGGTCAGAACCATGCAGTTGGAGAGCGCCTGGATACGGCCGGTACGGAAGCCTTCGAACATCTCCAGACGCTCCTCCCGGGAGGTCTCTCCGCTCAGTACGGCTGTCACCACCCCGGCCGCATTGAGTTCCTCCGCAGCCGCTTGCGCGGTCGCCACCGTAGGAGTGAAAACAATCCCCTGCCGGTCGCTCGCATGCTCCCGGTATGCCTTGGCGATGATCGTGTCTGCGTGGCTCTCTTCGAGCGCCCTGCCGAGGTCTCCGGCCTGGTAGTCACCCCGGCTCGCCTTGACACCGGTCATGTCCAGACCTTCGACCGAGATTCGCTGGGTGCGGACGTCGGACAGGTACCCCTTGGAGATCATCCACAGGATCGACTTGGAGTAGACAACCTCTTCCCAGACGTCCCCCAAGCCCACGTTGTCACCGCGGGCCAGAGTCGCTGTGACCCCAAGTTGCAGCGCTTCCGGAAAGCCTTCGTACACCTTGCGGTACGACGGGGCCGCAGCGTGGTGGCACTCGTCCGTGATGATGAGTCCGACATCCCCGTGGCTGATCCCGCTGTACTGGACCTGTTCCCGTCTGCGGGCGCTCGCCAGGGTCTGGACCGAGCACACCATGACATCTGCCGTGATCTCGTTGGACTCCGCCTTGACCTTACCCACGCTCACGTCACCAGGCAGCGTGGCTCGGATCTTCGCAATTGCCTGGTCCGCCAGTTCATCCCGGTGAACCAGGACCATGACACGTCGACCCGTTCGAAATGCGTCGGTGTTTTCCGGATCCGGGTCCTGAACGTCCCTGAAGTCCTTGATCAGGCGAGAGAACACCACGGTCTTTCCGGCCCCGGTGGGGAGGACCACGGCCGGCCGCTTCACTCCGTCGTACCAGGACTGGAACACCGCGTCGATGCACTCAGTCTGGTACGGCCGTAGCTTGATGCCGCTCACAGGACTCCCCTCTTTTTCATCTGGGTGAAGAGAGCCTCGGCGAGATCCTCAGTGTCGGTTTCTTCCGGAGGTACTTCCTGGAAAAACTCATCCAAGATCTCTTCGATGATGTCTACGGCTCGGTCTGGGTTCACGCCAGCACATCCGTTCCGCACACCGAGCAGATGCCGCCATCGGGGAGATCCTCGGACGTGACCGGGGTGAACCTGATCTCTTTCATGAAGTGCAGTTCGCAACTCCGGCGGTTGCAAATCAGGATGTTCGCACCGCCCTCCACGTACGCCGATCGGGCCACCATCCGATCCAATGCCGACTCCTCGGCCGGCACGAACTCCACAGGCGCGTCCGGGTCGACATCGGTACTGATCTCGACCATGCGGATCACGTCGGCCCACGAGTCGCGCTGCCACGTCGCCTCGGTCAGCCTCTTGGAGAGATTGACTCGCGCCCATGACGTGCCCGTCTGAATCGACGTGGTCCGCAACTGTGCTTCGAGCTTGGCCACGGCCACAGCGGCCGTAGCCCACTTCTGCCTGATCTGAGTCAGGACCAGGGGGTTGACGCTCTTCATGGTCAGCACCCTTCCGAAGGGTCGGGCACCACGGTCATGGTGGGTGTCGACGGACGCGGGAACGGCGGGGGAAGCGACGGAACACCCGGACGCGTGATGGTGGGGCGCGGTCGGGGAAGCGTGGTCGGCGCGTCCGGGTTGGGGAACGGGTACTCAAGCGACGGGACGGGCTGCGTCGGCAGAGTCGGACGCGGTCGGGGGAGGTCACTCCCGTCCGCGGTGCCGGTGAGCACCAGACCGATGGCGACCGCCACGACGAAAGACGATCCCGCCACGGCCAGATTGCGTACCTTGCTCATGATTCCTTCTCCTTGGTGTACTCGATCATCTTGTGAGTGAACGGGCCCGTCACATCGGGATGGGCCTGCTTGAGCCGGCTGATGGCCCGGTCTCTCAGGTTCCGTCGCTCCCGTGTGCTGTAGCTACGCATGGGGATCTCGATGGACCAGAAAACCGGCACATCCCCGACGTGGCCGCACACGCGCATCTGTAGGGCGGGGGCCAGCCCGCTTTCGCGGGCTTCCCTTCGCGCTGCCTGTGCTGCTTCGATTCCTCGAAGCGCGTTCTCGATGCGGTCAGCCATTACGGTGCTCCGCCAAGTCGGCCATGTCGCGCACCCGCTGAATGAGGGTCTGAGTCCGATCATCGAGGAGCTTGAGGACGGTACCTCCGAGAGGGTGGGCCGGAAACTCCTGGTCGAGAACGTCAGCCACGTGACGCATGACCCGTGCGTGGTCCCGGTTCTTGTTGATCTCTATCTGAGTCGACCGGTCCGACGTCTGACGGGCAGCCCACGAGTACAGAAGGTTCCCCCGTGTCCCATGAGCCTCATGGATGTTGTGAGGACCGGACAGGGTGCACGACCACCCTTCTTCGGACTCTGCTCCGCAGAGATCCTCCCAAGTCATCGTCACCACCCCTTGACCGACGCTCGCTCGTACATGGCGCGCAATTCCTGGAAGGATCGCCAGTCAAGCTCGGAATGCAGCTTGACCCAAACGGCTTTGGCAACGTCCCCTGTACCCTTCTCTTCGGGAAGAATCTGGGGCTCGTCATGGACGCTGATATCCCCTCGCTCGACCAGCAGCGCTACGGCTGCGGTCATGTTGGGAACGTCCATCTCCCGGCAGAGAACCATCTTGATCCTCTTGACCGACGTCTCGGAGATGTCAAGCTCCCGGGAAATCTCCGCGTTCGTCCACCCCGTGGCCGTAAGCAACGCCACAGCTCGGGTGTCTTCCTTGAGAGGTTCCATCGTCTGGCCTTCCGTCGCTTGAACTGAACTTTCAGTCCCCACCATGAGGGCCGTTCGCCCAGATGTCAACTCTGGACAGCGGTCCGTATCCTGGGGACATGAAGACATCAAGGAAGTATCTGACTCGTCAGGAAGTGGCTCAGCGCGCCGGGGTGCATCTGCGCACCGTCAAACGATGGATGGACGCGGGGAAGCTGCACTACGAGCGCGACGAACGCACCGGTCGCGTGTACATCCTGGCCGCGTCACCTGCTCTGGAAGAGATCCACCAGGGGGACCGGACGGGGCTCTGACGCATCCGGGGCGAACCCGTGGGGCCCGTGTTATCTTCCGTGTCATGACACAGAAAACTCATCGGCAGCGCCGAACCGTGCGTGTGGAAGATCCTCTGTGGGACGCATTCATGCGGCTCCACGGGGAAGGCCGGGTGTCGGAACGCGTGCGTACCCTGATGGCCCGGGACATCGCCCACCACCAGGACCACACCTTCACATTGCATGAAGCGACGACCCCGGACATGCAAACGACCCTGGAGGGTGGGGAGCCCCAGGGTCGTTCTACGCAGGACAACGCGGGAAGAGGCTAACAGACGATGGCACTAGAAGACACCCACCGGAAGTACCTCAATGATCACGCCATCACCGACACCGTGATCGAAGCGACACAGATCTACTCGGCAGACGGGGAAATCGTCTTCCCTTGGCGTGATGGGGAACTGGCCACGGAGCAGCGACGACCGTGGCCCGGTGAGGCGGGCACGTACTACTGGGAGAAGGGGAAGGACCTCCACTTCTGGGATCTGGTCGATGCGGGCCCGACGTCGCCCGTACTCCTGATCGAAGGCACGAAACAGTCTCTCGCCACTGCCAGCCACGTGCCACCAGGATTCTCCGTACTCGGCATGGCCGGGTGCGAGGGGTGGAACAAGTGCGATCTGTCCCGTCTTGAGGGGCGCACCGTCTACATCGGTCTCGATGCAGACGCGGGCAGCAACCTGTCCGTCTGGGAAGCAGGAGACCTCTTGCGTCAAGAGGCCGAGTTCTATGAGGCGGAGGTCCACTACCTGTGGCTGCCGGCCCGCGGAACTCAGGGCATGGACGACGTCCTTGCCAAAAGGCCTGCTACGCATCGCCGGAAGTTCATCGAGCATCTGGTCAGCAAGGCGGAGAAGAAGCCCGCGGAGAAGAAGCCCTCCACTCGCAAGGGCCAGAAGATGGACACGATCATGCCGGACACCGGCGACCGTGTCGGAGTGGCTGTGAATCTCGACCGGAAAGAAGTGATCGACAAAATCACCGGCGCCATGAAGGGCAAGTTGGACGGAACAGTCCTCTTCAACTACGGCGAAGTCATCACCCGTGTCCGGGGCCACGAGACCAAGCCTCTGGACAAAGACAGCTTCCATGCGATGATCGCCGACTCGGTCGCCTGCTACCGCTACACGCCGGCCACGGATAAGCGACCGGCGGTGTTCGATCCGACGTGGCCCGACCCGCAGACCATCGGATCGGTCATGTCGAAGGCTGAGGAGTTCTCCCCGCTGAAGCGCGTGGTGCGCGTCCCGTTCATCCGACCGGATGGCACTGTCTGCACCACACCGGGGTACGACAAGGACACCCACACCGTGCTGGTGCTGGACGGCTTGAACGTCGACGTACCTGAGCACCCGTCGCAGGCCGACGCACAAGCCGCTGCCAAAACTCTCATGGACGAGTGGCTCGGAGACTTCCCCCTCCTGACCGACGCGGACCGTACGAACGCGCTGGCTCTGGTGCTCACCCCCTTCATTCGTGGGATCGTCCCTCTGGTCCCCCTGGCCGTGGTCAACGGCCTTGAGGCAGGGGTGGGGAAAAACCTTCTGGTCGACTGCATCCACTTGCTGGCCACAGGCGAGGTAGCCACTCCGCTCCCGTGGGTGAGCAACGATGAGGAGATGCGGAAGCAGATCACGTCCGCGTTCGCTTCTGGAGCCGAGATCTTCCCGTTGGACGAGGCGCACGTCCTGGAGGGATCTCAAGTCTCCCGTGCGCTTACCTCCGTGACCTACGGGGATCGCATCCTTGGTGTCTCCCGGATCGCCAAATTCCCGAACTCGGTCACCTGGATTTCCATGGGGAACCAGGTACAGGTGAACGGCGACATGAGCCGGCGTGTTTACTTCATCGCCCTGCGCCCGGTAGGGACCACCTTGGCCGACCGCGACCAGCGCGCATACCGGCATGAGGACCTGAAGGCGTGGACCACAGAGAACCGCACGCGGCTCGTAGAAGCTGCCCTGACGGTGCTGCGCGGCTGGTACGCCGCTGGCTCCCCTCGGTTCTCCCGCGGTTCGTCCATGGGAAGTTTCGAGCCTTGGGACCGCCTCATGTCCTCTGTGACTGCATACGCGGGCTTCCCGCACTTCCTGGCCGACATGAAGGAGCGTCGCTCAGAGTCCGACTTCGAGTCGTCCTACTGGGAAGCTCACGTGGGCTGGCTGCGCTCCACCTTCGCAGACGACGAGTTCACCACACGGCAGGTGCAGGAGGCAGCTCTGCGTGACCCACGGGGGTACGAGGCACCTCCGGGCAAGGAGGATCCGGCGGGCAAGGACTACACGAGGATGCTGGGTCAGGCGTACGCCCGGCACAAGGATCGCAGGTACGGCAATCTGCGTCTGGTGAAGTCCGGTTTGGGACACAGGTCCACTATCCGGTGGAAAGTCACCGAACAAAACGGAGGGACGGAGGGATTGGAGGGAACCCCTACACCTCCCCACGTAGAGAAAACACCTCTTCTTTCAGTACCCGCGCATGAGGTCGCGCGTAAGGAAGGCGAGGGGGTGGGTACCCCTCCGACCCCTCCATCCCTCCAAACGATCACTGTGAAGGGTGCAATTGGGTTCGACCTTGAGACCGCGTCCGCCAAAGAGCTGTTCACCGGCAACCACGAAGGCCCGTTCGTGCGGCTTGCCGGTCTCGTGTTCAGTGACACGGATGATCCCCGGGAAAGCCTGATCGAGCCTTACGACCACGCCCCGAACAAACCCCTGCGCAGGGTTCTGGACGCTCTCGCCGGAGCGGAGGTCAACTACGGCCACAACATCCTCGGGTACGATCATTTGGCCCTGGCCCGTCACCACGGGGCCGACTACGACGCTCTGGCCGAGAAGTCCGTCGACACCATGGTCCTGGCCCGCCTGATCGACCCTCCGGGCGCGAAGGGCATGCTGCCTTGGGGGTCCCGGGGCTACTACGGGCTAGACCAGGTGGCACGCCGGCTCGGTCACTCCGGAAAGTCCGACAACATCAAGGCTCTGGCCGACAAGTGGGGCGGCTGCGACAAGATCCCGACTGATGACCCCGAGTACAACGACTACCTGCGGGGCGATCTGTCGGCGACCAAGTTCGTCTACGAGCAGCTCACCAAGGACGGGATTTCCGACTACGCCCGTCGTGAGATGCGCGTGGTCGGCCTCATTCAGAACCGGATGACGCTGAACGGCTGGAAGGTCGACACCGAGCTCTTGGCCGACAGGGTTGCGGAAGAGGCTGCCAAGGTCGAGCAGGCAAAGCAGAAGCTGATCGAGTTCGGGGTGCCGCTGAACGAGCCGGACAAGATCCGGCTCAAGCTGAAGCGGGAGTGGCCTGAGGCAATGGCCGGTCTGTCGATGGCTGAGGTCCGGGCGGTCGTCGCCGACCAACCGGACAAGGCTGTCTCCTTCGGTCTCGCCACCCGTACGTCCGGTGCTCCGCGCAAGTCCCCATGGGCTACGGACGCAGGCCGGCGGGCCCTGGTCGAAGCTCTGGCCGACGCGGGTGCCGTGCACTACCCCAAGACGGCCACAGGGCAACTGGCGCTCTCTTCGGAGGCTCTGGGAGAGGGCTGGTGGGTCAACCACCGAGGGGAGCGCAAGCCCGGACTTCTGCGCGTGTACCCCGATCTCCCGCGGGTGCGGGAGATTGTCGAGACTCTGGCGCTTGCCACGGGTGCGACCTCCAAGTACGCGGAGATTCAGAAGTACGTGGTCGGCGACCGGGTGCACCCGGAGATCTCGGGTAGTCGGCCCGAAGACAAGGATGGGTCGGACCAGGCATCAGGCCGGTGGGCCATGCGCCATCCCTCGCTCACCAATCTCGGCAAGCGCGGAGAGAAGCTGACTCAGCGGGCCCCCTTCATTGCCGACAACGGTCACCTGCTTGTGTCGGCAGACCTCTCTCAGGTCGACATGCGAGGCGTGGCGGCCCTGTCTCAGGACCGGGCGTACATGGAACTGTTTGCGCCCGGCAGGGACGCGCACATGGACATGGCTGAGGTTTACTTCGGCGAGCGGACCAAGGAGGCGCGCTCCAAGACCAAGGCAATCAACCACGGACTGAACTACGGCCAGGGCGACAAGGCTGTAGCGGAACGGAACGGACTCCCGCTCGAGTTGGTGCAGGAGGCATCGCGTCGCCGGGCGCAGGCGTACCCGCGTCTGGTCGAGTGGACTCAGGAAGTGCGCACCCTTGGAGAGTCCGGTGCGCTTCTCGACAACGGGTTCGGCCGCCTCATGCGGTGCGACCCTTCTCGGGCCTACACGCAAGCCCCTGCTCTCATGGGCCAGGGCGCCGCCCGCGACATCATGTGCGAGTCCCTGCTGCGCCTGATCGACCGCGACCGGCGGGCGACGCAGTACCTGCGGGGCGTCGTTCATGACGAAGTCATCCTCTCCGTGCCGGAGACCGACGTCGCCTACTGGCGAGAGCTCATCCGGGAGGCGTTCACGTGGGGGTGGAAAGGCGTGCCGATCCTTTGTGATCTCGGCACCCCGGCGCGCCGGTGGTCGGAGTGCTACGCGGGGGAGTGATCGGGACCCCCGGACCGGCCGCGCGAGCCGATCCGGGGGTCTTACGACCGCCGCGACATTTCAGACATAAGCCACGGATTTAGAGGACAAATCGGACGCTGACCCGCACCGAGTCGCCACGACAAATCGGACACGGGATCTTGGCTACTCGGACAAATCGGACATCTTGCAAAGAATCTTGAAGACGTTTTCGCAGGTCAGAGCGTTGCCCCTAAGAAACTTTAGGATCGGGCTGGACACGATGGGCCCGGAAGGTGTCTACTAGAGACATCAAGCAAGACAACGACAACGAGGAGAACGCGATGAACGCCACGGTCTACACCACCAACACCGGCCTCAAGGCCTTCCGCTTCAACGGCGAGACCGAGGAGCAGGCCAACGCACGCTACGCCGCGATCGACACCTACCAAAACGACATCGAGGTTGAAGACTCCGCGTCGGTCGAGACGATCGACGGAGTTCAGGTCGAGACCGCAGAGATCGCTGACCTGGTCACCGGCGACTACGTCTACCGGGCCGACCTCAAGATGTTCGTCCGGATCCAAGAGAACCCCTTCCACACCTACGTCACGGACTCCAGCCGGACCAAGATCGACAAGTACGGTGACTGGCTTCTGGTGTGGGGTGGTCAGCGCACCTACGCGAAGGACGGTCAGTCCTTCACCAGGGTGGCCGACCCCAAGGCTTACGAGGCGGCCAAGACCGCCAAGCGTCGGTCCCTGATGGATGAAATCCACGGACGCTGATCGAATCGGGCGGGGCTTCGGCTCCGCCCCCTCTCAGACTCCCGGAGCAGACGATGCAGAAGAACTCTTCGAACCAGTCCGTCAAGGCAGCCCAGCGTCGACTCATCCGCTTCGCAGGGAAGTTGGTCCGTAACCACACGGCGGACGGGTACACGGTCCGGGCTGGTGCGGCCGAAGTGCGCAACGACAACCGGTAAGAACCCGATCACCTCACCGGGAGGGGTACGCTACCCCTCCCGGTGTCCACAGCAGACAGGAGAGACGACGATGAACACCGCCTACCTCTGGTGGACCTTGGCGCAAGTGGCTCTGCTGGTCTCGCACGCCCTGCTGGCGACGCAGACCTACCGGGCGATGCGCGCCGCACAGTTCGCCGCTCAGAACGCGAGTGACGCGGTTGTGGTGGCTGAGTGCTGCGCCACAGATGCCCGCACCCTGGCCGAAGCCATCATCGGCGACGTATCAGAGAAGGAAGCGAAGTGATGATCGAGTACTACAAAGCAACACGACCGGACGGAACAGATTTCCGGACAGGGACCGTGGACTACGGAGCCACAATCATCCGCGGAGAGACCCTGGTCCACCCCTCTCCGCGGATGATTGTGGGGGATCCGTCAACGTACCTGTCGGTGTCCACGGAGCCGGCGGAGACTCTTGTTGGGGGGTGTTGGCCGTGCCGGTTGTTCCGGGTTGAGCCCGTGGGCGACGTGCTGGCCGAATCAGGTTCCTTCCGGTATAAGCGTGCAGTTTCTTCTTTGCGTGTGGTGGCGGAACTTCCGGCGCATAGGGCTCTGGGTCCGAACGGGGCTCAGGTCGCTTTGTTCATCAAGAACGTACGCGCCTTCAACTACTGGAGAGTTAAGGATGCCGCACGGGATGCCGCACAGGCGGCTGCACGGGATGCCGCAGGGTATGCCGCATGGGATGCCGCACGGGATGCCATGCGGGATGCCGCACGGGATGCCGCACGGGCGGCTGCACGGGATGCCGCACAGGCGGCCGCACAGGCGGCTGCACGGGATGCCGCACAGGCGGCTGCACGGGATGCCGCAGGGTATGCCGCATGGGATGCCGCACGGGATGCCGCACGGGATGCCGCACGGGATGCCGCACGGGATGCTGCACGGGATGCCGCAGGGTATGCCGCAGGGTATGCCGCATGGGATGCCGCACGGGATGCCGCACGGGATGCCGCACAGGCGGCTGCACGGGATGCCGCAGGGTATGCCGCACGGGCGGCCGCAGGGTATGCCGCACGGGCGGCCGCACAGGCTCTCGTGATCCGGGATGTTCTGGCTTCAGAACATTTCGCCGTACTGACGCGCCCCTGGTTTCTTCTGACGGGGCAGCAGTTGTGATGGCGCGTCAAGCGAAGAACACAACCCGTCAGGGTGCCCGCTTCGAGATTCAGGTGATGCACGATCTTGAGCCTTACGGGTTCGACTGCCTGCGCTCCTCCGGGAGCAGGGGCAAGGTCGACGTCGTGGCGGTGCCCCCTCTCGACCCTTACTGGGGCGTCGAGAAGCGAAACCCGGTGATCTTCGTCCAGTGCAAGATCACGAACCCTGTCATCCCGCCGGCCGAGCGCGAAGGACTCATCGACATGGCCCGCCGCGCCGGGGCCCTCCCCGTCGTTGCCCACCGGGTGGACGGCCGGATCCACTACCGCGAACTCACCGGCATTGGTCCCAAAGACTGGCGCTACTGGTTCCCCGTGTGGTGCCAGTGCGGAAACCACAACTGCAAACAAGAGGAGATCTGACCATGAACGACAACATCATCTTCCATGAGACGGACGACGATGATGATTCCCTCGAAGTGAGGTCCGTGGACTCGCTCATCTCCGATCGTGTGGAACCCGTTCTCATGGCCTGCTCGAAGTGGTCCGGAGGAGGTCTCGGGGTACAGGTCCGCCTGACCCGCGGAAGTGTGGAGAGGCTCCGGGATGCTCTGAACGGGTGGTTGGGCGAGGACGCGTCGACCAAGTCAGTCAAATCGGACACCTCCCACCGGTGCCCCGAGTGTCGGCACTACACCGACAACCACGACAAGTCAGGGTGCTACGTCGCGGTGCACACGCGTCCGGGGCCCACGGATTGCGGGTGCACCTTGGCATTCGGACAGAAGTCCATCGAGCCTGCTGGACCGTGCTGCGAACATCTGGACCAGTACCACGGTGTTGTGGGGTGTGTTTATGAACATCCGGACGGAAACTTCTGCTCCTGCACAGAGCGGAGGATCCGGGCATGAATGTCGCCCGAAAAGACTGGCTGAAGTGGGTAGCGGCCGGGTTCGCCCTGGTCGCTACCGCTTCGGCGGAGTACGAGCTTGCCCGCGCCATCGGCATGAACGAGTGGGTGGCGATTGCTGTCCCTGGAGCGCTGGACGCGTACGTCATCCGGGCCCTGCGAGCACACCGTGAGGTTCTCACCGCGGTGATCGCCATGGTTCTGGTGAACGCTGCCAGCCACCTGGTGTCCGCACGGCTCCTCCCCGTGGACTGGTGGCTCATTACCGCCGTGTCCGCCATCGCCCCGCTCGTGCTCTGGCGCGTGCACGCTCTGCGCACACCTGCCGAGGCACGCACGGACACGCTGTGGGACGTGAGCGAGCACACGGGGAACGAGACCCGTGAGCGTGCTCAGCAGGCGAGCACGGTCCCGAGCACGGACGCTGTGAGTGCGTCCGTGTCCGGTCGAACCGATGCAGTCGATGAAGTGTGCTCTGTGTGCTCGCACGTTCATCGGCACGGGGAATTGTGCGGGCACGTGACGGGCGGCTACGCATGCAAATGCATGCGCGGGAAGGTGAGCACGTTCGACGCACACGTGTCGAGCACACCGGGTGTGAGCGACTACGTGCCCGCGGAGTGGAGCACACCTCCAAGGCCCACCTTCGAGCCGGAGACGTTTGGGCAGCTCAGCACGAACGAGCACGGTGTGAGCGCACAGGTGCTCACACTCCCCGTGGGCTACGAGCGTGCGCAGCCTGAGGGGGCACGCGAGGGTGACGTGGACGATCAGGCTGCATTGTCGATCGGACGCGACTGGGTGCAGGAGCACGGTGTGCTCCCTTCCCTGCGCACGCTCAAGACCGAGTGCCGTGTGAGCACGGACCGTGCGCGTCGCGTGCTCGTCACACTCAAGGCCGAGAAGGAAGAGGGGGCACGGTCATGAGCACACTCGATCCCGTGCTCGCACGCGTGCTCCTCGGCATGCTGCTAACCCTGGCCGGCACGATCGGCATCGTGCTCACGCTGAGCACACCCGGAAACCGTGCGCGCACGGTGGTCTACGGCGTGTTCGTATGGCTCATGACGCACGTTGCGGTTCTGTGCCTCGCGTTCTCCGCCTCGTACGCGGGGTGGTTCCGATGAACTGGGGTGGAGCAATCACCCTCGGGGGTGCAGTCTGCGGGCTCGCCATCCTCGGCCACCACCTTGCAACGTGGTGGCCCGGGGTGGGGGCCCTGCGGAAAGACCCCCTCGGATGCCTGGGCAGGCTCACGCCGTTCGCCCTGGCCTGGTGCTACGGGACCGCACTGCTGATGTGTGCCGGCGGGATCGTCCGCTTCCTGACCGACCTCACCGTCTGGTCTGTCTCGTGGATAGGTGACGGAGCCCTGGTGTGGGGTGTCGGCGGCCAGGCCGGTCAAGGGGTCGGGGCCGCGGATACCCAACTGCTGACCAACGGCGGACACGCCATGGTTCTCATCGTCGGAGCCGTGCTCCTGGGACTTCTCAAGGTAGGCCGGGTGAACGGCTCCGCCCTGCGCAAGGGGTCCTTCTGCGGGGTTCTGCTGGGTCAGACGGGAGGCGTTCTCGGGCTTGCTGCGCCGGTCGTAGCGACGTCGTTCAATCTGTCCGGTGCATGGCTGTCGACGGGAGTCCTGTGATGGAACGGCGTGAGTACGCGACCGACCCCGAGACAGGGGTCCCGATGATTTTCGAGTGCCCGGAGTGCCAGTCGAGTGAGGATCTTCTCGTTCAGGAACTGGCACCTAGGACCACGTACGCACTCACCTGCGGGGTGTGCGGACGCTTCGAGTTTCTGGGGCGTGTGTGATGGACGACGAAGCAACGGAGTTCCCCGTCATGGCCCGGATCGGTGGCGGAATTGTCGCCCTGATCGGAGGTGTCCTCTGGTTCGGTCTGATGATCCGGTACCCGGCTCTGTGGCTGGTTCCCGTGGCCGCTGGCGTGGTGTGGATCGTGGTGAACGAGAAAAAGATGCGGGGTGCAGCTAACCCCGCTCCCCCACCGGACCCAGAAGGGGTTGAAGAGGAGTTTGTGCAGTTCAGAACGTATGAGGACCGACCAGGTCACTGGACCGTGGTCAAGGTCGAGAGTGGAGAGGACGAGTCATGAGCTGGCCTGAGCAGGAACCACAGCGCCCGTACTGCGCAAGGTGCGCCGGACACCATGTAGGGGCCCCTTGCGGGTGACCAGGCTTCGGAAAAACATCCTGATGCGGCCGAAGAGTGACTGTGCCCGGGGAGAGGGCCCCGATACGCTGAAGTCCTCTCCCACCCCACTACAGGAGTCACAGTCATGCCCAAGATCTGTGTTGAGTTCGACCCCGACAACGGCGTCCCTGCTCAGCCTGTTCGTACCTTCGCGGCCACGATCGGCGATGGCACGTCGACCGAGTTCGACATCGTCCACGACCTGAACACCCGTGACGCGTACTACACCGTCCGCAACATCGCGACCGGCGAGATCAACAACATGGAATACGTGATCGACTCATCCGATCCGAATACCGCGGTTATCCGGTTCGACGTCGCGCCTGCGGCCGGATCTGTCCGCGTGAGCGTTCTCGCCCCGCCTGTTGCAGTTCCGCAGTAACCTGAAGTAGCTGTCCCCCTGGATGGTCGCAACACCCAGAAAGGCCCGGATTCAACGATCCGGGCCTTTCGCGTACCCTGTCAGCAGACGACAGACAGGGGCAAAAAGTGGCCACACCCATGAGCGAGGACACGCTGCTGAAGGTCCTGCGAGGGGCTCGTCTCAAGGTGGTCGAGCACAGGCAGTGGAGGACCAACCGGCGCCCGTCGAACACGGGCGCATTCGGTCCTGTTCACGGGATCATGAACCATCACACGGTGACGTCCGGCGACACCCACGCGCAGACCATGGCGAGCGTGAACCTCTGCTACGACGGATACTCGTCCCTGCCCGGCCCGCTCGGTCATGGGGTGGTCGCCAAGGACGGAACGGTGTACCTGGTCGGCAACGGACGCGCCAACCATGCGGGCAAGGGCGACCGCGACGTACTGGACGCCGTGATCGCGGAACGGCCCGTACCCCCGGACAACGAGGCCGACACGGACGGGAACGTCCACTTCTACGGCTTCGAATTCATCAACCGCGGTGACGGTAAGGACCCGTGGCCCGCTGCGCAGATTGAAGCCATGGTCCGGATCAACGGGGCCATTGCCCGCCATCACCGCTGGACCTATCTCTCCTGCATCCGCCACCTCGACTGGCAGCCAGGCAAGATCGATCCTCGCGGCGTCGACTGGCCCGCCGTACAGAAGCGGATCGACCTGTTCATCAATCCGCCCAAAACACCGACACAGGGAGTCTCCATGGCACTCACCACTGCCGAGATCAAAGCCATTGCCGAAGAAGTCGCGAAGCTCCTGCTGCGTACGGACGGGCAGTACCTGGCTCCCAAGGACGCGGCTGACTGGTCCAGCGACCCTTCCAGCCTGAAGCACTGGTGGTCGGGAACGTCCGCGTTCGACTCCATCACCACAGCCACCCGTCAGAACCGGACGATGATCAGGGCGATTCTGGAACATCTCGGCATCGAAGACCCCACTCAGCCTCCAACGCCGTAAGGCCCGGTGGCACTGGAAGAACCGTCGCTCGGGGAGTTGATCCGCACCCAGTCAGCAAAGATCGAGACTCTGACGGTTCACATCGACTCCCTACGGGTGCAACTGACCGGATACGTCACCCAGGAGCAGAGGTCTGCCGACCGGGAAGTAGCGGACCTGCGTCGTCAGGCGATCCTCTCCCGGATCGATCTGCTGGAAAAGTCCAGAGCGGAAGCCGTGGCCGAAAGGAAGGCGGACCGCCGGCTCCTGTGGTCCGCGGTTCTCGGCCCCGTCATAGTGGGACTGGTGCTCTGGTTCCTCATAGGTGGCGGTGCGAAGTGAATCGGGAGAAATGGAAGGATGCACGGGCCTTGCTGCTCGTTGTCGTCCTCTCCGTGGTGGCTGCCTACGCAATCGCGTGGGCACAGAACCTCCGCCACGACTTCGACAACCGCCAAAAGTCCATAGACGCACTCGCCCAGCAGGTACGGGACCTCGGAGGTACCCCCGTCACAGGAGCACCGGGCGAGGACGGGCCGCAGGGCGAGACCGGGGCCACGGGACCGCCGGGCCCCACCGGGCCTTCCGGGAGGGACGGCAGGGACGGAGCAGCGGGCGTACCGGGGAAGAGCGGAACGCCCGGCGAGGACGGGTCCGATGGAGCGGACGGGATCGACGGCCTGGAAGGGGCTCCAGGGGCTGACGGATCGGACGGAGCGGACGGGGTCGACGGAGCCCCGGGCGCGCCGGGGCCGACAGGACCTCAAGGGGCGCCCGGAAAACCGGGCCCCACGTGTCCGGCCGGATACCAGCAGACAACCATGAACTTCCCCTTCATCGCGGGGGACTACATCGTGTGCAAGAGGGAGGGGTCCCAGTGACCAGCGAAGAGTACCCGTGGACGCGCCGCAAGGAGGAGTCTCACCCCTCCTACGAGGCGTTCAAGATCTACCTGTCCACCCGGAACCAGATGAAGACAGCCGAGCAGCTCGGGAAGTCCATGGCGCTCATCTCCCGCTGGTCCCGGGAGAACGAATGGGTGGAGAGGACCAAGGCGTACGACGTCTTCATCATGCGTGCCCAGACCGATGGGCAAGTGGAATGGATTCAGGAAGCGCGGACCGAGACGCAGCATCTCGCCGACAAACTACGTCGTCACCTGAGCGATCAACTGGACATCGCCATAGCCAAGAAACAGGATCCGTCCGTACGGCTGTCGCAGGCCATTGGCGCGCTGGTGAAGCTACAGGAGCACGCTTGCGCACCCATCGAGAACCAGAAGATGCAGGACCAGGTTGACCGTGTGGCAGCCATGCTCGAAAAGGTGACGGGCGGGCCGGTGAACTGATGAGCCGGATCACGCGCAGGGAACTTGAGTCCCTGTCGAAACCAGAGCTTGACCGTCTGACCAAGACGCTTCAGGCCATGGTGGAAGACAAGGAGAACGGCAAAGTCCCTTGGCGCTGCTTCGTGGCCGACTGCGACGGAACACCGCACCCCGGACGTATGGGCCGGCATGCCCGTGCCAGTCAGCTCCCGCCCGAGGGGGACGAGTGGGACACGTGGATGGCGCTGGCCGGACGTGGTTTCGGAAAGACCCGTATGGGTGCGGAGTGGGCCATCGAAATGGCGCGGGAACACCCTCGGGGGGCTCTGGTCGGACCGACCGCCGCTGATACACGGGACATCCTCATTGAAGGGGAGTCCGGGATCATGTCGTGTGCTCCGGCCGTATTCCGCCCCGTGTACGAGCCCTCCAAGAGGCGGTTGACGTATCCCAACGGGTCGGTTCAGATCGCCTACTCGGCAGACGAGCCGGATCGTCTGCGTGGTCCGCAGCACCATTACGGATGGCTCGACGAACTAGCGTCGTGGCGACGTCTCCAGTACGCATGGGACATGCTCCAGCTCGGGATGCGTCTGGGAGAACACCCGCGGATCTGCATCACCACCACGCCGCGCCCTCTGCCGCTCATCAAAGCACTGCTCAAAGACGATATGACCGCTGTGGTGCGCGGCTCTACGTACGACAACCTCCACAATCTGGCCCCCACCTTCAGGCGCGCGGTCGTGGCCAAGTACGAGGGAACGGTTCTGGGTCGACAGGAACTGAACGCCGAGGTTCTGGACGACCTGCCCGGCGCCATGTGGCAGCGCGCATGGATCAGCCACGTGGACGTGTGCCCCCAAACGCGCTACCGGACCATCGGCATGGACCCTGCCGGCACCGGACGCGGGGATGAGACAGGGCTCATGGCGGTCGGCAGGGGTGTCGACGGACGCGACTACCTGCTTGACGACCGGTCCGAAAAGATGACCCCAAACCGGGCATGTCACCGGGCCTTCGACATGCTGGCCGACTGGAGCGCGGACATCCTCGTTGTGGAGGACAACGGGGGTAAAGACTGGATTGAGACCACGCTCAAATCGGTCTGGAAAGAGCGGGGCGAGAGCGGCCCGATGCCCGTACGACGGGTGAACGCCTCGCAGGGGAAAAAGTTGCGCGCACAGCCCATTTCCGCCCGGTACGAGCAGGGGCGCGTGGACCACGTCGGGGAGTTTCCCGAACTTGAAGACCAGATGGTGACATGGGTACCCGAAGAGGATCCCGATTCCCCTGACCGTGTGGATGCTCTGGTGCACGCCATCGAGCATCACCGCCGCATGTTCGACAAAGGGGAAGCTGCACTGGCTGCACCGCACCAGCGAGGGGGCACACGGGCTACAGCGGGTGTGCACCCTCTGGACCGGGCGAGGCAGCTCAGAGAATCACGTCGTACAGGATGATGGCTGCCATGGAACTGACGACGATGATCCTCGCCCCTCTCGCCATCGCTCGCCTCACCCGTTTTGTGAACAGTGACGCTCTGCTCGATACACCCCGGGCAGCACTGATCACCTGGCTCACGAACAGGTACGGGGATGACTCGAAACTCGCCTATCTGATCGTGTGCCCCTGGTGCGCGTCCGTGTATACGGGAGCCGCAACCGCGGGAGCATGGTGGATGTGGGGTGACACCAGGTGGCTCGCAGCGGTCATGATTGCTCTTACGGGCTCATACGTGGCGGGATGGCTCGCCTCAAGGGAAGGTGAGTGATGGGGATTCTCTCCAAATTCAAGGGCGCTGCAAAGAACGAGAAGACGCAGGCACCCAAAGCCGTTCTCGCAGCGGCCATGCCGCTCATGGGCCCCGGTCTCCGCACCGTCCAGCAGGCGCGGAACCACTCCACCACACAGGAGTGGCAGCGTCAGGCGTGGTACTTCTACGACACCGTGGGCGAGTTGCGGGCGCCGGTGACGTGGCTTGCCAATGCAGTGTCGAAAGCGGATGTCTACGCTGCCGAGCTTGACCCGGAAACGGGAACGGTGACGGGGCCCACCGAGAATGCACAGGCACAGGCCGCTGCCTCCCAGGTTCTCGGAGGGGTCGCACACCGAGCCCAGTTGCAGCAGACCATAGCCATTCAGTGGCAGGTTCCGGGAGAGTCGTTCGTCATCATCCGGCCACGGAGTGCGGTGCGCGGTGTACCGCAGCCTGACGAATGGCTTGTCCTGTCGGGATCCGCGGTACGCGTCAAGGGGACGGCTTGGGAATACACGGACCCGCGCACCCTGGCCCGCGTCACCCTCGGGGCGAACGACCGCCTGATCCGCGTGTGGGCCCCCCACCCCAATGAGCAGAGCCGTGCGGACTCATCAGTGCGTCCGGCACTGGTCCCTCTTCAGGAAATCGAGAAGGCATCGCAGAACATTGCCTCGCGTCTGGACTCGCGACTGGCGGGCAACGGACTTCTCTTCGTTCCGCAGGAGGTCGATTTCCCTCAAGGGGATGCGGCATCCGTCGCACAGGCACTCATGGACTTCTTGTACGAGGCCATGGAGGCATCACTGACCAACCCCGGTAACGCCTCGGCACAGGTTCCGATCGTGGTGACGGTCCCCGGAGAGTTCATCGGGCAGATTCAGCATCTGGACATCGCAACCGCCATGGACGCGGTCGTCACCGAATTGCGCCGGGATGCGCTCAGCAGGCTCGCTGCCACTCTCGACATGCCGAAACCGGTGGCCGAAGGCACGCAGGGGGACATGAACCACTGGTCTGCGTGGCAGGTCAGTGAGGACGCGTACAAAGTGTTCATCGAGCCGCTTTTGGACCGGGTCGGCGATGCGCTGACTGAGTACTGGTTCAGGCCGGCACTTGAGGCGATGGGGGTGCAGAACCCCGAAAACTACGTGCTGGCATGGGACACGTCGTCGATTGTGGAGCGCCCCGGGCAGGTCGAAGACCTGAACTGGCTGTACGAGAACATCCTCATCTCGGACGACTACCGGCGCGCCCAGTCGGGTGTGCCGGATGATGCGGTACCGGACGAGGATGAGAAGCGTCGCCGGGAGCTGATGAAGCTTGTGGAGATCTCTCCGGCGATTCTGGCCGAGGGTGACGGAGGGGTCGGCCAGGAACTGTTCGGTCTCGACATGTCAACACCGGACCCTGTTATTGACGTGGCCCCGGCTATCGAAAGCGGACAAGGCTCTGACCAGCAGGAACCTTCTCGACAGGGGCCCCCCGCTACTGACAATGAGGTACCGGAGGGGTTGGTAGCAGCAGCAGAGCTTGTTGTGTTCGACGCCCTGTCAAGGGCAGGGGGACGGCTTTTGACTCGGCAGTACCGGGGTCAGTTCGCCTCCACTCCGAAGCACGAACTGCATACGGTCATCCCGGTGACGGATGTCGACGCGCTGCTCGAAGGGTCGTTCGCGTTCACCGACCGGGTGGCCGAGGCGTTCGGAAGGAACCCCGGTGTGGTGTCGGCAACGCTGTCGCTGTACGTCAGGGGACTTCTGTATGCCCGGACACCTCACGACGTCGACGTTCTGCGCGGGATGCTGAAGTGAGTACCCCGCCGGCCGATGACAGGCTGCCGCAGAGGCTGCGCGCTCAGTCCGTGATCCGTGACGGGGAGGCGCAGACCGGGCGAGCGTGGTTCAGGGCGCTGCAACGGTTTCTGGACCGGGTACGGCCTTCTGTCCGCAGTGGTGGAGGGATCGATCCCGGGCGGGTGAGTGACCACGCTCAGTACTGGACCGATCAGGTGAATGTCGAGATCGTTCCGACGATCGGGCGCACCCTGGGACGGACCTATCGTCGTGTGCTGGGGCGGGATCCGGAACGGGATCCGTTTGTCGCGCAGTACCTCAATGAGGCGGGGAACAGGCTCGTACGGATCCCCGATGAGGTGTACGCACTGATCGTCACTGCGGTTGAGGAAGGGATCCGGCGCGGGCAGGGGGTGGACGACGTTGCGGAAGCCGTGGACGAGATCCTCACCGCGACCGGATCGGAGAGGTGGAGGAACCGCGCCATCACCGTGGCGCGCACCGAGACGATGGGCGCAGTGAATGCGGGGGTGTACCGGTCTGCTGTTCTCAGCGCCCGGGAGGACGGAGACTTCGCCCCGATGAAGGTGTGGCTTGCGACGGATGACAACCGGACCAGGCCGACGCACAACGCAGCGGACAAACAGCGGACTCTACTGGAATCCCCGTTCGTGGTGGGCGGGGCCGATCTGCTGTTCCCGGGGGACCCCCGCGGTCCGGCCGGTGAAGTGATCAATTGTCGGTGCACCATGCTCCCGGTCGTACTGGGGCAGGAGATCGACTGGACAGACAGGCAGGATCCGTGATGACAAGAACTTGGAGCGCCGTGCTGGCGCGCACCGGGGTACCGACAGGGGACGGACGCATCCTTGCGCCAGCCGGAGGAACGAGCCGGGATCTCCCCCTTCCGTTGCTGTACCAGGTAGTGAGCGGGGAAGGCCACGACGGATCGCTAGTGGTGGGTCGTATCGAGTCGCTGCGCTTCGAAAACGGGATGGTGACAGCCACTGGCTCGATGCTCGACTCCGCGGAGTACGGCCGAGTAGTGGAGTCGCTTGAGGCCGGGGTGATCGGGCCGAGTGTCGATCTGGACGACATTGAGTACGTGATGGACGACCAGGAGCGCATCGTTCTGACGCAATGGCGCGTGGCGGGGGCGACGCTGGTCGCGATCCCTGCGTTCGCCGACGTGTCTCTCACGCTCGACCCGGAGCCTGTGGAGGTAATGGAGGGAACGGCGGAGGGATCTCAGCTTGATTGGCTATACGCATCCGCTGCTCCTGTGCTCCCGCCCGCCGACTGGTTCGCGCCGTATGAAGGGGACCAGCCGCTGACCGTCACACCCGAGGGCCGGGTGTTCGGTCTGATCGCGCAGTGGGGTCAGTGCCACATCGGGCTTCCGGGGTGCGTGACGGCCCCGTCCAGCCAGTCTGAGTACGCCTACTTCCTTACGGGGTGGCAGGACGTACAGGAAGGTGGTGGGCTCCCTGTAGGGACGCTGACCGCCGGCCCGAGGCATGCGGATCCGAAACTGGCCTACCAGGCCGCTGCGCAGCACTACGACGATGTCGCGGCCGCTGTGGCCAGGGTGGTGGCGGGCGAGAACGAACACGGTGTCTGGGTGAGCGGGTGGATCCCTCCGTCTGCGGATCCGGCCGCCGTGGAGGTTTTCAAGTCGTCGCCTGTCTCGGGCGACT
>Ga0214469_1000015_pt1 | contig 42660 bp, 55 predicted proteins | sample RVTome_10_FD_187340 | JGI IMG/M metagenome (GOLD analysis project Ga0214469, IMG submission 187340) | Soil microbial communities from uranium-contaminated site in the Upper Colorado River Basin, Wyoming, United States - RVT153D57 HiSeq ... | reverse complement strand
CATGGTCTCTCCTCGAGTGAAGGTGGCTGCGGGACGGCACCCGTCCCGCAGTCCCCAGGTCAGTACTGCTCGTCCTCGGCGTAGGACTGGTCCTCGTCGCCGTAGGAGTCCACGGCCGCCGCCGGGTCGAAGCCGGGCGCACCGTCCTTGAGCGCAAGGCCCATGGTGGCGAGCTTGGCCTTGACCTCGTCGATCGACTTCTGTCCGAAGTTGCGGATGTCGAGCAGGTCCGCCTCGCTGCGCGAGATGAGCTCGCCCACCGTGTGGATGCCCTCGCGCTTGAGGCAGTTGTACGACCGGACGGTGAGCTGCAGGTCCTCGATGGGAAGCGCGAGGTCCGCGGCGAGCTGAGCGTCGACCGGGGACGGACCGATCTCGATGCCCTCGGCGTCGACGTTGAGCTCGCGGGCGAGCCCGAACAGCTCGACCAGCGTGGTGCCGGCCGATGCGACGGCGTCGCGGGGACGCATGGACGGCTTGGTCTCGACGTCGACGACAAGCTTGTCGAAGTCGGTTCGACCCTCGACCCGGGTGGCCTCGACCTTGTAGGTGACCTTGAGCACGGGCGAGTAGATCGAGTCGACCGGGATTCGGCCGATCTCGGCGTCGGCGCGCTTGTTCTGGACCGCGGAGACGTAGCCGCGCCCGCGCTCCACAGTCAGCTCCATCTCGAGCTTGCCCTTGCCGTTGAGCGTGGCGATGTGCAGGTCCGGGTTGTGCACCTCGACACCGGCCGGCGGTGCGATGTCGGCCGCCGTGACCGCACCGGGGCCCTGCTTGCGCAGGTACATCGTGACCGGCTCGTCGTGCTCGGAGGAGACCACGAGCTCCTTGAGATTGAGAATGACGTCGGTGACGTCCTCCTTGACCCCCGGGATGGTCGTGAACTCGTGCAGCACGCCGTCGATCCGGATCGAGGTGATCGCCGCACCGGGAATGGACGAGAGCAGGGTACGACGCAGCGAGTTGCCGAGCGTGTAGCCGAAACCCGGCTCCAGCGGTTCGATGGTGAACCGGGACCGGGTCTCGTCGACCGGCTCCTCGGCGAGGTTGGGACGCTGGGTGATGAGCACTGGTGGTTCCTCTCCGCGACGCCCGCTATATGACGGTCGCGACTGGGGCTGGCATCCGGTCGGACACCAGGTCGGTTCGGGCCGAGCTTCGGGTCACTTCGAGTAGAGCTCGACGATGAGCTGCTCCTGGACCGGCGTGTCGATCTGCTGCCGGACCGGGAGCTGGTGGACGAGGATGCGCATCTGCGCGGGCAGGACCTCCAGCCACGCCGGGACGGGACGTTCGCCAAGGGTCTCCCGGGCGATGATGAACGGCGTCGTCTCCAGCGACTTGGGCCGGACGTCGATGACGTCGTGCGGCGCGACCCGGTAGGACGGAACGTCGACCTTCTGGCCGTTGACCAGGAAATGACCGTGGACGACGAGCTGCCGGGCATGCCGGCGGGTACGCGCCAGGCCGGCCCGGTAGACGACGTTGTCGAGCCGGGTCTCCAGGATCTGCAGCAACGCCTCGCCGGTCTTGCCCTGAGTCCTGTTGGCCTCCTCGTAGTAGCGGCGGAACTGCTTCTCGAGGATGCCGTAGGTGTAGCGGGCCTTCTGCTTCTCGTGCAGCTGGAGGCGGTACTCGCTCTCCTTCTGCCGGCCGCGTCCGTGCTGGCCGGGCGGGTAGGGACGCCGCTCGTAGGCCTTGTCGAAGCCGACGAGGTCGACGCCCAGGCGGCGCGACTTCTTGGTGATGGGTCCGGTGTATCGGGCCATGGTTCTCAGGTCTCCTGTCGGTCTCTGACGCTCAGACGCGGCGGCGCTTCGGCGGACGGCAGCCGTTGTGCGCCTGCGGCGTCACGTCGGAGATCGTGCCCACCTCCAGGCCGACGGCCTGCAGCGAGCGGATCGCGGTCTCGCGGCCCGACCCCGGGCCCTTGACGAACACGTCGACCTTCCGCATGCCGTGTTCCTGCGCCCGGCGGGCGGCCGCTTCGGCGGCCATCTGCGCCGCGTACGGAGTGGACTTACGCGAACCCTTGAACCCCACCTGGCCGGCGCTGGCCCACGAGATCACATTGCCTTGCGGGTCGGTGATCGAGACGATCGTGTTGTTGAACGTGCTCTTGATGTGTGCGACACCGTGAGCGATGTTCTTCTTCTCCTTGCGGCGCACCTTGGTGGTCCTGGCGCCCGTGGCCTGGCGGTTCTTGGGAGGCATCTGTGGCTGTGCTCCTGTCTGCGTTCTCTTCCGAGGTCGTGGTCAGCGGGGCGGCGGGAACGCGTGAGCGTGCCGCCGCGACGTCACTTGCCGGCCTTCTTCTTGCCGGCGACGGTCTTGCGCGGACCCTTGCGGGTGCGGGCATTCGTGTGCGTGCGCTGACCGCGGACGGGAAGACCGCGACGGTGCCGGATGCCCTGGTAGCTGCCGATCTCGACTTTGCGGCGGATGTCCGACTGGACCTCCCGGCGCAGGTCGCCTTCGATCTGGTAGTTGGTCTCGATCCAGTCGCGGAGCTTGACCAGATCCTCGTCGCCGAGATCGCGGACACGCAGGTCGGGGCTGACCCCGGTCTGCTGGAGCGTCTCGAGTGCGCGGGTGCGGCCGATGCCGAAGATGTAGGTGAGGGCGACCTCCATGCGCTTGTCGCGCGGGAGGTCGACGCCGACGAGTCGGGCCATGTGGCTCGTGTTCTCCTAGGTTGGCGGAGGTGTCCGGCGCACCGCGTCCCACCGCGTCGGTAGCGGTGGGCCCCGGCCTCCGTCCGGGGGTGGCCTCCGCACGGGGCGGAGGTGCAGGTGCGTTGTTCAGATGTCGGGCGACGCGTGCGGGCTCAGCCCTGGCGCTGCTTGTGGCGCAGGTTCTCGCAGATCACCATGACCCGGCCGTGGCGACGGATCACCTTGCACTTGTCGCAGATCGGCTTGACGCTCGGCTTGACCTTCATCGATCTCTCCGTCGGGCGGGCGCGAGGGCTCGCCCTCGACGTCGTGGATTCACTTGTAGCGGTAGACGATGCGGCCGCGGGTCAGGTCGTACGGACTCAGCTCCACCACGACACGGTCCTCGGGGAGGATCCGGATGTAGTGCTGGCGCATCTTGCCCGAGATGTGCGCGAGCACCTTGTGGCCGTTGGAGAGCTCGACCCGGAACATGGCGTTCGGCAGAGCCTCGACCACGGTGCCCTCGATCTCGATGACCCCGTCCTTCTTCGGCATAGCCTCCGCGCTTCTGTCGGTGGTTGACTGCTGCTTCAGCCGCACTGCCGTCGTAGCGACCAGCCCGCCCGCGCACCCCTGTCCTGTGGAAGGGACCAGCCGCGGGGCACGACGAAACAGGCCACAGTGGGCCGACTGAGAAGTTTACGCCACGACCGGGCTCCGACGCCAAACGGCGAGAGTTCACCCTGCCTTGCGGCGGCGCACCTCGCGCTCGGCGGCCGTCCAGACGCCGAGCAGTGCGCCCCAGGGGCCGGCCACCCACATGGGCCAGAAATAGGCAGGCTCCGGGCCACTGATGGACACCAGGAACCAGACCACGAGGTTGATGGCGACCGCACAGCCCCACAGCCACCAGTTCACGACGAGGAAGCCGCTCATCCCCGTGCGGGGCTTCGCCGGCTGAGCGGTCTTCGCGGCAGGAGGCTGCACCGGCCGCGGCGACACCTGCCGCTGGGGCGGCGGAATGTCGGCCACGAGCCGATCGAGCTCGCGGTAGGTCTGTGCCTGGAAGGCCGCACCGATCCGCTCGAGGAGCTCGTCCTGGGGAAGCCGGCCTTCGACGTGCGCCTCGCGCAGGACAGCCGAGATCCGCTCGCGGTCCGCGTCGGACGCGCGCATCTCCGGTGGCTCGACCATGAGAGCCAGTATCGACGAGGGCCATCCCTGACCGCCATCCGGGATTCCCCCGGAATTGCCCTTCGACATGTGGCTGGTTCTGAACCCCTCGTCGGTGCCTGAGACGTCCTGTGCCCGCCACATGATGGCGCGGCTGGTCACTGTCAGGGTGTCGCCTGCGTGGGGACGCCGAGGGAGGTGAGCTGCGAGGCCCCGCCGTCGAGAGCGGTGAGTACCCATGGGCCGTTCTCGGTGACGGCGACGGTGTGCTCGAAGTGCGCGGACAGCGAGCCGTCCGCGGTGGACACCGTCCACCCGTCGTCCTGCAGCACCGTCTCCGGCCCGCCGACGTTGACCATCGGCTCGATCGCGAGCACGAGCCCGGGCACCAGTCTCGGCCCCCGAGCCCGGGTGCGGTAGTTGAGCACGTGCGGGTCCTGGTGCATCTCGGTGCCGATCCCGTGCCCGCCGTACTCGGCAACGATGCCGTAGTCACCTTGGCCGCGCACGTGGTCCTCGACCGCGCCGCCGACGTCGCGCAACCGGTGACCGGCCTGCAGCGCTGCGATGCCCGCCCACAACGCGTCCGCACAGACCCCGAGCAGGCGCGCGGCCTGCTCACCCACCCGGCCGACCGGCAGGGTGACGGCCGCGTCGCCGTGCCAGCCGTCGAGGATCGCCCCGCAGTCGACGGAGACGACGTCGCCCTCGACCAGCCGCCGCTCGCTCGGGATGCCGTGAACGATCTCGTCGTTGACCGAGGCACAGATGGTGGCCGGGAACGAGTTGCGGCCGGGGCCGGGACGCACGTATCCGACCCCGGGCAGGTAGTGGAGGAACGAGGGGACGGCGCCGCGGGCCCGGATCTCGCGCTCGGCGACGGCGTCGAGTTCGAGCAGGGTCACGCCCGGGGCAACGGCGGCGCGCACGGCTTCCAACGCCTCGGCGACCACCAAACCCGCCAGCCGCATTGCGGCCACCTCGGCCTCGGTCTTGAGCTGGATCATGCCCGCCCGGCCGTGCCGTCGACGGAGGACTGCACGCCCGAAGCCGCACCGGTGGCACCCGAGGCCGGTTCGGCGGCTTCGGCGCCGTCGTCGGTCGCCGCCGCCAGCATGCGTGCCGCGACCTCGTCGATCGCACCCATGCCGTCGACGCGGACCAGCAGGCCGCGCCGTTCGTACTCGGCGGCGAGCGGGGCCGTCTGCTCGGCGAACAGTCTCAGCCGGTGCCGGATGATCTCCTCGTCGTCGTCGTGGCGCCCTTGGGCACCGGCCCGCCGCTTCAGCCGGCCCACGACCTCCTCCACGTCGACGGTCAGCAGCAGAACGCGATCCAGTTCGACGTCCTGCGCGGTCAGCACCTCGTCGAGGAACTCGACCTGTGGCACGGTCCGGGGATAGCCATCGAGGATGAACCCGCGGACGGCGTCGGCCTCGGTCAGCCGGGACCTCACCATCTCGTTGGTCACCGAGTCGGGAACGTAGTGGCCACGCTCCATGTACGTCTCGGCCTCGCGCCCCAGCGGGGTACCGGCAGCGACGTGCTCACGGAAGATGTCGCCGGTCGAGATCGCCGGGATGCCGAGGTGGCGCGCCACGACTGCCGCCTGGGTACCTTTGCCCGAGCCAGGCGGACCCATGAGCAGAAGTCGCCTCACCGAAGGAAGCCCTCGTAGTTCCTCTGCTGTAGCTGGCTCTCGATCTGCTGGACGGTCTGCAGCCCGACACCCACCATGATCAAGATGCTGGTGCCGCCGAACGGGAAGTTCTGGTTCGCGTTGATCAGCACGAACGCCACCAGCGGGACCAGCGAGATCAACCCGAGATAGACCGAACCGGGTGCGGTGAGCCGGGTGAGGACGTAGTCGAGGTACTCCTCCGTGGGCCGGCCGGCCCGGATGCCGGGGATGAAGCCGCCGTACTTCTTCATGTTGTCGGCGACGTCCTTCGGGTTGAACGTGATCGACACGTAGAAGTAGGTGAAGAACACGATCAACGCGAAGAACGTGATCATGTAGATCCAGTTGTCGCCCTGGGCGAAGTTGGCCTGGATCCACACCCCCCAGCCGGACTCCTGGTTGAACTGGCTGAACAGCAGCGGCAGGTACAGCAGCGACGAGGCGAAGATGACCGGGATGATGCCGGCCTGATTGATCTTCAGCGGGATGTACGTGGACGAGCCGCCGTACATCCTCCGCCCGACCATCCGCTTCGCGTACTGCACCGGGATGCGGCGCTGGGACTGCTCGACGAAGACCACCAGGGCGACGATCACGAGTCCCACCAGGCAGACGATGGTGAACGTCGGCCAGCCCTGCTCGACCCGGATCTGCCAGAGCGCGCTGGGGAACGTGGCGATGATCTGCGTGAAGATCAGCAGGGACATGCCGTTGCCGACGCCACGATCGGTGATCAACTCGCCCAGCCACATGATCACCGCTGTGCCGGCGGTCATGACGAGGACCATGAGGGCGATCGTCGCGATCGAGTCGTCGGGCAGGATCTCCTCGGGACAGTTCGGGAACAGCTGCCCGCCGCGGGCCAGGGAGATGATCGTCGTCGCCTGCAGCACCGCGAGGCCGATGGTCAGGTAGCGCGTGTACTGGGTGATCTTGGTCTGACCGGCCTGCCCCTCCTTCTTCAGGGCCTCCAACCGCGGGATCACCACAGTCAGCAGCTGCAGGATGATGCTCGCCGTGATGTAGGGCATGATGCCCAGCGCGAACACCGCCAGCTGGAGCAACGCTCCACCCGAGAACAGGTTGAGCATGCCGTAGACGCCCGTGGTGCCCACCTGTTCGACGCAGGTGTTGACCGCCTGCACGTCGATCCCGGGTGTCGGAACGACCGAACCCAGCCGGAACAGGACGATGATGCCGAGTGTGAACAGCATCTTCCGGCGCAGGTCGGGTGTCCGGAACGCCCGAGCGAACGCGGTGAGCACTTGATGGCCTCCTGCGCGCCACCCGAGCGGTGGCGCGGTGGTGCGGACGGGTCGGCCGGGCCGACGCGGTTGTCACGTGGTCTCGTGACGATAACAGCCCGGGCGCCGGTGGTCAGAGCTCGGTGGTCGAGCCACCCGCCGACGTGATCTTCTCCTTCGCCGAGGTGGAGAACGCGTGCGCGCTCACCTGCAGGGCGACGGAGACCTCGCCCGCGCCGAGGATCTTGACCGGGCGGCCGGCCCGCACGGCGCCCTTGGTGACCAGATCCTCGACCGTGACGTCGCCGCCGTCGGGATAGAGCGAGACGAGCCGGTCCAGGTTGACGACCTGGTACTCCACCCGGAACGGGTTACGGAAGCCCTTGAGCTTGGGCAGCCGCATGTGCAGCGGCATCTGCCCGCCCTCGAAGCGGGCCGACACGGTGCCGCGGGCCTTGCTGCCCTTGGTTCCGCGCCCGGCGGTCTTGCCCCTGGCACCGGCCTCGCCGCGACCGACGCGGGTCTTGGCGGTCTTGGCACCCGGCGCGGGCCGCAGGTGGTGGGGCTTGAGTGGCGAGTCAGCCATGTCAGTCGACCTCCTCGACGGTGACCAGGTGGGCCACGGTCGCAACCATGCCGCGGATCTCGGGCCGGTCCTCCTTGACGACCTCGTCGCGGATGCGCTTGAGACCCAGCGAACGCAGGGTCTCGCGCTGCGACGACGTGCCGCCGATGACGCTCTTGATCTGACGAACCTTCAGCCGGCTCACGACGGCGTACCTGCCTGTGCCCGTAGCAGCGCGGCCGGAGCCACGTCCTCGACCGGCAGGCCGCGGCGGGCCGCCACCTGCTCGGGACGCTCGAGGTTCTTCAGGGCCTCGACGGTCGCATGCACGATGTTGATGGCGTTCGACGAGCCGAGCGACTTGCTCAGCACGTCGTGGACGCCTGCGCATTCCAGAACGGCGCGCACGGGTCCGCCGGCGATGACACCGGTACCGGGCGACGCCGGGCGCAGGAGCACGACGCCCGCCGCCTTCTCACCCTGGATGGGGTGCGGGATCGTGCCCTGGATTCGAGGCACCTTGAAGAACTGTTTCTTGGCCTCCTCGACACCCTTGGCGATCGCCGCCGGCACCTCCTTGGCCTTGCCGTAGCCGACACCTACCGTCCCGTCGCCGTCACCGACGACCACGAGAGCGGTGAAGCTGAAGCGCCGACCACCCCGCACAACCTTGGCGACGCGGTTGATGGCGACGACACGCTCGATATAAGCCGTCTTCTCGGCTCCGCCGTCGCGACGGTTGTCTCGGTCGCGGCGGTCGCGGCGGTCGCCGCCGGCACCACCACCGCGGCGCTGGGGTCCAGCCATGATCTCCCTACTTCCTACCTACTCGTGGTCTAGAACTGCAGGCCGCCGTCGCGGGCGCCTTCGGCCACCGCGGCCACGCGGCCGTGGTAGCGGTTGCCGGCACGGTCGAACACGACGGTCCCGATGCCGGCGGTCTTGGCCCGCTGCGCGACCAGCTCGCCGACCTTGCGGGCCTTCGCCGTCTTGTCCCCCGCCTCGCCGCGCAGGTCGGTCTCCATGCTGGACGCCGAGGCGAGCGTGCGCCCGGTGGAGTCGTCGACCACCTGCACCACCATGTGGCGCAACGACCGGGTGACCACCAGGCGGGGACGTTCGGCCGAGCCGGTGATCTTCTTGCGGACGCGCAGATGCCTGCGGTCGCGGGCGGCGGCCTTGCCGCCGTGCCCGACGCGCCGGTTGATCGCGATGCCCATGACTACTTCTTCCCAGCCTTTCCGACCTTGCGGCGGACCTGCTCGCCCGCGTAGCGGATGCCTTTGCCCTTGTACGGCTCCGGCTTGCGCAGCTTGCGGATGTTCGCGGCGACCTCGCCGACCTTCTGCTTGTCGATACCCTGCACGGCGAACTTCGTCGGTGACTCGACCGCGAAACTGATGCCGTCCGGAGCCTCGACGGTGATCGGATGGCTGTAGCCCAGCGCGAACTCGAGGTTCGAGCCCCGGGCGATCACCCGGTAGCCGACGCCGACGATCTCGAGCTTCTTCTCGTAACCCTCTGTCACACCGGTGACCATGTTGGCCACCAGCGTGCGAGTGAGCCCGTGCAGGGCGCGGCTCTCACGCTCGTCGTCGGGCCGATGGACCGCGAGAGTGCCCTCGTCGGTCCGCTCGACGTCGATCGTCGACGGCAGGATGTGGGTGAGGCTGCCCTTCGGCCCGTTGACCGTGACCTCGCGGCCGTCGACGGCGACGTCGACACCGCTGGGGACGGGGATGGGCAGCTTGCCGATTCGCGACATCTCCTTCTCCTCCCGTCACCACACGTAGGCGAGGACTTCCCCGCCCACGCCCTGCTTGGTCGCCGACCGGTCGGTCAGCAGCCCGTGCGACGTCGAGATGATGGCGACGCCCAGCCCACCCAGGACCTTCGGCATGTTGGTCGACTTCGCGTAGACCCGCAGGCCCGGCTTGCTCACCCTGCGCACGCCGGCGATGGAGCGCTCCCGGCTCGGGCCGTACTTCAGCGTCAGCACCAGAGTCTTCGCCACCGGTCTGTCCGCGCTCTCCTGGACGGTCCAGCCGGCGATGAAGCCCTCCTGCCGGAGGATCTCGGCGATGTGCGACTTCAGCTTGCTGTAAGGCATCCCGACGGTGTCGTGATAGGCCGAGTTGGCGTTGCGCAGACGGGTCAGCATGTCTGCGATGGGGTCTGTCATGGTCATGATGCAACGGCCGCTTTCCCGCCGTGGTTTCCGAACCGGTGTCCGGATCGGACCTGCGGCGATCGTGGGTAGATCAGTGGTTACCAGCTGGACTTCGTGATGCCCGGGAGCTCGCCGCGGTGGGCCATCTCACGCAGGCACACCCGGCACAGGCCGAACTTGCGGTAGACCGAGTGCGGCCGCCCGCACCGCTGGCAGCGGGTGTAGGCACGAACCGCGAACTTGGGCTTCGCATTCGCCTTGTTGACAAGGGCCTTCTTCGCCACGTCAGTTCTCTTCCCTCATGATCTTGCTCATTCGGTCATTGCTCCTGCTTGAACGGGAAGCCCAGCCGCTGCAGCAGCGCCCGGCCCTCGTCGTCGGTGTGCGCCGTCGTCACGACGGTGATGTCCATCCCGCGGACCCGGTCGATGGCGTCCTGGTTGATCTCGTGGAACACCGCCTGCTCGTTGAGGCCGAAGGTGTAGTTGCCGCGGCCGTCGAACTGCCGCTGCGACAGGCCGCGGAAGTCGCGGATGCGCGGCAAGGCGATCGTGGTCAGCCGGTCGAGGAATTCCCACATGCGGTCGCCGCGCAGCGTGACGTGCGCACCGATCGGCATGCCCTCGCGCAGTTTGAACTGAGCGATCGACTTGCGCGCCTTCGTGACCGCCGGCTTCTGACCGGTGATGGCCTCCAGATCGCGGATGGCACCCTCGATCAGCTTGGCGTCCCTGGCGGCCTCGCCCACGCCCATGTTGACGACGACCTTGGTGACCGTCGGGACCTGCATGACGTTGCTCACGTCGAACTGCTCGCGAAGCGCTGGGACGATCTCCTCGCGGTAGCGCTGCTTGAGCCGGGGAAGCGGCCGGGTGTCGGTTGCCGTGCTCATCAGATGTCCTCACCGGTGCGCTTGGCGAACCGGACCTTGTTGCCGTTGTCGTCGACCCGGAACCCGACCCGCGTGCCGACGGTCTTCTTCTCGCCCTCGACATCGACCTCGACGGCCAGCATCACGTTGCTGATGTGGATCGGGGCCTCCTGATGCACGATCCCGCCGGACTTCGCGCCGCGGGCGCTCTGGACGGTCTTGGTGTGCTTGGTGATGCGGTTGACGCCCTCGACCAGCACGCGGTCCTGCGTCGGGTAGGCGGCGATGACCTTGCCGATCGCACCCCTGTCCCGGCCGGCGACGACCACGACCGTGTCACCCTTCCTGATACGCATGCTCACAGCACCTCCGGTGCGAGCGAGATGATCCGCATGAATCTCTTCTCGCGCAGCTCGCGGCCGACTGGGCCGAAGATGCGCGTGCCGCGCGGGTCCCCACCGTCCTTGATGATCACCGCTGCGTTCTCGTCGAAGCGGATGTAGGAACCGTCCGGCCGGCGGCGTTCCTTGGCGGTGCGGACGATGACGGCCCGGACGACCTCGCCCTTCTTGACGCCGCCACCGGGAATGGCGTCCTTGACGGTCGCCACGATGACGTCGCCGATGCCGGCGTAGCGCCGCCCGGAACCGCCGAGAACGCGGATGCAGAGCAGCTCCTTCGCACCCGTGTTGTCGGCGACGCGCACCCGCGACTCCTGCTGGATCATGTCGATGACTCCTGGTTGTCGCGCCGGTTCTCATCCAGTCCTGACGACCTGGGCTGAGCCTGGCGGAACGGTCGGATTACTTGGCCTTCTCGAGGATCTCCACGACCCGCCACCGCTTGGTCGCCGACAGCGGCCTGGTCTCCATCAGGAGGACCCGGTCGCCGGCGACGGCGGCGTTCTGCTCGTCGTGGGCCTTGAGCTTGCTGGTCCGCCGGACGACCTTGCCGTACAGCGGGTGCTTGAAGCGGTCCTCGACGGCCACGACGACCGTCTTGTCCATCTTGTCGCTGACGACGCGGCCCTCGCGGACCTTGCGGAAGCCCCGGCTCGGCGTGGTCGGCTCGGCGCGGGTCGTCTTCTCGGTCACAGTGGTGTCCTCGTTCGGTGTGGTCATGCGGCACCGCCGGTGGCCGCGCCGGTGTCCTCGACGACGGTGGTGATGCCGAGCTCGCGCTCGCGCATGATCGTGTAGATGCGTGCGATGTCGCGACGCACGGCCTTCAGCCTGCCGTGGCTCTCGAGCTGTCCCGTCGCGGCTTGGAAGCGCAGGTTGAACAGCCCCTCCTTGGCCTTGTGCAGCTCCTCGACCAGGTCGGCGTCGGTCATGGCTCGCAGCGCCGCAGAGGTGAGGTCCTTCGATCCGATGGCCATCACAGTTCACCTGCCTCGCGCGTGACGATGCGGCACTTCATCGGCAGCTTGTGGATGGCGCGGGTCAGCGCCTCACGGGCCACCTTGTCGTTGGGATAGGACAGTTCGAACATGACCCGGCCCGGACGGACGTTGGCGACCCACCATTCGGGCGAGCCCTTGCCGGAGCCCATCCGGGTCTCGGCCGGCTTCTTGGTGAGCGGGCGGTCCGGGTAGATGTTGATCCAGACCTTGCCGCCACGACGGATGTGGCGGGTGATCGCGATACGGGCGGACTCGATCTGGCGGTTTGTGACGTAGTGCCCTTCGACCGCCTGGATGCCGAACTCGCCGAACGCCAGCGAGGTACCGCCCTTGGCGACGCCACGTCGCCTCGGGTGGTGCTGCTTGCGGTGCTTGACCTTGCGCGGAATCAGCATGGTCAGGCCTCCTGCTCGCTGCCGACAGGCTGGCCTGCGGCCGCCTCCGGCGCGGAGGCACCGCCGTCGCCGGCGGCCGGAGCACCGGTTTCGACGCCCCGGGAGGTCTCGCCACGGGCCGGCCGGCGCCGCTCGGGCCGCCGGCGCTGTTGCTGGACCCGGGCCTGAGCGGCCTGTGCCTCGCGCTCGGCCCGCGAGCCGGCCACCTCGCCCTTGTAGATCCAGACCTTGACGCCGATCCGTCCGAAGGTGGTCCGCGCCTCGTAGAAGCCGTAGTCCACGTCGGCGCGAAGGGTGTGTAGAGGCACTCGCCCCTCGCGGTAGAACTCCGACCGGCTCATCTCGGCACCGCCGAGGCGGCCCGAGCACTGCACCCGGATGCCCTTGGCGCCCGCGCGCATGGTGGTCTGGATCGCCTTGCGCATCGCGCGCCGGAATGCCACCCGGGCCGACAGCTGCTCGGCCACGCCCTGCGCGACGAGTTGTGCGTCGATCTCGGGCTGCTTGACCTCGAGGATGTTGAGCTGCACCTGCTTGCCGGTCAGCTTCTCGAGCTCGGTGCGCAGCCGGTCGGCCTCCGCCCCGCGGCGACCGATGACGATGCCCGGTCGGGCGGTGTGGATGTCGACCCGGACGCGGTCACGCGTGCGCTCGATCTCGACCTTCGAGATGCCGGCGCGCTCCATGCCCTTGCCCATGAGCTTGCGGATCGCCACGTCCTCGGCGACGTAGTCGCGGTAGCGCTGGCCCGAGGTCGTGCTGTCGGCGAACCACCGGCTCTGGTGGTCGGTGGAGATGCCGAGCCGGAACCCGTGCGGGTTGATCTTCTGACCCACTAGCGGGTCCCTCCCTTCGAACCTGCCGTACTGCGCGTGCGCTGTACGGGCGTGCGTTCCTCGACGACGACGGTGATGTGGCTGGTGCGCTTGGCGACGCGGTAGGCGCGCCCCTGCGCACGTGGCCGGAACCGCTTCATGGTCGGGCCCTCGTCGACGTAGGCCTCGGCCACGTACAACGTGTCCGGCGCCAGGCCGTCGTTGTTCTCGGCGTTGGCCATGGCGCTCTCGAGCACCTTGCGCACCGGCTCCGCAGCGGACTGCGGTGCGAACCGCAGGAGCGCGGCGGCCTCGTCGGCCTTCATGCCCCGGATGACGTCCACCACGCGGCGCGCCTTCAAGGGCGTGACGCGGACGAACCGCGCCTGGGCCCTGGCTTCCATCGTGACTCCCTCGATCTCGTCAGCTTCGTGGTGGACTCACCGGCGACGGGCGCGCCGGTCGTCCTTCTCGTGGGCCCGGAAGGTCCGCGTGGGCGCGAACTCGCCGAGCTTGTGCCCGACCATCGCCTCGGTCACGAAGATCGGGACGTGCTTGCGGCCGTCGTGGACGGCGATCGTGTGGCCGATCATGTCCGGGACGATCATCGACCGGCGGGACCAGGTCTTGATGACGTGCTTGGTGCCCTTCGTGTTCTGCGCCTCGACCTTTCTGGCCAGGTGCTCGTCCACGAAGGGACCCTTCTTGAGACTGCGCGGCATGGTCTACCTGCTCCCGATCAACGCTTCTTGCCGGTCTTGCGGCGGCGGACGATCTGGCGGTCGCTGGGCTTACCGGCCCGGCGGGTGCGCCCCTCGGGGCGGCCGTTGGGGTTGACCGGGTGACGACCACCCGAAGACTTGCCCTCACCGCCACCGTGCGGGTGGTCGACCGGGTTCATGGCCACGCCGCGGACGGACGGGCGCTTCCCCTTCCACCGCATCCGGCCGGCCTTACCCCAGTTGATGTTGGACTGCTCGGCGTTGCCCACCTCGCCGATCGTGGCGCGGCAGCGGACGTCGACGTTGCGGATCTCTCCCGAGGGCATCCGCAGCTGAGCCCAGGTGCCCTCCTTGGCCACGAGCTGGACCCGGGCGCCGGCCGAGCGGGCGATCTTCGCACCGCCACCGGGCCGGAGCTCGATGGCGTGCACCACCGTGCCGACCGGGATGTTGCGCAGCGGCAGGTTGTTGCCCGGCTTGATGTCCGCCCTGGGGCCTGCCTCGACCGCGGCACCCTGCACCAGCCGGGTCGGGGCCAGGATGTAGCGCTTGTCTCCGTCGGCGTAGTGGAGCAGCGCGATCCGGGCGGTGCGATTGGGGTCGTACTCGATGTGCGCCACCGTCGCGGGCACGCCGTCCTTGTCCGCCCGCCGGAAGTCGATCACGCGGTACTGGCGCTTGTGGCCACCGCCCTGGTGGCGGGTCGTGATCCGCCCCGCGTTGTTGCGGCCGCCCTTCTTCGGGAGCGGACGCACCAGTGACTTCTCCGGCTCGGAGCGGGTGATCTCGACGAAGTCGGCGACGCTGGCACCACGCCGGCCCGGCGTCGTCGGCTTGTACTTACGGATTCCCATGTCTGGTCAGTCCCTCGAATGCTCTGGTGCCGGTCAGGAGACCGGCCCCCCGAAGATGTCGATGCGCTGTCCCTCGGCGACGGTGACGATCGCGCGCTTGGTGTCCGGACGCCGACCCACGCCGAAGCGGGTCCGGCGCCGCTTACCTGCCCGGTTGAGGGTGTTGACGCCCGTCACGGTCACGTTGAAGACCTTCTCGACCGCGATCTTGATCTCGGTCTTGTTCGCGTCGGGCGCGACCACGAAGGTGTACTTGTTCTCGTCGAGCAGTCCGTAGCTCTTCTCGGAGACGATCGGGCCGCGCAGCACGTCGCGCGGGTCCTTGTGGATCGCGCTCACGTGCTCTCCTCCTCGGTCGCCTTCGTCGTAGCTGTCTTCTTCGTCGCGGCCTTCGTCGTCGTGGCCGCCTTCTTCGCCGTGGCGTTCTTGGCCGTTGACTTCTTCGCCATGGCCTTCTTGGCCGTGGCCTTCTTCGCCGTGGCCTTCTTCGCCGTGGCCTTCTTCGCCGTGGCCTTCTTGGCCGCGGCCTTCGTCGCCGGTGCCTTCTTCGCCGCCGACTTCTCCGTCGACGTCGTCGAGGCAGCCGGCGTCCTGTCCGCGTGCTGCTCGTCGGCCGCGTCGTCGTCACCGCCGCCGGAGGTCACGCGGACGGTCCTGCCGTCGAGAAACGCCTCGAGTGCGGACTGGGTGAACACGACGTCGTCGGAGCACAGGACGTCGTACGTGTTGAGCTGGTCGGCGGCGATCAGGTGGACCTGCGGCACGTTCCGCAGGCTCTTGACTGTGAGCTCGTCGCCGCGGGCCGCGACCACCAGGACGTTGTCGCGGTCGGTGACGGTGCCGAGCGCGGCGAGGGCCGCCTTGGTGGAAGGTGCGTCGCCCTCGACGAACCCGGCGATCACATGGACCCGACCGTGCCTGGCCCGGTCGGACAATGCCCCTCGCAGGGCAGCCGCCTTCATCTTCTTGGGTGTTCGCTGCGCGTAGTCGCGTGGCGTCGGACCGTGCACGATGCCACCGCCGGTGAACTGCGGCGCGCGAATCGAGCCCTGACGGGCCCGACCGGTGCCCTTCTGGCGGTACGGCTTGCGCCCGCCGCCGCGTACCTCACCGCGAGTCTTGGTGCTGTGGGTGCCCTGGCGGGCGGCGGCCAGCTGCGCGACGACGACCTGGTGGATCAACGGCACGTTGACCTGGACGTCGAAGACGTCGGCCGGCAATTCGACGCTGCCGGCCTTGCGGCCCTGGGCGGTCTTCACGTCGATCTCGGTCATGTCCTCAGGCCCCCTTCGCGGCGGTCTTGACCAGCACCAGCCCACCGACGGAGCCGGGCACGGCACCCCTGACGAGCAGCAGGCCCTTCTCGGCGTCCACCGCGTGGATCGTGAGGTTCTGCGCCGTGACCCGGGCGCTCCCCATCCGACCGGCCATCCGCAGGCCCTTGAAGACCCGGCTGGGCGTCGAGGCCCCGCCGATCGAACCCGGCTTGCGGTGGTTGCGATGCGCGCCGTGGCTGGCGCCCACCCCGGAGAAGCCGTGTCGCTTCATGACCCCGGCGAAGCCCTTGCCCTTACTGGTGCCGACGACGTCGACGACCTGGCCGGGCTCGAAGATCTCGACCGTGAGCTCCTGACCCACCGTGTACTCCGACGCCGCCGAGGTCCGCAACTCGGCCGTGTGCCGACGCGGCGTCACGCCGGCCTTGTCGAAGTGGCCGCGCATCGGCTTGGTGACCTTGCGGGGATTGGGCGCGCCGAACGCGATCTGCACGGCGTCGTAGCCGTCGGTCTGCGGGGTGCGGACCTGTGTCACGACGCATGGGCCGGCCTTGACGACGGTGACCGGAACGATGCGGTTGTTGTCGTCCCACACCTGGGTCATGCCGAGCTTCTCGCCGAGCAGGCCCTGCAGCCTCGCCTGAACTTGGGTGGTCATCGCAGGCGCGTCCCTTACAGCTTGATCTCGATGTCGACGCCGGCGGGAAGGTCGAGGCGCATGAGCGAGTCGACCGTCTTCGGCGTGGGATCGATGATGTCGATGAGCCGCTTGTGCGTGCGCATCTCGAAGTGCTCGCGGCTGTCCTTGTACTTGTGCGGCGATCGGATGACGCAGTACACGTTCTTCTCGGTCGGCAGCGGCACCGGGCCCGCGACCTGCGCACCGGTACGGGTCACCGTGTCGACGATCTTGCGCGCCGACGAGTCGATGACCTCGTGGTCGTAGGCCTTGAGCCGGATGCGGATCTTCTGTCCCGCCATGGCTGCGTGTCGTCCTTCTCTCGTACCGCTAGCGAACCGATAGCTGTCCGTGGCCGCCGCCCGGCCACCGATGGACGGCCCTCCGACCCCCGCGGTCGGGCGTGTCGCACGCGCAGGCCGTATTCGGGCACATGCGAGGACTCGCTCGATCTTCGTCGGGGGACTCGGTGGCCCGGCCTGGCGCCGGACGTCGGGTGGAGGTCTCCGGATCGGGCGCGGACACGGGCATCTGCCCGATCCACGCACCCCGGCGGCCTCCGCCGAGCAACCTGTTCAGTATGCCAGAGGCCGGTCGCCCCTGGCCAATTGCGGGGACGCGGGCGGTGGGGTCGAGCCTGGCCGGGCCGGACCCCACCACCGGTCGCGTCTTACTTGTTGATCTTCGTGACCCGGCCCGCGCCCACGGTACGGCCGCCCTCGCGGATGGCGAACCGGAGCTGCTCCTCCATGGCGATCGGCTGGATCAGCTCGACCTTCATCTGCGTGGTGTCACCGGGCATGACCATCTCGGTGCCCTCGGGCAGGCTCACCACGCCGGTCACGTCCGTCGTCCGGAAGTAGAACTGAGGACGGTAGTTGTTGAAGAACGGCGTGTGCCGCCCGCCCTCGTCCTTGGACAGGATGTAGACCTGCGCCTCGAAGTCGGTGTGCGGGGTGGTCGTGCCGGGCTTGACGACGACCATGCCGCGCTCCACGTCCTCCTTCTTGGTGCCGCGGAGGAGCAGCCCGACGTTCTCGCCGGCACGGGCCTCGTCGAGGAGCTTGCGGAACATCTCGACTCCGGTGACGGTCGTCTTCTGGGCCGTGCCCTCGCGAATGCCGACGAGCTCGACCTCCTCGTTGACCTTGAGGATGCCGCGCTCGACCCGACCGGTGACGACCGTACCGCGCCCCGTGATCGTGAAGACGTCCTCGATCGGCATCAGGAACGGCTTCTCGGTGTCGCGTTGCGGCTCCGGGATGTACTCGTCGACGGCGTCCATGAGCTCGAGGAGCTTCTCGCTCCACTCGGCGTCACCCTCGAGCGCCTTGAGCGCCGAGACACGCACGACCGGTACGTCGTCGCCGGGGAACTCGTAGTCGGAGAGCAGCTCGCGAACCTCGAGTTCGACGAGCTCGAGGATCTCCTCGTCGTCGACCATGTCGGCCTTGTTGAGCGCCACGACGATGTACGGGACGCCGACCTGGCGCGCGAGCAGGACGTGCTCCTTGGTCTGCGGCATCGGACCGTCGGTCGCGGCCACCACGAGGATGGCGCCGTCCATCTGCGCCGCGCCGGTGATCATGTTCTTGATGTAGTCGGCGTGCCCGGGGCAGTCGACGTGCGCATAGTGCCGCTTCTCGGTCTGGTACTCGACGTGCGCGATCGCGATGGTGATGCCGCGCTGGCGCTCCTCGGGCGCCTTGTCGATCTCGTCGAACGGCGTGAACGGGTTGAGGTCCGGGTGCTTGTCGTGCAGGACCTTCGTGATGGCCGCGGTCAGCGTCGTCTTGCCGTGGTCGATGTGACCGATGGTTCCGATGTTGACGTGCGGCTTGGTCCGCTCGAACTTCGCCTTCGCCACTGTGAGGTCCTCCTGTTGTGACGTTTCCGTGCCGTTGCCGGCCTGGCTGGTTGGGGGTTGGGCCGGTGAGGGCCCGCAGCGTCGTTACTCGCCCCGGGCCTTCTTGATGATCTCCTCTGCGACGTTACGCGGAACCTCGGCGTAGGAGTCGAACTGCATCGAGTAACTGGCCCGGCCCTGGGTCTTGCTGCGGAGGTCCCCGACGTAGCCGAACATCTCCGACAGCGGGACCAGCGCCTTGATGATACGGGCGCCGGTGCGCTCCTCCATGGCCTGGATGTGACCACGGCGGGAGTTGAGATCGCCGATCACGTCCCCCATGTAGTCCTCGGGCGTGGTGACCTCGACGGCGAACATCGGCTCGAGGAGCACCGGGTCGGCCTTGCGGGCCGCGTCCTTGAACGCCATCGAACCGGCGATCTTGAATGCGAGCTCGGAGGAGTCGACGTCGTGGTACGCGCCGTCGCGGAGCGTGACCTTCACGTCGACCAGCGGGTAGCCGGCGACGACGCCGAACTCCATCGCCTCCTGGATGCCCTCGTCGACGGCGGGGATGTACTCCCGTGGGATGCGACCACCGGTGACGGCGTTGACGAACTCGTAGCCACCGTCGCCGTCGCCGCCGGTCGGCTCGATGTCGATGACGACCCGGCCGAACTGGCCCGAGCCGCCGGTCTGCTTCTTGTGCGTGTACTCCACCTTCTCGACCCTGCGGCGGATGGTCTCGCGGTAGGCCACCTGCGGCTTGCCGACGTTGGCCACGACCCGGAACTCGCGCTTCATCCGTTCGACGAGCACCTCGAGGTGAAGCTCGCCCATGCCCGAGATGATGGTCTGGCCGGTGTCGTCGTCGGTGCGGACCTGGAAGGTCGGGTCCTCCTCGGAGAGCCGCTGAATCGCCGTGCCCAACTTCTCCTGGTCGCTCTTCGTCTTCGGCTCGATGGCGACCGAGATGACCGGCGCCGGGAAGGTCATCGACTCGAGGATCACCGGCGCGTTGATCGCACTGAGCGTGTCGCCGGTCGTGGTGTTCTTCAGGCCCATGACGGCGACGATCTGGCCCGCGCTGGCCGTTCCGATCTCCTCGCGCTTGTTCGCGTGCATTCGGTAGATCTTGCCGATGCGTTCGCGATGACCCTTGGTGCTGTTGAGCACCTGGCTGCCGGCAGAGAGCGTGCCCGAGTAGACGCGCACGAAGGTCAGCTTGCCGAGATGCTGGTCGCTCATGATCTTGAACGCCAGAGCGGATGCCGGAGCGTCCTCGTCCGGCTCGCGGGTCATGACGGCATCCTCGTCACCCACCGCGTGGCCCTCGACGGCCCCGACGTCCAGGGGCGAGGGAAGGTAGCGGACGACGGCGTCGAGCATGGGCTGCACGCCCTTGTTCTTGAACGCCGAACCGCACAGCACCGGCGTGAGCCGGCCGGCGATCGTCGCCCGCCGGATGGCGGCGATGAGCGCTTCCTCGGTGGGCTCCTCGCCCTCGAGATAGAGCTCCATCATCTCGTCGTCGTTCTCGGCGATCGTCTCGAGCAGCCGGTCGCGGTATTCGGCGGCGGCCTCCGCATGCGTGGCCGGGATGTCGACGGTGTCGTACATCTCGCCCTTCTCGGCCTCCGCGCTCCAGACCAGAGCCTTCTGTCCGACCAGGTCGATGACGCCGCGGAAGTCGGCCTCGGCCCCGATCGGGAGCTGAACGACCAGCGGGACGGCCTTGAGCCGCGAGACGATCATGTCGACGCAGCGGTGGAACTCGGCCCCGACGCGGTCGAGCTTGTTCACGAAGCAGATGCGCGGCACGTGGTACTTGGTGGCCTGTCGCCAGACCTGCTCGGACTGGGGCTCGACACCGGCGACGCCGTCGAACACGGCGACCGCGCCGTCGAGAACACGCAGCGATCGCTCCACCTCGACGGTGAAGTCGACGTGGCCGGGCGTGTCGATGATGTTGATCGTGTGGCCGTCCCACTGACAGGTGGTGGCGGCGGAGGTGATGGTGATGCCCCGCTCCTGCTCCTGCTCCATCCAGTCCATCGTGGCCGCGCCCTCGTGGACCTCACCGATCTTGTAGTTGATGCCGGTGTAGAACAGGATGCGCTCGGTCGTCGTGGTCTTGCCCGCGTCGATGTGGGCCATGATCCCGATGTTGCGGACCTTGGCCAGGTCGAGCGTGCGCAGGTCGGTGACCATGTCGGTGCGTCGCTTCCTCGGTTCGTGTCTGTGAACCGCCGGGGCTACCAGCGGTAGTGGGCGAAGGCCTTGTTGGACTCGGCCATCTTGTGGGTGTCCTCGCGGCGCTTGACGCTCGCGCCCAGGCCGTTGGAGGCGTCGAGGATCTCGTTCATCAGCCGCTCGGTCATCGTCTTCTCGCGCCGGGCACGGGAGTAGCCGACCAGCCAGCGCAGGGCCAAGGTGGTGCTGCGGTTGGCGCGCACCTCGACGGGGACCTGGTACGTGGCTCCGCCGACGCGGCGGCTCTTGACCTCGAGGGTGGGCTTGACGTTGTCGAGCGCGCGCTTGAGCGTGACGACCGGGTCGGTCCCGGTCTTCTCGCGGCAGCCCTCGAGTGCGCCGTGGACGATCGACTCCGCCACCGACTTCTTCCCGTCGGAGAGAACCTTGTTGACCAGCTGGGTGACCAGCGGCGAGTTGTAGACCGGGTCGATGACGATCGGTCGCTTCGGGGCCGGGCCCTTGCGCGGCATCAGCTCTTCTCCCTCTTCGCGCCGTACCGGCTGCGCGCCTGCTTGCGGTTCTTCACGCCCTGGGTGTCGAGCGAGCCACGGACGATCTTGTAGCGGACGCCCGGAAGGTCCTTCACGCGGCCGCCACGCACGAGCACCATCGAGTGCTCCTGCAGGTTGTGCCCGACACCGGGGATGTACGCCGTGACCTCGATCTGGCTGGTCAGCCGGACGCGGGCCACCTTGCGCAGCGCCGAGTTGGGCTTCTTCGGAGTCGTCGTGTAGACGCGAGTGCACACGCCGCGGCGCTGAGGGCTGCCCTTCAGAGCCGGGGTCTTGTTCTTGGCGACCTTGTCCTGGCGGCCCTTGCGGACCAGCTGCTGGATCGTGGGCACTGCGTCTCCGTTGCTGCTCGTGTGCGATGTGGTGTGGGGTCGGCCGGACGTCAGGGCGCCGGAGGCCTTGCGGCTGAGCGCGTCGGTCGTGCCGACGACCCCCGCGGTCGGGCGTGTCGGCCCGTCCAGCCCGGCGCCGCCGGCAAAACCGGTCGGCGTGGTCGGTGGAACTCCGGCGTGCGCCCGCGGGCGCACCGGACGGCCCGGATCACATCCAGGCACGAGGAGTGAGATTACCCTTTCGGGCACGCACAGGTCAAAGCGAGCCACCCACCCTGTGGATGGGCGACAACGTCAACGTTACCCAAGCAAAGTCGCCTCGTGCCACTGCCTGGCCCATGTCAGGCCGTGGCGCCACGCGACCTGGGTCCCGACCAGCCGCCGGGCCTGACAGGTCGCCCGGCCCGGTGCAGGCGGTCGACGGTGGTCCGCCGCAGTGGAGTCCGCGTCTCATGCAGGTGGCGCAACACGTTCGTCACCGCCGTGAGTAGCTTGTCCTCGGACGCCTGCATATCCGAGGGGCACCCGTTCGGGCAGGCGAACACGTACCGGGCTCCTTCGGGCAGGCCCGCCATATCTCTGGGTACCCACCTGTACCATCGACCGTCACTTGCCGGCAGCCAGGACCCCGGCGACTGACTCTTGACGACTCCCGGCGCAGGTATCCACATCGCCAGCCGCTGCTCATCGAACGGCACGGCCAGGTCGACCGTCCAGCGCATCCACCAGTGGCCGCAACGGCCGCAGACCAACTCCAGCACCGCCGTGTCTGCGGGGGTCACTGGGTCCGCCTGGTGATGCCGACGGTCTCTGGGCCGAACGCGACCACGGCGGGTTGGCCGTCCACGTCCATGTCCTTCCACACGCAGCCCGGGTCGTCGGCGTTCACCATGCCGCCACGATGGTCGGCACAGTCGTCACCATCCACAACCCGCGCCGTTCGCGGACGCTCGATCCACAGGCGGCGCCTGCGCCTGGAACATCGCCCGCCAGGTCGTGAGGCTCGAGGCATGTCCAGCCTGGCCTTGCCAGATCCGGTCGAGCTTCTGCTCGACAGGCAGGATGCAGTTGCCCGCCTCGACCAGCTGGCGGATCGCGGTCTGAGCCCAGACGAGGTCGAGTACCAGCTCGGGTGGGGTCGGTGGCAGCAAATCTGTCGGACGGTCATCGTCGCCCACAACGGGCCGCTCACCCCAGCGCAGCAGCAGTGGGCATCCGTTCTCGGGGCCGGACGGCGGGCTGCGGTGTGCGGACGAAGCGCTGCTGCGCATCACGGACTGGATGGGTGGGACGACGGCCGGATCCACGTGCTGGTAGAGCGAGGCACAACACCGCCCCTGCTGCCTTTTCCGGTGGCCGTCCACGAATCCCGCCGCTACTTCCCGCGGATCGATCCTCATCCGGTGCGCGTGCCACCGATGACTCGCGTCGAGCGAAGCATCGTCGACGCCGCTGCCTGGACCCGTCATTCCCGCAGCGCTTGCGGCCTGGTCATCGCCGGTGTCCAGCAGCGGCTCACAAGTCCCGGGCGCCTGGTCGAGGAGCTGCACACCGTCGGCGCCGTCCGACACCGGAAACTTCTGCGCACGGTGCTTGCCGACGTCGAGGGCGGAGCGCAAGCTCTGTCCGAGGTCGACTTCGGGCGACTTTGCCGCCGACATGGGCTCCCGATCCCGATGCGGCAATCCGTTCGCCTCGACCACCAGGGCCGTCGACGCTACATCGACGTCGAACTACGGACCCGCCGTGGCAAGCAGATGCTCGTCGAGGTCGATGGTGCGGTTCACCTGATCGTAGGCACGTATTGGAGCGACATGGCCAGGAACAACGAGTTGGTCATCGCAGGTCAATCACTGCTGAGATTTCCCACGGTAGCTCTCTACCTCGACGAGGCGGCCGTCGTGGACCAACTCCGCCGCTCGCTCGACGACTGAGGCACGTCTGCAAGGCAGCTGCGGTTGCCCGTCCGACCTGTCAGGGCCGCGCCGCGCCCGCCCGACCTGTCAGGGCATTGACGCCTCTGACCTCCGCAGATGGGAGGCGCCGTCCTGACAACTCGTGCGGCATCTGACCTGTCAGGGCGACGCGTCGCATCGCCCCTGGCCGGCGAGTTGTCCGGCCTGACAGGTCGGAAAGGCCACAGGAAGACCGCGAGGTGCCGGGGTTCCCGATCGGGAACCCCGGCACCTGCTCGACCTCAGCTGTAGGAGCCGAAGTCGTAGTCCTCGAGCCGGACCGCCTCGCCCGATCCCTGGCCGAACTCGTAGTCGGAGTAGTCGGCGCCGTAGTCGACCATCGAGTACATGGCCGCCTTGGCCTCCTCGGTGGGCTCGACCCGGAGGTTGCGGTACCGGGCCAGCCCGGTGCCTGCGGGGATGAGCTTGCCGAGGATGACGTTCTCCTTCAGTCCGATGAGCGGATCGGACTTGGCGTTGATCGCCGCCTCCGTCAGCACCCGGGTCGTCTCCTGGAACGACGCCGCGGACAGCCACGAGTCGGTCGCGAGCGACGCCTTGGTGATGCCCATCAGCTGCGGCCGCCCGGAGGCCGGCTGGCCACCCTCGGCGATCACCCGGCGGTTCTCCTCCTCGAAGCGAGAACGCTCCACGAGCTCACCGGGCAGCAGGTCGGCGTCGCCACTTTCCAGCACGGTGATCCGGCGCAGCATCTGCCGCACGATGATCTCGATGTGCTTGTCGTGGATCGACACGCCCTGCGACCTGTAGACCTCCTGCACCTGGTCGGTGAGGAAGACCTGCACCGCACGCTGGCCCAGCACCCGCAGCACGTCGTGCGGGTCGGAGGTGCCGGCGTGGAGCAGCTCGCCGACCTCGACCGTGTCGCCGTCCTGGACCCGCCACTGGGCGATGCCGGGGCTGCGGCGGTTGGTCCAGTCGTGGACCCGGCGTGACATCGGGAAGGCCTGCTCGTCCGAACCGTCGTCGGGAACGACGACGATCTTCGGGCCCTTGCCGTCCTCGTCGATGCGCACGCGGCCGACGGCCTCGGCGATCGGGGCCTTGCCCTTGGGCGCACGAGCCTCGAACAGCTCGACCACACGTGGCAGGCCGTGGGTGATGTCCTCGCCCGCGACCCCGCCGGTGTGGAACGTCCGCATCGTCAACTGCGTGCCCGGCTCGCCGATCGACTGCGCGGCGACGATCCCGACCGCCTCGCCGACGTCGACGAGCTTGCCCGAGGCGAGCGAGCGGCCGTAGCACATCGCGCAGACCCCGGACTTGCTCTCACACGTGAGCACGCTGCGCACGCGCACCCGCTCGACACCTGCCTCGATCAGCCGGCGGATCTCGACGTCGCCGAGGTCGGTTCCGGCCGTCGTGACGGCCGCACCGTCCGGGCCGAGGACGTCCTCGGCCAGAGCGCGCGCGTACACGCTGGTCTCGACGTCCTCGCCGACGACCAGGGTGCCTTCGGCGTTGCGGGTCGCGATCGGGAGCACAAGGCCACGCTCGGTGCCGCAGTCGACCTCCCGGATGATGACGTCCTGGGAGACGTCGACCAACCGCCGGGTGAGGTAACCGGAGTCGGCGGTCCGCAGTGCGGTGTCGGCCAGGCCCTTGCGGGCACCGTGCGTGGAGATGAAGAACTCCAGCACGGACAGGCCCTCGCGGAAGTTGGCCTTGATCGGGCGCGGGATCGTCTCGCCCTTCGGGTTGGCTACCAGGCCCCGCATGCCGGCCAGCTGGCGGATCTGCATCCAGTTACCGCGTGCCCCGGAGTGGACCATCATGTGGATGGGGTTCTCGCGGGTGAACGCGTCGCGGATTGCGTCGTCGACCCTGTTGGTGGCGTCGGTCCAGATGTCGATGAGTTCCTCACGACGCTCACCGCCGGAGATGACGCCACGCTCGAAGTTACGCTCGACCTTCTCGGCCTTGGCCTCGTACTCCTCGAGGATGGTCTGCTTCTCCGTCGGTGTCGGGATGTCCTCGAACGAGACCGTCACGCCGGACCGGGTGGCCCAGTGGAATCCGGCCTCCTTGAGCGCGTCGAGGGTCGCCGCGACCTGAACCTTCTGGTAGCGCTCCGCGAGGTCGTTGACGATCGTGCCGAGGCGCTTCTTGTCGACCTCCTCGTCGACGAACGCGTAGTCCTCGGGCAACGCCTCGTTGAACAGCGCTCGGCCCAGCGTGGTGGTGAACGTCACCGGCTGGCCCGGCTCCCAGCCCTCTGGAGCCGTCCAGCCCGGGGGCGGCACGATGCCGGTCTGACGCAGCGTGATCGGCGCCTGCATCGACAGCTCGCCGGCGTCGAAGGCACGGATGGCCTCGGCGGGCGAGGAGAACGCCCGGCCCTCGCCCGGCTGGCCGGCGTACTCGCTGGTGAGGAAGTAGATGCCGAGGACCATGTCCTGGGTCGGCATCGTCACCGGCCGACCGTCGGCCGGCTTGAGGATGTTGTTGCTGGACAGCATGAGGATCCGCGCCTCGGCCTGCGCTTCGGCCGACAGCGGAAGGTGCACCGCCATCTGGTCGCCGTCGAAGTCGGCGTTGAACGCTGTGCAGACCAGCGGGTGGATCTGGATGGCCTTGCCCTCGATCAGTTGCGGCTCGAAGGCCTGGATGCCGAGGCGGTGCAGCGTCGGTGCCCGGTTGAGCAGCACCGGGTGCTCGGCGATGACCTCCTCGAGCACGTCCCAGACGACCGGCCGTGCCCGCTCGACCATCCGCTTGGCGCTCTTGATGTTCTGCGCGTGGTTGAGGTCGACCAGCCGCTTCATCACGAAGGGCTTGAACAGCTCGATCGCCATGCCCTTCGGCAGGCCGCACTGGTGCAGCTTGAGCTGTGGGCCGACGACGATGACCGAGCGGCCGGAGTAGTCGACGCGCTTGCCCAACAGGTTCTGCCGGAACCGGCCCTGCTTGCCCTTGAGCATGTCCGAGATGGACTTCAGCGGCCGGTTGCCCGGACCGGTCACCGGACGGCCGCGGCGACCGTTGTCGAACAACGCGTCGACGGACTCCTGGAGCATCCGCTTCTCGTTGTTGACGATGATCTCGGGCGCACCGAGGTCGAGCAGCCGCTTGAGCCGGTTGTTCCGGTTGATCACCCGGCGGTAGAGGTCGTTGAGGTCACTGGTCGCGAACCGGCCACCGTCGAGCTGCACCATCGGGCGCAGGTCCGGCGGGATCACGGGCACGGCGTCGAGCACCATGCCGCGCGCATCGTTGCGCGTGGTCAGGAAGGCCGAGACGACCTTGAGCCGCTTGAGCGCCCGGGTCTTCTTCTGGCCCTTGCCGGTGCGGATGATCTCGCGCAGGTTGAGCGCCTCGGCCTCGAGGTCGAAGTTCTCCAGCCGCTCCTTGATGGCCTGTGCTCCCATGCCACCGCGGAAGTAGAGGCCGTAGCGGTCGCGCATCTCGCGGTAGAGCATCTCGTCGCCCTCGAGGTCCTGGACCTTGAGGGTGCGGAAGCGGTCCCAGACCGCGTTGATGCGGTCGAGCTCGGCGTCGGCCCGCTTGCGCAGCTGGCTCATCTCACGCTCGGCGGACTCGCGGACCTTGCGCCGGACGTCGCCCTTGGCACCCTCGGCCTCGAGTTCGGCGAGGTCGGCCTCCAGCTTCTTCGCCCGGACCTCGATGTCGCTGTCCCGGCGCTGCTCGACCTGTTTGCGCTCGATGTCGATCTGGCCCTCGAGCGACGCGAGATCGCGGTGGCGCGCCTCCTCGTCGACCCAGGTGATCATGTAGGCCGCGAAGTAGATGACCTTCTCGAGGTCCTTCGGGGCGAGGTCGAGCAGGTATCCCAGGCGGGACGGAACACCCTTGAAGTACCAGATGTGCGTGACGGGAGCGGCCAGCTCGATGTGCCCCATCCGTTCACGGCGGACCTTGGCACGGGTGACCTCGACACCGCAGCGCTCACAGATGATGCCCTTGAACCGGACCCTCTTGTACTTGCCGCAGTAGCACTCCCAGTCACGGGTCGGACCGAAGATCTTCTCGCAGAAGAGACCGTCCTTCTCCGGCTTGAGGGTGCGGTAGTTGATCGTCTCCGGCTTCTTGACCTCGCCGTGCGACCACTGACGGATGTCCTCCGCGGTGGCGAGGCCGATACGCAGCTCGTCGAAGAAGTTGACGTCGAGCACGTGGTTCCTTCTCTCAGTTCGTCTCAGTCATCAGTCGGACGGGTTCGCGCTCTCGGTGGGTCATACCTCTTCGACGCTGCTCGGCTCGCGCCGCGACAGGTCGATGCCGAGCTCCTCGGCTGCCCGGAAGACGTCCTCGTCGGTGTCGCGCATCTCGATCTGCGTGCCGTCGCTGGAGAGCACCTCGACGTTGAGGCACAGCGACTGCATCTCCTTGATGAGAACCTTGAACGACTCGGGGATGCCGGGCTCGGGGATGTTCTCGCCCTTGACGATCGCCTCGTAGACCTTGACCCGGCCCGTGACGTCGTCGGACTTGATCGTCAGCAGCTCCTGCAGGGCATAGGCGGCGCCGTACGCCTGCAGCGCCCACACCTCCATCTCGCCGAAGCGCTGGCCGCCGAACTGCGCCTTACCGCCCAGCGGCTGCTGCGTGATCATCGAGTAGGGACCGGTGGCCCTGGCGTGGATCTTGTCGTCGACGAGGTGGTTGAGCTTGAGCATGTAGATGTAGCCCACGGCCACCGGGTGCGGGAACGGCTCGCCCGAACGCCCGTCGAACAGGCGCGCCTTGCCGTCGGCAGCGACCAGGGAGTCGCCGTCGCGGTTGGGCAGGCTCGACGACAGCAGACCGGAGATCTCGTCCTCGCGCGCGCCGTCGAAGACCGGCGTCGCGACGTTGGTACCCGGCTCGGCCTTGGCCGCGCCGATGCTCCGCAGCCGCTTCTGCCACTCGGTGCCCGACCCGTCGATCTGCCAGCCGGACTTGGCCACCCACCCGAGGTGGGTCTCGAGCACCTGGCCGAGGTTCATCCGGCTCGGTACGCCGAGCGGGTTGAGGACGATGTCGACCGGAGTGCCGTCCTCGAGGAAGGGCATGTCCTCGACCGGAAGGATCTTGGAGATGACGCCCTTGTTGCCGTGCCGGCCGGCGAGCTTGTCGCCGTCCTGGATCTTGCGCATCTGGGCGATGTAGACCCGGACCAGCTGGTTGACGCCCGGCGGCAGCTCGTCACCCTCGTCACGGTCGAACAGGCGCACCCCGATGACCTTGCCGGTCTCGCCGTGGGGCACCTTCAACGAGGTGTCGCGGACCTCGCGCGCCTTCTCGCCGAAGATCGCGCGGAGCAGCCGCTCCTCCGGAGTCAGCTCGGTCTCTCCCTTGGGCGTGACCTTGCCGACCAGGATGTCTCCGGCTTGGACCTCGGCGCCGATGCGGATGATGCCGCGCTCGTCGAGGTCGGCCAGGATCTCCTCGGAGACGTTCGGGATGTCCCGCGTGATCTCCTCGGGGCCCAGCTTGGTGTCGCGGGCGTCGACCTCGTGCTCCTCGATGTGGATCGAGGTGAGGACGTCGTCCTTGATCAGACGCTGGGAGAGGATGATCGCGTCCTCGTAGTTGTGGCCCTCCCAGGGCATGAACGCGACGAGAAGGTTCTTGCCGAGCCCCATCTCGCCGTTCTGGGTGGACGGCCCGTCGGCGATGACCTGCCCGGACTCGATCCGGTCGCCTTCGTCGACGATCGGGCGCTGGTTGATGCACGTGCCCGCGTTGGAGCGGTGGAACTTGGCCATCTGGTAGGTCTGGTACGAGTTGTCGTCGGCCATGACGGTGACATAGTCGGCGGACACCTCGGTGACCACGCCGGGCTTGTCGGCCACCAGCACGTCACCGGCGTCGACGGCTGCGTGCAGTTCCATGCCGGTGCCGACCAACGGGGCCTCGCTGCGCAGCAGCGGGACGGCCTGGCGCTGCATGTTCGAGCCCATCAACGCGCGGTTGGCGTCGTCGTGCTCGAGGAACGGGATCATGGCGGTGGCCACCGACACCATCTGACGCGGCGACACGTCCATGTAGTCGACGGTGTCGGCGCGCACCAACTCCAGCTCCCCGCCACGCTTGCGGACCGACACCCGGTCCTCGGCGAAGCGGTTGTCGTCGGTGAGCGGCGCGTTGGCCTGGGCGATGACGTAGAGGTCTTCCTCGTCGGCCGTGAGGTAGTCGACCTTGTCGCTGACCTTGCCGTTCTTGACCCGCCGGTACGGGGTCTCGACGAAGCCGAACGCGTTGATGCGTCCGTAGGTGGCCAGCGATCCGATCAGGCCGATGTTCGGACCCTCGGGCGTCTCGATCGGACACATCCGGCCGTAGTGCGACGAGTGGACGTCGCGGACCTCGAACCCGGCCCGTTCACGGGAGAGCCCGCCCGGACCCAGCGCCGAGAGCCGGCGCTTGTGGGTCAGCCCGGCCAGCGGGTTGGTCTGGTCCATGAACTGCGAGAGCTGCGAGGTGCCGAAGAACTCCTTGATCGCCGCCACGACCGGACGGATGTTGATCAGGGTCTGCGGCGTGATGGCCTCGACGTCCTGGGTGGTCATGCGCTCACGGACGACGCGCTCCATCCGGGACAGCCCGGTGCGGACCTGGTTCTGGATCAGCTCGCCGACCGTGCGCAGACGCCGGTTGCCGAAGTGGTCGATGTCGTCGGTCTCGACCCGCAGGGTGGTCTTGCCCTGGGTGATCTCGGTCTCGCCGGCGTGCAGCCGGACGAGGTAGCGCAGCGTGGCGACGATGTCGTCGAGGGTGAGTGTGCTCTGCCCGAGGGGCAGGTCGAGGCCGAGCTTCTTGTCGACCTTGTAGCGGCCCACCTTGGCCAGGTCGTAGCGCTTGGGGTTGAAGTAGGCGTTGTCGAGCAGCTGCTGGGCGGCCTCGCGCGTCGGCGGCTCACCCGGACGCATCTTGCGGTAGATGTCGAGCAGGGCCTCGTCCTGGTCGGACGTGTGGTCCTTGTCCAGGGTGGCGCGCATGGACTCGTAGTCGCCGAACTCGGTGAGGATCTGTTCGGTGGTCCAACCGAGCGCCTTGAGCAGCACGGTGACGTTCTGCTTGCGCTTGCGGTCGAGACGGACGCCGACCATGTCGCGCTTGTCGATCTCGAACTCCAGCCATGCTCCCCGGGAGGGGATGACCTTGGCCGTGTAGACGTCCTTGTCCGAGGTCTTGTCGAGGTTGCGCTCGAAATAGACGCCGGGCGAGCGGACGAGCTGCGAGACCACGACCCGCTCGGTGCCGTTGATGATGAACGTCCCCTTGTTGGTCATGAGCGGGAAGTCGCCCATGAACACCGTCTGGGACTTGATCTCGCCGGTCTCGTTGTTGATGAACTCGGCGGTGACGAACAGCGGGGCCGAGTACGTGAAGTCACGCATCTTGCACTCGTCGATGCTGTTCTTCGGGTCCTCGAACCGCGGGTTCGAGAACGAGAGGGACATGGTCCCGGAGAAGTCCTCGATCGGGCTGATCTCGTCGAGGATCTCCTGGAGGCCGGAGGCGGCCGGCAGGTCGTCGCGGCCTTCGGCGGTGGCGGCGTCGACCCGCGCCTGCCAGCGCGAGTTGCCGAGCAGCCAGTCGAAGCTGTCGATCTGGAGCGCGAGGAGGTTGGGAACCTCGAGGGGCTCTCGGATCTTGGCGAAGGAGATGCGGCGCGAGCCGTTGGTGGTCTGGGAAGCGGTGCGCGAGACGGCCAAGAGTGGTCCTTCCGAGGGCTCACGGTCGGAGTCGTGCGCCGTCCTCACCCACACGGGCACGAGAAGGCGGAAGGCAGCGCAAAATAGCAGTTTAGCCTAAGAGGCTCACTGCTGTCGAGTGGCGGCTCGTCATCCCTTGACGTACCGTCCCATCTCCTGCTGGCCGCTCTGTGGGCCCTGGCCTGGGCCTGCTCGCAGCATCCCCTCGTCGGGGCGTGTTCGTCAAGCCACCTGGCCGCGAATTGTCCAGATGATGCTGGTATCAGGCGGCGATTCTGTGCAGATCTCCAGGCTCGACAGGCGGGTACGCAGGGTCGGCGAGCCCGGGCCGTTCCTGGCCCGTCGACGGAACGAGACAGGACCGGGAGAGCGGGACACCGATCTCCCGGTCCTACCTGCCGTGGAACGTCGGGTCAGGACGTCACTTGACGGTGACGGTGGCGCCGGCGGCCTCGAGCTGCTCCCTGGCTTTGTCGGCGGCCTCCTTGTTGACCTTCTCCAGGACCGGCTTCGGCGTGCCGTCCACCAGATCCTTGGCCTCCTTCAGGCCGAGGGAGGTCAGCGCACGGACCTCCTTGATGACCTGGATCTTCTTGTCACCGGCGGCCTCGAGGACGACGTCGAACTCGTCCTGCTCGACGGCCTCCTCGGCAGCAGCCGTGCCTCCGGCGGCCGGACCGGCAGCCGCGACGGCCACCGGAGCGGCAGCGGTGACCTCGAAGGTCTCCTCGAACTTCTTCACGAACTCCGAGAGTTCGATGAGGGACATCTCCTTGAACGCGTCCAGGAGGTCGTCGGTGCTGAGCTTCGCCATGATGGCGGTTCCTTTCTCGGGCGGATCGGCTGACGCCGGGTGGTCGTCACGGGTGGGGCTCGTCTGCGACTCCCGCAGTCAGCCCTCGTTCTGGTCGGTCTCGGCCTGGCTGTCCGAGGCCTCGGCGGAGGTACGAGCCTCGACCTGCTGGCGCAGTGCCTCGACCAGCCGGGCGGTCTGCGTCAGTGGTGCCTGGAACAGCGATGCCGCGTTGGCGAGCGAGGCCTTCATCGCACCGGCCATCCTGGCCAGCAGGACCTCTCGCGACTCCAGGTCGGCGAGCTTCCTGATCTCGTCGGCGGTGAGCAGCTTGCCCTCGAGCACGCCGCCCTTGATGACGAGGACGGGGTTCGCCCTGGCGAAGTCACGCAGACCTTTGGCGGCGTCGACCGGGTCACCCTTGACGAAGGCGATGGCCGACGGGCCGACCAGGTGGTCCTCGATGCCCTCGATCCCGGCTTCCTTGGCCGCGATCTTGGTCAGCGTGTTCTTCACCACGGCGTAGGACGCGCTGACGCCGAGTGAGCGACGCAGGTCCGTCAGCTGCCTGACGGTGAGCCCTCGGTACTCGGTCAGCACGACGGCGCTCGAACCGCGGAACTCCTCCGCGAGCTCGGCGACCGCGGCCGCCTTGTCGGACCTCGCCATGGGACTCCTTCGTTGGCGCTGGGTGTGGTGCCACCGGGCCCGACCCCGAACGTGCGAAACGCCCCGGCGCAGGCACGGGGCGTCGGCCACGCGTCACGTGGCGGTCGTCTCACCTGCGCGGGCCGCCCGCGTGTTGCGGGACCTTAGTCGCGATCCGCGAGGATCGCGAGGCCGGCGGTCTCTGGCGCCTGTCAGGGTACGGGCTGCGGGCTCGTCCGGCCAAATCGCCGCCATCGGCCGCGCTCGCTTATCGCCTCCGGGCGGCGAATCGAACCCGCACAGACTGGACGCATCTGAACGCGACACGCCGGCGTGTCGCCCGAGTTGCGACCAGTCTGCAGAAAGAACTTCGCGCCTGACGGGTCAGGCGTCGGCGAACTCTTCGGCGGTGACCTTGGTCTTGGCCGGGTCGAGCGGGATGCCCGGACCCATGGTCGTGGCCATGGTCGCCTTCCTGACGTACCGGCCCTTGGCCGCCGCCGGCTTGAGCCGGGTGACCTCGTCCATCGCGGCGACGTAGTTCTCGGCCAATGCCCGCTCCGAGAACGACGCCTTGCCGATGACGAAGTGCAGGTTCGCGTGCCGGTCGACGCGGAACTCGATCTTGCCGCCCTTGATGTCGGACACCGCCTTGGCGACGTCCATCGTCACCGTGCCGGTCTTCGGGTTCGGCATCAGCCCGCGCGGACCCAGGACGCGGCCGAGCCGACCCACCTTGCCCATGAGGTCGGGCGTCGCGACGACCGCGTCGAAGTCGAGTCGGCCGCCCTGGACCTCCTCGATCAGCTCGTCACCGCCGACGATGTCGGCATCGGCGGCTCTGGCCTCGTCCGCCTTGGGGCCGACGGCGAAGACGAGGACCCGGGCGGTCTTGCCGGTGCCGTGCGGGAGATTGACGGTGCCTCTAACCATCTGGTCGGCCTTGCGTGGGTCGACGCCGAGCCGCAGGGCGACCTCGACGGTGGGGTCGTACTTCGTGGTGGCGGTCTGCTTGGCGAGGCGAACCGCCTCGACCGGCGAGTACAACCGCCCGCCGTCGATCTTCTCCATGGCGGCCCGATAGGCTTTGCTGCGCTTCATTGCTGCTCCTGTGTCTGGTAGCGGAGTCGTGGTCGCGGGCCAGCGCGTGGCCCTCCCACTCGAGGGCTCGTCAGCCCTCGACCGTGACGCCCATCTGGCGGGCGGTCCCGGCGATGATCTTCTCGGCGGCGTCGAGGTCGTTGGCGTTGAGGTCGGGCATCTTCTGCTCGGCGATGGCACGGACCTGCTCGCGCGTGATCGTCGCGACCTTCGTCTTGTGCGGCTCGCCGGAGCCCTTCTCCACACCCGCGGCCTTGAGGATGAGCTTGGCCGCCGGCGGGGTCTTGGTCACGAAGGTGAAGGAGCGGTCCTCGTAGACCGTGATCTCCACCGGGATCACGTTGCCGCGCTGCGACTCGGTGGCCGCGTTGTAGGCCTTGCAGAACTCCATGATGTTGACGCCGTGCTGGCCCAGGGCAGGGCCGACCGGCGGGGCGGGCGTGGCCTGCCCGGCCTGGATCTGCAGTTTGATGAGGCCTGCGACCTTCTTCTTGGGGGGCATGTCTCTGCGGGTCCTTTACGGGTTCGGACGGCGCGGCCTGACAAGCCCGCGCCGGAGGTGTTCAGAGCTTCTGGATCTGGTGGAACGACAGTTCGACGGGAGTCTCCCGGCCGAATATCTCGACCAGCCCCTTGATCTTCTGCGAGTCGGCGTTGATCTCGTTGATCGTCGCATGCAGCGTGGCGAACGGTCCGTCGACGACCATGACCGAATCGCCGACCTGGAAGTCGACAACCTCGACCTGCTTCTGCCGCTCGCCGACGGGCTTGGTGCGCTCGACCACCTCGGGAGCGAGCCACCGCTCGACCTCGCCGAGGGTCAGCGGCAACGGCTGATGGGCATGGCCGACGAAGCCGGTGACCGCCGGGGTGTGCCGGACGGTGGCCCAGGACTCGTCGGTCATGTCCATGCGGACGAGGACGTACCCGGGGAACCGGTTGCGCTTGACCAGCCGGCGCTGGCCGTTCTTGATCTCGGCGACCTCTTCCTGCGGAACCACGACCTCGAAGATGAAGTCCTCCATGTTGAGGCTGCCGATCCGGCTCTCGAGGTTGGCCCGGACCCGGTTCTCCATGCCGGAGTAGGTCTGCACGACGAACCAGTCGCCCGGCTTGGACCGGAGCACCCGCCGGAACTCCTCGAGCGGGTCGTCCTGGGTGTCGACGTCGCCTGGGACCACGGCGTCCTCCGCGGTGTCCGGCGCCTCGGCCTCGACGGCGTCGGGCGTCTCGTCGGCATGACCGTCCTGGCTCGGTGCGGTCAGGACGGACTCCGGCGAGTTCTCGGGCGGGTGCTGCTCGGACACGGTGGTGACTTCTTCCTCCATAGACGGCGACGGGCGGTTGCCTCAGCCGAAGATCCGGAACACCGCCCAGCCGAAGGCCAGGTCGAGGACCGAGACGATGGCGATCATGATTCCCACGAACACCAGCACGACCGCCGTGTAGGTGAGCAGCTGCTGGCGGGTGGGATAGACGACCTTGCGCAGCTCGGCCACGACCTGGCGGACGAACAGCGCGATCCGCGACGGGCGCAGGCGGGCGAGACCGCCCCGCTGCGGCGGGCGGCCGCGCTCGGGTGTCGCGGTCTGACCACGCGTCTCCGTCACGTCGTACCTCGCTGTCGGGCCGCTCCCCGAAGGTTCGCGGCGTTCTGTTCTCCGGGCGTCGAGCAGGGCAGGAGGGACTTGAACCCCCAACCGCCGGTTTTGGAGACCGGTGCTCTTCCAGTTGAGCTACTGCCCTCCGATGGCCGCACCGATCCACCCGATGCACACCGCGGCGGGCGCGCTTCGGCAGGGGTCCGAGACCACCAGACAGACGAGTGTACGGGGTCGGCCCGCCACAGGTCGAACCCGCGATCGACCGCAGGCACACCCGGCCGCTGTCGGCGCCGGCCGGCACGGGGGTGCCAGGATGAGGGCCATGACGACCCCCGCGTCCCCCGGACTCGCGTCCGGGCCGATCCCGTCCCGGGTCTCCGCCCGGGTCGGTTCGATCACCGAGTCGGCGACTCTCGCGGTCGACGCCAGGGCGAAGGCCCTCCGGGCGAGCGGCCGGCCGGTGATCGGGTTCGGCGCCGGCGAACCCGACTTCCCGACCCCGGAGTACATCGTCGAGGCCGCGGCCGACGCCTGCCGCGATCCCCGCAACCACCGGTACACGCCCACGGCGGGGCTGCCGGAGCTCAGGGAGGCGATCGCGGCGAAGACGGCGCGCGACTCCGGCTATCGCGTCGACGCCGCTCAAGTGCTCGTCACCAACGGCGGCAAGCATGCGGTCTACGAGGCGTTCGCCACGCTGCTCGATCCCGGCGACGAGGTCTTGCTGCCGACTCCTCACTGGACGACCTACCCGGAGTCGATCCGCCTGGCCGGCGGCGCCCCGGTCGCGGTGCTGTCGGACGAGACGTCCGGGTACCGGGTCACTGTCGAGCAACTGGCCCGGGCGCGGACGCAGCGGACGAAGGCACTGCTGTTCTGCTCCCCGTCCAACCCGACCGGTGCGGTCTACGACCGGGAGGAGGTCGCGCAGATCGGGACGTGGGCGCACGAGAACGGGGTCTGGGTCGTCACGGACGAGATCTACGAGCACCTCACCTACGGCGGTGCGGCGTTCTCGTCCATGCCCGTTGAGGTTCCTGAGCTGGCCGACACGTGTGTCGTCGTCAACGGTGTCGCCAAGACCTACGCCATGACCGGGTGGCGGGTGGGGTGGCTGATCGGCCCGCGCGACATCGTCGGTGCGGCCACCAACCTGCAGTCGCATGCGACCTCCAACGTCGCCAACGTGTCCCAGCGCGCCGCATTGGCGGCCGTCGCCGGCGACCTGTCGGCGGTCTCGACGATGCGCGAGGCCTTCGACCGGCGCCGGCGCACGATCGTCGCGATGCTGGGCGAGATCGACGGCGTCGTGTGTCCCGAACCGCAGGGTGCGTTCTACGTCTATCCGTCGGTCAAGGGAGTCCTCGGCCGTCAGATCGCCGGGCGCACGCCGACGACGAGCGCACAACTGGCCGAGCTCGTTCTCGAGGAGGTCGAGGTCGCCGTCGTGCCGGGCGAGGCGTTCGGACCCAGCGGGTACCTCCGGCTGTCGTACGCCCTCGGGGACGACGACCTGGTCGAGGGCGTGTCCCGCCTCCAGCGACTCCTCGCGCGCTGACGGTGCCGCGCGACCTGAGATCGTTGCCGAAGGCGCACCTGCACCTGCACTTCACCGGCTCGATGCGCCACTCCACCCTGGTCGAGCTGGCCGCGCGGCACGGGATCCGCCTGCCCGACGCGCTGGCGGAGGACTGGCCCCCGCAGCTGTCCGCGACCGACGAGAAGGGCTGGTTCCGCTTCCAGCGGCTCTACGACACCGCCCGGTCGGTGCTGCGCGGGGAAGACGACCTGCGACGCCTGGTGCTCGAGGCCGCCCAGGACGAGGCGGCCGAAGGGTCGGGCTGGCTGGAGCTCCAGGTCGACCCGTCCGGTTACGCGTCGCGCTTCGGCGGGATCACGGCCTTCACCGGCCTGGTGCTCGACGCGGCCCGGTCGGCGGCGGACGCGACCGGCGTCGGTCTCGCCGTGATCGTGGCGGCGAACCGGACCCGTCACCCCCTCGACGCCCGGACCCTGGCCCGGCTCGCCGCCCAGTACGCGGGACGCGGCGTCGTGGGGTTCGGCCTGTCCAACGACGAGCGCCGCGGTGACGTGCACGCCTTTGCGCCGGCGTTCCGGATCGCGGCGAGCGCCGGTCTGCTCTGCGTGCCGCACGGCGGCGAGCTCCGCGGAGCGGACAGCGTGCGGGCGTGCCTCGACTCACTCGGCGCAAGCCGGCTCGGACATGGCGTCCGCTCCGGCGAGGATCCGTCGGTGCTGGCGCGCGTGGTCGACACCGGCGTGACCCTCGAGGTCTGCCCGGCGTCGAACGTGGCGCTCGGCGTATACCCGAAGCCGTCCGACGTTCCTCTTCGCCAACTCGTCGAGGCCGGCGCACGCGTTGCCCTCGGTGCCGACGACCCGTTGCTGTTCGGCTCCCGCCTGGTCGACCAGTACGAGATCGCCCGCTCGGCGCACGCCTTCGGCGACACCGAGCTCGCTGCGCTCGCGCGGATGTCGGTCGAGGTGTCAGCGGCTCCGTCCGACGTCCGACGCCGCCTGCTCGCGGGCATCGACGCCTGGCTCGCCGACCCCGCCGTCCCCGGCGACCAGCCTTCAGTCGACCGGCCGTGAAGATCGTCGTGCAGCTCTAAGCAGGCGGCGCAGCGGGCTGGACTTGCACGACGATCTTCACGGCTGCAGGCGCCTCTTCTTTGACCTAGAGAGAGCACCCGATCAGGACCGGCTCGGTATCCAGCTCGACATGGAAGGTCGCCCGCACACCGTCGCGGACCTCCCTGGCGAGCTCCAGCAGGTCGGCCGTGCTCGCGCCGCCCCTGTTGGTCAACGCCAGGGTGTGCTTGCCGGAGAGCGCAACGCGGCCCCCGGGGCCCTCGTAGCCGCGCGAGAACCCCGCCTGTTCGATCAGCCAGGCTGCACTGGTCTTGATCCGGCCGCCCACCGCCGGCCAGCGCGGAGCCTGTTCGGGCAGGGCCTCCGCCCGTCTGCCGTCGAGTACCGGATTGGTGAAGAAGGACCCTGCGCTCCACGTGTCGTGGTCGGTCTCGTCGAGGACCATTCCCTTGCCGCGTCGCAAGGCGATCACGGCCGTACGCACGTCGGCCGCCGGAGCACGTTCCCCGATTCCGATGCCGAGCGTCCGAGCCAGTTCCGCGTACCGCACCGGAGCGGCCAGGATGCCCTGCCGGAACTGGTAGCTCACCTCGAGGACGACGTAGCGATCGTTCCCCCTGAACCGGCTGGTCCGATAGGCGAAGCCGCACTCGGCATTGGCGAAGGTCCGGACGACCTTGTCGACGCGGTCGTAGGCGCGGACCGACCAGATGGTCTCGGCGACCTCCTGGCCGTATGCGCCCACGTTCTGCATCGGCGTCGCCCCGACGGCACCCGGGATGCCCGACAGCGCTTCGACCCCGGACCAGCCCTCGTCGACGGCGCGGGCGACCAGGTCGTCCCACGGCTCGCCCGCGGCGACCGTCACGACGACGCCGCCGCAGGCCGCGAGGTCGTCAGGTGCGCATCCGGCGCTGTCCACCTCGACACCGCGGGACGTGACCAGGACGACCGTGCCCTCGAATCCCTCGTCCGCGACGACGACGTTGGAGCCGCCACACAGGACCAGGACCCGTTCCCCGCGCTCGTCGCACTCCCGGACCGCCTCGACGAGTGCGGTCGACGTCGGCGCCTCGACCAGACGTGCCGGCGCACCGCCGAGGCGCAGCGTCGTCAGGTCCGAGAGACGGACGTTCTGCCGAAGGTGGGACACGAGACCGCACGCTAGTCGCGGGCCACGGCGACCACGGGCAGCGGCCTGGCCGCACCGGTGACGGCGAAGCTCAGTACCAGAGCCACGAGGATCACCAACAGAGCGCGAAGCACCCCGACCCGGTCACCGAGCAGCCCGATCAATGGCGGCCCGGCGAGGAACGCCGTGTACCCGATCGACGCGACGACGCTGACCCGGGCGGCCGCATGCCGCTGGTCGTCGGAAGCGGCACTCATGCCGACCGGGAAGCCCAACGACGCACCGATCCCCCACAGCGCAGCACCGGCCAGCGCGAGGGCCAACGATCCGCCGAACACAAAGACCACCACACCGGCGATTGCCGTGCCGGTGCACACGCGCAGCACCACCACCCGGCTGTACCGGTCGAGCAACCAGGTGCCCGAGATCCGACCGGCGGTCATGGCCGCGACGAACACAGCGAAGCCGACGGCGCCGACCGCGTGGCTCGCGCCGTACCCGTCGACCAGGGCGAGGGCGAGCCAGTCGTTCGCCGTGCCCTCGACCAGAGCGACCGCCAGCACCATGAGACCGATCAGCAGGGTGCGGCGTTCGCGCCAGGCCGCCAGCGGAAGGCGCCCGTCGGTGGTACCCGCCGAACTGGCCGCGGACACGACCGGCGTGAAGAAGCGGACCGACACGAGGACACCGGCAAGGATGAGGGCTGCCGCCGCCGTCAGGTGGACGTGGAGCGGTAGGTCCGCGGCCGCAGCGAGCGCTCCGGCACCGGCGCCGGCCACGGTGCCGAGACTGAAGGCCGCATGGAACCTCGGCATCACCGTCCGCTCCAGGCACCGTTCGACATCGGCCCCCTCGACGTTCATGGCGACGTCCCACATACCGGCACCCGAGCCGAATGCGAACAGGCCGACGGCGACGACCGCCGCACTGCCGAGTGCACCGCCGCCGACCCCGACAACAAGCATTCCGGCGCAGGCCGCGATCCCGCCCGCCGCCACCGTCCGGGCCGGACCCATCCGCAGCACGACGGCGCCGGCGGATGGAAGCGCGATCACGGCTCCGGTCGACATCGCGAGCAGGAGCACGCCCACCTGCGCCGGAGTCAGCTCCAGTTCGTCGCGGATCGCCGGGACACGGCTGATCCAGTTGGCGATGGCAAGCCCGTTGAGGGCGAACACCGCGGCCACGGCGTTGCGCGATCGCAGCAGGGCCCGCCGCCCGTCGTCGCCGGGCGACCCTTGGGCGGACACCATCAGCCGTCGGCAGGCGGGCGGACGACCGCACGTGCCTGGGTCAGCACCTTCTCGCCGCCGACCCTGACGCTGACCTCCACCCCGACGAGCCCGTCGTCGCGGATCTCCGTCACCACGCCGCCGACGGTCAGGACGACTCCTCGGTCGTCGTCCGGAACGACCACGGGCCGCGCGAAACGAACCCCGTACTCGACCACTGCGGCGGGATCGCCGGCCCAGTCGGTCAACAGCCGGCCGGCCAACGCCATCGTCAGCATGCCGTGGGCGATCACGCCGGGCAGACCGACGGCGGCCGCGACGCGGTCGCTCCAGTGGATCGGGTTGAAGTCGCCTGCAGCCCCCGCATAGCGAACCAGGTCCTGCCGGGTGATGCGGAACTCCCGCTCGGGGAGGGTCGTGCCGACCTCAGGCACCGTCGCCACCGACCTCGCGGACCAGCAGCGTTGCCGAGGCCGTACAGATCCTCTCGCCGGTACCGGACTCGACCTCGCAGCGGATGGCGAGCAGATCGTTGCCGCCGACAGACCGCACGGTGTCGAGCGTCGTGGTGGTCCGCAACTGGTCGCCGGCGCGGATGGGGCGGGCATGGACGAAGCGCTGGTTGGCGTGGATGACCCGGGCGTAGACGATGCCGAGGTCGTCCATCAGGACGTCGAACCCACTCAGCACGGGGATCATCGCGAACGTCGGAGGGGCTATCACCTCGGCATGGCCGAGCGCCTTGGCCGCCTCGGTGTTGCGGTGGACCGGGTTGGCGTCGCCGACCGCTTCGGCGAACTCGCGGATCTTCTCGCGGCTGACCTCGTACGCCTGCGTCGGGTAGACCCGGCCGGTCGCGGTGGGGTCGATGGGCATGGCCGCGACGCTACCGGGCAGGTAGCGACCGTCGTCGGGTCAGCGGGTTTCGCGATGGGTGGTGTGCCTGCGGCAGCGCGGGCAGTACTTCTTCAGGTCGAGCCGGTCGGGGTCGTTCCGACGGTTCTTCTTGGTGATGTAGTTGCGCTCCTTGCACTCGGTGCAGGCCATGGTGATCTTGGGGCGGATGTCGGCGCTCTTGGCGGCCACGGGTGCCTCTCAACGGTCGGTCAGCGTGCAAACGCGACAAGAGTAATCGACCGTGCGAGCGTCGTCCGAATCGGAGATCGTCACGGCCGACTGCTCGGGTCCGTAGCGGGGGCGGGACTCGAACCCGCGACACAACGATTATGAGCCGTTTGCTCTAACCACCTGAGCTACCCCGCCCTGTTCCCGGCGCCGCGGTGACGGTACCGGTCGGAGCCCCAATACGGAATCGAACCGTAGACCTTCTCCTTACCATGGAGACGCTCTGCCGACTGAGCTATTGGGGCGAGCCGCAGACGAGGGTACCAACCACACGGACCGGCGAGAAAATCCGTTCGGCGGCCCGCAGAGGATGGCCCGGAGGTGACACCGATGCCCTATCAGGTTCTGACGACGGTGATCCTCGGGCTGCATTTCTTGTTCGTCGCCTATGTCGTCCTGGGCGGCTTCCTGGCCTGGCGGTGGCCCCGCGCGATCTGGCCGCACCTGCTCGCTGCCGCCTGGGGCCTGGCGATCGTCGCGGGGGGTGTCGACTGCCCACTGACCTGGGCCGAGGACTGGTCGCGGCAGCGGGCGGGCGAGGCGGAACTGACCGCGGGCTTCGTCGACCGCTACATCGAGGGCGTGCTCTACCCCGAGCGGTACGGGAGGCTCGTCCAGGCGCTGGGTGCCCTTGTCGTCGCCGTGTCGTGGGCCGGTGCGTATGTACGGTGGCGCCACCGCAAGGCCACCCGAGAGCCGCTGCCCGACCAGACCTGAACAGCCTCGCCGACGCATGAACTGCCCGATCGTCGGCCGTACCCGGCTCTGCAGGTCACGTCCGCGAGACTGGTCTGTCCAAGGATCTGTCCCGGCTCAGCCCCGACACAGGTTCTCCGCATGGTGTCGGCCAGAATGCCGAAACGGCAGAGTCCGTCCATGCTCAGGCCGGCGGACTGGAGTCGATCCAACAACGGACCTGCCCGGCCGCGCTCTTGGGCGACGATCAGTTGGTGCGGATCACGCTCGTGGCCACGACGGGCGGCTTCGCGGGCGCCAGGCCGAGGCGGTCGCTGCGCACCTGCCTGCAGACGACGATCGCAGGGTGACTGCTTTCGGCTTGACCGACGGTGGCACGGGGTCGCACTCTGTGCCGCGACCGCTCGTCCAATTCGGGCGGTCTGATGCGCTTGACCGTGGAGTTCTGGTGAGCCAGCCGCGCGACCTAGAGGGTGCCGGGGCACGTGAGTCGGGTCGTCCTGTCTCGTCGCCGTCGGCGGGGCAGCCTGCGATCGACCCGGTTTCCGTCATCCGTTCCAAGCCGTACCTTTCGGCGCTGTTGCTCGCGGCGGTCCTGGGCATTCCGATCTCCGTTGTCGCCTAC